>WNGD01006895.1_pt1 | contig 17649 bp, 19 predicted proteins | sample 5400671 | NCBI WGS metagenome assembly WNGD01 (sample SAMN13153369, study PRJNA577476) | soil metagenome | isolation source: 40 cm soil or saprolite under grassland replicate 2 | place: USA:California | collected 2016-06-15
CTGAGGAACGCCTTGCAAACATTGCCGCTTTTTTCCGCCGGCTAAAACCGTTTCACCTCGCTGATGCGCCCGGCGGACAAGCTTACATCACGACGGATGCAGCCGTGATGACGCGCGGGAAGGAAGTTTTCGCCGAAAGCTGCGCGGCGTGTCACTCAAGCAAGCAACCGCCTGCAAATATTGATCCGCGCTCCGGCGAGGGAAAGGTGTGGTTCCGCGCGGCGGTCACCGCGCCCGATTTTTTGGAGAACAATTTTCTTTCAAACGACAAGCGTTATCCATTAACCAAAATCGAAACGAACTCCGCACGCGCGTTCGCGACAAACGCAAAAGCTCGTCACATCTGGGACAACTTTTCTTCGCAGACTTACAAGGAACTCTCGCCGGTGGACGAGCTGGAATTTTTCAACCCGTTCGATGAGACCCATCCTATTAAATTCAAACCGAAAGAGAAAAATGTGGCGCCCGGTTATTATCGCACACCGTCCCTGGTCAGCGTCTGGAGTTCCGCGCCGTTTCTGCACAATAATACGCTTGGAAAATTCACTGGCGATCCTTCCGTGGCGGGTCGCATGGACGCGTTTAACGATGCGGTCGAAAAATTGCTCTGGCCGGAAAAACGGCTGAACAAGGATTCCATCTGGCGCACCCAAAACGAGTGCACGTTCCATTTGCGCAAGGAATTTGTGCCGAAACCGTTTGATAAGCTGGCAGGCTCGGACGGTTACATAAAAATTGGACCGATTCCGAAAGGAACACCTATTAACCTGCTGGCCAATCTGCAGCCGGACTTTCAACATGCTGACCTCTTTCTCAAAGCCGCGGACAAATTGATCAGGATAAATGCCGGGAACCTTTCGCCCGAAGCAGCCGACGCCGAACTGCGTAAACTAGTTCCCGACCTAATAGCGATGAACAAATGTCCGGACTTTGTTGAGGACAAGGGCCACTACTTCGGCACTGATTTGTCCGACAACGACAAGCACGCGCTAATCGAGTATCTGAAAACGTTCTAATCTCGCGTTAACGAAGGAAACAATATGGCTGTCACCGTTGCAGAAATGTTGAAAATGTCGCAGGCGCAACTCGACGACCTGTTCACTCAAAGTCCAACCGGCGAAATCCCAGGCGGCGAAGCCAAAGGCACGGCGATCATCGCACCGGGAACGACTTACACACAGAACATGGCCAATTTCGTAAGTCATTTTGCGTGGCAGGGAAAAATTTTCGATCCAGCAAAGGGAACTTTGCGAAACAAGATTTTGCCCTTTGGGCTGAACGCGATCATCGCCAAGGTTTATAAAGGTCCGAGCTGGATGGATGGCAAGGAGTGCATCGTTCTTGATTATTCCGAAACTTCGCTGGTGGCGCATTGGGTGCGTGACGAGATTCGCGAAGTCGCGCCGCGCGTTTATCTGGGCAAAGTCTATTTGGGCAAAAAGCGATTGATTGATTTCGCCCTTGAATTTCCGGCATCGGGGTAATCGCATTCCGCGGCCATGGCCGACGCTCCAGATCAACCCGCAGGCAGCCGGCGCTGGAAGTGGCGTGCTGTGCTGCTCGCGATTGTGGGGCTTTTCATAATCGGCTGCTTGTATCTCGTCGGCCGCTTTACGCGTGATGAGCCCGTCACTTACACGAACCCGGAAGATCACTTCAAATATGGGTCAACCGGCGGGGAGCGCGAATCGGGCATTCCCTACTGGATTTGGAAGGTGTTACCGAAAATGTTCCCAGAATATTTGCCCGGAAAAACGTACACCCCGGGGAAAGAATATGTATCGCTAGGCTTCCTTTACGAGCCTGGCAAAGATCTACCGATTGGGGTTTCGCGTCGCAACACCCAGGGACTCGATCGGGTTTTTTTGAATTGCGCGATTTGTCACGCTGGCTCCGTGCGTGAAACGCCGCAAAGTACGCCCATCATCTACGCCGGCATGCCGTCGAACACGGTCGACCTCGAGGCGTTCGAACGTTTCATCTTCGCCTGCGCAACGGACCAGCGTTTCAACGCGCTGCGGATCATGTCCGAGATCGAAGCCATCGGCGGCAGATACGATTTCATCAACCGATTTCTGCTGCGCTTTTACGCTATCCCGTTCATGCGCGAACGCTTGCTCATGTTGAAAGGCCATTTCCGTTTCGCTGAATGGGAACCGGACGCCGGCCCCGGCCGCACCGACACGTTTAACCCGGCCAAGACGCTCCTGGAATTTCCTCTCGAAAAACTGGAAACGCGTGAGCTGGTTGGCCTGTGCGATTTTCCATCGATCTGGCTGCAAGGCCTGCGCAAGCAAAAAAATCTCCACGCCCACTGGGACGGTAACAACAGCCTCATGGAAGAGCGCAATAAAAGCGCATCATTTGGCACGGGGGCGTTCCCGCCCACAATCGATCTGAAACAACTCGCGCGCGTTGAGCAATGGCTGCTCACCAAAGAGCCGCCCAAATATCCGTTCGTCATCGATGCGCAACTCAGCACACAAGGCGAAAAACTTTACGCCGAATACTGTGCCAGTTGTCACGGACGCAACGGCCGCGATTTCAACGGCGAATACGTCGGCGACGTCGTGCCGATCGACAAAATCGGCACTGACCGTCATCGGCTCGATTCCTATACCGAAGAACTGGCCGTGGCTCAGAACAATCTCTACGCCGGTTATCCGTGGCGTTTCAGCCATTTCCGGAAAACTTTCGGATACGCAAACTTGCCGCTCGACGGCGTATGGCTGCGCGCGCCGTATCTGCATAACGGCTCAGTACCCACATTGCGCGATCTGCTGAATCCCGGCGCCGAACGCCCGCCGGTTTTTTATCGCGGATATGATGTGTTCGATCGGGCGAAGGTCGGATTTGTTTCCGACGTGAGCCGATTCGACGACGAGGGACGCAGCAAAGATGAACCCGAAAATCCAAGGCAATACTTCAGGTTCGACACGCAAGTAAAACCGGGCGGCGCGATTCCGCGCGATCGGAACGAAGGTAATTCAAATGTCGGCCATGAAGGGCAGGAATACGGAACGATGCTTTCTGCCCAGGAGAAAGACGCAATCGTGGAATATCTGAAAACATTTTGATCAACGCCTGACGAATGAAACGATGAGCCTGCAACCAAAAACGAAGCGCATCCTTTTGGTCTCCGCGATTGTGCTCGTGGTTCTCATAGCGCTGGGCACTTGGTTTACATGGATAAAATTTTTCCGCGAAGAGAAGGAAGTGTTCGCGAACGAAGAAGAACATTTCAAATACGGTTCGCTAGGCGCGGAGGGTGATCGCGGTATCCCGTATTATCTCTGGTTGGTTCTGCCCCGCGTCTTTCCCGACCTGATGCCCGGACCGGGTGGCTACAAATCGCTCGGCGTGGTCTGGGAGGAAGGACATGAAATTCCGGTTGGCTTTTCAAAGAAGGTGGTCGGCTTCGCGCGGATCACCAATAACTGCGCGGTCTGCCATGCCGCGACCTACCGTTTGCGCGAGGACGAAGTGCCGCACGTTGTTGTCGCGGGCCCGGCTCACACCAACAATGTGCAAAGCATGTTGCGGTTCTTGTTTAAGGCCGCGCACGATCCCCGGTTCAATTCGGACATTATCATGAATGAAATCCGGCTGGTGAGCGCGAACAACTACGGCAACGGCGGCCTCTCATTCATCGATCGACAGATTTACCATTACCTGCTGATCCCATTCACCAAGAAAGCGCTGCTCCAACAGGAAAAACAATTCACCTGGATGGAACGCTACGTCACCGGCGGCAAGCCAAAGCCGCATTGGGCCCCGGGCCGCGATGATGCGATGAACCTGACAAAATATTTCATGACCAGCATGGCGGAGGACAACACGTTTGGGCCAACCGATTTTCCCTCGATCTGGAACCTCAGCATCCGCAGCGGAAAGGATAACGCTGGGAAACAGATGTTGTTGAACTGGACCGGCGATACGCCGGCTGTGCGCTCGGTCTTGATCGATTCCGCGCTCGGCCTCGGCGCGCCGGCACGGCCGTGGTTCTTGCAGCGGATGGCCGACCTCGATCACTATCTCAGCAATCTGCCGCCGCCGCCGTGGCCTTTTACTGAAACGAATCCAATCAACCAGCAAATGGCGGGCGAAGGCCAGAAAATCTACACGCGCGACTGCGCCGCGTGCCATGAGCCGCGCGCTGAATTTACAAACAAGGTGATTCCAATCACCGAGATCAAGACCGATCCCGAGCGGATGTATTCATGGTCGAAAGACGCGGCCGCAGAAGCAAACCGGCGCGTCAAACAACTGGGGATCGATCGTCCGCCGATGGTGGAGACCCAAAATCCATACGGATACGTTTCGCCGCCGTTGGATGGAATCTGGCTGCGCGCGCCCTATCTTCATAATGGCTCGGTGCCGACCTTGCGCGACTTGCTGAATCCGCCTAATGAGCGTCCCCAGACTTTCCATCGCGGCTACGATGTCTTCGATCCGGTTAAAGTTGGTTTCAAAGAGCCGCAACCGCGACCAACCGGGCCGAATGGCGAATTAACGGAGCCGTATTTTCTTTTCGATACGAGAGAAAAAGGAAACGGCAACCAAGGTCACACGTACGGCACCCAGCTGTCCAGCGAGGACAAAGAGAAATTGCTCGAGTATTTGAAGACGCTCTAACAATCGTGATTGGTTGAAGCGTTAAAGCAAATCGCGCCAAGCCACGTCGCGATGCGGCTATCGTGCGCGAAAACCGCTTGTCTGCGCGACCGTTCTCCGCCAGTTTCGTCCTGTCGTGGCGGGAAATCGCAAACTTGGTTGTCTCAGTATCTTTTTGTTTGTCGCGCTTTGCGCCAGTCTGTTCGTGAACTTCGTGCTGATGATTGCCGCGTTTCAGCGCTTGGGCGGCATTCGAGAAGCCGAACCGATCCCGCGTTTTCGGGAGATCCTGCTCCAAAGAGGCACGCGGCCCAGCTTGGACAAAATCGCGGTCATCACCATGCGCGGCCTGATCAGTTCTTCACTTCCAGGCAGCGTAACCGATTCAATGGTCGATGACATGCGCGCGGCACTGCAACAGGCGCGCGATGACAGCCGGGTCAAAGCCATCGTGCTGGAGATCGATTCTCCCGGCGGAGAAGTGACTGCTTCGGACGCAATCTACAGCGCGGTGGTCAAGGCGGGCGCGCGAAAACCGGTGGTCGTCTATATGGAGTCGCTGGCGGCGTCCGGCGGCTATTACGTCTCCTGCGGCGGTAAATTTTTAATGGCAAACGAAACGACCATTACAGGCAGTATCGGTGTCATAATCCAGACGCTGAATTACGAGCAGCTCTTTAACAAGGTGGGACTTGCTTCGGTGGTTTTCAAAAGCGGCGAGTTCAAGGACATGCTGAATGGAGCGCGGCCGATTACCCCGAAGGAGCGCGAGCTTGTGCAGAACTTCATCATGAAAACTTACGACAAGTTCCTCGGCATCGTGGCGAAGGAACGAAAACTGCCGGCCGATCTCCTGCGCAATACGATCGCCGATGGCCGAATTTTGTCCGGCAAAGAAGCATTCGAAAACAGGCTAATCGATGGCCTTGGCGAGTTGGACGACGCCTTCGGCAAAGCGAAAGAATTGGGAAACGCGCCGGATGCGAAAGTCGTGAAGTACGGTCCGCCATTTAGTCTGGCCCGTTTCTTGCGAATATTTGGAGGGTCGGATTCAAAAATTGAACTCCAACTTCCAAAGCAGCTCGTTCCGCAACTGGAAAGTGGGCGCGCGTATTTCCTGCCGAGCTATTACGCTCCGTAACGGCCGGACACCATGCGATCCGACAGCCTCTTTGCGGCATTCGGAGCCGCTCCGAGCCTCGCCTTAAGCCTCCTTTCCGTTCTTTACGTTGTTGTAAGCGCTTACGTCTATATTTCGCTCATTCACCAGATCAGCGCACGAGCGGCCCCCCAACGCTCCGGGGTTGATGCGGCAACGCGCAGTTTCGGGCTCCCCGAAGCCATACTCGCGGCGGTACTGACTATTTTTCTTTTGCTCAATATTGGCGCGTCAGTTTCGCGTCCCTCGATCGATTTCAGCGCGGGCAATCTTCTGGGGAATTTCCTTCTTATGGTTTTCCTGGTGCTTTTTATCGTGACTTTCCTCCAGCTTCGTGGTTTTGACGTTGGCTCGCTAGGCGGGTTTTCCAAAATCGGCTTCCTTCGCGTCCTGAGCACTGGAGCGATCCTGCTGTTCTTTGCTTATCCATTGATACTATGGGCCGACGTCATTACGCAGCGGCTTTTCGGAGGCGGTTCGAGCAGGCAAAACATCGTCGAGTTTTTCAGCGGTTCGCGCACGATCGAGCAGCGAATCATGATCATCGTTTTCGCAATAGCAATCGCACCCCTAATTGAGGAATTTCTGTTTCGATTTTTCCTCTACAATGTAATCAAACGCTATTTTGGCCGCTTCCTTGGTGTAACGTTCAGTGCACTGCTGTTCGCCGCAGCGCACGCACACTTTCCTTCGTTTGTGCCATTATTCGTCCTGGGAAGTTGTTTCGCGATCGCTTACGAATGGAGCGGTTCCATCCTTGTCGCGATGACAATGCATTCGCTGTTTAATTCACTCACCCTGACCGCCCTTGCATTTCCGGAGATTTTTTCTCCATGAAACTCGGTGATCTGGGCGAAGACCGTTTGCTCGACCTGCTTTTGCCTCGTCTTTCACTCAAAAACGCAGTTGTTGTTGGCCCCGGCGACGACTGCGCTGTGGTGGAAATGCACGATCGCCGCAAACTTCTCGTGCTCAAGACTGATTGCGTTGTCGAAGGGGTGCATTTTTTGCAGGGAACAAACGCATTGGATGTTGGATGGAAAGCAATGATGCGTCCGCTCAGCGATTTTGCCGCGACCTCAGCCGTGCCTCAATTTGCTCTAGTCACGCTTATGGCCCCGGAACAAACGGAGGTCGCGTGGGTAAAAGGACTTTATCGCGGCCTGCGCCGGGCCGCAAAACTGTTCGAAGTCGGCATAGTCGGCGGCGAAACAAGCAGCACATCAGGGCCGATTGCCATTTCTACGAGCGTGGTTGGATTCGTTGAAAGAGACCGCTGCGTATCCCGCCGGGGCGGCAAGGCGGGCGATGATCTTTTCGTTACCGGCCGACTCGGGGGCGCCCTGAAACGAAAGCATCTGCGATTCATCCCCCGGATTGTGGAGTCGCGCTGGCTTACGAAAAATTTCTCGATCCACGCGATAATGGATTTAAGCGATGGACTGGGCGCCGATCTTCCCCGTCTGGTGCGCGCCAGCAAAGTCGGATTCAAGATCGAGATGGAGAAGTTGCCACTGACCCGTGGCGTAAAGATCAATGACGCAATTTCCGAAGGCGAAGATTACGAATTGTTATTCGCTATTTCACGACGTGATCGCATTCGATTGCAGCAACGCTGGGCAAAAAAATTCCCCAACCTGCCACTGACACGAATTGGCTCCCTCTCTCAACTCTCAGCTAAGCACGATCAACTTCTGCCCCGTGGCTACGCTCATTTCCAACAGTCCAGCTGAGACGGAGGCGATTGGGCGCCAATTTGCCAAAGATCTCGAGACGGGATCGGTCTTGGCTCTCAAGGGAGACTTGGGAAGCGGTAAAACGGTGTTCGTCAAAGGTCTCGTCGCGGGTTTGGGAAGCGGCTCCGATGTGACGAGCCCCACCTTCACCATCCTGCATGAATATCGAGGAGGGCGGTTGCCTGTTTACCATTTCGATTTTTTTCGCCTGGAAAATCGGAAATCCGTCGAGCGACTTGGCTTAGATGATTACTTCTTTGGCGACGGTGTTTCAGTGATCGAATGGGCCGACTGCTTCCCCGAATTTATTCCCCAAGAAGCGCGCTGGATTTTGTTTGAGATAAAATCGGAAAATCAGCGAGCGATTACGTTTCAATGAAAATTCTCGCCCTCGAACTTTCCACCGCGCGCGGCGGTCTGGCGTGGCTCGATCACGATGCTGAGCTCGCGCGTGAGTGGCCTAACGAACGGAAAAATTCCGGAGCCTTGTTCGAAAATCTCGATGCTGTAACGAAAAAATTTGGCGCGCCGGAGACGATCATTGTCGGGCTTGGGCCGGGCTCCTACGCCGGTACCCGCATTGCCATTTCGGCCGCAATCGGATTGGAAGTCGCCTCCGGCGCGCGGCTGATCGGTTTCCCTTCCGTCTGCGCCATGGAATGCGACGCGCACGAATACTGCGTGATTGGTGATGCTCGCAGGAAATCGTTTTTCTTCGCGCGCATCCGCGGGCAAGAACTGGTGGAAGGCCCGACGCTTTACTCTGAGTCAGAAATGAAGGCAAAGCTCGACACACTTGAGCCAACCGTGCCGAGCTTCTCTTCGGAGTTGCTTCCGCAATTTGACCGCGCCGTGGTTAGCTATCCCTCGGCTCTCGTGTTGGCCAGAGTTGCACAAGAGTCCCAACGCAGCTTTCATTTTCCGCCACTGGAGCCGATTTATTTGCGCGAGCCGCACATCACCATGCCGAAATGAAAGAAACTTATCGTTGTTGGGCTGAAATCGACCGCGACGCGTTGCGGCACAATGCAAAAGTTGTGCGGCAACGGATCGGGTCCGCCGAGATGCTCGCCGTGGTGAAAGCGAATGCTTACGGTCACGGGTTACTCGGCGTGGCGCAAACGTTGGCCGATGACGCGCAACTATTTGGCGTCGCCAATCTGGAAGAGGCACTCGCGCTGCGCGCATCGCTCCCCCATCCCATCGTTATCCTCGGCCCGGCAACTCCTGAGGAAAGATCGATCATCGCCCAGCGCGGATTTATTCCGACGATCTCCAGTCTGGAAGAAGCGCAAGCGTTCGATCGATTCGGGCCGGTGGCGATCAATTTCAAAATCGACACCGGCATGGGGCGAATGGGCGTAGTGGAAAACGAAGCGCGCGAAGTTTTCAAACGCGTGGCGGAGTTGCCGAACATCGACATTCACAGCGTCTCGACCCACATGCCGGTCTCGAACGAAGACGCAAAATTCACACGCGGCCAGCTCGTCCGATTTCGAAGAATCATCGAGCGGATTCGCGCCGAAGTTCCGGGAAGTTACAGAGCGCATGTCTTGCAAAGCGCAGGCACACTCGCGTTCAATCCGCCGACGTTCGAGATCGTGCGCGCCGGCATCATGCTTTACGGGATTTCGCCGCTGCCGGAATTTCAGAAACTGCTCAAGCCAGTGATGACATGGAAAACGCGAATTGTCCTTATTCGCGATATGCCGAAAGGGAGCTCCATCAGTTATGGCCGCACGTTTATCACTCCGCGAAAAATGCGGATCGCAACCTTGTCGGCCGGTTACGCCGATGGTTATCCATGGCATCTTTCCAATCGTGGCGCCGCCGTCCTGGTGCGCGGGCAGCGTTGCGCCCTTATTGGCCGGGTAACGATGGATTTGATGATGATCGACGTCAGCAACATCGATAATGTGCAGGTGGGCGACGAAGTTGTTCTCATGGGGCGGGATGGGAGCGAGGAAATATCCTGCGTAGAACTCGCTGAAAAGGCCGGAACAATTACATGGGAGATCATTACCCGGATTGGCGCGCGGGTGCGGCGAGTTTATGTTTGATCGCTGATGTTCCAAATCATCTTTAATGAATTGAGCGCTGCTGAGATCTCGTCGCTGCCGAAGAAATTGCAGCTCGAGTTGCTGGCCCAGTTTCAAATATTGCCCGCGGATCTGGATCAGCTCGACTCGGAACGGTTCGGCGTCATCGAACGCGAGGGAAAAAAATTGTATCGCTACCGCGCGAAAGATTACCGGATTTATTTCGCGAAGACCGACGAAGGCATCAAGGTCCACCGCGTGTTACACAAAAACACGTTCCGCGATTTTCTTTTTCGGAGCAAATTGCCGGTCTCAGAAGACGCTCAATTAGGCGAGACGCGCGAGTTCTGGAAGCTTATCGAGGAAGGCGAGAAGACGCGGAAAGCGTAGGTTAGAGCGTTAGTTTCATGACCGAGGCGGAATAGCCACAGTATTCTAGTCGTTCGATCGTGTTCCACCCGAGCTTCGCATACAGAGACTCCACGGACGGAGTCCAAAGATAAAGGTCAACGAGGTGAAGTCGTCTTGCTTCATGCAGCAAACGCTCAATCAGCGCAGTGCCAAAACCTTGATTCCGACGTTCCGGAACAACGAAAAGTCCGCCCAGCCATGGGTTGAGCTCTGGACGGACTTCCAAATCATCCAATTTTAAAGAACCAGTGCCGATGACGTGGTCGCGGTCTATTCCAACGAGTGTCAACGGTAGCAAATCAACGTTAGCCCTCGCTTCAAACGAAACCGTGACATCGTCGAGCGTCATACCGCGCTGCTCGTAGACTGGGCGCCATTCGTCAAAAAAGTATCGGGCAAGTTTGGGAATCGAGGAGCGATGGTTCGCTAGGTAGTCGATGGTCATGGCGGAACTGTAGCGACGGTCTCTAACCGCTGAAACAAGTGCAACGCTCAGAGAGCGCCAAACTGCAGAGGACGCGAGGTGCGCAGCCTTATTTCATCAACAGCACGGAGCGGCTGCGCTTGATCTCGCGCGTGATTTTGCGGTGCATGTATGCCGGCATGCCGGTCACGCGGCGGGGAAGGATTTTGCCGCTTTCGCTGACGAATTTTTTCAGGAGATCGGGGTTCTTGTAATCGATTGCTTCGATGGCGATATCGATCCGGCGCCGCGGCATGGGGCGATTGGCGCGACGGAATGCGGAGCGGCGTTTGGGCGTTTTTGGCTGCATCAATGATTACTTGGTCTCGCGGTGCAACGTGTGTCGCCGCAAAAAGTGACAATTTCCTGCGCCATCCATTACTCCTTCACTTCCGCTGGCGTGGCTTCTTCCTCCTCGCCCTCGCGGGTTTCCTCCTCAGTCAGACCGAACAAAGAAGTGACCGATTGACGGACCCGGGACGCTTTACTTTGCTTTTCCAACTGCGACTGGCATTCAACCGTGAAACGCGCAAACGGGATTGCTTCGAGTCGCGCACGCGGGATTGGTTTGCCGGACATCTCGCATTTTCCGTAGGTACCCAGCTCGATGCGCTTGAGCGCCTCATCGATTTCATAAAGCGCGTCCTGCTCCTGCGAAAGCAAACTCAACGCAAAATCACGATCGTAAGCATCGGACCCGGCGTCGGCCTGATGCATGCCAAAGGCAGAAGCCTCGCTGCCTTCAGCGCGAGAGCGAAGAGTGCCCTGGGCCACACCGGCCATGGAATCCACCATGGCGTCGCGAAGCTGGAGAAGTTTTTCTTTCTGCTTGCGAATAAACGGATCGAGCTTCCTTTCGCGATGATTCAGGCCGAGCAGCACCGCAGGCGACTCCGTAGTTTGCCGTCTGGTTTTCGGCGAACGTCGCGCAGACTTCGTGCGCCGAGCACCCTTGACTATGCGCGCCTTTTTGGCGCGGACCTTGCGCGCCGCTCGCGGCTTCCGAGCAGCTGATTTCTTCGCAGAACTCTTCTTTTTCTTTGGTTTAGCCATAGCGTTTAAGCGCCCTCGTAATCGACTGGCGCTGGAAAAATGGACGCTTAATTAAGAACATTTCGTCAAGCGCGCAAGCGGAGATTTAGAGACTGTAGCCACGGCGCTGCGTCACCGTGTTTTAGAGGGATTCATTGTCGCCTCGACACAGCGAGGCGGCTACAGCTCACGAACTCGCGCTTGAGTAATGCCGCAGAGCAAATCTCCAGAAGACTCGGGACAGCCAAAACACAATCGTCGATGCGACAATGAGGTGAAGCATCAGCGGGAGTGGTTGTCCAAACGATTTGATGAGCAGTCGGGCAGGGATATTCGCGATGATCACCACAGGAATGACCCAGCCAAAAATCATCCGGAAAATCCGGGGGAAAATCACGTCCGGATACCGCGCAATATTTAGGAAATTAAAATACCCATAGACCAGTCCCTGTGCGCGGACGATCCAAAAACTCACCGCCGCCAGGCCGAGCATAATCGAGTAATGCACGGCGACACCAAAGCAAAGCGCCGCGAGGTAGAGCAGGACGGAGAGCAGGTTCGGGACGACACCCAGCTTGGACAACGCTATGCAAACCACCACGCCGCCAAGCGCGGCATTCACGATACTGTCGAGCGCGAATTGTTTCGTGGAGACGGCGAACTGGCTGTCGACCGGTAAGACCAACAGCGAATCCAGCCTTCCTGTGCGTACCAGCTCCGGAATGTTTGCCACGTTCACAAAAAAGAAGGCTTGGAACAGTTGTGCGATGATTTGGTGCGTGCCGACCAGCAGCACCACTTCCCATTTCGTCCAATCCCCGATGTGATCGACGTTCCCGAAGATGATGCTAAAGAAAACGATTTGCCCGCAGAACCAAAGGATCTCGACCACCATCCACAGCAGGAAATTCGCCTTGAAACTCATCTCGCGAATGAGCGAGTTGCGCAGCATGATGGAGTAGATTTCGATGTAACGGCGCATCGCTTGCTCCTGTCTCTTACTTATAGACGCAGTCAACCACTGCTTAAATGAAACGTTTCGTCCCCTGGCTCATCGCTATTATCGCGCTGTTACTTGTCGCGCTCGTCGTCCGGCAATGCCGCAACAGTGGCGCTGGAAATTATCAGACTACAACGGTTACGCGCGGGCCAATTACGCAGGCGGTTACCGCAACCGGCACACTCAATCCCGTGGTCAACGTACAGGTAGGCAGCCAGGTCTCGGGGAACATCGCGAAGTTGTTCGCGGATTTTAATTCGCAGGTGAAAGCCGGCCAGGTCGTGGCGCAAATTGACCCGGCCCTTTTTCAGGCCACGGTCACTCAGGCCGAGGGCGATCTGGCCAGCGCGCAGGCTGCGCTCGAGCTCGCAAGGGTAAACGCCAAGCGCACGCAGGAGCTGTTTGCCCGGAAAACCTCCTCGCAGGCGGACTTGGACCAGGCGCTGGCAAATCTTCATCAAGCCGAAGCCAACATAAAAATCAAACAAGGCGCCCTGGACAAAGCGAAGGCGGACCTCGAGCACTGCACCATCACATCGCCCATCGATGGCGTCGTGATCTCGCGCAATGTGGACGTCGGCCAGACCGTCGCGGCCAGTTTGCAGGCGCCAGTGATTTTCCAAATCGCAAATGATCTCACAAAAATGCAGATTGACTCGAATGTGGCTGAGGCGGACGTCGGCGTCGTTGATGTGGGGCAGGACGTCGATTTCACAGTGGACGCTTTTCCGATGCGCACGTTTCACGGCAAAGTTGTGCAAGTGCGGAACGCGCCGATTACTGTGCAGAACGTCGTGACTTACGACACGGTCATCGGTGTAAGCAATCCGGATTTGAAATTGAAACCAGGAATGACGGCCAACGTTTCAATCATCGTCGCGCATAAGGACAACGTGCTCCAAATCAAGAACGCCGCGCTGCGTTACCGGCCGGCAGATGCGACATCGGGAGCAATAGGATCGAGATCGCCGGCGCCGGCAGGCTCCCGAGGCGGCGCAGGGCGCGAGCGGCGAACAAGCGAGCGGAGAGTCTATGTTTTGCCCGGTAGCCAACCGAAACCGGTCCAGATCAAAACAGGAATCAGCGACGGCGTAGTGACCGAAGTCGTTGAAGGCTTAAAAGAAGGCGATCGCGTTGTGACCGCCGAATTGTTATCAAAACCCGCAGCGCCATCAACGCCGGCCAACCCATTCTCCGGCGGCCCACGCCGGTTCCCATAGCCTGTCATGTCGAGCGAAGTCGAGACATCTCTGGATATTTCTGTCGAGATCAACACGAAGATTCAGAAGAAGAGGAAGAGTTTGGGATGAACAACGGCGCGCTAGTCAAACTCGTCGATGTGCACAAAATCTATCGCACGGGCGAAATGGAAGTGCCCGCCGTGCGCGGCGTGTCGCTTGAGATCAAACGCGGCGAATTTGTCGCGCTCATGGGCGCGAGCGGTTCCGGAAAATCGACGCTCATGAATATCCTGGGCTGTCTAGACCGGCCGACTTCCGGCAGTTATTTGCTGGATGATGCCGATGTTTCTGGATTAAATCGCGATCAGCTCGCCGATATTCGGAATCGCAAAATAGGCTTTGTTTTCCAGAATTTTAATCTGCTTCCCCGCACCTCCGCGCGCGAGAATGCCGAGCTGCCGCTGGTTTACAACACACAGCGCTTGTCACATGCACAGCTTCGCGAAAGAGCCGATCGCGTGCTTGCAGCAGTCGGACTCGCCGGTCGCGAGGACCATCATCCCAGCCAGCTCTCCGGCGGCCAGCAGCAGCGTGTGGCCATTGCGCGCGCGTTGATCAACGATCCCGAGATGTTGCTCGCCGATGAGCCGACCGGCAACCTCGACAGTCGAACCAGTGTCGAGATCATGGAAATTTTCAGCACCTCAACGAGCGCGGAATCACAATCATCATGGTGACGCACGAACAGGACATCGCTGCGTACGCGCAGCGCAATGTCATGATGCGGGACGGGATGATCCTGGATGATCATGCGGTTTCACAGCGCTCGGACGCGGCCGCACAGCTTCAAAAACCAGGAACCGATGTAACAATGTAACGCTTGTGACGATTTAACGAATCACATGCGAATCGCCCCTACATTTAGTGTCGCCTACCGCGCGTTGCGCCGAAACAAAATGCGTTCGGTGCTTACCGCGCTCGGTATTATCATCGGTGTTGGCGCTGTCATTGCCATGGTCGGCATCGGCAACGGCGCCAAGGCGCAGGTGGAAGCGCAGATCGCCAGCCTCGGAGAAAATGTAATCCTGATCTTTTCGGGGAGCACTACCTCGAGCGGCATTCGCACCGGTTGGGGCGGCGCCGGCACGTTGAAGATCGAAGACGCGGAAGCAATTCGGCGCGAAGTGCCCGGTGTCATCGGCGTCAGTGAGGAAGTCGTTTCGACGACACAGGTCGCGGCCGGAAATCAAAACTGGTTCACCCGGATATTCGGCGAGTCGGCAGATTATTTTGACATTCGCCAATGGCCGCTGGCGGACGGCGCACCATTTACAGCGCAGGACGTCCGCGGCACGAACAAGGTTTGCGTGATTGGCCGCACCACCGCGACACAGATTTACGGCAACGAAAATCCAATCGGGCAGATTTTGCGGATCAAAAATGTGCCGTTCACGATCACGGGCGTGCTCACGCCCAAAGGGTTGAGCCCGCAGGGCGTCGATCAGGACGATATCGTCGTCATGCCGTATACCAGCGCGATGAAACGCGTGATCGGCGGCACAACTTTGCGCAACATTAATGTGCAAATCGGCGATCCGGGTCAGATCGCAGCAGCGCAACAGCAAATCATCACGTTACTTCGACAAAGGCATAACATCCGGCCCGGGCGCGATGACGATTTCACCGTGCGCACGCAACAGGAAATCGCCGAAGCCGCTACCGCCACTTCACGGGTGATGACCGTCCTACTCGGCGCAATCGCCGGCGTATCTCTGGTGGTGGGCGGAATCGGTATCATGAACATCATGCTCGTGAGCGTGACCGAGCGGACACGGGAGATCGGCGTGCGCATGGCTGTCGGCGCACGCGGAAATGACATTCTCACGCAATTTTTGATCGAAGCTGTAACGCTGAGTTCGGTTGGCGGCGTGATCGGGATTATCTGCGGCATCGGCGCGTCCAGCGTCTTGTCGGTCTACGCTCATTGGCCCACGTTGATCTCAATCGCCTCGATCGCCATCGCATTTTTGTTCAGCGCAGCCGTGGGCGTTTTCTTCGGATTTTATCCTGCGCGCAAAGCCGCCGCTCTCGATCCGATCGAAGCGCTGCGCTACGAGTAGAAGAAAAGTTTTAACCACGGATTACGCGGATAACGCGGATCATTTACTTTTATACATCCGTGCCATCGGTGTAATCCGTGGTTAAATTCGGATTATGGCTGAGCACGCGCGTTTCGAAAAGCTGGTTGCGAACGCAAAGAAGAACATTACCGAAATCTCGCCGCGGGACGCGGCGGAGAAATTAAAAAGCGGCGAAGCGGTCATTGCCGATGTTCGCGAGAAAGACGAATGGGACGAAGGACACATTCCCGGCGCCATTCACATGAGTCGCGGCACCATTGAGCTCGACATCGAAGAAAAAGTTCCCGACACGAATGCATTGATCATTTGCCATTGCGGCGGAGGCGGCCGTGGCGCGCTGGCGACGGAGAGCCTGCAAAAGATGGGCTACAAAAACGTGCGCAATTTGGCTGGCGGCTTCAAAGCTTGGAAAGCCGCCGGATTGCCAGGGACGAAGTGATCGCTTTTAGGCCTTTACCATTCGACGCGCGCTCATGCGGCAGGTCTTTAGTTGTTGTTCTGAATGAGACACGGGCTTTTGCTCAAAAACCAATCGTAAAATTTCGAGGCTTCGCGGAACTGCGGTAATCTCGCACTTCTCTGGAGGTATCCGTCCTTGACTGTTAGTCCTCCCCAAGAATCGAGTAATTCTCGTTTAACTCGATACGCTCGGTTGCGGTACTCACCGATTGGGATGCATTTCTGAAGACGACCCGAAACCTTTGGGCGAGCTCGAACCACGATATCGTCGACCTTGGGAAATCGCCTCGTGTGTGCGTTCTCTGGCCAGTGTTTCCGCTCAATGCTCTGTGCCGAAAGTATTTCATCGATGATGTACAGCCCAACTAGCGCGTATACCAGGCTCTGATCACGGACATCACGCAGGCTTGCGAAAAAAGCGAGTAAATCGCCAGCTCCGAGCTGACCGATTTGCTTTGCCCGCCTGCCTTGATCGCCATAAGTCAAACTCGAGAAATCTGGATCGACGTGAGTTGCCTTCCCATACAAAGCCTGCGGCAGCTGCATCTGAAATTTCGAGATTGCTGGAACGAACTCGTCAAAAAATCGGGCGAGACCGGGCCGGAGCTGTTTCACCTCGGTGATGGTAACGTAAGCAAATTCACCTGTGGCGACATCAACCGGCGCATTCCAATGACCGTCCGTGGAATCGATGCCAACTCGGACAAGTAGGCCCGTCATATCCCCAAGTGTCGAATGGTCATTCCGAGCGGCTTCTCAGCAGGCCGTGTAGATTATCTGAGGCAATGTTCTTTCCATACCGGCTTTGCTTTTGGGTCTTAGCCGCAACGAACACGGGCTCCGGCCAAAGCAGGAAACGATCTGATACCAAGATCAAATGCTTCCCATCAACGTCCGCTTTCCACCATTCGGGAACATGATGCACATGGCCCGAATTCGGCTCGCCTACTTCACCGGACATATCTGCATGGCAATCACCGAACCGCCAGCCTAGCAAACCATCGTCCTGTCGTACACGGGTTAATCGGGATGAGATTAACGCGCGATTGCGTGTTTCTAGCAGAAATTGAGCGTACTCTTGCATCGTGTTGAAAAAATGCTTCGTGACCTGCGCGATACTGACGAGAGTCTGTCCCACGTTCGAATCCAAACTCGCTAGCGTGAATACGTACGTGGGAATTGAAAGATCAATCGCCTCAGCACGAAATGGTCTGGCTTCGCGCATGTCATGTTTGCAGCAGGCAAGCGACCACCACCCAGCTTGGTAGTTCGGGCTACAGCCCGTCTGCAGGAATTCATTTCTATCGGAGTCCCAGTAGATCGTACGAGCGACGTACATCTTGCCGTCCCAATTAGAGTGGGTTCCGTCGGAGGTTAGCCATCGCTCCAAAGCTTCGGAATCCGTTGGAGCAGC
>WNGD01006143.1_pt1 | contig 17643 bp, 18 predicted proteins | sample 5400671 | NCBI WGS metagenome assembly WNGD01 (sample SAMN13153369, study PRJNA577476) | soil metagenome | isolation source: 40 cm soil or saprolite under grassland replicate 2 | place: USA:California | collected 2016-06-15
GGAATCCAACACGCGCGGGACACTCACGGCCGGCCGCAGAACGGCCAAGGATGTCCAGGTCACGGCCGCGACGGAGCTGTATTTCGACATTCGTTCGCTCACGATCGAGGAGGGCCGCGCGTTCACCGGCCAGGAGGTCCTCGCCGGCTCCCCCGTCCTCGTCCTGGGCCACGACCTCGCCGATAAGCTGTTCGAAGGCCAGGACCCGCTCGGCCGGGAAGTGAAGATTTTCGACATCCCCTATCGCGTCATCGGCGTCGTCGAAAAACAGGGCAACCTGTTCGGCTTGTCGCTCGACAAGTTCGTCGTCGCGCCGGCCAGCGCCCCCCTGCGGCGTTTCGTCAACCCGCCCCGCATCGTGGACGCCCTGGCCATCAAGGCCAACTCGCAATCCGAGATGCGCGAGGCGCTGTCGCAGGCCGAAGCCGTCATGCGCAGCAGGCGCCACTTGCGTCCGCGCCAGGCCGATGACTTCGCGCTCGAGACCGCGGATGAGGTGCTCGATTTCTGGGGCAAGATCAGCCGCATCCTCTTCTACGCGCTGCCGGGGCTCGTCGCCGTCTCGCTCGTGGTCGGGGGAATCGTGATCATGAACATCATGCTGATGGCGGTCGCGGAGCGCACCCGCGAGATCGGCATTCGGAAATCGCTGGGCGCGAGACGAAGCGACATCCTCCGGCAGTTTCTGGTCGAGTCCACCGCGCTCGCGACCGTGGGTGCCGGCGCCGGCGTCGGGATCGGCATCGGGCTCGCCGCCCTCGTCGCTGCGGTCACTCCCCTGCCCGCCGCCGTCGCGCCCTGGTCCATCGTGGTCGGCGTCATTCTGGGAGCCGGCGTCGGGATCGTGGCCGGGGTGTACCCGGCGACCCGCGCGGCCCGGCTCGATCCGATCACCGCGCTCCGAGCCGAAACATGACCGCCCTGTTTGAAGGCGTCGGCATCGCGCTCGGGTCGCTGCGCGGCAACAAGGCCCGGGCCGCCCTGACCATCCTCGGCGTCGCCATCGGCGTGATGGTGGTGATGCTGATGGCCGCGATGATCAGCGGGATCAACAGGAGCGTGGCGGGCATCTTCGAGTCGATCGCGCCGCGGACGTTTCTGGTGTGGCGGTTCTTTCAGGCGGGGATCAACGTGTCGGACGGCTCGGACGAAAGCAGCCCGTGGCGGCGGAACCCGGCGATCAAGGAGCTCGAGGCCGACCGGATCCGACTGCTGCCGTCGGTGCGCTTTGTGACGCGCCGGGAGGAGAGTTCCGCCACCGTGGAGTTCGGGGACCGGCGGCTCGAATCGGTAAACGTCGCCGGGTTGTCGGCCGAATGGGTAGAGGTGAACGGCGGCGACGTCTATCCGGGACGCACCTTCACGCGATTCGAGGATCTCTCGAACAGCGCCGTCGCCGTAATCAACCGGAAGCTCGAGGATCAGCTGTTTCACGGGCGCGATCCGATCGGCCAAACTATCCACATCGCCGGGTCGCCCTTCACCGTCATCGGGGTCTACACCCAGCCGCCGAGCCTGTTCAGCGGCGCCGCGCCGCCGTTTGTGGGGATTCCGCACGGCGCGTTCGTGAAGAGCGTGCCGTTCTTCAAAGGCTGGATGCGCCTGGCCGTTGCGCCGGCAGTCGGATACACGCAGCAGGAGTCCATGGATGAGGTGGTCGCGACGTTGCGCTCGATGCGCGGGCTCAAGCCCGGCCAGGACAATACCTTCTCGCTCGTGACGCAGGACAAGCTGCTCGATTCCTGGAATCAGGTGACCGGGATGTTCTTCCTCGTCATGCTCGTGTTGTCGTCGATCGGCTTGATGGTGGGCGGCGTCGGCGTCGTCGCGATCATGATGATTTCGGTCACCGAGCGCACGCGCGAGATCGGCGTCCGGAAGGCGCTGGGCGCCACGCGCCGCGCGATTCTGTGGCAGTTCCTGGTCGAGGCATCGACGCTGACCCTGGTGGGCGGCGCGATCGGCATGGTGGCCGGGGGCTTGCTCGCATTTCTCGTCTCCCGCATCACGCCGATTCCGGCGAACGTCCCGCTCTGGTCGATCGTGGCGGCACTGCTGGCGTCGGCCGTGACGGGGATCGGATTCGGGCTCTATCCCGCGAGCCGGGCGGCGCGGCTCGATCCGATCGAGGCGTTGCGCTACGAGTAGCTTTGTAGCCCATGCCGCTGTACGAAGCGCTCCGTCTCGCCCTGCAAACCGTGTGGGGCCATAAGCTCCGGTCCTTCTTCACGCTGCTCGGCATCATCGTGTCCGTCGCGTTTCTCGTCGCCGTCGTCGCCGTGATCCAGGGGATGAACGCGTACGTCCGCGAACGGCTGGCGGGCGCGATCGTGGGCGTCAACGCGTTCCAGGTCCGCCGCGATCCCATTCAGGTGGGATTTATCGACGACGAGGCGTGGAAGGCGATCCAGCGGCGCCCCATCATCGCGCCGCAAGACGTCGGGTTCATCGAGCGGGCGGTACCCGACGCCGAGGCGATCGCACTGCAGTCGGGCTGGCCGACGCCGATGGCCGACGTGCAGTGGCGGAACCGCACGACGGGTGACGTCTTCATCTTCGGCGTGACCGCGCCCTACGTGCTCGTCCAGGACTACACCTTCGCGGCGGGCGAGCCGCTCAGCGACATCGACCTGCAACAGCGGCGCTACGTCGCCGTGCTCGGGTACGATGTCGCCGAAAAACTGTTCGGGAATGTGGAGGCCGCGGTCGGCAGCACGATCCGGGTGCGCGGGATCCAGCTCGACGTGAAAGGCGTCATCGCGAAGAAAGGGACGGTCCTGGGGCAATCCTGGGACGGCTTCGTCATGCTCCCCTTGACCACGTTCGAATCGATGTACGGGCGCCGCCAGACGATGGTGATCTCGGTGAAGATGGCGACTGCGGACGGCGTGGGACCCGCGATGTTGCGCGCCGAGGAGGCGATGCGCATCGCGCACCGCCTGCGCCCGGGGGCGGACAACGACTTCACCATCGACACGGGTGAAGGGCTGATCGCGTTCTGGGGCAAGCTGACCCGCGTGATCTTCACCGTCGTGCCCGCGGTGGTCGTCATCGGCGTGGTGGTCGGCGGGATCGTCATCATGAACATCATGCTGATGAGCGTCACCGAGCGCACGCGCGAGATTGGGGTCCGCAAGGCCCTCGGCGCGGCGCGGCGTGATATCCGCCGCCAGTTTTTTGCGGAAGCGCTCACCCTGTCGGTGCTTGGCGTGATCGCCGGCATCGTGGTGGGGTTCGCGCTCGCGGGACTGGTCGAGGCCATTTCGCCGCTCCCGGCACGCGTCACGGCGTGGTCGATCGCGATCGCCATCGCCCTGGGCCTGATCGTCGGTATCCTGTTCGGCGTGTACCCCGCGCATCGCGCGTCGCGGCTCGATCCGATCGAAGCGCTCCGCCAAGAGTAGATGAAACTGCACTCGCTTCGGGAGGGCTGGCGCATCGCCCTCGAGCAGCTGCAGGCCAACAAGCTGCGTTCGGCGCTGACCGTCCTGGGTGTGGTGATCGGCATCGCCACCGTGATGTCGATGGCGTCCATCGTCGCCGGCTTTCGCGAACAGATCGTCAATACGCTCGAGGTCGTCGGGCCGACGACGTTTCGCATCCTGCGCTTCTTCTCCACGACCGGCGTGAATCCGGACGCGGTGCCCCGCGAGGTGCGGATCCGGCCGAAGCTGATTCCGCAGGAGGCGGAAGCGATCGCCCGCCTTCCCGAAATCCACTACGCGGCCATCTGGACGCAGCTATTCGAACGGTTCGAATACGGCGGCAATCACACCCGCATCCTGGGCGTGTTCGGCGCCGATGACCGCTTTATGGAGATCCTGGGCGGCGGAATCGCGGCGGGCCGCTCGTTCACGGCGGCCGAGCTGCGCGGCGGCGATCCGGTGGTCATCGTGGAGCAACGCACGGTGGATCGCCTGTTCGGCGCCATCAATCCGCTGGGCCGAGTGGTCCGCATCGGCGGCCATCCGTTCAAGATCCTGGGCGTCTGGCAGCGGCCGACGAACATCTTTGAAGTCCCGGGCACGCCCGAGATCGCCGCGATCATGCCGTTTGAAACCGCGCGGCGCAGCTTCATTATCGATGACGTGAACGGCCTCATCATTCTCGTGAAGCCCAAGCCCGAGGTCGCCGTCGCCCGTGCCATGGACGCCGCCACGTTGACGTTGCGCCGCGTGCGCGGGCTCCGGGCGGGCCAGCCCAACACCTTCGACCTGCTCACGTCCGACCAGGTCCTGGGTATCTTCGACAGCCTGACGTTCGCTTTCTTCTTCGTGATGCTCGTGCTCTCCAGCATCGCGCTCATGGTCGGAGGAATCGGTGTGATGGCGATCATGATGGTATCGGTGACGAGCCGCACTCGTGAAATCGGCCTGCGCAAGGCGCTCGGCGCGACCCGGCGCGCGATTCTGTGGCAATTCCTCGTCGAAGCCGCCACGCTGACGTTGCTGGGCGGCATCATCGGCATCGCGTTGGGGATTGGCGTCGGCGAGGCGCTGAAGCGCCTGCTCGCGTTCAGCACGACGATTCCCGTCGTGCCGGCCGCGATCGCCACCGCGGCGTCGATTCTCGTCGGGCTCGTGTTCGGCATTGCGCCCGCGGCGCGCGCGGCGAAGCTCGACCCAGTGGAAGCGCTGCGCTATGAATGACGGTCAAACCGTCGACATCCTGGCGATTGCGGCGCACCGAGACGATGTCGAACTGACGTGCGGCGGCACGCTCGCCAAAGCCGCCAAGGCGGGCCATCGCGTGGGGATCGTCGATCTCACCCAGGGCGAGATGGGGACACGCGGCGACGCCGCGACACGAGCGGCGGAAGCCGAGCGCGCGGCCAAGACGCTCGGCGTGGCGCTGCGGCTCAACGCCGACATGCCGGACGCGCATCTGACGAATGATGAGACATCGAGAAAAACAATCGTCGAGCTGATTCGTCGCACGAAACCGAAAGTCGTGATTCTGCCCTTCCCCGTGGGACGGCATCCCGATCACCGCGTCGCCTCAGAGTTGGGGCGCGACGCGTGCTATCTCGCCGGCCTCGCGAAGTACGAACCCGGAGCGGGTGGCGAGGCACATCGGCCGTTCAAGCTGCTCTACGCCCTCGCATATCGTGAAGACCCGGTGAAGCCGACATTCGTGGTGGACATCTCGGACGTGTTCGAGGCGAAAATGCAGGCGATTCGCTGCTATGCCTCGCAGTTCGACGGCGCGAAGGCCGCCGGAGAGATCTTCCCCACCGGCCAGGACCTCTACGAACTGATCCGCGTGCAATCGGCGCACTACGGCTCCCTGATCCGGCGGCCGTACGGCGAGCCCTTCTATACGGCCGAGACCCACGAGGTGGACGACGTGCTCCGGCTTGGCGTGCAGTCCCTGTAGTTGGTAAATTGCCGCTTCCATGACCAAGCGCGTCACGTATCTCGACAACGCCGCGACGACCCCGGTGCGGCCGGAAGTGCTGGAGGCGATGCTCCCCTATCTGGGGACGGAGGCCTTCGGCAACCCGTCCTCTGCGCACCGCTTCGGCCGCGCCGCACGCGCCGGCCTCGAAGAGGCGAAGCGCACAGTCGCCGATGCCGTCGGGGCGGAGCCAAACCAGGTGGTCTTCACGTCGGGCGGCACCGAGGCGGACAACCTGGCGATCATCGGCGCCGCACTCGCGGCTCGGGACAAGGGTGGGGCGTTCCGGGTTGCCGTCTCCGCGACGGAGCACAAGGCGGCGATCGCCGCGGCGCACGCGGTGAAGCACCTGGGCGGCGAGGAGATCATCCTCCCGGTCACCGCGAGTGGCCAGGTGGAGCGACGGACGCTCGACGCGGCCCTGGAGCGCGGCGTCGCAGTCGTCAGCGTGATGTGGGTGAACAACGAAGTCGGAACCGTACAGCCGGTCGCCGAGCTCGCGACGCGATGTTGCGACGCGGGCGTCCTGTTTCACTCCGACGCCGTCCAGGCGTTCGGCAAGGTTCCGGTGTCGCTCCACGACGTCAACTGTGCGCTCCTCACCATCTCCGGCCACAAGATCGGCGCTCCCAAGGGCGTAGGCGCGCTCATCGTACGTGATCGCAAGGCGGTCGAAGCGATCATCCACGGCGGCGGCCAGCAATTCGGGATTCGCCCCGGCACCGAGAATGTGCCGGGTATCATCGGGCTGGGCGTGGCGGCCCGCCTGGCGGCCGCGGAGCAGCAGGCGCTCGCCACGCGGTTGCGCGAGCTGCGCGACGAGCTGGAGCGCCGCGTGCTCGCCATCGTGCCCGACGCCGTGATCAACGGCTGGCAGGGCGAGCGCGCGCCGCATATCTCGAACGTCTCGATCCCCGGCACTGACAGCGAGGCGCTGCTGATGCATCTCGACCTCGCCGGGATCGCTTGCTCGTCCGGCTCCGCGTGCAGTACGGGCGCAATTGAGCCATCGCACGTGCTCACGGCGATGGGGGTGCCGCGGGAGCTGGGCGTCGCGGCGTTGCGGTTCTCGTTCGGCAAGGACAGCACCCTGGAGGATGTGGAAGCGGTCTCCGCAGTGCTGCCAAAGACTGTTGAGAAGGTGCGGTCGCTGGCGGCGGTCCTCCACCGATGAGAGTGCTGGTCGCCATGTCGGGCGGCGTCGACTCCTCCGTCGCTGCGGCGCTGCTCGTCGAACAGGGTCACGACGTGATCGGTGCGACGATGAAGCTGTTCTGTTACGGCGACTCGGTCCCCGACCGTCCCTGCTGCTCGCTCGACTCGATCACGGACGCCAAGCTCGTCGCGCACAAGCTCGGCATTCCGCACTACGTCCTGAATCTCGAGGACCGGTTCGGCCACGACGTCATCGACAATTTCGTCGCCGAGTACGCGCGGGGACGAACGCCGATCCCGTGCGTGCGCTGCAATTCGTTCACCAAGTTCCGCGACTTTCTCTACCATGCCGACGCGCTCGACTGCGACGCGATCGCGACCGGACACTATGCGGTCGCACGCGACGGCGGGTTGTTCCGCGGCCAGGACCGGCAGAAGGATCAGTCGTACTTCCTGTGGGGCATCGATCGCGCCGTGGTGCGCCGCATGCTCACGCCGGTCGGCGCGCTGACCAAGGCGGAGACGCGCGCGGCCGCGCGGAAGCTGGGTCTCATCACCGCCGAAAAGGCGGAGTCGGTCGAAATCTGTTTCGTCCCCGATGACGACTACGTGGCGGTGCTCGAGCGTCATCTGCCCGCGGACGCGCCCGCGCTCGTACCTGGTCCGCTCGTCACGACGAGCGGCGAAGTGATCGGTGCGCACGACGGCTTCGCGCGCTACACCGTGGGCCAGCGCCGCGGCTTGCCCGGCGGCTCGAGCGAGCCGCTCTATGTCGTCGCGATCCGCCCCGAGACGCGTGAGGTCGTCGTCGGCCGCGGCGCGGAGCTATTCGGACACGCAGTGTCTCTCGAAGAGGTCAACTGGCTGGTCGATCCGCTCTCGCCAGGTGACGGTGTGTGGGTCCAATGCCGCTATCGCGCGCGCGCCGTCCCCGGCACGATTGCTGCGCAGGCGAGCGGCCGCATCGCGCTCCGGCTCGCCGAGCCGGTCCGGGCGATCGCACCAGGGCAATCCGGCGTGCTGTACGACGCCAATGATCGGTTGCTCGGCGGTGGCGTGATCGCCTAGCCTGACCCGGCGTGCGGGAGGTCACAGCACCTCCGGCCGCGGCGCATGCAGACTTCAGGTTCGCCCCACAATTCCTCTTGGGAGGCTGTATGCGGTTGTTCCTCCGTGCCGGAGTCGTGCTCGGCGTCGCGGCGATGGTCGCGTGCGGCAAAGACGCGCCGTCCCCGGTCGACTTCAACGATCCGGCTGCGGTATCGGCCAATCTGTCCTCGGTCGATTCCGCATTCGATAGCGACGTCTTCCGCAGCTTCTCGGCGGCTTCAGTGATGCTCGACGTTGCCACTGCTCCGGCCTTCCGCCCGACGGCCACCCTGATCGAGACGCTCCGGCCCAAGCTCGTGCAGAGCGGCGCCCGGATTTTTCTCCCCACCATGCGGCAAGCGCAGAAGCTGCAGGCGATGGTGCCGAACCTCAGCATTTCGGCCGCGCAGGGCCGCATCATCCCCGACACGATGTACGGTCGGGTCTTCGAGTGGGATACCGCGCTCAACCAGTACCGGTATCAGGGCACGACGGTCGCGAATCTCACGGGCGTCCGCTTCGTGCTGTATGCGACCGGCCTGGATGGACAGGTCGTCGAGCCGGTGAGCGCGATCGGCACGCTCGACATCATCGATCAGAGCACGCCGACCAAGTTGCAGGTCCAGGTGCTCGTCAAAGGCCCGGGTGGGACGACGACCTATGTCGACTACACGGCCTCGGTGACCACAACCCTGACCTCCGCCAACGCGAGCGTTTCGGGGACGATCACAAACGGGCTCAGCGGCGGCGCCAACAAGACGCTCTCGTTCGACGAAACACTTTCGGTCAACGCGAACGGCGCGAGCGTGCATGCGACGTTCTCGCTGAACAACCCGGCGCTCACGGTGATGCTCAACGAGTCGGTGTCGTTCGAGGATCCGAACATCGTCATCAACGCCGACTTCCAGCTGATTCAGAACGGCCAGACCACCCGGGCGGTGGGCCACATCACGATCAACACTACGACCAACGCAGTCACGGTCAGCCTCACCGTGTACGTGGACGGCCACCCGGTGGCTTCGATCAGCGGCGATCCGGCCACCGCGCAGTGGGTCGATGCCGGTGGGCAGCCGCTGACCGCGGCGGACCTGGCCGCGCTCGGCGCGCTGTTCGATGCCTTCCAGCACTTCGGCGACACGGTGTCCAACCTGTTCGCACCGGTGGGCACGTTCGCCGGCCTCTAATCCCGCAGCAGCAACACAACTCCCCGTCCGGCTCTGGCCCGGCGGGGAGTTTTGCTTTATTACCTAGTCTCATCCGTCGACTCTCACGAGGCTCCATGACCACTCGCCGCCGCTTTCTCGGTTCCCTCTTCGCCGCCACCGCAACCGTTCCCGCGTTGAAGAGTGACGCGCTGGCGCGCATCCTCCCGGCCACGCGCCATGTCGATGGTCGCAATCCGGTGGACGTCGCGCAGGATGAAGACTTCTGGCGTGAAATCCAGGCCGCATTCGACATCGATCGCGGCATGATCAACCTGAATAACGGCGGCGTCGCACCCAGCCCGCGGGTCGTGAACGCGGCGTTCCAGCGCTACCTCGCCGTATCGAACCAGGCGCCGGCGGTCACGATGTGGGGCTGGATCGAGCCCGAGATCGAGGCCGTGCGCCGCCGGCTCGCCGCGAACTTCGGCTGTGATCCGGAAGAGATGGCCATCACGCGCAACGCGAGCGAGGCGCTGGAGATTGTGCAGCTCGGGGTACCGCTGCAGCGCGGCGACGAAGTGCTGACGACGACCCAGGACTACCCGCGCATGATCACGACGTGGAAGCAGCGCGAGCGGCGTGAGGGGATCGTCCTGAAACAGATCACCTTCCCGGTCCCGCCGGTGTCGCAGGACGATCTGGCGCGTCGCATCGAAGCCGCGATCACGCCGCGCACCAAGGTGATCCACATCTGTCACATCACGAACCTCACGGGACAGATCTTCCCGGTGAAGCAGATCTGCCAGCTGGGCCGGGCGCGCGGCATCGAAGTGATCGTGGATGGGGCGCACGCCTACGCGCATTTCCCGTTCACACACGAAGAGCTGGACTGCGACTACTACGGCACCAGCCTGCACAAGTGGCTCACGGCGCCGATCGGCACCGGGTTCCTCTACGTGCGGAAGTCCAAGATCGCGAAGATCTGGCCGATGATGGCGGCGCCGCCCGAGATGAACGAGAACGTGCGCAAGTTCGAGGAGATCGGCACGCATCCGGCGGCGAACCACAATGCGATCGTCGAAGCGCTGGATTTTCTGGACGGCATCGGGCCCGAGCGGAAGGCGGCACGGCTGCGCTTTCTGCGCGACCGGTGGGCCAAGCGGCTCGAGCGCGTGCCGGGCGTGAAGCTCCTCACCCCGTACGACCCGGCGCAGTCCTGCGGGCTCGCCTCGTTCACGCCGGGGTCACTCGATGTCGGCAAGCTCGCGGGTTTCATGTTCGACCGGCATCGCATCATTGTGACGCCGATCGCCCATCCCGAGTTCAACTGCCTGCGGATCACGCCGAACGTCTACACCACGCTCGCGGAGATCGACCGCTTTGGCGACGTGATGGAAGACGTCCTGCGCAAGGGTATGCCGGCGTCCTAAGGCAGAAACGCGACGATCCGCAGCGGGCCGCCGCTGCCGCCTTTGATTTTCATCGGCAGCGCGATCACGAACGCCCCGGTGGCCGGCAATCCCTCCAGGTGCGCCACGTTCTCGAACGCCGGCACGTTCGAGGCGAACAGCCGGCGATGGACCTGGAACGTCGTCGACTGGCCGTAATCGATGCTCGGCGTGTCGATTCCCACCGCGCTGATCCTGCGGCGGACGAGCGCGCGGGCCGCATCGAGGTCCAGACCGGGAAAATGCAGCTGCGCGACGCCCACCAGGCCCGTTTTCGTGGTGCCGAGGTAGCGCGCGCGATCGGGCCAGCGCGTACCCCAACCCGTACGGATCAGCACGATGCTGCCCTCCGGGATATCACCGTGCGTCGCTTCCCAGGCCGTGATGTCTGACTGGTGCACGCGATAGTCGGGACTGGAGTCGGCTTTCCCGCGCACGTCGATCACCACGGCAGGCGCAACCAGTTGGCTCAGCGGAATCTGATCGGTCGTGTGTTTCTTTTCTATGAAGTGCACCGGGGCATCGAGATGTGTGCCACCGTGTTCCGCGGCGCTGAAGTTATTCGCCGCGTAGTACCACCCGCCGGGCGTCCGCTGCGCCGAGACGACGGTGAGGTGAAAGGGCTGCGCCGTCGGCCAATAGATGGTTGTCGAGTCGAAGTCGTACGTGAGGTCAACCCAGTGGCCTGCCACGAGGCGGTCGGCGATGGATGGCTGGCTGCATGCCGCGAGCACGAGGAGCGCAGGGACAATCGCCAAACGTCGCATGGTCTCTCTCCCTTGGAAGCATGGTGAGTTGCAACCGCAGGGGAGATTGTTAACGTTGCGAGCCATGAAATCAATCCTCTGGCTGGTTCCGCTCTGCATTCTGGCGGCTTGCGGCTCGGGCAAATCGAGTCAAACGGTCAACCGCGATACGCTCACCGAGCGCCAGAAAGACAGCATCCTTGCGAACTCGAAGATCCCCAACGCGCGTGCGGTCGGACGCGCGATGAACGCGGCCGACTCCATGAGCGCGCGGATTCGCAGCAGCGACACGGTGGCGAGGGATACCACGGAGTTCTGATGCGCGCCGTGATGTGCGGCGCGCTGGTCGTGGTCGCCGCGTGCGGACCGCCCAACCCCTGCTCCGGTCATCAGTTCGACCGTCTGCGCCGCTACTCCCGGCCCTACGCTGGTCACTGGGTCGTCGCCCGGGGAGACTCGCTGACGTTCCCCGACGCGCCCGCGATGAGTGATCGCTTCCGGTTGGGCGACATCACCCTGGACAGCAGCACGGTGCTCCTCGGTCGCGAGTGCAGCGGGTGGCCGGCGGACCTCGGACCATTTGCCGGGCTGTCGCTCTCCTGGGCGGGCCGCGATTCGATGAGCGGCGCGATCTTGCTCGATTCCAAGCTCGGCGTGCAGGCACGCCCCGGCATGACGGCCCGTTTCGTCGCGGGACGCGCACCGCGGTTATCTTCCGCTCCATGAGAGGCTTCGTTGTCAGACTCCTGATCGCCGCCCTGGGACTGTGGATCGCCGATCAACTGCTCCCGGGCATCACGATCACCGGCACCGGTGCCCTGATCGTGTCCGCCCTGGTCCTTGGCGTCGTCAACGCCATCATCCGACCGATTCTCGTCGTCCTCACGCTGCCCCTGACGCTGCTGACGCTCGGGCTCTTCCTCCTGGTCGTGAACGGCCTGTCGCTGGAAGTCGTCGCGTGGCTCGTTCCGGGCTTTCACATCGCGGAGCTGTGGTCTGCGACGCTCGGCGCCGTCATCGTGAGCGTGACGAGCTGGGTGGCCTCGGCGTTCGTCGGCGGATCGGGACGGATCGAGCGCATGAAGCGGGTGGAGGTGACGGGCCGCCGCATCGATGGATAGATGACGTGCAAGGTCTGTGGCTCGAAAGACCTGTGGCTGTTCTACACCCAGGGCGATCGCCGGCACATTCATTACTATCGCTGCCGCAATTGCCGGCTGGTCGTGTGCGACACCCGCGGCATCGGCGTCAATCAGGAGAAATACATCCTCTCACGCGTCGATCCACAGGCCCCGACGCGGCAGAACCGCGGACATCGCCAGACGTATGCCTTCATCCAGCGACACACGAAGTCGAAAGGCCGCATGTTGGATCTCGGGTGCGGCGACGGAACGGTGATCTGGCTGGCGCGCCAAGACGGGTGGGACGTCAAGGGCGTGGAGCTGTTTCCGGAGCACACCCAGGTGGTGCGCGACACCCTGGGTCTCAACGTCGTGACGTCGGATATCACGACGTACGACGCCGCCGATGAATCGTGGGACTGCGTGATTCTCACGCACGTGCTCGAGCACCTGCCGGACCCCGTCGGCGCGCTGCGCAAGATCCGCAACCTCCTGAAGCGGAACGGCGTGGGCGTGCTCGAGTTTCCCAACATCGACGCATTCGATATGGGCCTGCGCCGGCTGCTCGAGAAGCTGCGCATCCATCGACGCCACTACGCGCCCGACTATGTCGAAGCACACGTCCAGGAGTTCTGCCGCGCTTCCTTCGCTTACGCTGCGCAGCAAGCAGGCCTGCAGCTCGAAGTCTGGGAGACCTACTCGATCAACCCGCTCAAATACGCCCTGTTTCGCATTCTACCCATCGGCAACAAGGCGCGCGTGCTCGTGCGCAGGACATGATGCTCGACATCGAAACCCCCGCCCTGCTGCTCTATCGCGACGTGATGGAGCGAAATCTCACGCACATGGCCGACCGGGCTCGCCAGCTCGGCGTGTCGCTCCGGCCGCACATCAAGACCCATAAGTGTCTCGAGCTGGGGCGCCGGCAGCTCGCGCACGGTGCAAAGGGAATCACCGTCTCCACGCTGTTCGAGGCGCAAGCCTTCGCGCGGGCCGGGTTCACCGACCTCACCTGGGCATTTCCGCTCGACCTGTCGCACGTGCGCCACGTGCAGCAGATCGTCCAGGACGGGGGGGCCACCCTGCGGGTGATTCTCGATGATCTCGAGACGGCGAAGGCGCTGGCGGGCAGCGGCTTGCATGTCTGGCTCAAGGTGGACTGCGGCTATCACCGCGCCGGTGTCGACCCCGCATCCCGCTACGGCCTGGAGGTGGCCCGGGAGCTTGGCGCGGAACGCGGGCTCAGCTTCGACGGTATTCTGAGTCACTCGGGACATGCCTATCACACGCGGAACAGGAGCGAGGCGGCCCAGGTCGCCGAGCAGGAACGGCAGGTGATGGCCTGGTTCGCCGAACTCCTGCGCAAAGACGGGTTACCCGTCCGCGGGGTCAGTGTCGGCTCGACGCCCGCGATGGCGGCCGTAAAAGACTTGACGGGCGTCACAGAAGCTCGGCCCGGGAATTACATCTTCTATGACCGGACCATGGTGCTCATCGGATGCTGCGAGCCGCGCGACGTCGCGGTCTCGGTCCTGGCGACCGTCGTATCGCACCAACCGGGGGCAGCGCATTTCGTCGTCGACGCCGGCGCACTGTCCCTCTCGAAGGATCTGGGACCTGGGCATCTGGGACTCGAGACGGCGTTCGGCGCGGTGAAGGATCATCCGGAGCTTACCGTCGCGTCTGTCTCGCAGGAGCACGGCGTGGTCCGCGCCGCGGCCGCCACGGCGATCGAAGGGAAGTTCAAGGTCGGGGAGCACGTCGAGATCGTGCCCAACCATTCCTGCTTGACAGAGGCGCATTTCGACGAATACGTGGTGATCGAAGGGGGTCGCGTGATAGATCGCTGGCATATCGAGCGTGGCCGATGAAGCTCCAGCTCCGCCATTTCTTCATCGCGCTGCTCCCACTGGTGTTCGGTGTTGGCGCCAGCTGGGGATTCGCGTTCTCGCAAAACACGTGCGGGCGCCTCGTCGGCCCGATCTTCGCCCCCAAATGCCACTGGATGCAGCTCGAGTATCAGATCGGTTTTCAAATGGCCGGGACTGTTTTGGGATGTCTCATCGCCGCGGTGCTCGGCGCCTGGTTGGAACGGCGCAGCCGCCGCGCGGAACGTGCTCAACTCAATCAGGGAGTGTCCACATGAAAGCGGTACTCACACCGGCCCTCGTCCTGGGCCTGGTTAGCTCACTCGCCGCACAGGATTCGACCGCTCGCCCCGCGGCACCACCACCCGCCGCCGCGGCGGCGCCGGCCAGCAACGCGACCGTCGAAGCGGTGCTGGCGCGCTCGGTGGTCGACCGCGCGCCCCAGGATAGCGGCAGCGCGTTTCCCGACAGCGTCGGCTCGGTCGTGCTGTGGATGCGCGTGACCAGCGGTAATGGCCAGACGCTGCATCACGTGTGGTTCCACGGGGACGACCAGGTCGGCGACGTTCCGTTGATGATCGGCGGATCGCCGTGGAGAAGCTGGAGCCGTAAGACGATCCCCGCCGATGCCAAAGGCGCATGGCACGTCGAGATTCGAGACGGGGCAGGAAACGTGCTGAAACGAATCGATTTCACAGTAGGGCAATAGGAACCAGGCAGACGCCTAGACGCCGAGACGCCGAGCGGTTTTGAGGTTCGAGGGTTTAGGAATTCCTGCTCACTCGACCCTCCACTCCGCTAGGCGTCTCGGCATCTAGTTTTTGCCTGTCCTAGTTTTTTGGTGTTATTGTAGCCCTTCATGGATCTCGTCGAGCAGATCGTCGCCAACCTCGAAGTGGAGCCCGGCCAGGCCGAAAAGGGCATCGGCGCCATTCTGATGGCGATGCGGATGGTGGTGGATAAGGCGACGTTCGAGAAAGTGCGTGCCGCGGTCCCGAATCTCGAGAGTTACATGGGCCGCGCGTTGATGAGCGGCGCGCGGACGGGTGAAATGATCGGCGTCGCGGGACCCACGGCGCTGCTGGCAGCCCTGGCCGCGGCCGGTTTCAAGAAAGAGGACGTGCCGCGGCTGGGCCGCATTGTCCTGGAGCACGTCCGGCCGACTGTCGGGAACGACGCGATAGAGAAGTTTCTGGCCGGGGCACCGGCCTTGAACGCCTAGCGACCCCCCTACAGACGCATGCGTTTCACCAGCGCTGCGTAACGCGGCTCGTGGCGCAGCGGGTCAAATATCGGGTTGACGTTCACGTACGCGAGCCAGCCGCGCCGCTCGTCGTACGCCCGCTCCGACCAATCGAGCGCCTGGCTCAGGTTGCCCAGGCCGATGTGCAGAATCGCGAAGGCGACCGGCGATACGTACCCCTGCGCTCGCGCGGCGTCGAGCTCCCGCAGCAGCGCGAGGGCGTCCTCGCGTCGCCCCGACCGCGCCAGCAGCCATCCCAGCGTTGCTTTCGAGTACGCGGCGGCTCCCTCGAGCGTCAGCGCCTCGCGCAGCACACGCTCCGCCTCAGCGACGTCGCCCTGGAGCGCCACGGTGGACCCCAGCATGCGATAGGTCTCGACCGCCGTTGGATTCATCTCGATGGCGCGCGCCAGGTGCTCGCGGGCCTGGCCGAAGCGACGCGCGTAGTAGTACAGCCATCCCACGGCTCGCCGGATGGACACGGACGCGGGATCCAGCTCGAGCGCCGTGTGGCCTTCCACCAGCGCCGCGTCATGCTGCCCGCGCGCCGCCAGCAGGAACGCAAACCACTGATGCGCGCTCGCGTAGCGGGGATTGAGCTCGATGGCCCGGCGAAACTCGCGCTCCGCTTCATCCCATTGCCAATCGTAAATGAACAACGCCCACGCGAGCGACGCGTGCGCGGTGGGCACCGATTCGTCGAGTGCGAGTGCCTTACGGGCGTACTCCTTGGCGCGCTGGTACGACTGGTGGACGGGGATCGACCGGTAGTCCACGTCGAGCGAATAGGAGTCCGACAACCCGGCATACGCCGGAGCGTAGGCAGGGTCCTCCGCGATCGCCCGCTCGAAGTAGTGGATCGCCGCAGCGACCCCCTCCTGGGTCCGCTTGTTCCACTCGTAGCGGCCCTTCAGGTAGAGTCCGTAGGCCTGGATGTTTTCGGTATACCGCCGTGCGACGTGCTCGGACACGTCGGCGAACATCGTGGCGCGCAGCGTATTGACGATGGTCGCGGCGATCTCGTCCTGGATCGCGAAGACGTCCACGAGCTGGCGATCGTAGCGCTGCGACCACAGGAGCCGGCCGTCGTCAGTGGACGTGAGCTGCGCCGTGATCCGCAGCCGATCTCCCGCCTTCCGCACCGTGCCTTCCAGGACGACGGACGTGCCGAGCAGGGCGCCGACGGCGCGGACGTCGAGTGGCTTCCCCTTCAACGCGAAAACGGACGTGCGGGACGAGACGCGCAAGCCGGAGATTTTGGCCAAGGCGTCGATCAGCTCGTCGGTGATGCCGTCGCTCAGGTATTCGTTGTCCGCGTCCGGACTCGCATTCACGAACGGCAGTACCGCGATCGAACGCGTCGCTGCGGGACTCCGCGGCACGCCATCCGGTGCCGCCAGCGCCGCCACGAACTCGGCGGCGCTGGGATAGCGCTGGGCCGGGTCTTTCTCGAGCCCGCGTGCGATCGCGCGTTCCGTGCCGGCCGGCACGTCAGGCCGGAACCCCCGCAATGGCCGGGGCGCCGCGGTGACGTGCTGCGCTATCACCGCCCGCGAGCTGTTGCCGCGGAACGGCGGCTCGCCCGCGAGCATCTCGTAGACCACGCAGGCGAGGCTGTAGACATCACTCGCGGCGCTCAGGTCTTCGTCGCCGCTCGCCTGCTCCGGACTCATGTACTCCGGCGTCCCGACGGCAAGACCGACTTCCGTCACACCGTCCTCGGCATCGCAACAGGCGCGCGCCACGCCGAAGTCGGCCAGGACGGCGTGGCCGTCGGCGAACAGGATGTTCTCGGGCTTCACGTCGCGATGCACGAATCCCTTGCGGTGCGCGAAGTCGAGGCCGGCCCCGATTTCCTGCGCGATGCGAAGCGCATCCTTGATGGGAAGCGGCGACTTTTCTACCAGGCGGTCGCGCAGCGACCCGCCCGGGACGTGAGGCTGCACATAGTAGAGGAGTCCGCCGGCCTCGCCCGAATCGATCAGGGGAACGATGTGCGGATGGGCGAGACGGGCGGCGATGCCGATCTCCCGCAGGAACCGCTCGGTGCCCAGCGCCGCCGTGATCTCGGGCCGCAGCACTTTGATCGCGACCTTGCGCCCGTGCTTCTTTTCTTCCGCCAGGTACACCGTCGCCATGCCGCCACGACCCAATTCTCGCTCGACCGCGTAACGATCGGCGAGGGCCGCGGTGATCGGAGAGGGCGGAAGAACCGAGTGAGCCACGGGACGAAACCTAAAGGCCAAGCTGCGAGCGGCTCAATCCGCTGCCGTTCGTCTTCCACACCAACGCGAGGAACAGCAGCACCGCGCCAGCAGTGATTCCCATGTCGGCCACATTGAACGTCCAGAATCGCACGTTGGCGACGCCGACATCGATCCAGTCGACCACTCCGGCCGACGATCGGATGCGATCCAGCAGATTCCCGATG
>WNGD01002926.1_pt1 | contig 17636 bp, 15 predicted proteins | sample 5400671 | NCBI WGS metagenome assembly WNGD01 (sample SAMN13153369, study PRJNA577476) | soil metagenome | isolation source: 40 cm soil or saprolite under grassland replicate 2 | place: USA:California | collected 2016-06-15
GTCGAAGTGCTCGACGACCGTGTCCGAGAGCGAGATCGTGCCGTCGACGAGTCCGGCCATCAGGTAGATGCGGCCTCGCGGCGAGTCCATCTCCTCGTGCCAGAGCGCGTACGTCGGGCACGTCGGCAAGCAGAAGCCGCAGTGGACGCAGTCCGCGATCAGCTCGGGCTGCACAGCGCCTCCCGCACCCGTTCGGCGAGGGGGCTCCACACTGGCTCGACCGCCTCCTCGACGTACGCGACCCGCCGACCCGGCCGGACGAGCGGCGCGTCCTGTCCGTCCCAGCGCACCCGACCCGGGAGTCCGGCCTGGAGCGCGCGCAGCTCCTCCCACGGGTCCGCTTCCTCGCCGCCGAGCTTACGGATCTGCTCGGCGACCGCGCCCTCGGAGCCCTCGAACAGCACGTGCAGCCGGCCGCCGGCGAGGTCGACCGCGCTCGGAACCAGAATCGAGCGGTGCAGCTCGCTCCAACGGACGTCGGTGACGACCGTGCGCGCCACGGCCGGCAGCGGATGCAGGCGCAGCGCGACCCGCTCGACCGCGCCGAGCCGGCCGCGCGAGCCGCAGAACACCTTGCCGAGGTCGTAGCCGGCAACGTTCTTCACGACCTTGCCGCCGGAGCTCGCGCGCGTTCCGTCTCCGAGCACGACGGTGACGCCGATTACGAGGTCGCGCATCGTCCCGAAGCGGTGGCGCAGCGGGCCGGAGAGATCGTCGAGCAGGCATTCGCCGAGCGTCGGATCGCCGGGCGGGTCGAGCGAGAGCCGCTGCCGGTGCGGAGCGAGGGCCGCCTGCAGCTCCGACAGCCGCAGTCCCGCCTCGACGATGCAGGTCAGGTCGCCGGGCTCGTGCTCGAGGATCTTAGAAGCGGTCTGCAAGTCCGGCCCTCTCTAGCGGATGGGCGCGGTACGGCCCGGGCACCTCGCCGCACAGACGCGGCGTCGGGAAGACCTTGCCCGGATTCGAGAGCCCGTTCGGGTCGAACGCGCGCCGCAGCCGCTCCATCGCCGCGAGATCGTCCTCGCCGAACATCAGCGGCATCGCGCAGGCCTTGTCGGAGCCGACGCCGTGCTCGCCGGTAATCGACCCACCCGCGTCGATGCAGGCTTCGAGGATCTCGTTCGCGAGCTCCTCGGCGCGCTCCGCCTGCCCCTCGATGCGCCCGTCATAGAGCACGAGCGGATGGAGGTTGCCGTCGCCGGCGTGGAAGACGTTGCCGACGCGCAGGCCGTGGCGCCGCGACAGCTCGTCGATCCGGCGCAGCACCTCGGGCAGCTTCGTCCGCGGCACGACGCCGTCCTGGACGTAGTAGTCGGGGCTGACCCGGCCCATCGCGGCGAACGCGGCCTTGCGCCCGCGCCAGACGTTGATCCGGTCGAGCGCCTCGGACGCGATCCGGATCTCGGTCGCGCCGCTCGCACGGCAGATCGCCTCCACGCGCTCGAGATCCTCCTCGACCTGGGCGAGGCAGCCGTCGAGCTCGACGATCAGCACGGCCCCGCAGCCCGGCGGGTAGTTCGCGTGGACGGCCGCCTCAGCCGCCTCGATCGTGAGCGCGTCCATCATCTCGATCGCCGCGGGCAAGATCCCCGCGCCGATCGTCTCGGAGACCGCAATGCCCGCCTCGTCGGTGTGCGCGAACCCGGCGAGGAGTGTCCGTACCGCCTCGGGCGCGCGCAGGATCCGCAGCGTCAGCTTCGTCGCGATCCCGAGCGTACCCTCCGAGCCGACGAACGCGCCAAGAAGATCCGGCCCCTCGTCCCAGACCGAGAGCTCGACCAGTTCGCCGCTCGGCAGCACGACCTCGGCCGCGAGCACATGGTTGACGGTGAAGCCGTACTTCAGGCAGTGGGCGCCGCCCGAGTTCTCGGCGACGTTGCCGCCGATCGTGCAGACCTGCTGCGAGGACGGGTCGGGCGCGTAGTAGAACTGCTCGGCCGCGACCGCCTTCGTCACGTCCAGATTGGCGACGCCCGGCTCGACCACGACCTGGCCCGCGTCGACGTCGACCTCGAGGATCCTGTCCATCCGGGCGAGCGAGATGACGATCCCCTCGGCGACCGGCAGCGCACCGCCGGAGAGTCCCGTGCCCGCGCCGCGGGCGACGAACGGGATCTCCGCCTCGTTGCAGAGCCGCATGACCGCCTGCACCTCCTCCGTCGAGGTGGGCAGCGCGACGAGCGCGGGGACGACGCGGCGGCCGGTCAGCCCGTCGCACTCGTAGGTGCGCAGCTGCTCGGGCTCGCGGATCACGTCGGTCGCCGCCGCGAACCGCTCGACCAGCCCCGATGGCAACCCCATCGGCTCAATGTAACCCGAGTAGGATCGGCCGGTGGAGATCCGCGACTTCCTGCGCTCGGTCGGGCTCCCGCCGGGAGATCTGAACGAGCTTCCGGACTCGGAGAAGCGCTTCTCCGACGGCGCCCAGTACCGAGTCGAGATTCCTTCGACCGAGGGGCCGCGATGCCTCGACGCGGTGCTCGAGGAGGCCGAGCGGCTCGACGTGCGCGTGCACCGCGTCTCGCAGGGATCGGGCGTCTTCATGCTCACCGACGCGGAGCTGGACGAGATGGCGCGCACCGCGGCCGCGGCGCGCGTCGAGATGTCGCTGTTTGCCCGGCCGAACGCCGCGTGGGGCCTCTCGGCGACGGCGCGAGCGCATTCCGGCTTTGCCGCCGCCGCCCACGGCCAGGAGCAGGTCGTCGCCAACCTCGCCGACTGCGTCCGGGCCGCCGAGCACGGCTTCCGCTCGGTGCTGATCGCCGACATCGGCGTGCTGCAGCTCTTCGGCGAGGCGCGGCGCGCCGGCCTCGTGCCCGAGGAGATGCAGGCCAAGGTCTCGGTGATGCTGCCTGCGGCCAACCCCGCGGCCGCGCGCGTGCTCGAGCAGCTCGGCGCCTCGACGATCAACCTGCCGACCGACCTCACGGTCGCGCAGATCGCGGCGATCCGCGCCGCGGTCGATGTGCCGCTGGACGTCTACGTCGAGGCGCCGGACAACGTCGGCGGCTTCGTCCGCCACCATGAGATCCCGGAGCTGATCCGCGTCGCCTCGCCAGTCTACGTCAAGTTCGGGCTGCGGAACGCGGACGACATCTATCCCTCGGGCACGCACCTCGAGGACAAGGCCGTCGCGTACAGCCGCGAGCGCGTCCGCCGGGCCCGGCTCGGGCTGGACCTGCTCGCGCGCTCCGGCCACGAGCCCGAGGTCTCGGAGCTCGGCGCCGCCGGCCTGGCCGTGCCCGCGCTCACCGCCGTCCAAGGAGAGACATGACCCGTCCCGTCACCCTCTTCACCGGCCAGTGGGCCGACCTGCCGCTCGAGGACCTGGCCGCAAAGGCGGGCGACTGGGGGTTCGACGGGCTCGAGCTCGCCTGCTGGGGCGACCACTTCGAGGTCGACAAGGCGCTCGCCGACGAGGGCTACGTCCGCTCGCGCCACGAGATCCTCGAGCGCAACCACCTGAACGTCTGGGCGATCGGCGGCCACCTCGTCGGCCAGGCCGTCTGCGACCGGATCGACGATCGGCACCGGGCGATCCTGCCGCCGGAGGTCTGGGGCGACGGCGACGCGGAGGGCGTGCGGACGCGCGCGGCCGAGCGGATGAAGGACACCGCGCGTGCCGCCGCGCGGCTGGGCGTCACCCAGGTGAACGGCTTCACCGGCTCGTCGATCTGGCACCTGATCTACTCGTTCCCGCCGAACGACCTCGAGGAGGTCGAGCGCGGCTACTCCGAGTTCGCCGAGCGCTGGGGGCCGATCATCGACGTCTTCGACGCGGAGGGCGTCCGGTTCGGGCTCGAGGTGCACCCGACGGAGATCGCCTACGACTTCGTCACGACGCGCAAGGCGCTCGATGCGATCGGCAACCGCGAGGGCTTCGGCATCAATCTCGATCCCTCGCATTTCGCGCATCAGAGCCTGGACACGGCCCGGTTCGCGCTCGAGTTCGCCGAGCGGATCTACCACGTCCACGTCAAGGACTCGCGCAAGCGGCTCGACGGCCGCCGCTCGATTCTCGGCTCGCACCTGAACTTCGGCGAGGAGGCGCGCGGCTGGGACTTCGTCTCGCCGGGCCACGGCGACGTCGACTTCGAGGAGCTCTTCCGCGCGCTGAACCGGATCGGCTACACGGGTCCGCTCTCGATCGAGTGGGAGGACTCCGGGATGGATCGGGACTGGGGCGCGCGTGACGCACTGGCGTTCGTCCGCCGGACGGACTTCGCCCCGTCCGAGGTCGCCTTCGACGCCGCGATGCAGCGAGCCTGACGGCAAGTCGGACCCGCCCAGTCGAGCCAGGCCCCGGTGCCAGGCACGGGGTCGTGGCCGCGGCGGACCAGTCCCGGTGCCAGGCAACAGGCCGTGGCCGCGGCGGACCAGTCCCGGTGCCAGGCACAAGGCCGAGCCGGAACGGACGGGGCCTCAGCGGCCCAGGTCGATTCCGGACAGGATCTTCGAGCTGCGGGCGACCACGGTCTTCGGCGGCGCGCGCCAGACGCCGAACGGGGCCCGGACGACCGCGGTGAGGCGGTATCGGCCCGGCCGCGGGACGAGGAGCCGGTAGCGGCCGTGCCGGTCGCTGCGGGTGCGGACGCAGTGGCCGGCGCGGCACGCGCTGACCCGGGCGTTGGCGGTCGCGACGAAGCGGCAGACACCGGGCTCGACGCCGCACGCTGGTGACCAGACGGTGCCGCGGATCTCGGTGCCGGTGGGAACGGCAAGCGCGAACGTGACCGCGGCTGCCGCGGCGAACCTCATCCCAAGAGCTTAATCGCCCCCCAGCCAGGGCCCGAGCACGCGCGAGACGAACGGGCGCGAGCGCGGGTGGACGCCCTCCACGCGGACTGAGAGCCCCGCCGCCTCGGCGTCGAGGAGGAGGTTGCGCAGCGCCAGCGCACCGCTGATGTCCGTCCGGCCGAGGCCGCCCATGTGCACGACGACGCGCCGCGCGTCCGGGTGCTCGCGCAGGAGCCTCAGCAGCTCGCCGTCGATGCGGTGAGCCGAGCCGAACCAGAGGACGCCGAGGGGCTGGAGATGGACGACGTCGCCCTCGCCCCAGGAACGGATGTCGACGTCGAGCTCCTTCCAGAGGTGGATCGCGATCGCGAGCACGACGCCGACCAACACGCCGCGCTCGACGTGCGGGGAGAGCGCGAGGGTGGCGGCGAAGGTCGCCGCTGCTGCGCCGAACTGGATCCGCGAGTAGCGGAGAAGCTCCAGAAGCGGCCTCACATTGATCAGCGGCGCCACCGACACGATCACGATCGTCGCAAGCGCAGCGTTCGGCAGGTGTGTCAGCACCGGCGCCGCCGGTAGCAGCAAGAGAACGATCACACCTGCGACGACGGCGCTGAACGCGGTCTCGGCGCCGGCGATCCGGTTCAGGCTGCTGCGCGAGAACGAGGCGCCGACCGGCGGCCCGCCGAAGGCCCCGGACGCAACGTTCGCCGCCCCCTGCGCGATCCACTCGCGATTCGGATTCCAAGCGCGCCGGTCCTGCGCGGCGAACGTGCGCGCGAGCGACGCCGCCTCCGCGAAGCCGACGAACGCGATCACCACCCCCGGGACGAGCAGGCTCCACGTGCTCCCCCAGGGCAGTTTGAACGACAGCGGCGGGAAGTGCACCGGCGCGGACGACAGCGTCGGCACCCCCACGAGCGACGCGTACACGATGCCGAGGACGACCGCGACGAGGACGCTCGGAAACAGTGGGTGCAGACGGCGGCCGAGCAGCAGTAGCGCCGTGATCAGCAGCGAGAGCACGATCGCCGCCCAGCTCCAGCGACCCGGGTGCGCGAGCGCCGTCCACACCTCCGTCAGCGCGTTCGTGCCGTGGGTCGCCGTCCCGAGCGCGACGGGCAGCTGCGACGCGATGATCACGATCGCGGCCGCGGGCACGAACCCGGCCAGCACGGAGTGCGACATCAGATAGGCGACGACGCCGAGGCGCAGCAGGCCGACGAGGATGCGGATCACGCCGACGATCACGGCGAGCAGGAGCGCGAGCTCGACATAACGCTTGCCACCGACCGCGGCGATCGGCGCGAGCGCCCCGAAGGTGAGCAGCGCCGTGACGGCCGTCGGCCCGGGCTGGAGGTACGGGGACGAGGAGAAGAGGGCGGCCGCGATCGGCGCGACCGCCGCGGCGTACAGCCCCCGGTACGGCGGCAGGCCCGCGAGCTGCGCGTACGCGAGCGACTGCGGGACGAGCACGAGCGCGACGCTCGAGCCCGCGATGACGTCGCTCAAACGGACGCGGTTGACCGCGCGGCGCAGCGCCGAGTCCGGATGGACGATCGCCATCTCGGTTGCATTATCAGGCGGGAGCGGGGACCGGCTCGCGCTCGCCGACGACGTTGGCGACCACGGCAGCCAGGACGATGGCGCCGCCGACGATCGTCGTCAGCGCCGGTTTCTGATCAAAGGCCAGCCAAACCCAGATTGGAGCGAGCGGCGTGTCGAGGGCGCTGATCACCGCCGTCCTTGCCGGGTGCAGATAACCCGCGCCGATCGTGTAGAGCACGAGCCCGAGGCCGAAGCTGGTGACGCCGAAGAGGGCGAGGTTGACAAGCTGGTGCGCGCCGACGGCGAGGCCGGACGCGAACGGGAGCGCGAGCAGCGCGCCGATCCATCCGGACGCGGCGGCTGCGGGCAGCATCGACACATCGCGGTGGTGGCGAAGCAAAACCGTGAACGTGGCGAGTCCGATCGTCATCAGCAGCGCGAGCAGATCGCCCGTGAGGCCACGACCGGGCGTCGTCCCCGCGACGGTGAGCGTGACGCCCGCCAAGGCGACGAAGCCCGCGAGGAGCGTCCGCGGTGAGGCCGGGTCGCGGAAGGCGAGCCAGGCGATCGCAGCGGCAATGAACGGCGCCGTCGCGTAGATGACGACCACATTCGCGACTGAGGTGTGGCGCAAGGCGGCGAGGTAGCAGATCATGCTCGCGCCGTTCAGGACGGCGGCGAGCCAGCCGATGACGCCGAGCGCCGCGAAGCTCGTGACGACGTTCCGCCGCTCGGTGGCGGCGACGTAGAGCGTCATGAACAAGCCGCCGAACAGGTTCCGCCAGACGACCATGGCGAAGAGTGCAACCGGGATGAGGCGCGTGAAGTAGCCCGCGCTGCTCCACGCAACCGCGGCGGCGGCCACCAGCGCAACGCCCGCCGCCGTGCCCGTCGGGCGACTCAGCGAGACGGAGGCTATGGCACCCGCTCCCGGTCGAGCTCGATATCCAGCTCCCCCAGGAGCTGCCGCCCGGAGGCGCGGAGGCGGACAGCACGGCTCCCGTTCAGCCGCTCGAGCCCGCGCACCGACTCGAGCCGCGCGAGCAGCGCCGCCCCGAGCGCTCCGGCGAGATGCGGTCGGCGTTCGCTCCAGTCGAGGCAGGAGCGGGAGAGCGACCGACGCGCGCGCCGGAGCCCCTCGACGTCGATCTCCACCGCGGCGAACGCCTCCACGCCGGCAGGCGTGGGAGCGAAGTTGTCGGCGGCGCCGCGCAGATGACCCCGCTGGACTAACGCATCGGTCACGGCGACGCCGAGCCGTCCGGCGAGGTGGTCGTAGCAGGTGCGGCCGAGGCGCAGCGCATCGTTCCGCGAGGAGTCGGCGAGGCCGCGCACGGGCAGCGGCGGGGCCAGCGCGCCGAGGCACTCGAGAGCGTGCGCGACGTCGGATCCCGCCAGGCGGTAGCGCCGGTGGCGACCGTCTCGCGACGCGACCACGAGCCCGCCCTTCCGGAGCAGCTCCAAGTGCTCGCTTGCCGTCGACGGCGCGACGCGCACACAGTGGGCAAGCTCATGCACCGACCACGCCTCCCCGTCGAAGAGCGCGTCGAGCATCGCCGCCCGCGCCGGAGCCGCGAGCAGCCGCCCAACGGCTGCGACATCCACATTCGTGGCCACGTCGCCACTGTAGTACCGCGACGCGTCGGTCCGGACCGAAGGATGGAGCTGCGTCAGCCGAACATCGGCGCCTGCTCGACCGCGTCGCCTTCGGGGACGTGCCGAACGCCGAGCATCCGGTCGGCGACCATGTTCTGAAAGCGGTGCAGCGGCTCCTCGAAGCGGTAGCACATGCGCCCGCCGCGATAGGCGCGGTTGCTAACGCCGCGCTGGACGCGCTCGACGATCGCGATGTCCTCGTGGTTGACCTCGTCCCAGAATGACGCGAGCCGCTCGATCTCGTCCTCGGCGCCCTCGGCGAGCATCGATTCCGGATGGGCGAGCAGGTATGTCGTCTCGCTCGTCTGGCCCGGCGCGAGCGGCCGCGCCAGCATCAGGAACACGTGGTTCGGGAGGACGTTGACGGCGAGGTTCGGGAAGACCCAGGCGAAGCGCGCGCTGACGCGGTCGGACGCGCCGAGCCCGTCGATCGGCGGCAACCCGAGCCAGCCGCCTCCGTCGGCCGCGGCGATCGGCGTCGTCGTCATCCCGGTGTACATCCCGCGTCCCTGCCAGCGGTAGTGCGCCTTGATCGGCGAGACTTTGACGAGCTGCGGGTGCACCCACGGCAGGTGGTAGTACTCCATGAAGTTCTCGCCGACGAGCTTGTAGTTCGCCTCGATCTCGTACGTCTTGGTGCGCGCGACCTGCCACTCCTCGAGGCGGTGGCCGGCGAGGCGCTCGGGCAGGTCGCCGAGCTCCTCGTGGAGCGGCGGCGCCGCGTCGTCGAGGTTCACGAAGACGAGGCAGCCCCACGTCTCGGCGCGGACGGGCAGGAGGCCATAGTCGCGGCGGTCGAACTCCTTCGCGTCCGCCGTGTCGAAGATGCGCTGCTCGCTCTCGGGGATCTCGGAGCCTTCGAACAGCGGCGTGCCGAGACACGTGCCGTCCAGCGCGTACGCCCAGCTGTGGTACGGGCAGCGGAAGAAGCGCTGCACGTGCGTCCTGCCCTCGTCGAGCAGCTGCGTGCCGCGGTGGCGGCAGACGTTGTGGAACGCGCGGACAGCCCCGTCGGGGCCGCGGACGACGATCACCGAGCTGCCGCCGACCTCGACGACGAGCGCGTCGCCGGGCTCCGCGAGCTCGGACGTGCAGCCGGCGGCGACCCAGCTCGTCGCGAAGATCCGCTCGCGCTCGAGCTCGTAGAAGTCGGGCGAGGTGTACGCATCGGGGATGAGCGTCGTCGCGAGCGAGACGGGCAGCCGCGTCTGGCGGTACGTCTCCTCCGCGAGAAACGCTTCGCGGGGAAGCGGCCGGCGGGAGTTGTCGTCGCTCATCGAGCCACTAGCATTGCACCCTGCTGAGCCTACGGCACCCGAACATCCTCTTCGTCATGGCCGACCAGCTGGCCGCCGGCGCGCTGCCCGCGTACGGGAACCGGGTGGCGAGGACGCCGAACCTCGACCGGCTCGCCGACAAGGGCGTCGTCTTCGAGAGCGCGTACTGCAACTCGCCGCTGTGTGCGCCGTCGCGCGCGTCGCTCCTGTCGGGCCGCCTACCCTCGCGCATCGGCGCGTACGACAACGGCGCGGAGCTCGCCGCGTCGGTGCCGACGCTGGCGCACTACCTGCGCGCGCGCGGCTACTTCACCTGCCTCGCGGGGAAGATGCACTTCATCGGCCCCGATCAGCTGCACGGCTTCGAGGAGCGGCTGACGACCGACGTCTATCCGGCCGGAACCGACTGGATCCCCGACTGGAGCCGGCCGCTCGACGACCGCTTGCCGTGGTACCACGACATGCGCAGCGTGCTCGAGGCCGGCGTCAGCGAGGCGACGCTGCAGCTCGACTACGACGAGGAGGTCGCGTTCCGGTCGGTGCGCAAGCTCTACGACCTCGCGCGCAGCGACGACCGCCGGCCGTTCTTCCTGCTCGTCTCGTTCACGCACCCGCACGACCCCTTCGAGGTCCCGCGCGCGTACTGGGACCGCTACGACGAGGTGGACCTGCCGCGTGTCGGCGCGTTGCCGCTGGACGAGACGGATCCGCACAGCCGGCGCGTCCGCGTGATGTGCGGCACCGACGACACCGAGATCGACGAGGAGACGATCCGCCGCGCTCGGCATGCGTACTACGCCGCAATCAGCTACGTCGACGACAAGGTCGGCGAGCTGCTCCGCGCGCTCGAGCTGGCCGGTTTGCGCGAGGAGACGGTCACGGTGTTCTGCTCCGACCACGGTGAGGCGCTCGGCGAGCGCGGACTCTGGTTCAAGATGACCTTCTTCGAGGACTCGGCGCGCGTGCCGCTCGTGTTCCACGCGCCCGAGCGCTTCGCGCCGCGGCGCGTCACGCAGAACGTCTCGCTCGTCGATCTGCTGCCGACACTCGTCGAGCTCGCGGACGGCCCCTCCGAGCCCGCGGACCCGCTCGACGGCTCGAGCGTCCTGCCGCTCCTCGAGGGAGGCTCGGCGGGCGCGTCCGACACGGTGAGCGGCGAGTACCTCGCAGAGGGGACGCACGCGCCCTGCGTGATGCTCCGCCGCGGACCGTACAAGTACGTCCACTGCCCCGACGATCCCGACCAGCTGTACGACCTCGCCCGCGACCCGCTGGAGCTCGAGAACCTGGAGCAGCACGCCGAGCTCGAGGCGTTCCGGACAGAGGTCGGCGAGCGCTGGAACCTGGACGAGCTGCACGACGAGGTCGTCGCGAGCCAGCGGCGCCGGCTCTTCGTCGCCCGGGCGCTCGCGAGAGGCGAGCCGGTCTCGTGGGACTACGCCCCGCCGGACGGCTCGCGCGACCGCTACGTTCGCGGCACGGACTTCTGGCGCCCGTTCGGGCGTGCGCGCCTGCGCCCGTGACGCACGTCGAGCCCGGCTTCGAGCTCGTCGCCGAGGAGTTCGAGCGCAACTTCGCCCAGCGCGACGAGCACGGTGCCGCGTTCGCCGCGGTCGTCGACGGCGAGCTCGTCGTCGACCTCTGGGGCGGGACTGCTGACGAGACGGCCGGCGCACCCTGGCACGAGGACACGGCCTGCGTCGTCTTCTCGGGTGCGAAGGGACTCTTGGCGGTCTGCCTGCTGCTCCTGATCGAGCGCGGCGAGCTCGATCTCGACGCGCCCGTAGCCCGGTACTGGCCCGAGTTCGGGAAGGAGCGACTACTCGTGCGCCATGCGGTCTCGCACACGGCCGGCCTGCCTGGAATTCGCGCGCCGGTCGCGCTTGCGGATCTCCTCGACTACACGCGCATGACGGCCCTCCTCTCGGCGGAGGAGCCCTGGTGGGAGCCGGGCACGCGCCTCGCCTATCACGTGCTGACGTTCGGCTGGCTCTGCGGCGAGCTCGTCCGCCGGGTCGACCACCGGACCGTGGGCACGTTCTTCGCGGACGAGGTCGCGGGTCCGCTGGGCCTCGAGCTCTGGCTCGGCCTCCCGGAAGCAGTGGAACCTCGTGTCGCGCGGCTACGCCGTGCGGACGACTACCGCCCGAGCTGGGGCGCCGACGCCGATCCGCTGGTCGAGAATGTCTACGGGAACCCGCCGTTTCTTACCGGCGAGGAGTTTCCGTGGAATGACTCCGCGTTCCACGCCGCCGAGATTCCGGGCGCGAACGCGATCGGCACGGCCCGCTCGATCGCGCGCCTGTACGGCTGCCTCGACCGCCTGCTCGAGGAGAAGACCCTGCGTCTCGGGCGGACGGCGCTGGCCCGCGGGCGCTGCGCCCTCACCGGACACCCGTATGCATTCGGAGTCGGCTTCGAGCTTCAGACCGAGCTCGACGCTCTCGGGCCGCCTCCGCTGGCGTTCGGCCACACCGGTGCCGGCGGCTCCAGGCACGGTGCGTGGCCGGAGCAGCGCGCCGGTTTCTCGTACACGATGAACGAGCTCCGCAGCGAGGAGAGCGACGAGCGGGGGCGGCGACTCCTGGCCGCACTCAGCGCAGCCCTCGACCGGGGCGCGCGCCCGTGAGCGAGCCCTCAACGCAGATCAGGCGCATCGACGACGCCTGGATCCCGACACGCGACGGGACGCTCCTCTCCGCGCGGATCTGGCTGCCGGCGGGCTCGGAGCAGGTGCCGGCGATCCTCGAGTACATCCCGTATCGCAAGGACGACGCGACCGCGCCGCGCGACGCGGCCCTCCACGGGCAGCTCGCGCCGCACGGCTTCGCGTGCGTCCGTGTCGACATGCGCGGATCCGGCGACTCGGAGGGCGTGCTCGAGGGCGAGTACCTGGCGCAGGAGCTCGAGGACGGAGTCGACGTGATCGCCTGGCTCGCGGTGCAGCCCTGGTGCAACGGCCGCGTCGGGATGATCGGCAAGTCCTGGGGCGGGTTCAACGGACTGCAGATCGCGGCCCTCGCGCCGCCGGCGCTCGCCTGCGTCGTCAGCGTGTGCTCGACCGACGATCGCTACCACGACGACGTTCACTACACCGGCGGCTGTGTGTTCGCGCAGGCTGCCCTCTCGTGGTCGACAACGATGCTCGCCTACTCGGCGCGGCCCCCCGATCCCGCGGTCGTCGGTGAGCGCTGGCGCGAGCTCTGGCACGAGCGGCTCGGGGCGATCCGGCCGTTCGGCCACGAGTGGCTCGCACACCAGCGCCGGGACGCGTTCTGGCGTCACGGTTCGGTCTGCGAGGACCCCGGCGCGATCCACTGTCCGGTCTACATGGTCGGCGGCTGGGCCGACCCCTACCGCGGCGCGGTGTTGCGGCTGCTCGCGGCGGCGCCGGACCGCGTGCGCGGCCTGATCGGACCGTGGGGGCACGTCTACCCGCACCAGGGCGCGCCCGGCCCGGCGATCGACTTTCTCGGGCTGTGCCGTCGTCTGTTCGCGCGGCACCTGCGCGGCGACGGGCCCGGCCTCGACGACGAGCCGCCGTTGCGCGCCTGGATGCAGGACGCGGTACCGCCCCGGCCGGGCTACGTGGAGCGGCCCGGGCGGTGGGTGGCCGAGGCGGGCTGGCCGCCCGCGCGTGAGCCGCTGCGGCTCTTCCTCACGGCCGACGGCCTGCGCGAGCAGCCCGGCGCCGCACGCGAGCTCGTCCACGACGGGCTGCTGGCCCATGGGAGCGACGGCCCGACGTGGCTGCCGTCGGGCAATCCCGCCGACGTCGCGTCCGACCAGCGGGCCGAGGACGGCCGCTCGCTCGTCTTCGACTCGGCGCCGCTCGAGCAGCCGCTCGAGATCCTCGGAGAGCCGTTCGTCGAGGTCGAGGTCGTGCCGGAGGCTCCGACCGGCCAGCTCGTCGCGCGACTCTGCGACGTGGCGCCCGAGGGCACGTCCGCGCTCGTGACCTTCGGATTGGTCAACCTGTGCCATCGGGGCGGGCACGCCGAGCCGCAGGCACTCGTGCCCGGCGAAGCCGTTCGCGTGCGCGTGCCCCTCACCGCGGTCGCCTATGCGTTTCCGGCCGGGCACCGGGTACGCGTCGCGCTCGCGCCGTGCTACTGGCCGTGGGCGTGGCCGGTGCCGGGAGGGCTGCGGCTGCGAGTGCGCCTCGGCGATGCCCTGCTGGCGCTGCCCGAGCGCGAGCCGCAGCCGCTCGACGAGCAGCTGCCGCCGCTCGGACCGCCCGATCCCGCGCCACCGGCCGCGTACGAGCAGGTCGCGCCGGTCGAGTCGCGCAGGTCTGCCCATCGTGACGTCGCGTCCGGCCGGCTCGAGAGCGAGACCGACACGAGCAACTTCGGCGCCTTCCGGCTCCCCGACGGGCTCGAGTACGCCGAGCGCGGTCGCGACAGCTTCGCCGCCGTCGAGGGCGATCCCCTGTCGGCGAGGGCCTGGTCGATGTGGGAGATCGACGTCGGCCGCGGCGCCTGGCGGACGCGCGTCGTCGCCGAGAGCTCGATGCGCGCGGACGCCGACGCGTTTTACCTCGAGGACGTGGTGTGGGCATTCGAGGATGACTTGCAGGTGGCCGCGCGACGCTTCACCGCCACCATCGCGCGGGATCTCGCCTGATCCCAGCCCCTTGAACCGGCAGGACCCCGAGAATAGTCTCCAGAATCCTTACCCGGCGCTCACTGGAGGAGGCTCCACATGCAGGACAAAGGGCGTTTGACCCGCGAGGAGCTAGTGCGGCGCGGCGTCGCCGGCGGGATCGGCCTGGGTGCGCTGGGCTACTTGCCGGCCGCAGACGCCTCGGCCGCGATCCAGACGGAGACGCTGAAGCGGGGCGGCACGTTCAGGATCGGCGTACAGGGAGGATCGGACAAGGAGGTCATCGACGCTCAGAGCTCGGTCCTCGACCCCGACGCGGGGCGGCTCGCAGCGTTGTTCGAGACGCTCGTCTACTACGACAACAACTACAGGCTCCGGCCGGGCCTCGCGACCTCGTTCACGAGCAAGGACGCGAAGACGTGGACGATCCGCCTCCGCAAGGGCGTCCAGTTCCACAACGGCAAGACGATGACGGCCGACGATGTTGCCTGGTCGATCAAGCGCATGCTCGACAAGAAGCTGAGCCTCTACGCGACGGCGCAGCTCGCCGGCCTCCGGCCGCAGAACGTGCGCAAGGTCGACAAGTGGACCGTCCGGGTCACTCTTGATAAGCCGAATTCGGTGCTGCCGGACGCCTTCGGCCAGTACTTCATGGGCATCGTCCCGGTCGGCTACAAGAACACGAAGCAGGGCGGCAAGCAGATCGGGACGGGGCCGTACACGTTCGTCAGCTTCACGCCCGGCAACCGCTCCGAGTTCGCCCGCAACCCCAATTACTGGCAGCACGGCAAGCCCTACTTCGATCGTGTGCTCATCATCGACATCAACGACGACGTCGCGCGCGTCAACGCACTCCTCGGTGGCCAGGTCGACGCGATCGCCGCGATGCCGTTCGCCCAGATCGCATCGGCGAAGTCGAGAGGCTTCAAGATCCTCAACAGCCAGGGCGGCGGCTGGGTTCCGATCTGCATGGCCGTCGATCAGGCACCGTTCGACGACGTGCGGGTCCGCCAGGCGCTCCGGCTGATCGCCGACCGCAAGCAGATGGTCCAGCTCGCCTTCTCGGGCTACGGCCACGTCGGCAACGACGTCTACTCGCCGCTCGACCCCTGCTACGACACGGCGCTCCCCCAGCGGAAACAGGACATCGAGAAGGCGAAGTCGCTGCTGAAGGCCGCGGGGAAGTCGAACCTGACCGTCGACCTCTATACGACGAACGGCCGCGCGGGCCAAGTGGAATGCGCCCAGGTCTTTGCCGAGCAGGCGAAGAAGGCCGGCGTCACCGTCAACGTGAAGAACCTCGACGCGACCACTTTCTACGGGAACCAGTATCTGAAGTACGCCTTCTCCACCGACTACTGGGGCACGCGCAACTACCTGAACCAGGTCGCGGCGGGCAGCCTCAGCGTCGCCCCGTACAACGAGACGCACTGGAACAACCCGAAGTTCGTCTCGCTCTACAACCAGGCGCTCAGGACGGTCGACCGGAAGAAGCGCTGCGCCATCATCCATCAGATGCAGAAGATGGAGTACGACGGCGGCGGCTACATCGTCTGGGGGTTCTACAACCTCGTCGACGCCTACAGCCCGAAGGTCGTGGGGCTCAAGCCGAGCAAGGGCACGCTGCCTCTGGGCGGATATGGCAACAACTTCCGCACCATCTCCTTCAAATAAGGCAACCGGCGGCCTGAAGCGCCTGCGTCGTGCCTCAGGCCGCCTCGTCTTCCACGGGATCAGCGGCTTCGTCATCCGCCGCGTCTTCCTCGGCGCGCTGACGCTCGCGATCGTCTCCGTGATCATCTTCGCGGCCACGCAGGCTCTCCCGAGCGACCCCGCAAAGGCGCTGCTGGGCCGCACGGCCACGCCCGACAGCCTGAAGGCGCTGCGCGAGCAACTGCACCTCAACCGGCCCGTGCTCGATCAGTACGGAAGCTGGGTGAAGGGGATGGTGACGCTGAACCCCGGCACGTCGATCGCGTCCGGCGAGCGCGTCTCGACGGTGATCTCCGACGCACTCGTCAACTCGTCGTTCCTCGTCCTCTGCTCGGCGCTCGTCTCGATTCCGCTCGCGCTCGGGCTCGGGATCCTGGCGGCGGTCCGGCGCGACCGCTGGTTCGACACGGGCTCCTCGCTCGTGCTGCTCCTGCTCGCCGCGCTGCCCGAGTTCGTCGCCGGCATCGCGCTCGTGCTCCTGTTCGGCACGGTCGTCTTCCAGTGGCTGCCCCCGGCCGCGTTGATCCCTCCGGGCGCACGTCCGTGGCACCACATGAAGGAGCTCGTGCTGCCGATCGCGACACTCGCGATCGCCGTCGTCCCGTACATCGCGCGCTTCATGCGCGCGTCGCTGATCGAGGTGCTCGAGAGCGACTACGTCGAGATGGCGCGGCTCAAGGGCCTGCCGGAGCGAGAGGTCGTGTACCGCCACGCGCTCCCGAACGCGATCGTGCCGAGCATCCAGGCGATCGCCCTTACGCTCGTCTATCTGGCCGGCGGCATCGTCGCCGTCGAGTTTGTCTTCAGCTATCCGGGCATCGGCGCGAAGCTCGTCGGCGCGGTCGCCAACCGCGACATGCCGGTGTCGCAGACGGTGGCGCTGCTGATTGCGGCGACCTACGTCGTCGTCAACCTCCTGGCCGACATCGCCACGATCCTCGTCAGCCCGCGCGTGAGGACGTCGCTCTAGCGTGTCCGCCGTCGCGGCACCGGCGAGAGCCGCGCCGCGGATCGTGCGCGGACCTGTCGTCCGCATGCTCTCGCGCGCGATCCGGCTGCGCCGCACGCAGGTCGGGCTCGCGCTCTTCCTGCTGCTGCTCGGCGTCGCGCTGATCGGCCCGTACTTCGCGCCGGCCTCCCCGACGGAGTTCCAGGGGTCCCCCTTCGCCCACTCGTCGGCGTCCCCCTTCGGCACGGACAACCTCGGGCGGGACGTCCTCTCGCGCTTCCTCTGGGGCGGGCGGACGGTGTTCGCGCTGACGACGATCGCCACCGGTCTCGGCCTCGGATTCGGGATCGCCGTCGGCCTCGTCGCCGCGTACGCGCGCAATCGCCTGGACGACATCCTCATGCGGTCGATGGACGTCATCCTCTCGTTCCCGCAGATCATCCTCTCGCTCGTCGCAATCGCGACGGTCGGCCCGAAGCTCTGGCTCGTCGTCGCCACGGTTGCGATCACGACGATGCCGCGGGTCGCGCGCGTCGTCCGCGGCGCCGCGCTCGAGATCGTCGAGCGAGACTTCATCCGCGCGGCGGAGGCCTCAGGCGAGTCGCGGACGCGGATCCTCGTCGGTGACGTGCTGCCAAACGTGACGAGCCCGCTGCTCGTCGAGGCCTCGCTGCGCTACACGTACACGATCGCGCTGATCAGCGGCCTCTCGTTCCTCGGCTTCGGCCTCCAGCCGCCGCAGGCGGACTGGGGGCTGATGATCAACGAGAACCGGCTCGGGATCATCCCGTCGCCGTGGGGTGTCGCGCTGCCGGTGATCGCGATCGCCACGCTGACGGTCGCGACGAGCCTGATCGGCGACGGCCTCTCGCGCGCGATCGCAGGCATCGACCGGGGGAGCGAGGATTGACCGAGCCCGCCGTCGCGGTCTCCGACCTGCGGCTCGAGCTCGTCTCGACAGGCGAGGACATCGTCGACGAGATCTCGTTCGCGATCCCTCCGGGCGAGGTGCTCGGCCTCGTGGGCGAGTCGGGGTCCGGCAAGACGACGGTCGGGCTTGCGCTGCTCGGGCACACGCGCCGCGGCGTCCGCGTCGCGCGCGGCAGCGTCGCGATCGCGGGCCGCGACGTGCTCTCGCTCCCCTCGGACGA
>WNGD01002928.1_pt1 | contig 17634 bp, 17 predicted proteins | sample 5400671 | NCBI WGS metagenome assembly WNGD01 (sample SAMN13153369, study PRJNA577476) | soil metagenome | isolation source: 40 cm soil or saprolite under grassland replicate 2 | place: USA:California | collected 2016-06-15
CGCGCGAGCCGGACGGGACCGGGGCGGTGAAGCGGATCTTCTCGGTGCCGTAATTGAGCCCCATCACCGCGTCGCTGACCGAGATCACCTCGCTGAGCAGCATCGGCAGGAGCGCGAGCGTCAGGTATCCGTGCGCCACCGTCGTCCCGAATGGCCCGTTTGCAGCCGCCTCGGGATCGATGTGGATCCATTGGCGGTCGCCGGTCGCCTCGGCAAACATGTTGATCCGATCCTGGTCGATCGAGTGCCACGAGCTCGTGCCGAGCTTCCGGTCTTTCGACTGCTCGAGCTCCTCGAGCGTGAGCGTGGTCGTCATCGCTACCTCCTTATACCGTGAGCAGCTCGCGCAGCGCGTTCCGATCGGGTTTGCCGACCGGGGTGAGCGGCAACGCTGAGAGCACGTTGATCTCCCGCGGATACTTGTACCCGCCGAGGCGCTCCTTGCCGAAGGCGACGAGCTCCTCAGGCGAGCTGTCGCTGCCTTCCAGGAGCGTCACGAACGCGACCACCTCTTCGCCGTGCCGTGGATCCGCACGGCCGAGGACGCAGGCGGCGCGGATCGCCGGGTGCTCCACCAGCACCTCCTCGACGTCGCGCGGATACACGTTGAACCCGTCGCGGATGATCACGTCCTTCTTGCGGTCGACGATCGTCAGGTACCCGTCCGCGTCGAGACGGCCGATGTCCCCGGTGTGGAGCCAGCCGCCGCGAAGCGTCTGCGCCGTCAGCTCAGGATCATTCCAGTAGCCCGCCATCACGAGCTCGGAGCGGATGCAGATCTCGCCAGGCTCTCCCGTAGCGACCTCGACATCGCCCTCGTCGAGGATCCGGACCTCGGTACCGGGCACCGGCGGGCCGACGGTGCCGTGCTTCACCCGCCCAGGCGGGTTCGTCGAGCAGAGGCCCGACGACTCGGTCAGCCCGTACCCCTCGCGCAGCTCGATTCCCGGGAGCCGTTCCTTCAGCGCGTGGAGCCACTCGGCGGCGAGCGGGGCCGCGCCGGAGGCGATGAAGCGCAGCTCGGAGAGGTCGTAGCCCTCGAGCGGCTGCGCGAGCAGGAGGCCGATCATCGACGGCACGAGCGGCGCGATCTGGCTGCGGTGCTCCTGGGCGAGCGAGAGCCAGCTCTCCGCGTCGAACCAGCGCATCAGCACCGCCTCCTGGCGCTCGGGCTCGTGCATGCCGACGTTCAGGACGAGCAGCCCGTAGACGTGGGAGAGCGGTAAGCACGAGAGCGAGCGGCTGATCTCCGGCGCGTGGCCCGCTTCGTGGCCTCGCAGGCCGGCTTCCCAGAGGTTCGCATGGGTCAGCATGACGCCCTTCGAGCGCCCCGTTGTCCCGCCGGTGTAGACGAGCGCGGCCAGGTCGTCGTCCGCACGGGGGACGATCGGGGACACTTCCGTTCGGGCCAGCTCGTCGAGCTCCTCGACGGTCGAGATCACCCGTGGGCTCCCGGCGCCCTCGGCGGCCGCCAGGACGGTTTCGCTGAACGCCGGCGACGTGATCACGAGCGCCGGCTCGCAGTCGACGAGGATGCGCCGCAGCTCCTCCGCGGCGATCAAAAAGATCACCGGCGTCACCACCGCGCCCGCACGGGCCGCGGCGTGGTAGACGACGGGGACGTCCGGGGAGTTCTCCATCAGCACGACGACTCGGTCGCCGGGCCGGAGCCCGAGCTCGTCGAGGCCGGCTGCGAGGCGGGCACCGCGCTCGAAGAGCTCGCCGGAGCTGTGCCAGACCTCCTCGAACCAGAGTGCCGGGTGGTCGCCCCGCCGCTCGAAGACGTCCTCGGCGAGGCGGGCGAGGTTTCGCGCGCCGGGCCGGCTCACAGCGTGCGCATGGACTGCCCGCCGGCTTGCTGCATCGAGGCGAGCATCCCGGCCGGGGCTGCCCCGTCCGGGAAGCGCTGCAGCAGTTCCTCCAGCAGGGCATCCGGCTGCCAGCCGCTCTCGCTGGAAAAGAGCTCGCCGGCCTCCCAGCCTCGCAGCACGTTCACCGAGCCGCCGTAGACGAAGAAGACCTGCCCAGTGATCCGCTGCGCCTCATCGGCGCACAGCGCGACGACGATCGGCGAGTTGTTGGCCGGATCGATCGCGTCGAACCCGTCGGTCTTGGTCGGCAGCTCGCCGAAGGCCGCCTCGGTCATGCGGGTGCGCGCGTTCGGGGCGAGGCAGTTGACCGTGACGCCGTAGCGCCCGAGCTCCTGGGCCGCGATCAGCGTGAAGGCGGCGATGCCGGCCTTGGCCGCCCCGTAGTTGACCTGGCCGACGTTGCCGAACACGCCCGAGGGGCTCGACGTGTTGATCACCCGCCCGCGGACCTCCTCGCCCGACTTCGAGCGGTCGCGCCAGTACGCCGCTGCGTGGCGCGTCGGCGCGAAATGACCCTTGAGGTGCACCTCGATCACGGCGTCCCACTCGTGCTCTTCCATGTTGACGAGCATCCGGTCACGCAGGATCCCGGCGTTGTTGACCAGGATGTCGAGCCGGCCGAAAGCATCGAGGGCCTGCTTGACGAGCCGCTTCGCCCCGGCGAAATCGGCGACGTTCTCGCCGTTTGCGACCGCTTCGCCTCCCGCGGCCTGGATCTCGTCCACAACCTGCTGCGCCGGCGCTGCGTCGGCGCCCTCGCCCTCGACCGAGGCGCCCAGATCGTTCACCACCACACGTGTGCCGGCCCGGGACAGTGCGAGCGCGTGCTCTCGGCCGATCCCGCGCCCGGCGCCCGTGACGATCGCCACCTTCCCCGTCAGATTCGGCATACGTCCTCCTCTCGTGCCGGGTGAGATCTGAGACATTAACCGCCTTGCGGTTCGACCTGACCCCGGAGCAGGCGCTGATCCGGACCTCGGCGCGGGAGTTTGCTCAGCGCGAGATCGCGCCGCACGCGCGCGACTGGGACCGGGCCGAGGAGATCGACCGCTCGATCGTGCCGAAGCTCGCCGCGGCCGGCTTTCTCGGGGCGGGCTGGTCCGAAGAGTACGGCGGCACCGCCCTCGACACGCTCTCGTACGCGCTCGTCGTGGAGGAGCTCGGCAAAGCGGATTCGTCCGTCCGTGGGATCGTCTCGGTCAACGTCGGGCTCGTCGGGAAGACGATCTCCCGCCACGGCAGCGAGGCCCAGAAGCGGGAATGGCTGCCGCAGTTGGCCTCCGGGGAGGCGCTGGGCTGCTACGCGCTGACCGAGCCCGGCTGCGGGTCGGATGCGGCTGCGCTCGTCACACGGGCGAGCCGCGAAGGCGGCGATTGGCTGCTGACCGGCTCGAAGACGTTTATCACCCTGGGCGGCTGGGCCTCTGTCGCCCTTGTCTTCGCGCGCACCGGGGGCGAGGGCCCACGCGGGATCAGCTGCTTCCTCGTGCCGACGAACGCCGATGGCTTCGAGACGCGGCCGATCAAGGGCAAGCTCGGCCTGCGCGCTCAGGACACGTCCGAGTTGACCTTCGACGGGGTGCGAGTGCCGGACGCAAACAGGCTCGGCGAGCTGGACGGCGGCTTCAAGGTCGCGATGTCCGCACTCGATCACGGCAGGATCTCGCTCGCCGCCGGGTGCGTCGGGATCGCGCAGGGCTGCCTGGAGGCGAGCGTGCGCTATGCCAAAGAGCGGGAGGCCTTCGGACGCCCGATCGCGCGCTTCCAGCTTGTGCAGGAGCTGATCGCGGAGATGGCAGTCGAGACCGAGGCGGCGCGCCTCTTGGCCTGGCGCGCGGCGGCGCTGGCGGACGCGAAGGCCAAGCACACGCTCGAGGCGTCGATCGCCAAGCTCTACGCGAGCGAGGCGGCCGTGCGGGCGGCGAACAACGCCGTCCAGGTGTTCGGAGGCTATGGGTACGTGGACGAGTACCCGGTCGGCAAGTACCTCAGGGACGCACGAGTAACGACCCTCTACGAGGGGACTAGCCAGATCCAAAAGCTGATCATCGGCCGTGCCCTCACGGATGAGAACGCCTTCGTCTGAGACGCGAGCCGTTTAGGCTCCCGGCTGGATGGCGCTCCTCTCGATGCGAAACGTCTCGCTTCGGTTCGGCGGGATCGTCGCTCTCGACGACGTCTCGATCGACGTCGAGAAGGGCCAGATCGCGGGATTGATCGGCCCGAACGGCGCCGGGAAGACGACAGCGTTCAACGTGATCACGCGCCTTTACCGCCCGGACAAAGGCGACCTCGCGTTCGACGGGGAGTCGCTCCTGCGAATGCCCGCCCACCAGATCGTCCGTCACGGGATCTCGAGGACGTTCCAGAACGTCGAGCTGTTCACGACGATGACGGTGCTCGAGAACGTCCTCGTCGGCGCGGACGCGATGTCACGGTTCGAGCTCGAGAGTGCCCGCCGCCGGCGCGCGGAAGAGACGCTTGACCTCGTCGGGCTCGGCCGGCTCCGGGAGCGGCCTGCAGTCGGGTTGCCGTTCGGCACGCTGAAACGCGTCGAGCTTGCGCGGGCGCTGGCCTCGTCGCCGCGCCTGCTCCTGCTCGACGAGCCCGCAGCCGGGCTGAATCACGAGGAGGTCGAGCAGCTCGGCGGGTTGATCCGCCGGCTGCGCGACGAGCTGAAGCTCACCGTGCTGCTCGTCGAGCACCACATGAATCTCGTCATGAGCATTTCCGACTACGTCCACGTACTCAATTTCGGGCAGCTGATCGCAAGCGGCGTCCCGGCGGACGTGCAGCGCAATCCGAACGTGATCGAGGCCTATCTGGGTGGGGAGGTCGATGACCGCGCTGCTTGAGCTCAGCGACGTCGAGGCCCGTTACGGGCCGATCAAGGCGCTGCACGGGGTCACGCTCACGGTCGAAGGAGGGCAGATCACCGCCGTCCTCGGCGCGAACGGCGCCGGGAAGACGACGACGCTGCGGGCGATCTCGAACACCGTCCGCCGCGCCGGCCAGATCCGCTTCGGCGGGAAGCTGCTCGCGCGGGGCGGCCCGGAGTCTGTCGCGCGTCGGGGAATCGCCCATGTGCCTGAAGGGCGGGGGACGTTCTCCGAGCTCACAGTCACCGAGAACCTCCGCCTCGGCGCCCATACGCGCCGCGGCGACCTGAAGGACGACTTTCGCCGGGTCCACTCGTATTTCCCCTGGATCGAGAGCCGCGGAGCACAACAGGCCGGGACGCTGAGCGGCGGCGAGCAGCAAATGCTCGCCCTCGCCCGCGCGTTCATGCAGCGCCCGCGGCTGATGCTGCTCGACGAGCCGTCTCTCGGCCTGGCGCCGATCGTCGTCTCGGAGATCTTCCGGATCGTGAAGGAGCTGAACGAGCGCGAAGGATTGACCGTCCTCGTAGCCGAGCAGAACGCGAACATCGCGCTCCAAGTCGCGAGCACGGCGTACGTGCTCGAGGTCGGCCGTGTCGCGCTCTCCGGGGCCAGCGCCGAGCTTCAGAAGGACGAGTCGGTGCGGAAGAGCTACCTCGGCTACTGATGGTCGCCGCGCGCGTCTCGAGGCGATTGGACCTACGAGACCTGTGGGCCCCGCGAGCGAGCGCGCCGATCTCCCTCCCTGTCGGGCTGATGCTCGTGGCGGCGTGCGTCTTCCTCACCGTCGGTTCGCTGACGAGCGACAAGTTCGCGGAGCAGGTGGTGGGTGGGCTGGCCACCGGCGGCGTCTTCGCCAGTCTCGCGGTCGCGCTCGTTCTCATCTACCGCGCCACAGAGGTGATCAACTTTGCCCAGGGCGAGATGGCGATGTTCTCGACGTACATCGCCTGGCAGCTGATCGACTGGGGGCTGCCGTACTGGGGCGCCTTCTTCGCCACGCTGGGGATCTCGTTCCTCGGCGGCATTACGCTCGAGCGCGTCGTCATCCGGCCAGTCGAGCGCGTCGGCGTGCTCCAGGTGGTCGTGGTCACAATCGGCCTCGTGTTCGTGCTTCAGGGTGTCGCCTCGTGGATCTGGTCGCCCGAGATCAAGTTCTTCCCGAGTGCGTTCTCGACCCGACCGATCCGCGTCGGCAACGTCGCGTTCTCGATTCAGGACCTCGGGACGATCGGGGTTTCGATCGCGGCCGTCGTCGTCCTCTGGCTCTTCTTCCAGTTCACGAAGGTCGGGCTGGCGATGCGCGCCGCGGCCCTGCGACCCGACGCGGCGCGGCTCGTCGGCGTGCGGGTCGGCTGGATGCTCGCACTCGGCTGGGGTCTCGCCGCGGTGCTCGGGGCGATCGCGGGGATGATGATCACGCCGTCGATCTTTCTGGACCCGACGACGATGGACGTGATCCTGATCTACGCCTTTGCCGCGGCCGTCGTCGGGGGGATCGAGAACCCGGCCGGGGCGGTGGTCGGCGGCCTCGGCCTCGGCGTGCTCCTCGCACTCCTCACCTCGTACGTCGACTTCGTCACCTCCGAGATGCGGCTGCCCGTGGCGCTCGCGGTCCTGCTCGTGGTGTTGCTCGTCAAGCCGGTCGGGCTGTTCGGCCGCTCTGTCGTGAGGCGCGTGTGAGGGCGCGTGCGCTACGCATGGCGGTCCCGCTCCTCGCGGTGCTCGCCGCGGCCGGCGTCGTCGCCTGGCTTGCGACGCGCCTGAGCGACTACCACCAGCTCCAGGGCGCCGGTGTGGCCACCTTTTTCGTCGCGATCCTCGGCCTCAACATCCTCACCGGCTACACGGGACAGATCTCCCTCGGCCACGGCGCCTTCATGGCGATCGGCGGCTACACGACCGCGATCCTCTACCTGCATCCGTACTTCGGCCACCACTGGGGCGTGACCGAGACGATCCCGCTTGCCGCGGCGGTCGCGTTCGGCACGGGTGTCCTCGTGGGCGTGCCTGCGCTGCGGTTGAGCGGCGTCTACCTCGCGCTCGCGACCTTCGCGCTTGCGTTCGTCGTCCCCGCGCTCATCCGGAAGTTCAGCCACTTCACGAACGGGAGGGAGGGAATCTTCCTCCCGTACCACACGGGCCATTACATCTACATCTACAGCTGGATCGTCGCCGGGATCATGTTCGTGCTCGCGTGGGTCGTGCTGCGCGGGCGGACCGGCCGCGCGTTCCGCGCCGTCCGAGACAGCGACATCGCCGCGCTCTCGGCGGGCGTCAACCTCTCCTTCTACAAGACGCTCGCGTTCGGGATCTCGGCGGCGTTCGCGGGCGTGGCCGGGTCGCTGTTCGTCCTCGGAGCCGAGTACGCGCATCCTGATGAGTTCATGCTCGTTGTCTCGCTTCGGATCCTGGTCGGAGCCGTGATCGGTGGCCTCGGCTCGCTCTGGGGCGTCCCCGTCGGGGCGCTCCTGGTCGCGATGTTGCCCACGTGGACCGCGAGCGTCACGAGCTCGAAGGAGGCTCCGACCGTGATCCAGGGCGTGGCGGTGATCCTCGTCGTCATCCTGCTGCCGCTTGGCTTCGCGGGTCTGCTCCGCCGCCTTGCGGCTCCGGTGGCAAGCCGGTTTGGCTCGGGCGGTTCCGCGGATGCCTAACGGATTGGATCCAAAATCAGTCTCACTGGGTAGGACCTGACAGGCTTATCGTCGACTGGCTTATCCCCGACTGGAGGCGCAGATGCGGAGGAAGACGCACATCATCATCGCGGGGGCGGTCCTGGCGCTCGTCGTGGCGGCGGCAGCCGGGGCCTCAGCGCGGCACTCGACCGATCCGGGGATCACGAAGAAGTCGATCCTGCTCGGCGGGACGTTCCCGCTCAGCGGCCCGGCTTCGGCGTACGGCGTGATCCCGCGCGCCGAGGGCGCGTACTTCGACTGGTTCAACGCCCACTCGAACATCCACGGGCGCAAGATCAAGTGGAAGTACTACGACGACGGCTACGACCCCTCTCAAACGGTCCCACAGACGCGACGGCTCGTGGAGCAGGATCATGTCTTCGCGATCTTCAACAGCCTCGGGACCGCGAACAACCTGGCGGTTCGGCCGTACCTGAACCAGCGCCACGTGCCCCAGACGCTGCTCGCGACAGGCGCGGTCTTCTGGGGGCAGCAGTACAAGAAGTACCCGTGGACGATTGGCTGGAACCCGGACTACATCGGCGAGGCGAAGTTCTATGCCCAGTACATCAAGTCTCACATCAAAGGCTTCAAGATCGGCGTCCTGGCACAAAACGACGAGTACGGCGACAACTACCTCAAGGGCCTGAGGGCGGGCCTCGGTACGGCGAAGTCGAAAATCGTCGACGTCGAGAGGTACGACGTGAACGACGCGACCGTGGCGTCGCAGATGGCCAAGCTGAAGGGCTCCGGCGCGAACGTCTTCGTCGACTTCGCGACCCCGAAGGCCTCGATTCAGTCGCTGATCCTCAAGGACAAGCTCGGCTGGAAGGGCGCGGTCATCATCAACAACGTCTCGGGCTCGCCGACATTCATGCGGCTCGTCAAGACCGCGGCCGGTTCGAACGCCGTCGACGGTGCAATCTCCACCGGGTACCCGAAGGACACGACCGACCCGGCGCAGGCCAACGACCCGGGGGTCAAGCTCTTCAAGTCGATCATGGCCAAGTACTACTCGAGCGGGAACGTTAACGACAGCAACAACATGTACGGGATGTCGGCTGCGTGGACGGTCATCTACGCGCTCCAGCATTCCGGCAAGACTCCGACGCGGAAGAGCTTCATGCGGGCGCTGGACCACATGAACACCGCCAAGGACCCGTTCATGCTCAAGGGCATCACGGTGAAGACGTCGTCCAGCGACCATTACCCGATCCAGCAGCTCAACGGGCTCAGGTGGCAAGGCGATTACTTCCATCGCTTCGGCAAGATCTATCGCTGGAAATAGACCGATGCGTGACCGGCGGGGAGACTGAGCCCTCGCCGCCGGTCACGACTTGACCGCGTTGCGGTTCGACGGAACGCAGATACAGAACGAGATCTACGTCTCGGGCGAGTCTCGGTGGCCGATCGCTCCGGGCGAGTGGGAAGCACGGGCCGCCGAGACGCTCGAGCCCGGGCCGTTCGGCTACATCGCCGGCGGAGCCGGTGCCGAAGCGACGCTGCGCGCGAACCGGGACGCGTTCGATCGGCACCGGCTTGTCCCGCGGATGCTGACCGGCAACAGCTCGCGCGAGCTCTCGGTCGAGGTCCTCGGCACGGTGTCGCCGTTCCCGTTCTTCCTCGCGCCCGTCGGGGTGCTCAGCATCGCGCACCCGGAAGGCGAGCTTGCCGCGGCGCGAGCGGCCGCCGCGCTGCGGGTCCCCTTCGTTCTCTCAACCGCAGCGTCGCATTCGATCGAGGAGATCGCCGAGGCGATGGGCGACGGCCCGCGCTGGTTCCAGCTCTACTGGGTCAACGACCGCGAGGTGGTCGCGAGTCTCGTCGATCGCGCCGCGGCGGCGGGCTACTCGGCGATCGTCGTCACGCTGGACACGCTCGTCCTTGGCTGGCGGCCGCGCGACCTGCGGCACGCGTACCTGCCCTTCCGCGAGGGCGAGGGGATCGCCCAGTTCACGAGCGATCCGGTCTTCCGCTCGCGGCTGCCGGTCGCGCCGGAGGACGAGCCGCTCGTCGCGGCGGCGACGATGCTCTCGATGTTCCCGAACCTCGGCTTGAGCTGGGAAGACCTCCCCTGGCTGCGCGAGCGTACGTCCCTGCCGCTGCTCGCGAAGGGCATCCTCAGCGCGGAGGATGCCGAGCGGGCGTTCACGGCGGGCCTCGACGGCATCGTCGTGTCGAACCACGGTGGACGGCAGGTCGACGGCTCGGTCGCGGCGCTGGACGCTCTTGTCGACGTGCGGGAGCGCGTCGGCGGCCAGCGGGTCGTCCTGATGGACGGCGGGATCCGCACCGGTTCGGACGTCCTCAAGGCGCTCGCGCTCGGCGCCGACGCGGTGCTTGTCGGCCGTCCGTATGCCTACGGGCTCGCCGTCGGCGGCCAGGAGGGGGTCGAAACGGTGGTGCTCCAGCTCGCGGCGGAGACCGACGTCACACTTGCGCTCGTCGGCGGCAAGAGCGCGCGCAACCTCGACTCGACATGGATCGCGGCGTCGTCCTGACCGAGGTCGGCCGCTTCGGCCTCGAGGAGATCGAGGTCGAGTCGCCCGGGCCCGAGGAGGTGCTCGTCCGGCTCGAGGCGAGCGGGGTGTGTCACAGCGATCTGCACGTGGTCGAGACCGGCTGGGCTCATCCGCTGCCCGTCCTGCTCGGACACGAAGGGGCTGGGATCGTGGAGGAGGTCGGCGCGAATGTCGAGGGGCTCACGCCTGGGGAGCGGGTTGTGCTCGGCTGGCGCTCGCCGTGCGGTCGCTGTCGCTGGTGCTCGCGTGGCGACCAGCGCCGGTGCCGGACTCCACCCCGGGCCGCGCCGCACCTCCGGCTGCGCGACGGGACGACGCTCTCGCAGACGCTTCAGCTCGGGACGTTCGCCACGCGTACAGTCGTCCACGCCGCCGCTGCGATCCCGCTCGCCGACGGAATTGCTCCCGAGCAGGCCTGCCTGATCGCTTGCAGCGTCGCGACGGGCGTCGGGTCGGTGCTGCACACCGCCCGCGTCTGGGAAGGCGCTCGCGTCGGCGTGATCGGCTGTGGCGCCGTCGGGCTCTCCGTCGTCCAGGGTGCGCGGCTCGCCCGTGCCTCGGAGATCTACGCGATCGATCTCGACGAGCGCAAGGTCGAGACTGCGCGGGGCTTCGGTGCGACCCACCGCGGACCCGGAGAGCGCCTCGATTTCGTCTTCGACGTCGTCGGCAGGCCCGAGACGCTTTCGCAGGCCCTGGAGATGCTGGGCCACGCGGGGACGCTCGTCTACATTGGGCTGCCACAGCCCGGCTCGGTCGCGGCGGTCGAGCTGGAGCCGTTCTTCGACCGCCGCCTGCGGATCCTCGTCTCGCACGGCGGCGACCATTGGCCGGCGCAGGACTTTCCCCAACTCGCGTCCTGGGCCCTCGAGGGGAAGCTCGATCTCGCCGGCATGGTTACGAAGACCGTTGCCCTGGACGAGGTGGACCGGGCGTTCGCAGACCTGAAGTCGGGTGACGTTATTCGCTCGGTGATCGTCCTGTGAACAGGCGAGCCTAGACTCCCGGCATGGACCTTCGCGATTCCCCGGAAGAGACGGCGTTTCGCTCGGAAGTCCGCGCCTGGCTCGCCACGAACCTCCCGGCCCAGCCTGGGCGCGAGTGGAGCCGAAAGCTGAACGAGGCAGGCTACGCCGGTCTGACTTGGCCCGAAGAGTACGGCGGCCGGGGAGCACCCTATAGCCACCAAGCGATCGTGCTGGAGGAGTTCGGCCGCGCCGAAGCGCCACAGCACGTAGGCGTGATCGGGATCGGAATGGCGGGCCCGACGATCATGGCCCACGGCACCGAGAAGCAGAAGGAGCGGCACCTGCCGAAGATCCTCTCCGCGGAGGAGATCTGGTGCCAGGGGTTCTCGGAGCCGGGAGCGGGCTCCGATCTCTCGTCGGTGCGAACCCGGGTCGAGCCGCAGGAGGACCACTTTGTCGTCAACGGCCAGAAGGTGTGGTCGTCGTTCGCCCACGTGGCGGACTTCTGCATCCTCGTCGGCCGGAGCGATCCCGCTTCCGAACGGCACGCTGGGCTGACGTACGTGATCGTCGACATGCACGCTCCGGGCGTCGAGGTCCGTCCGCTGCGCCAGATCACGGGCGAGGCCGAGTTCAACGAGATCTTCTTCACCGACGTGGAGGTCCCGCTCGAGAACGTTCTGGGCGAGATCGGTGACGGCTGGCAGGTCGCGATGACGACACTTCTGCACGAGCGCGGCACGCTCGGCTTTGCGCTCACCGGCACCCTCGAGACGCAGCTGATGAAGCTTGTCGCGCTCACCAAGGAGCGCGGCGCCGATGACCCTCTGATCCGCGACCGTGTCGCGCAGGAATGGATCGAGCTCCAGGCGCTCAAGTACACGAACTACCGGTCGCTGACGGCGCTGATGCAGACAGGGATCCCAGGGCCCGAAGGGTCGGGCTCGAAGCTGCACTGGTCCGAGCAGAACCAGCGGTTGACGAAGCTGGCGATGGAGATCCTCGGCGGCGAGGACGACGGCTACTGGGGACACCAGCAGTTGCGAAGCCGGGGCAACACGATCGAGGCCGGAACCAGCGAGATCCTGCGGAACATCATCGCCGAGCGCGTGCTCGGCCTGCCCCGGAGCCGGTAGGAGACCCTGATGCAATTCGCGTTCACCGAGGACCAGGAGCTGCTACGCCGCGAAGCGCGCGAGGTACTCTCGAATGGGGGCTGGGGACGCGACGAGCTCGCCGAACTCGACTTCCTGGACCGGGCGGTGGTCTTCGAGGAGGTCGGGCGTGCGGATCGCGGGGAGGAATTCTTCGACACGAATGGTCCCGAGCTGGAGCGGCTCGCGTCGCTCGCGCTCGAGGCGGTCGGCATCTCCGCCAAGGCGCTCGAGCTCGGCGTCGAGCACGCGAAGACGCGGGAGCAGTTCGGGCGTCCGATCGGCGTCTACCAGGCGGTCTCGCACCCGCTAGCGGATACCTTCGTCGAGACCGAGCTTGCGCGCTCGCTCGCATACTGGGCGGCCTGGTGCGTCGACGAGGGCGAGGAGGAGGCCTCAGTCGCAGTCGCAGCCGCAAAGAGCTACGCAGGTGACGTCGCGGTCGCCGCCTGTGAGCGCTCGATCCAGGTGCATGGCGGGATCGGCTTCACCTGGGAGCATGTCCTCCACCGCTACTACAAGCGCGCGCTCTGGATCCAGGCGTTCGGCGGCTACGCGCGGGAGCATCGCGCGCGCGTCGCCGCATACCTGCTGGACTGATGCGGACCGCGCCGCGCGTGCTGTTGCGCTCCTAGCCCGGTTAGGATCTGATCGAGCCCCGATGGACGGCCTGATGATGGAGTTCCAGCTCACGCTTCCGCCGGTCCTTCGGCGTGCAGAGACGTTCTTCGGCGACAAGGAGATCGTCACCCGGCTGCCCGACAAGAGCTTCCACCGCTACACGTACCGCGACATGGCACGGCGGGCGAAGCAGCTCGCCGTCGCGCTTCAGGGGCTCGGACTCGACCGCGGCGACCGCGTCGCCACGCTGTGCTGGAATCACTATCAGCACCTGGAGGCGTACTTCGGGATCCCGTGCGGCGGCTTCGTCCTGCACACGCTGAACCTGCGGCTCCACCCAAGGGACATCGGCTTCATCGCCGGCCACGGCGGCGACCGAGCACTGATCGTGGATGCGAGCCTCGTGCCGCTGTACGAGCAGTTGAAGGACGAGGTCGAGATCGAGCACGTCTTCGTCGTCGAGGACTCCTACGAGGAGCTGCTCGCCTCGGCCGACCCGGATGACTGGCGCGACCCGGAGCTCGACGAGGGCGAGGCCGCGGCGATGTGCTTCACGAGCGGGACGACCGGCCGTCCGATGGGGGTCGTCTACTCGCACCGCTCCACGATCCTCCATACGCTCGGCGTTGCGTCGATGACGCCGCTCGGGAAGTCGATCTACGAGGGCGACACGGTGCTCCCTGTCGTACCGATGTTCCACGCGAACGCGTGGGGCTACCCCTATCTGGCCGCGATGGTCGGCGCGAAGCTCGTCTTCCCCGGCCCGCACCTCGATCCCGAGAGCCTCCTCGAGGACTTCGTCCAGGAGGGAGTGACCTGGACCGCCGGCGTGCCGACGCTCTGGCTCGGGATGCTGGAGCTCCTCGAGGCGGATCCCGGCAGGTGGGATCTCTCGCAGATGCGCGGCATGCTCGTCGGCGGCGCAGCCGTCCCGCGGGCGATGATCGCTTCGTACAAGCGGCACGGGCTGACGGTCGTGCAGGGCTGGGGGATGACGGAGACCTCGCCGGTCGCCTCCACGACCGACTACGTCGGCGACCTGCGGGACGCGGACGAGGAGACGCAGTTGGACTTCGCCGCGATGGCCGGCCTGCCGCTCCCTTTCGTCGAGACTCGCGTGCGGGCAGGCGACGAGGAGGTGCCCTGGGACGGCGAGTCGATGGGCGAGCTCGAGGTGCGCGGGCCGTGGGTCGCCGCCTCGTACTACGACGCGCCCGAGACCTCGGACCGGTGGACGCAGGACGGGTGGTTCAAGACCGGCGACATCGCCGCGATGCACCCGCGCGGCTTCATCCAGATCAAGGACCGGTCGAAGGACGTGATCAAGTCCGGCGGCGAGTGGATCTCCTCGGTCGAGCTCGAAAACGCGCTGATGGCCCATCCGGCCGTCGTGGAGGCGGCGGTGATCGCGATCCCCGACGACAAGTGGCAGGAGCGCCCGCTCGCCGCCGTCGTGCTCCGGGAGGGCATGTCGGCCTCCGCCGACGAGTTGCGGGAGTTCATCGCGCCCCAGTTCGCGAAATGGTGGCTCCCGGACCGCTTCGAGTTCGTCGCCGAGATTCCGAAGACCGCGGTCGGCAAGTTCCGAAAGACCGCTCTGCGAGAGCAGTTCGCCGACGCCTCGGTCGCCGCTTCCTCCTAGTGACGGCGGCCCGGACGCCGTGGGAGGATCTGGGGCCGGAGGGCCCTCACGTCTGGCGGACACTCAACTACCGTCGTGTGTCCGCCGAGTGGGGAGCGACGGTGAACGAGTGGGATGCGCCTCCCGAGTACGCGTTCCCGGTGGAGTCGGGCTACATCGTCCACGGCGGGCTCGTCGCCACCTTGCTCGACACGGCGATGGGCGGCGCGTGCTTCTCCGTGCTCGAGGACGGAGAGACGTTCCTGACGGCCGATCTGACGGTCGAGTTCTTCCGTCCCGCGCGGCCGGGGACCGTGCGCGCGGAGGGGCGAGTCGTGCATCGCACGAAGCGGATGGTGTTCTGCGCCGCCGACCTCAGCGATCCCGGCGGCGTGCACCTCGCGAGCGCCCGCTGCACGCAGGTGCTGCGCTCGGCTCGCTAGCGGGAGCGGTCGGCGACCTTCACGAGCGCTTTGCCCCGGTTTTCGCCACGGAGGAGGCCGATGAACGCGCAGGGTGCGTGCTCGAGCCCCCCCGTGACGTCCTCCCGATAGCGGATGCTGCCGTCCGCGACCCAGCGCGCGAGCCGTTGCGCGGCTTCGGCGTAGCGGTGCGCGTAGTCCGTGACGAGGAAGCCTTCCATTCGGGCGCGAAAGACGATCAGCGCGCCCGGGTGGAACGTCGGCTCGGGCCGCTCGCGGTTGTACTGCGAGATCTGCCCGCAGACGACGATGCGCGCACCCACGGTGAGCCGCCCGACCACCCCCTTCGAGACGTCGCCGCCGACGTTGTCGAAGTACACGTCCACGCCGTTCGGGGCCGCCTCACGGAGGGCGGCGGACACGTCGTCCTGTTTGTAGTCGATCGCGGCGTCGTAGCCGTAGAGCTCGCGGAGGTCGCGGATCTTCTCGGGTCCGCCAGCGATGCCGACTGCCCGGCACCCTGCGAGCTTCGCCAGCTGCCCGGTGACCTGGCCGACCGCGCCGGCCGCAGCCGAGACGACGACGGTGTCGCCCGGGCGAGGCTTTCCCACGTCCAGGAGCCCGAAGTACGCGGCGAGCCCGTTCATGCCGACCACATGCAGGGCGAGCGAGGGCGGCTCCAGCCCCTCGGGAACGCGTTGGAGCGTGCCCGCGCGCGCGACGGCGTACTCCTGCCAGCCGAGCTGGCCGACCACGAGGTCGCCGGGCTTGAATCGCGGGTCGCGGCTCTCGACGACCTCGCCGAGGGTTTGCGAGGTGATCACGTCGCCGAGCTCGAGCGGCGTCGCGTACGAGCGCGCCTCGCTCATCCGCCCACGCTGGTACGGGTCGACCGAGACCCAAAGCGCTCGAACGAGCACCTCGCCCACCTCCGGCTCGGGGATCTCCGCTTCCTCCAGGGCGAAATCCGATTCCGTCGGAAAGCCCGCCGGCCGCGCCGCGAGCGTGATCCGGCGGTTCCCCCCTGCCATCCGTTTAGCATCGCAGCTCGTGCGCCTCGGGTTCTACATGGGCTATGCGCCACCGGGCACGAGCCCGCTCACGCTGATCGAGCTGGCGCAGGAGGCCGAACGGCTCGGGTACGACTCCGCCTGGGCGGCCGAGGCGTGGGGAACCGACAGCGTCACGGTGCTCTCGTGGCTCGCCGCGACGACGTCGACGATCAAGGTCGGCTCCGCGATCATGCAGATCCCGGCGCGGACGCCGGCGATGACGGCGATGACCGCCGCGACGCTCGATCTGCTCTCCGGCGGGCGCTTCCTGCTCGGTCTCGGCACGTCGGGCCCTCAGGTCGTCGAGGGCTGGCACGGCCAGCCGTGGGGGAAGCCACTGACGAAAACACGCGAGTACGTGGAGCTCGTGCGCAAGGCGCTGCACCGCGAGGAGGTCGAGCTCCAGGGCGACCAGTACGAGGTTCCGTATCGAGGAGAGGACGCGACGGGCCTCGGCAAGCCGCTCAAGCTGATGCTTCGACCGCTTCGGGCGGAGATTCCCGTCTACCTGGCCGCGCTCAGCCCGAAGAACGTCAGCCTTGCGTTCGAGATCGGGGACGGCTGGCTCCCGCTCTTCTTCTCACCCGAACGCGCGCGCGAGGCGTTCGGCTTCGAGAGCCGGGACGGCTTCGAGGTCGCGCCTTCGGCGCACGTGCTCGTCACGGACGACCTCGAATCGGGTCGAGACGCTGTCCGGCCGATCCTCGCCCTCTACGTCGGCGGCATGGGTGCCCGAGGGGCGAACTTCTATAACGCGCTCGTCAGCCGCTACGGCTACGAGGCGGAGGCCCGCCGCATCCAGGAGCTCTACCTCGACGGAAAGCCGCAGGAGGCGATCGCGGCCGTCCCCGACGCGCTCGTCGACGAGGTCGCGCTCGTCGGCCCGCGGGAACGGATCGCCGACCGGTTGGAGGCGTGGCGCGAGTCGGGCGCGACCACGCTGCTCGTGACCGCCCGCGACGCGGGCACGCTCCGGACGATGGCGGAGCTCGTCCTCTGAACGAAAGGAGAGCAATGGAATCGATCCCGACACACGTCGAGCACGACGCCGTCGTCGAGCTGCTCAGGCGCGAGGTGACGCCCGAGCTCTACGACGAGATCCGCGAGCTGTGGAAGCGCCACTCGGTCGCCGAGGACGGCCGCAACCTGCGCGGGCTCATCTCCACGCTCACCGAGGACTGCGTCTACGAGCTGGCCCAGAGCGGCCACCGCTGGGAGGGGCACGAGGGGGCGACTCGCTTCTACACCGAGCTGCTGACCGCCTTTCCCGACATCCACTTCGACCTGACCGACATCGTCATCGGGCCGCAGGGCGTGTGCGAGGAGGCACGCGTCACCGGTACGCACGCGGCCGAGTGGGTCGGAAACCCACCTTCGGGCGAGCGGCTCACGTGGCGGGTGCTCATCTTCTTCCCGTGGGATGCCGAGCGGCATCTCTTCCGAGGCGAGAAGGTCTACGTGGACGAGGACGTCTTCAGCGGGACAGGAACTCTGTCACGAGCCGGTTGAACGTCTCCGGATCCTCAAGCATCAGGTTGTGCCCGCGCCCTGGGAGCTCCACGAGCTCGGCGTTCGGCAGCCGGGCGGCGAGCCTGCGGCCGTTCTCGACGGGCACGATCAGGTCGGCGTCGCCGTGGACGACGAGGGCCGGGAGCTCGATCCGCTCGACCTCGATCTCCTCGGCGTAGAAGCCGTAGCACGCCGCGGCGTGGGCCTCGATCGTCTCGTATGGCGTGGGGTGCTCCATCCGGCTGACGAGGATTTCCTCGAAGCGCTCCGGGTTCCGCTCGGCCCAGCCGGCTGAGAACGTGTACGGCATCGTACGCCGACCGAACTCCTCGAGCGG
>WNGD01002932.1_pt1 | contig 17626 bp, 18 predicted proteins | sample 5400671 | NCBI WGS metagenome assembly WNGD01 (sample SAMN13153369, study PRJNA577476) | soil metagenome | isolation source: 40 cm soil or saprolite under grassland replicate 2 | place: USA:California | collected 2016-06-15
CGTTTTACGTTCTGTAACGGTTTCGTACCGGTGCCTGGCACGGGTACGCTCGCTGGATGCCAGTTGTGACCCGGATCTCGATTGCCCCTGTCAAGGCGTTGGGACTCGTTCATCCGGAGTCCGTGATGCTCGAGCGTCACGGCGTTCCCGAGAACCGGCGCTTTCACATCGTCGACGCGGACGGGCGGCGGTTCAACCAACTGCGCAACGGCGCGCTGGTTCAGATCCGGCCCCAGTACGACGGCGACAAAGAACGGCTCACGCTCCGTTTTCCCGACGGGTCGGTTGCGGACGGCGAGGTTTCACTCGGAGAGGAGGTCACGACCGACTTCTACGGCGGCCGTCCGGTGGTGGGCAACTACGTCGATGGCCCCTGGTCCGCGGCGCTTTCGGATTGGGCCGAGCAGTCGCTTCGCCTCGTCCAGTCGCCGCCCGGCCTCGCGGTCGACCGTGGCCGCGGTCACGTCTCCCTGATCTCAACTGCCTCACTTGCCGAACTGGGTCGCAGCGGAGACCAAGCGGAGCCCGTGGACGGGCGCCGCTTCCGGATGCTCTTCGAGCTCGACGGCTGCGGGCCGCATGAGGAGGACGACTGGGTCAAGCGGCACGTGAGGATCGGCGGCTCCACGGTCAGGATCCGCGGTGACGTGGGCCGCTGCGCGATCACGACCCAGAATCCCGACACCGGCGCGCCTGATTTCGACACGCTGCGAACGATCTCGGCCTACCGTGGCTTCACGGAGAACGAGGCGGGTCAAAGACACATCCCCTTCGGCGTCTACGGCGAGGTCACCGAGCCCGGTCGCGTGGCAGTCGGCGATTCGGTGGAGGTGGTTGAGCTGAGCCTGCTGGACTAAACAACCTAGAATCCGGCGATGGCGTCGCCGAACACGTTCGTGGTCGACGAGGACGATCTGCGGGCCGTTCGGGATGACGGCGACACGGCGACCGTCCGGGTTGCCTTCGACGCCGGCAACGGCTGTGAACGGCTGGAGCAGCGGGTGATTCGTTTCGGGCCCGGCCGGTCGGCCGAGCGGAGGTTGGCGGGAAAGCAGGAGGTTCTGTTCGTGGTCGAGGGCCGGGGACGGCTACACGTCGACGGACGCACGCATGAGCTCGAGCCCGAAATGGGCGTCTATCTCGTGCCGGGCGAGACGTATGCGGTGGAGAACACGAGCGATCGGGACTTGCACGTCCTCTCCGTCCTCGCCCCGGAGGACAGGGCGGCCGCGGCCGGCGAGCGCAAGGTCACGATCCGCCTCGACGACCAGCCCGAGCTCGAAGCGTCGGTCGAGCGGAGCTTTCGCTATCTCGTGAACGAGGAGGCCGGCTGCTTCGACATGACGCAATTCATGGGGATCGTCCAGCCGAGCAAGGCGCCTTTCCACAGCCATACGTATGACGAGGTCGGGTACGTCGTCGCCGGAGAGGGGATTGCCCACGTCGGCGGTCGCTCGTACCCGCTCCAGCAGGGCTCGTGCTTCCACCTGCCGCCCGACGAGGTGCACTGCATCGAGAACACGGGATCGGGCCCCATGCACATCCTGGGCGTCTTCCATCCCTCGGGTAGCCCAGCCAACCGAACCTACGCGGACAACAAGTACGCTCGAAAGTCGTCACAAGTGGGGGAAGACCGGGTAAACACCAAGGAGGAGATCGAATGAGGAGGAGAAGGGCAACTGCGGTTGCGGCCTTGCTGGCGCTTGGAGCCGCACTCGCGGTCGTGGCTGGGGCTTACGCGACTACCGATCGGGCTGCCGCACCGGCAGCGCAATCGGGAAGCGACGCAGCACTGGTCAAATGCGGCAAGACGCGCACCATCGGATTCATGGCTCCGGTGACCGGGCCCGCAGCGTCGATCGGCATCCAGCAGGTCCACTGGGCCCAGTACTACGTCTCGACGTACAACAAGACGCATAAGACGAAGGTGAAGCTCCAGACGGAGGACACGCAGCTTGGCGCACCGACCGGCACAGCCGAGGCCCTGAAGGGCGCACAGGCACTCGCCGGGAGCGCGAACGTTCTCGGAGTCGTCGGCCCCGCCGGCAGCAACGAGATCGTTGGCGTGACGAAGTCGCTGAAGGACGCCGGCCTCGCGTGGGTGTCGGGTTCGTCGACTCGTACGACGCTGACGACGGACGGAACGCGAACCGGCTTCATGTTCCGCACCGTCCCGCCGGACGCAATCCAGGGCCCGACGGCCGCGAACTTCATCCTGAAGAAGCTGAAGTACACGCGCGTCTACATCATCGACGACCAGGAGACCTACAGCACGGGCCTGGCCGACGCGGTCCAGCAGGTGCTGAAGGCGGCGGGAGCAACCGTCAACCGAGACGGCGTCAGCCAGCAGCAGTCGGACTTCTCGTCGCTGATCGCGAAGATCCCGCGCGACACGCAGATCGTCTACATCCCGTGGCAGTTGCCTCCGAAGGGTCAGGCGTTCGGCAACCAGATGAAGTCTGCCGGCAAGGGGAGCATCAAGCTGATGGGGGCGGACGGCCTCTACGATTCGTCGTTCGCCAGTGTCGGGTCGCACGTCTACGACACGAACTTCCCGTTGAACCCGAAGTCCAAGATCATCGCGGGCTTTAAGAAGTCTCACGGTGGAGACGGTGAGTACTTCGGTGCTCCGACGTACGCGGCTACCCAAGTCGTTTCGAACGCGATCGACCGGGCCTGCGCAAAGGGCTCGACGACGCGGGCCGCGGTCCGGGCGGCGATCCGGTCCACCAAGATCCCCGCGGCACAGTCGCTGATCGGCGTCTCGATCCGCTTCAACCGCGGTGGCGATCTGTCGACACTGCACAAGTTCGGGCTCTACAAGTCGAATGGGACAGCATTCGTTCCGATCTCAGGCTAGGCCGGAGAGGACGTTTAGCTCGAGTGCGGCCCGTCTCCTGACGGGCCGCACTCGTCTGTGAGAGGTTTCGCCGGTGAACTGGAGCCTGTTCTTCGACCTGACGGTCAGCGGGCTGACGCTCGGCAGTCTCTATGCGCTCATCGCGCTCGGCTACTCGATGGTCTATGGGATCCTCAAGCTCCTGAACTTCGCGCACGGCGACGTGTACATGATCGGGGCGTTCATCGGCTGGTACCTGCTGCACGCGCTCGGCGGGCCGGTGAACCCGACATTCACCGGTGCCGCGGTTCTCTTGCTGATGTTCATCGTCGCGATGCTCGGCTGCGGTGTGCTCGGGGTCGCGATCGAGCGTTTCGCGTACAGACCGCTCAGGAATGCCCCGCGGATCGCGCCTCTGATCAGCGCTCTCGGGGTATCCATCTTCCTCCAGAACAGTGCCCTGCTCGTCTTCGGCGCGGCCTTCAGGGACTACGACACGTTCGACCTGATCGGCGTCAAGACGTACCACATCGGCAATCTCTTCTTCTCGGTCCCACAGCTTCTGACGGTCGTCGCCGCGATCGGTCTGATGATCGCCCTCACCGTGTTCGTCGCGCGCTCGCGGCTCGGCAAGGCGATGCGCTCGACCTCCTTCGACCGCGAGGCGGCGTCCATGATGGGGATCGACGTCGACCGGGTGATCTCGGTCACGTTCTTCATCGGCTCGGCTCTCGCCGGCGCCGCCGGCGTGATGTTCAGCCTCGTCTTCGGCCAGATCTACCACTTCATGGGCTTCATCGCCGGCCTCAAAGGCTTCACGGCGGCCGTGCTCGGAGGGATCGGCAGTATTCCCGGGGCGATGGTCGGCGGGCTGATCGTCGGCCTCGCGGAGTCGTACGCAACCGGCTACCTCCCGCAGGGCTCGACGTTCCAGAACCTCTACGTCTTCGCGCTGCTCATCCTCGTGATCCTCATCCGACCGAGTGGCCTCTTCGGCAAGGCCGCGATCCAGAAGGTGTGATGGAACAGCTGCCTCCCGACACTCCCAGGATCGGAGTCGACGAGTGGGTCGCGAGCGTCGAGGGGAAGCGCGAGCGCTACACCGGCCTGAGAGGCGCCGTCGCCCAGAGGTGGGAGCGTCTACCTCCGGCTGCGCGGGTGTTGGTGTTCGCGGCTCCGGCTGCCGTCTTTCCCTTTCTCACCAGCCAGGGAAACGTGTTCCGGTACGGACTGTTCACGCTCGTCTACGCATTACTCGCCCTCGGGCTGAACATCGTCGTCGGCTTCGCCGGGCTCCTCGACCTCGGCTACGTCGCCTTCTTCGGCACCGGCGCCTATCTCTACGCGATCCTTGCCTCACCGCAGTTCGGCAACCACTGGCAGGCAGAGGCCGCGATTCCCGTGGTCGTGATCGCCACCGCCGTCGTGGGCCTGCTCGTCGGACTGCCGTCCCGCCGGCTGCTCGGCGACTACCTCGCCATCTTGACGCTCTTCTTCGGGCAGGCCTTCGTCGTCTTCGTCAACAACGCCAACCGCATCAACTTTCCCTTCTTCGGCCACGTCGATCTGACAGGCGGCTCGAACGGGATCGCCAACATCGACCCCTTCAACTTCTTCGGCTACAAGGTCGACTCGACGACCAAGCAGTACTACCTGCTCCTGATCGCGGTCGCGCTCGTCCTGATCCTGCTGATGTTCGTCAACGAATCGAGGACCGGGCGTGCCTGGCGCGCGCTGCGCGAGGACCCGCTCGCCGCCGAGGTGATGAGCATCCCGGTGAATCGGCTGAAGCTGCTCGCGTTTGTCTTCGGCGCCGCGGTTGCGGGATTGACGGGCGCGATCTACGGCACCATCGCCACCGCGGCGCTCCCCGGCGACTATGACGTCGGACTGCTGATAACGATCTACGCGATCATGATTCTCGGCGGCTTCGGGAGCATCATGGGAATCGTCGTCGGCGCCGTGATCGTCAGCAGCGTGCCCGAGCTGCTCCGCTCGTCGGCAAACGCCCGCCCGCTGTTCTACGGCGCGATTCTGATCGCGATTCTGGTGAAGCTTCGTCCCTGGCGGCTCCTCGCGGCCGAGCTCGGCGGACTGGTCGCATTCGGTTTCGCAGTCCACGGAATCGCGTCGGCGGCATATCCACGTCTCGTCGACGGCGAGTCGATCGGGTCGGGCGTCTTCGCGCGAATCCTGGACCACTGGATGCTCTTTCCGAAGGATCCCGTGAAGATCGCGGATGTCGCATACATCTTGATGGTGGCGGCGATCGTGGTGTACCCGCAGCTAAAGCCTCTCTGGCGAGCCGTGCTCTTACCGCCGCTCCTCTATCTCGTCATGTTCGTGTGGGAGAACCTGTTGCTCGTGCACATCGGCGGGGCGACGCGGCTGATCCTTCTCGGCGCACTGCTCGTTGCGCTCATGAACGTCCGGCCACAGGGCCTCTTCGGCACAGCGACCGTGGAGATCGTGTGACGAACGACGCGGCGCTGCTCGAGCTGAAGGGCGTGGACAAGTCCTTCGGCGGGCTGCGTGTGATCGCGGACCTCGACCTCGTCGTCAAGGAACATGAGATCGTGAGCGTGATCGGCCCGAACGGCGCCGGCAAGACGACGCTGTTCAACCTGATCACCGGCATCTATCGGCCCGACACGGGCGAGATCCAGCTCGACGGTAGAAATCTCGTCGGCCTCGCGCCCCACAAGATCACCGAGCTCGGGATCGCTCGCACCTTTCAGACTCTGCGTCTCTTTCTGAACATGACGGTCAAGGAGAACGTCATGGCAGCGCAGTACGGCCGCACGAAGGTCGGCGTCCTCCGCTCGATGGTCCGCACGCCGGGGGCGCGGCGGGAGGAGAAGGAGATCCATCGTCTCGCCGAGGAGAAGCTCGGGTTCTTCGGCGACAGGCTGATGGGCTACCGCTGGGATCAGTTCGCCTACAGCCTCTCGTACGCGAATCGAAGACGACTCGAGATCGCGCGGGCGATGGCGACGCAGGCGCGCATCCTGCTTCTCGACGAGCCCGCCGCCGGAATGAACCCACGCGAGACGCAAGAGATCACGGAGCTGATCGGAAAGCTTCGCGACGATGGGGGCTACACGATCCTCGTGATCGAGCACGACATGCACGTCGTCGAAGGCATCTCGGATCGTGTCGTCGCCCTCGACCACGGCGTCAAGATCGCCGAAGGATCGTTCGAGGCCGTAGCGACCGACCCGAGGGTCGTGGAGGCATATCTCGGCCTGCGAAGGGCGGAGTCGAAATGAGCGCCAACGGCGAACCGGATCTCCTCCGGCTGAAGGACATCGACACGTACTACGGGGAGATCCACATCCTGGAGAACCTGAGCCTCAATATTCGCGAAGGCGAGCTCGTGTCGCTCCTCGGTGGCAACGCCTCGGGAAAGTCCACGACGCTCAAGACGATTCTCGGCCTCGTGCAGCCCCGCAACGGTTCCGTCGAGTTTCGGGGCGAGGAGGTGACCGGCCGCAACACCAGCTACCGGATCCAGCAAGGGATGGCGATCGTTCCGGAGAACCGCCGGCTGTTCGGGCCGATGACCGTGCTGGAGAACCTCGAGATGGGTGCGTACCTCATCAGGGACACGAAAGGGCGCAAGGAAGACTTCGAACGCGTCTACACGCTCTTTCCGCTGTTGCACGAGCGGCGCAGCCAGCTCGCCGGCACGCTCTCCGGGGGCGAGCAGCAGATGGTCGCGATGGGGCGCGCTCTGATGGCGCGCCCGAAGCTCCTCCTGATGGACGAGCCCTCGATGGGTCTGGCGCCGATTCTCGTCGAGCGAAGCTTCGAGATCATCCAGCAAGTCCATCAGTCCGGCGTTGCGATGCTCGTCGTCGAGCAGAATGCGAACATGGCGCTCTCGATTGCCGATCGCGGCTACGTCCTATCGACCGGGCGGCTCGTCCTGCAGGGCCCGGCGAAGGAGCTCCTGCAGCACGAGGACTTGCGAAAGGCATACCTTGGCCGTTGAGGCAACGACGGTCGCAGAGCGCTGCCGTCACCGGTTCCCCATCTTCGAGCACCAGGTCTACATCAACTCCTGCTCGCAAGGGGCGCTCTCGGACTCGGTGCGCGTCGCGTACCAGCAGTACCTCGCAGACTGGGACGAGAAGGGCGCGCCCTGGGAGTACTGGGTCGAGCGCCAGGAGGCGGCGCGCGGGGCCTTCGCGGGGCTCGTGAATGCGGGCTTGGACGAGATCGCCGTCACGACATCGCTGTCCGCGGGCGTGAGCGCGCTCGCAAGCGGTCTGCGTTTCACCAAGAGGTCGAAGGTCGTCCTGACGGATTGGGAGTTCCCGACGATCGGCCAGATCTGGCATGCGCAGGAGGCGCGTGGCGCACGGGTGTCACACGTCGCGGCAGCCGACGACGGGACGATTCCGCTTGAGCGCTTCGACCACGCGATCGACGACGACACGCTCATCGTCTCGATCACGCATGTCTGTTACCGGAACGGCGCGATGGTGGACGTGCCCGCCGTCGTCGAGCTCGCCCACGAGCGCGGCGCGCTCGTGCTGCTCGACGCGTTCCAGGCGATCGGCTCGCTGCCGGTCGACGTCGCCGAGCTCGAGGTCGACTTTCTCGGGGCTGGGGTCCTCAAGTACCTTCTCGGGTCGGCCGGCCTCGGATTCTTTTATTGCCGGCGCGACCTCGTCGAACGGGTCTGGCCGACGCAGACCGGCTGGTTCGCCGACGAGAACATCTTCGCCATGGATCACACCGACTACTCGCCTGCACGCACTGCGGCGCGCTTCCAGTCGGGCACGCCGCCGGTGCCGTCGATCTATGCAGGCATCGCGGGAATCGAGCTGATGCAGGAAATCGGGATCGCCGAAACGCGCGAACACGTTCAGACACTCAATGCACGTCTGCTCGACGGCTTGGACGAGCTGCTTGCCAAGGTCGTCACTCCGCGAACGCCGGAACACCGCGGTGCCCTCATCTGCGTCAGGTCGACCGACGCGAAGGCACTGGTCGCTGCGCTCGGCGCCGAAGACATCGTCACCTCGGATCGCGACGACAACCTGCGCATCTCGGCTCACTGTTACAACACGCCCGACGACGTCGACAGGGTCCTCGCCGCGTTGCAACGCCAGCGCATGCTGCTGGCCTAAGAGCCCGCCCTCGAGGAAGGGTTGACCTGGTATAGCAAAAGTGCTATACCAGAGTCACAACGGATGCTAGAGGCGCAAGGAGCCTGTGATGACTGAGCCCGCCGCCCCGCAACTCGTTCCGATCTCGAGCCACCGCTGGAGGGCGACCGTCTTCTTCGGTGTGGCAGCTCTCTTCTGGACGGTCTGGCTCGGCGCGATCGCGGCCTTCTCCAGCGACCACGACTTCTACGTCGTTCTCTGGTGCGGGAGCGCCGTGGCGCTCTGGTTCCTCCTCCTGGGGGAGTTCCAGGACCGCACACGCCCCGCGCTTCCGGTCGCCTTCAAGTGGTGGGTCCTCAGCCTCGTCGGCCCGTTCGGCGTGGCCTACCTGCTCTACGTCCGCAAGGACTCGGCCCCTAGCTCGCCGCCGGCTCAGTCCACGCAGGCGGCCTCGAGCAGGCCCGCCGATCTCGTCAGTCGGGTCGCGTTCCTCGAAGAACGCGTTGCGAAGCTGCAGACGATCGTCGAGGGACTCCAGGAAGGCCGGCAGACCGCGCCGAGCCGTGTGGCAGCTCCTCCGAGGCCGCCACGATGGGAAGAGCCCGCACCCCCGCCGCCACGACCGCAGCCACCCGTGCAAACCCCGGCGCCTGCCCCCGCGGCCACGGCTCCACCGTTGCAGCCAAAGGTGAGCCCAGCATTCGACTGGGGTCGCACGATGTCAGCCACCGACCTGATGGGAGCGAAGGCATTGGCCTTCGCGGGCGGCATCGTGACGCTGCTCGGCGTCGTCTTCTTCTTTGTCCTCGCGGTCAACCGCGGCTGGGTCGGGCCAGGGATGCGCGTCGCGTTCGGCGGTCTCGCCTCGGGAATCGTGTTCGGCGCCGGCCTCTGGTTGCAGCGACGCTACGAGACGACGTACTCCGCGCTCGTGGCGGTGGGTACCGGTATCGCAGGTGCATACGCCACGTTGCTTGCCGCGGTCTCGCTGTACGACATGGTCTCGAAGCCGGTCGCGCTCGTGGTGGCTGCGGCGATCGCGTCGGTCGCCGTCGCGGTCTCGCTCGCGTGGGAGGCCGAGGTGGTCGCCGGCTTCGGCCTGATCGGTGCGATGATCGTGCCGGCGACGCTCGTCTTCCAGGGTGGCCTCCGGGAGATCGGCACCGCGTTCGTCGCCCTTGTGTTCGCGGGAGCCACCGTTGTCGCCGTCAGCCGGCGTTGGTGGATCCTGTTACAGGTCGCGGCACTCGTGAGCGTGCCGCAAGCGCTTGCTCAGGTCGCGGCGGCCGATTCTGCGCACGCGAGCATCGTCACGATCGCGACTGCCTTCTGGCTCCTGTACCTCGTAGCGGGCCTCGCGTTCCAGTTCAGGCTCGGGCCCGCGCTGGCCTCGGCGCCGGGATCGTTCTTGACGGGCGGCGCCGTCTTTGCGGGGGTGTCCGCCGCACTCCTCTACGGTCAGCGCGACGGCGGTGTGCAACAGGGAATTGCCCTGCTCGTCGTCGCTCTCGTGTACGTGGCGTTCGCCGCGGCGCTGTTCCGCCGCGTGCGTGAGCCCGCAACGCTTCTGTGGGCACTCGGTCTCGCTGTTGCGGCGGTCGGGCTTGCGGAGGCGCTATCGGGATCGTCGTTGACCTACGCGTGGGCAGCGGAGGCTGCCGTGCTGGTCTGGCTCTCGAGCCGTGTGCGCGACGCCCGCTTCCAGTTGCCTGCGCTGGTGTATCTGGGGCTGGCAGTCATCCACACCGTCACAACCGAGACGAGCCCGGATCATCTGGTCGAGTCGATGCGTCATCCCGCGCGCGGCGCGCCGGCCTTGCTGGCGATCGCGCTCGCCGCGCTCGTCTTCGCTCGAGTCGAGCGATCGTGGGACGACGCACAGCCGGCGAGTGGGATTCTGCGCGTGCTCGAGCCGCTGCTCAGCTGGCTACGCACCAATGCAGCGGGAGTGAACGTTGCCATGCTTGCACTGGCGGGGCTGGCAACAGCGTACGCCGCGTCACTCGGGATCCTCGAGTTGTGCCAGGACGTCTGGCCGGGAAACGGCATCGAGACGCCGTTCGAGTGGGGTCATGTTGCGATCGACTCCGCGTGGGCGCTCGCCGGTCTTGCCCTGGTGGTCGCCGCAGTGCGCCGGCGCTCAACTGTCGGGCTCGTGCTGGGGTTCGGTTGGCTCGGCCTCACCGTTACCAAGGCCGTCGCCTTCGACGCGGTCACGCTCGCCCAGACGCGTTACGGCATCGCGTTTCTCGTCGTCGGCGCTGCAGTGCTTCTGGCCGGCCTCGTCCGCGAGCTGTCGGGGCCCGAGTCGGTGACCGGCGAAGGTGCGAGCTCGCTCTTCGTCAGCCTCGCGCTTCTCCTCGTCGGTACGCTCGTCCTCGTTCCGGATCGAGTCGGTGGAGCCGACGGCAACGGTCTCGTAGTCCTCGGAATCGGCTTGCTGTACACCGCGCTCGCAGCCGGTGCGCTCTCGCGGACGAACCAGCGCGACCTGACGACGCTCCTGTGGATCCTCGGCCTGGCGCTCGTGGCGGCGGGTGATGAGCTGCTGCTGAGCGGCGTCTGGCTCGTCCTCGTGTACACGGCTACTTCGGCGCTGCTCGCCGTCGTCGCGGTGAGGGTGGGCGAGCGGCGCCTGCAGCTCGCCTCGCTCGTCTACCTCACGTTCGGCGCGCTGCTCGCGCTGGCGGAAGAGGCTCCGCCCACGCACCTCGTCATCTCGCGCGCGCACCCAGGACAGGGCGTGCCCAGCCTGCTCCTGGTGATCGGCGCGACGGCGGTGCTTGCCTGGTCGCTCTCGTGGAACGAGCGCTATCGCTTGCAGGCGATCTGGGTTGCCGGCGGCCTGTCGGTCTACGCCGCCTCGCTCTTGATCCTGGAAGCGATGCAGCGGATCTCGAACCAGGGCATCGATACGGACTTTCAGCGTGGGCACACGGTCGTGAGCGCCTTCTGGGGCCTGGTTGCCCTCGTCTCTCTCTACGTGGGGCTCAAGCGACGACGGAGCGTGTTGCGTGTCGGCGGGTTCATCCTCTTCGCCATCAGCCTCGGCAAGATCTTCCTCTACGACCTTCCGAGCCTGAGCTCGGTGCAGCGTGCTCTCTCGTTCCTCGCGGTCGGGGCAGTGCTGCTCCTGGGCGGGTTCTTCTACCAGCGTCTCAGCGCCCAGTTCGACGAGCGATAGCATTTCTGCAATGCCACGAATGAGCAAGGGCGCCCTCGAGCGCCTCCAGGAACGGATCCGCACCGCCGACAGAGGGTGGTTCTTCGCCGCGGTGGCGGACAAGGTCGCCGAGAGGCGCCAGGCCAGAGGGCTCTCCCAACGCGAGCTGGCCGAGCTCGTCGGCACCACTCAGTCGGCGATCGCGCGGCTGGAGCGGGGTGGCCGGCCGCCGAGGATCGACACGCTGCTCCGGATCGCCGATGCGCTCGATTGCGATCTCGTCGTCGATTTGAAGCCGCGTCGGCACTAAACTGCCCAGTCTCTTGGCGCAAAGCGACATCGAGGTCGGCACGCTCGAGGACGCGTCCGCTGCGATTGCTCGTCTACTGGCCGTCACCCATGCGTCCTACGAGCGCCGGGCCCAGCTCGAGCACGCTCTCGAGTCGCGGGTCTCGATCGAGCAGGCGAAGGGGATCGTCGCCGAGCGGTACGGGCTCGATGTCGACGAGGCCTTCGAGCTGATCCGCCGAACCGCGCGTACGCATCGGATGAAGCTCTACGACCTTGTCGGAGCGATTCGGCCGGGTCAGGAAACACCTCCGGAGCTGGCGGCGCTGATCGCCGCCCAACGAGGTGTGCAGTAGCGTGTGGCAATGAGCTCACGTGAGGAGCGCATCGGGCTGAACGAAGCAGTCTTCCGCGAGGTGAACGAGCGCATCGAGAATCTTGCGGAGACGTTCGACCTCAAAACGCAATCGCTCGACCTCATCTGCGAGTGCGGCGACGGCTCCTGCACCGAGCGTGTCACGATGAGTCGAGCCGAGTACGAGCAGCTCCGCTCTGACCCACATAACTTCGCCGTCCATCCCGGTCACGAGCATCCGGACGTCGAGACCGTCGTCGCCAGGTTGAAGGGCTACGACATCGTGCGGAAGAGCCGAGGTTCGCCGAAGAAGATCGCAGAGCAGACCGATCCACGCGCAACCTGACGAGCGGATTCTCGTCGCCACGCTCGGCGATTCGATCACCGAAGGCTCGCCGGGCTACGACTCACGTCGCGGCGGTGACGAGACCAGCCAGTGGCAGTACTGGGCGACGCGAATCGAGCCCCGGCTCGCATTTCGGAACTTCGGGATCTACGGTCAGCGCACCGACGAGATCATGGTGCGACTCGAGGAGTGCGTGTCGGGCGCCCAACTCCTCGTCGTCCAGGGCGGCATCAACGACATCGCCCAGAAGAAGTCCGTGCAGGACGCAGCAGTCAACCTGCGTGCAATGGTCCGGCGCGCCAAGGAGCTCGGGCTGCGCGTCGCCATCGTCGACGTGCTGCCGTGGAACAACGGCTGGCCGGATGCGGAACCGCAGATCCGGGAGCTCAACGCGCTGATCGCCGAGCTCGCGCGCGACGACGATATTCCACTGCTTTCGTTCCACGACACGCTCGAGGATCTCGATCGCCCGGGCCGTATGCGCGCCGAGTGGACTTCGGACGGAGACCATCCGTCTGTCGAGGGCTATCGGAAGCTTGGGGAGGTCGTCGCCCGGCTCGCGACTTACACCTGGTAGACGTCGCCGTCGGCTGCGCGCTCGACGCCGTCCGGCAGAGAAAGCTCTTCGGGGCGATGGATGATCACGAGCCGGCGCGCGCCGGACTCCTCGAAAGCGGCGATGGCCTCTTCCGCCGAGAGGTGGCCTCGCAACCCGTCGTCCCCTTCACGCCCTTCCTTGAGCGTCGCCTCGCAGAGGAAGAGATCGGCATTGCGGCCGACCTCGGCGAGGTGGGGGCTCGGCGCCGAGTCTCCCGAGTAGGCCAAGGTCGACTTTCCGTCGGTCACACGGAGCGCGTAGGTCTGCAGCTGATAGTGCGGCACTCGCACCGGTGTGATCGTCAGTCCGTCCGCTTCGAACGATTCGCCCTCGACGTACTCGCGCAGGTCGAATGCATCGAACATACCGGCGAACCCCAGCTTCTCCCCGAACTGGCCCAGCTGTTCCTTTCCGCCGGGAGGCAGCCACAGCTCGGGAGGCTCGACGCCACGACCCGGCCCGAACATCGAGCCGAAGGTCCAGGGCACGAGGTCTCCCCAGTGGTCGAGGTGGAAGTGCGTGATGACGATCGAATCGACATGGGGCCAGCCCTCTTGTTCCCGGAGGCGAGGGAGCACGCCCGGTCCGCAGTCCAGAAGGACGCGGCCAGAGCCTTCGACGAGGTATCCAGACTGTGCGCCGCCGGGGTTCGGCCAGGCAGGCGAGCACCCGACGATCCTGAGCTTCACTGTCTCAGTGTGGCATAGTCCTCGCGTGGCAGCGGGCGCAGCCGATCTCCTGAAGCGGGTCCCGATCTTCTCCGACCTCGACGGGAAGGAGTTGGGGCGGATCGCCGCGTCCATGAAGCAGCGGACGTTCAAGGCGGGGGACACGGTCACGGCCGAAGGCGCAACCGGCGTCGGCTTTTTCGTCATCGAGGACGGCGATGCGATCGTGACCGTCGGCGGGGAGACGCGCCGCCGGCTCGGCCCGGGCGACTACTTCGGCGAGGTTGCGTTGCTGAACGAGAGCGCCAGGACGGCCACGATCACGGCCGCTAGCGACCTCCGCTGCTGGGGCCTGACGTCGTGGGAGTTCCGGCCGCTCGTAGAGACGCACGGCTCCATCGCCTGGAAGCTGCTTCAGGCGATGTCGAAGACCTACCAGAGCCCCGCGTAGCGCTACGCCGGCCGAGCGGCGAGCGTCACCTTGACGGTGTGGCTTTGTCCGCCACGCTTGTACGTGATGGAGATCGCGTCACCGGGCCGGTGGGCGTTGATCACTGCGCGCAACTCGCTCGCCGACGCGACGGGCTTGCCGGCGGCTGCCGTCACGACGTCACCTGCGTGCAGGTTCGCGCGTGCCGCCGGGGTACCCGCGCGCACCTGACTGATGGCTGCGCCGGTCTGTGAAGAGGAGTCGCGGAGGACGACGCCGAGAAAAGCGTGCTCGGCCTTCCCGTTCGAGATCAACTGCGTGGCAATCGCGCTGACGGTGCTCGACGGGATCGCGAAGCCCACCCCTTCGTTGCCTCCTGAGCTGCTCTCGATCTGAGAGGTCACGCCGACGACCTTGCCCTGAGAGTTGAGGAGGGGCCCTCCCGAGTTGCCGTGGTTGATGGCGGCATCGGTCTGGATCGAGTTGTCGATCGCGAAGTGGTTCGGCGAGGTCATCTCCCGGTGCAGCGCGCTGACGATTCCGGAGGTCAGCGTTCCCTCGAGCCCGAACGGGCTGCCGATGGCAACGACCGAGTCGCCGACGCTGAGCTTGCTCGAGTCGCCGAGCGAGAGAGGAAACAGCTCGGATACCGGTGCGTTGACCTTCAGAACTGCGAGATCGGTCGATGCATCTACGCCCACGACCTGCGCGGTGTAGCTCTTGCCGCTCCAGAACTTGACGGAGACCGAGCTTGCCCCCTCGACGACATGCGCGTTGGTGACGACGTGGCCGTCACCGTCGTAGACGAACCCGGAGCCTTGGCCCTGCGACGCGGTGATCTCTACCACGCCCTTGTAAGCGAGCCGGTAGATCGACTGCACGGACAGGTTGCCTCCGCTCGACGTGGGCTGTCCGTCGTTGACCGTCACCTGTCGTACGACTGTCTTGCCGTTTCCCGACGACAGCGCGGCGTACGTCGCCGCGCCGCCGCCGGCACCGATGAGGGCACCGGCGGCGAGTGCGGCCGCCAGGGTGATGGAGGGAGTCGTTCGGGGTCTCACGGCCTCCATCTCACCAGCGCTCATTAAGAGCCCGGTGAGACCCGGCTAAGAAGTCGCTAAGACCGCCTCGGCTCACAAAGTCCTTACGGACGTCTTAACCCGGTCTTAGGGGTGAGTGGCACCTTCGGCCTCATGGCTTCGCGGGACGTGGAACCCCAAGCGACCCTCCACTCGCGACGCTCAGGCGGGGTGGGACTTTCCCCCTCTGCCCTTTTCTCCGTACTGTGCGCCGTCGCTGTCGCTGCCGCCCTTGTGACAGCGGCGGCCGCGCAGTCGAGTACCTCGCGGCGACTGGAGGTCCCGTCAAGCTCGCAGATCTCGCGCGCGTCGACCCGGATCGTCGACCGAGAGGTCTCCTCGGTGCGCCTCAGCGCCGTCGCTCCCGCCGGTTACTGGGGCGGCCAGTATCGAACGGCCGCCGGCGAAGCGGTGACGATCTATGCGTCGAACAGCTATCCGGTCGACCCGACGCTGGGTCAGCGCTGGGCGAACTTCCTCGCGTCGCTCGTCCACGGCTCGGAGATCTCGACCGTGACAGTGCTACTGGCGACTCCGACGCAGATCGCCCGCGTCTGCGGTGCTGACGCTGTCGCCTGCTACAGCCCGCAGGGCGCGCTGTTGTACACACCGGGGGAGGATCCCGGCAGCGACCTTTCCGCCGAGGCGGTGATTACGCACGAGTACGGCCACCACGTGGCCGCAAACCGCACGAACGCGCCTTGGTCGGCACTCGACTCCGGCCCGAAGCGCTGGGCGTCGGCGATGCAGGTGTGCGCGAAGACCCGAAGCGGCGAGCTCTTTCCGGGCGCCGAAGACCCGAGCCACTACACGCTGAACCCCGGCGAAGGCTGGGCCGAGACGTACCGCGTGCTCAACGAGCGCAAGGCCGGCCTTGCGGAGTCGCCGTGGCAGATCGTCACCCAGGCTCTGTACCCGACGGCAGCCGCGCTCGCAGCAGCCGAACAGGACGTCACCAGCCCTTGGCTCACCGGCACGACAACGACGCAAACTGGGGCCTTGAGCCGCAGCAAGACGCGTACCTTTACGGTTGCGACCCAGCTCGACGGCACGGTGAAGATGACCCTCAAGCATTCGGCGCGCATGCGCCTCTCCGTCGACGTGTTCGCATCGTCGACGCGGGCCGCCCATGTCGTGTCCGCGGGGCTCGTCTCACGCACCTTCACAGCGTGCGGGGCCCGGAGCTATCGGATCCGGGTCACCGACCTGGCGGGACGTGGCTCCGTTAGCCTGACGTCGCGAAGCCCTAGCCAGCTCTCTTAGCCGGCTCTCACCTTCCGCGAGGACAATGGTGTCGTGAGGATCCTCGTCGTTGACGACGAACGTGCTGTGCGCGAGTCACTGCGCAGAGCCCTGGAGCTCGAGGGTTACGAGATCGAGCTGGCAGCTGACGGCCAGGAGGCACTCCATCGCCTCGAGCCGAACGGGAATGCCCAGCCGGACGCCGTCATCCTCGACTTGCTGATGCCGATGATGGACGGACTCGAGGTGTGCAGGAGGCTGCGCCGCGCCGGCAATCGCGTGCCCGTGCTCATGCTCACCGCGCGCGACGAGATCGAAAACCGTGTGGCAGGCCTGGACGCCGGGGCAGACGACTACGTCACGAAGCCGTTCGCACTCGAGGAGCTCGTCGCACGAGTGCGCGCTCTGCTGCGGAGGACGACGGCGGGCGAGGACGAGCTGCTCCGCTTCGCCGACCTGGAGCTCAATCCCGGGACGCGCGAGGTGCGGCGTGCAGGCGATGCCATCGAGCTCACCCGGACCGAGTTCGCGCTGCTCGAGCTGTTCCTCACCAACCCGCGGCAGGTTCTGACGCGCTCGATCATCTTCGAACGGGTCTGGGGCTATGACTTCGGCTTCGCCTCGAACTCCCTCGACGTGTACATCGGCTACCTGCGCCGCAAGACCGAAGCGGGCGGGAAATCGCGGCTCATCCAGACCGTGCGCGGTGTCGGTTACGCGCTGCGGGAATCATGAGCTTTCGTGCCCGCCTGGCACTCGTCGCCGCAGCCGCGGTTGCACTCGCGGTGTTGACCGCCTCCTTCGTGATCTATTTCGTCGTGCGCGACCAGCTGAGAGCAACCGTCGACGATTCGCTGCAAACGACCGCTGCGCAACTGAGAACGTCCCCCGTTCACGATTTCGAGCACTTCGGCATACCGGCCGGAAAATTCGGTGACGCGACGGTCTATCCGCAAGGGGTCGATGCGAATGGGAGGGTGTACCTGCCTGTCAGTCCGAGTGTGAAGGTGAGATTGCCGGTGAACCACAATGTGATCGCCGTAGCCCGCGGCGAGCGCGGTGCGTACTTCAGCGACGTAAACGTACGGGACACACACCTTCGGGTGCTGACCTTTCCGTTCGGCCAGGGAGGTGCGGTGCAGGTCGCGCGCTCGCTGACCGAAGTCGACCATTCGCTGGGGCGCATCAAGAACCTGCTGATCCTCATCGCGGGTGGCGGAATCGCGATCGCGGCGGCCCTTGGCCTGGCTGTGTCACGAGCGGCCCTTGCTCCGGTTCGTCGGCTGACCACGGCGACGGAGAACGTGACCGAGACGGGAGACCTATCCGAGCGGATCGACGTCGGCGGCCGAGACGAGCTCAGTCGGCTCGCCGCCAGCTTCAACACGATGCTCGGTGCGCTCGAGGAGTCGTCGCGCGCGCAGCGCCAGCTCGTCGCAGATGCGTCGCACGAGCTGCGCACGCCGCTGACGAGCCTGCGGACGAACATCGAGGTGCTCGC
>WNGD01002933.1_pt1 | contig 17623 bp, 5 predicted proteins | sample 5400671 | NCBI WGS metagenome assembly WNGD01 (sample SAMN13153369, study PRJNA577476) | soil metagenome | isolation source: 40 cm soil or saprolite under grassland replicate 2 | place: USA:California | collected 2016-06-15
AAACGCTCGTACGTTCCCTCGGGGCTGACTACGTCCTTGACCGAGGCGATACCTTCGCCGAACGTGTTCGCTCGATCGTCCCGGAAGGGGTTCCCGGCCTGGCCGATGGTGCAAGGCTCAATCACCTGGCGTTGCCCGCAATCGCCGACGGCGGCGCGATGGCCGTCATTCTCGGATGGGACGGACCGACCGAGCGTCACATCACCCTGCACAAAATCTCATCGGCCGCCTTCGCGACCAACACGGCCCTGCTCGACCAGTTAGTCCGGCAGGTCGAGCAGGGCATTCTGACGCTGCGCGTCGCTGATGTTCTCCCCGCCGATCAGGCCGTTGGACGCACATCGCCGCCTCGAAGCTGGCAGCGTACGTGGACGCCTGGTGTTAGACTTTACGACTTGAAGCCCTCTTGTCCAGGCGCAAAACTGTAAATTTGGGAATTCCATGGCTGATGGCCACTTTGGGGGCTTACTGGTTACTTGCTACGCCCTCTCTTTGAGAAGTATCGAGAGAAACTCAGCAGAGCAAGCGAGGACGAAGCCCCCGAAGTGGACAAGAGGGCCCCTACTTCACGGTGGCAATGAGTTTGCGCACATCGTCCCTGAACTTGCCGTTGTCGGCCTTCGCGGAGTACTTCAGGTGGATCACCACATCCTGGATCGTATTGAAGTCGAAGCTATTCGTGTCCTTGGGCATCTCCAGTCGCCAGGTCGAGACCACCCCTGTACCCTCGAATGGGAAGTAGCGGTCGTCGAAGATGAAGTCCAGCACGAACATGCCATTATCGCCATCAGTGTCGACTCGTGAAACCGCGATTTGCTGGTTGGCGGCCCAATTCGTGCGCACCTTACTTGTGTCAGGCTCTGTCGCACCGTCCAGGTGCAACAGAAAACGCACTGCATCGGCGTCTGGCTGCAGCAGCACCTTGTCGCCTAGCTCGATCAGCGTGGCGTGTATCCCGTCGATGTCATCGGCCTGGGCATTGATCGTCAAAGCTAGTGTTGTGATGGTTCGGAAGTAGTGCCCTGGAAAGTCGCGGTCGAACAGGGCCTCGCTCAACTCGAACTCGCACGTACCCTTAGTCTTCAGATCGGCCAGGGCCATGGGTATGCTCCGCTGCAAGGAAATCTTCTTCTCGATCTGCAGGCGCCTGCGATTCCGGTCAAGGAAGGCTTTATTCATGCGGTTCAGATCCAGCATGAGTGACTCGCCCGCCAGCAGCCCCTTCTTCAGGCTATCCCAGTGGCCAAAGCTGATGAAGCTATCATCGGTACCCAACTCGTACTGCAGCGCTCGCTCGGTCGATCTGGCCATGTCGTAGGCCAGTCGGTAGGCCTGGAAGTAGAGCCCGGAGAGCTGAGCGGTCATCCAGGTATAGAGGTCCTGACTGGAGAACTTGCTGTGCAGGAAAGCGGCAATCTCGCGGTTCTGCGCCATGGTCTTGTAGTGGATCACCAGCTCCTGCTGGGCGTTCGCCAGTTCGGCGGTCGCGCTCTCGATCTGCCTCTCGACCTGCTGTAGCTCCTGCTCAATCAATGTTTTCTCGTAGTTCCAGTCTTGCGCCCGACGGGCAAACTCACCAGTCATTGCTGCCAGCTCGGCAGTAGTGTCCAGGCCATCGGCTATACCCCCAAGTAGCTCGCCAATGGCTCTGGGAATGGCGCCGATATTGCCTCCGTCAACTGTAATCGTTGCTTCCGGAGAGCCCCCGATACCGGCGAGACCGGTGGTCAATCCAGGGTCCGCTCCGAGCCCTTCGCCGATCGCATTGATTACCCCCTGGGCAATTCGCAAGGATGAGACAGTTTTCTTGTTAGAGACAGCCAGGTTTTCCTGGTCGTTCCATCCAGTATCTATCAGCGATTGGTAGCGCTGCTGGTTAGCCTGCAGCGAATTTTTGCTTACATTCAGCGCATCGAGGGTTATCTGGGCGATGTCGAACTCGCGCTTCTTGATATCGGTGGTGAGATCCAGGATCTGCTGCTCCTGGCTGTTCTCCAGCAGGTCCAGCGCTGCGCTGTCCCGGCTCTCCAGAGCGGTCAGCAGCGAACCGCCAAGATCGATGACCGTCGAGACCATGTCTCTGGCTTTGTCGATCATAAACAGGTAGCGATATGGCGGCACTTGCACTGCCTGACCAGCCAGTACGCTGCTGACGTCGCGATCAGCAGCGATAGCCTGCACCAGGGCCATGGGATTGATTGGCGGCTGGAACAGCGCCAGTTGCCTGAAAACGCCCTCTATGTTCTGGCTATGGCGGATCTTGAACAGCCGGTCGCCAACCCGGTCCCAGTAGCCTGTGAACAGTTCATTCTCCGGCACGCAGAAACTGGTTGTCACAACGCTGCGGTGTGGGGTGGATGTGGCTGCGCCGTTACCTCCACTAGTGCCGTTGCCGGACCCGACCAGGAAATCGGGCAGCGGATTAGCGTTCTGCTGCTTGATGTCGCGATAGTCCCCCGGATTCTGGAACGTCCTGGCCGGTCTGGGTTGCGGCTTTGGCCCAAGGAGGGTATAGGCCAGGACGTAGAGTGGGATGGCCTCGTTGATGGACTCGCGCGTATCCTGACTGAACAAGTAGTCGCCCCAGTCGATCAGATTGTCGATGTACTTCATGACGATGGCCTTCTGGTAGGCAACCAGGCGCAGCCGGGCAATGGCGTGCGGGTCGAAGGGATCATCGCGATACGCTTGCAGCGCGGACTTGTCCGAGAGGATTGCGTCCAGAGTTTGCATTTTCAGATTCCTGAATGGCTGGTAACGCCAGTAGCGGTCGTTGCCCTGACCATTGCCGCTCGTTTCCTGTGCCATCGGGTTGAAGATATAGTGGTACCAGCGTTGCGCTTCGGCAAAGTTCTGGTTCGTGTTGAGCTGGTTGGCGACGAGAAACGGCGCGTGGAAAAAGATCTCGCTATAGTATATGCCGTAGGCACCATTGAAGTCGATGGTATCCAGCGGCTTGCCGGTGACCGGGTCCGTGGGAGGCATAACCAGCCTGGAGTTAGCCCCATAGCTGCCGAAGTCCCACTCTGGTGCGCGCTGAGAATCGAGGCTGAGCAGCGCGTCCACACCACCCGCGAACAGTCGCGTACTCAGCTTGTAGATACCCCGTGTACTCAGGCGCTCGAAGGTATAGCGGAATTGCGGCGCATCCTTGCCTTGCACTTCCAGTGCGGGATCGTCCTCGAAGTACATGCTGATCGGCACCGGGTCTCCTGCCGTCTCAGCATTTTGCTGTAGTGGAATATTGAACCGCAGCCGCTCACTGGCCGTTTCGAGGCCAGTGAGATCCGCCCGGATCAGGAATTGCTCTTCGCCGGTGTCCAGGATGTACCAGCCCGGCTGGTTGCCGACGTCAATCAGGGATACCTGCTGCCGCGACAAGTTCTTGAGCAAGGGGTTCGGCTCAAAGTACTCAATGGCCCTCCAGATTTCGTTCCAGTCCTGCGACCATATCTCGTCTGAGATGTTGCCCCGCAAGTTGATCAGAGCTTTGAGATCACGCAGGGCATATGGCGAGTACCGACTCAGGGTGGGCGTGCTGTTGTTAATGACGTAATCTTCGATGCTCAGGCCGTCGGTCTGAGTCACGGCCAGGGTATTTAGTGTCAGGGTCAGGTCGTAGGCTTTGTCGCTGGCATTCGGATTCTTAAGCAGCTTCAACTCGAAACTCTGGTCGTCCATGCTGTCGTGCAGGCTGCGGTACTGATCTCCATAAAGCAGGATCAGTCGCTCGCGCTGGTCAATGGGCAGTGGTACGGCGATAAGCACGGTGGACAACCGGAAAGGGAGGCCTTTATCGTTGGGGTCATCATCTTTTTTCGAATCGACAATCAGCATGCGTGTACCCGCCTCGATGCGATTCAGTGGGATGCGGAACAGGCCATCCTGCGGAGCCGGGCGCAGATCTTTGTCCTGGTTGATGCTGTTCGCGCTGCGTACGCTGTCCCATAGCTCGAATTCCGCCATCTGGACCGTGTATGCTGTGTACGCCGCCTTGTCGCTGGGTCTGCTGCCGATGCGCAGAATCTGTTGCGCGTGGATCTGGCTGCTGGCCAAAGATATCGGACCGACAGCCAGGCCGCCATCCTTATATAGCGACACGGTGTAGCCATTATTCTCGTACTTCAAGGTGATGGCCACGTGCTGCCAGCGATAGTCGAGCACCATGTCTACCGACTTGTCCTGGTCGCCGACCTCAATATGCAGATTCAGGTTCTCGGAATCCTCCGGCGACTGTGTCCGCAAGGCGTTGACCCTGGCCAGTTTTTTATCGGCGTCAGCCTGGAGCTGCTTCGCCGTCTGGTCGGCGGTGTTCGCTGTAGTCTGAGCATCGAACATCTGGGTATGTGCAATTTGGTCCGCGTCATTGGCGATCCTGGCTTTGGCCTGGGCCTCCGCGAGAGCGCTGGCGAAGTCCTTATTATCGGGGGCGGTTTGGGCAGTAGCGCTGGCCTGATCAACTCCGGATTTGGCCTCTATGGCCTGTGCGGCGAGCGTCGTTGCTACGTCAGTCTTCTGCCTCGCATCGGCCAGCAGGGCGTCCGCGTTCTGCCGGGCAGTTGTGGCCGTGTCTTGAGCGCTCTGTGCGTCATCCTGGGCCTTTTTCAACTCGGGATTGGGTACCAGGTTGTTGCTCACCGTGGCCCTGATCCAGCCCTGCGGTTCATCGTAACTGAATAGTACCACCGACTGCGGCGTGGCCGCAATCTTCGCGAAGTTGATCCAGAAAGAGCAGGTCAGGTCTACAGGGGGGGGGAAAGTGGCACGTTCTCCTGAATATCCATACCGGTCGTGAACTGGAGAACCTGAGCGTGTGCTTCCGTCTCCGCCGCGGTCGGATCGGTGTTGGTGGGACGGAATTCGAACGACTGCAGCGCATACACCCGCTGCCATTCTGGCCGCAGGTGCTGCTCGGTGGTCAGTTCCCGGATGGTCGCGCCGAAGAACGGGAACGTCTGTGGCTGTATCCAGGACTTGTCGAAGTTGAAGTATGTGTACTTAACAGTGGGCTGCCATATGTCCTGGTTTTCTTGCAGCCGGACGCCGTTTGAGATCAGGTAGCCCTGACTGTCGACCTGCTTGCCGGCCTGACGGTCGGTCTCGCTCGCCGGCTTGTCCATAGGCTTGACGGTCTTGATGAACTCCGGCCAGAAGAGGAAAAGGCGGTTGAACGCCAGGACGGGCGTGACGAAATCGGCGGGGATCTGTGCGTCTATCTTCTGCCAGGGGAACCACTGTCTGATATTGGGTTTGAAGCGCCGGTAATAGTAGGTTCGCGGATCGGTATCGGTCCGGCCCACCAGATAGAGTACCGGGTCCTGGTCCGCGTTGGCATCCTGTCCCAGCCCATTGGAGCCCTGCGCCGGGTTGTACAGGTAGCTGCCGGTAATCTTGAGTGTGGCGATCTCCTTGAACTGGTCCAGGTAGCTGATGTAGGCTTTCTGCACAGTCACCTGCGACATTTCGCCCTGCGCCAGGTCTTGCTGCAACTGGGCGAAGAGGGGCGTCTTGTCGTTGCGCAGCTCCGGCTCAATGTAGTTCTCGGGGTAGAGAAAGACCTTGCGGTTGGCTTCCCAAACCCGGTAATTCTGCATCCACGCCCACTGTTGCTCCGGGATACTCTCGGGAAGCACTCCCTTCTCCAGGTTCATCAGGCAGCGCTGTACGTAGAGCTGCACAGAGGCGATGGCCTGCACGATGCGCGAGGTCTGTACCTCGCTGCCTGTCTGTACATCGAGCAGCAGGTACTCGTAGAGGATATCGGCGCCCTTGCGCCCCTGGTAAGCCTTGCCCAACTGCAGCAGTGCCAGGCTGAGCAGTCCATCGCGCTGCTGTGTGGCTAAGCCATCATGAATAGGCTGGTAGACGCTGGCCCAGGCATTGTCATCATAGCCGGCGCGCAGCACCTGGAGCAGCGAATCTGCCTGCGCCTTGTAAAAATCGTAGTCGAGGTGATCGGTCGCGGTCAACTGGATCAGGAAGTTGATGTCGACCCCCATGCTCGCCGCCAGATCAAAGCACTGTTTGAGCCGGTTTAACCAGGTTACCCTGTCCGCGCCACCCGGGCCGAGGTAGGCCACAAGCGCGGTCAACTGACCCGGCTCCCAGCCGGTCAGCGCCAGTATATCGGCTATGATGCCGATTGCGTCCCCGTCGGCCCGGCTCACCAGACTGAGCAGTACCGCGCCGTTGTCCGGGTAAGCCGCGTTCAGCGCTTTGAAGGTGTACAGATGCTCCAGGTCCTGGATGTCAGGCTTGACCGGCTGCTTGATACCGGAATTTGCCGGGTGGTCGAGCAGCGCCCCAACGGCGTCGACGCTCAAAGCAAACTGGTTCGACAGGTAGAGGACCTTGTTCAGTTGGTAAAGGTAGGAGGCGATACCGGACGGGATGGGCAGCTCGCCCTGAATGCTCAACATCTTGTTGAAGAACATCACCGCGTCCATCCTGGGTGCCAGGTGTGTGGTGGCGACACGAGTCAGATCCGTGTTTGCCCCCAGAAGACCGGAAAGCCCTGCCAGCACCGCCTGGGCTAGCGCGGTGCTGGCGGCTGTCAGCCCGGCATCGATTTCGCTCCTGGTCTTTCCCAGCAACGAGGCATCCCAGCCCGGTTGGTTGGCCAGGTCGACCAGGTCGGCAGGCCCCGTGTACTTGGCCGTCACCGCGCCTACGGTATCGATGAGCCCGGTCTTACCCAGCCACGTAAAGAGTTCCAGCGCCTGGCTCTGACTGATCTGGTTGGAGACAAAGGTTCCGGCAGTGATCAGGAAGTCCTTGCTCTGTGTAGTCAGGCTGGTGGCCAGGTCGCGGATCGCCGCATCGTTGTAAGCCGCACCAGCGAGCTTGCTCTGGCGATCGTTGGCCAGGAAGTCGAGCTGTGCTACGCTCAGACCGGTCTGCTGCAGCCAGGCTGCGCGATCTTTGACTTGCTGAAAATCATCCAATCGGCTAATGCGTGCGATTCCCAGCATATCTAGCAGGCGCAGGAAATCGCTCACGCTCAACCCGAGCAGGCCAGGGGTGCGTGCCAGCCGGTACAGGTTGGTCAGGTAGTCTCTGTCCAGCTCGACGATTATCTCGCCGGGGCTGAGGCGGGTAACGAGTGTGATGAGATCGGGCAGTGCGAGGCGCAACGCGACCATCAGGCGGCTGCGAATCTTACGGTCGCGGTCGGTGTTGCCGATCACCTCCCAGCGGATCGGCTGATCCAGGTAAGGGGGCCACGGGTCCAGCACCACACCTTTAGGATTGAAGACCTGGTCCCAGAGGGTTGGCCCCTGCGACGTGCCTGTATGCTTGATGGTATACCAGAGCGCGGAAAGCTGGTTCAGCGGTATATTCAGGTCATCATTGAGATGTTTAATGGCAGCGATTTGGACCATGGCTGGCTTATCTAGCGCGGTCTGTGGCAGGCTGTAAGCTGGCAGCACAGCGAGCAGCTGCCGTTGATCCGGACGCTTGAGAACCAGTGTGCTTGTCTGGCCGCTCATCCCGAGGGCGAAGAACGTGAGGTCCTGCGGCAAATCCTTTGCCTGCAGCCAGAGTACCAGGTGCGCGTCCAGGGGTTGTACGGGTACTTGTCGGTACGGCTTGATCTCGGCGGGTGTTCGCGCCGTGTTCCACAAGCGCAGATCCATGATCTGGCCGACCAGGAAGTGGCTGTCGGCATCGCCTGTCGGCCCATCATGGAAAAGGGCCGATCCGCCTGCGCCGCCCAGCGTGAGCACCCGGTCGGTCTGCCACAGTTGCGATCCGGGTCCCACATCTACCAACTTCCCATCCAGATAAGCCTGCAGTGACTCTGGGCGAATCTCGGCCCGTCCATCCAGCACAAGCGCGGCCTGATGCCAGGCGCCGGCAGTGATGCGATCCGTTTGCAGCCAGGTACCGAGCCAGTTGCTTTCGTTGCCCGGTAGGTTAATGCCGCCAAAGTACAGCGAGCCATCATGGATGTACATGATCAGCCCGCGCTGGTCATCACCTTCCCGGTAGATGATCTGCTTGCGGTGGGAGATGGTCATGTCGTCGACCTTGAACCATACCTCAACAGTGCGGCGTTCCCTGGGCCCGTCACCAGCGTCGTCCAACTCGACGTAATCCGTCGGGCTGGCGAAGCCGAGCACGTGGCTGGGATGCAGTTCGCGGCTGTCGGGAGCAGCCGCTGGTCGAGGTGCAAGGGTGGGCCATCGCGCCTTGGCAATGCCACCCAGGCACAAATCATTGGCGTGGCCCGAGGCATCCGGCACGATCAGCCCTGTTTCCTCGCCACAGCGCCAGTAAGCAGCGAGATCCGCCGCTGGGAGCGCCGGTTGCTCGAACTGCCCCGCGGCGATCTGGGCGAGTGTTCGGGCGCTGTTCCACACGCGGATTTCCTTGACCTCACCGTCGAAGCAGGTGCCGTCCCTGCCGCGTCCGATCTCGATGTTCAGGTCGCTTCCCAGGGCCAGCGGGCCAACCAGAGGCAGTGCTGGATCGGCGACGCCATTGACATAGAAAGTGGCCTGGTTGCCATCTGCGCTGAACGCGATGTGGGCAAAGGCTCCCGGATGAATCGAGGCAGTGCTTTGCAAACCTGTGGTGCTACTGTCCGCTGTTTGCACTGTGAGCTTGCCGCCGATATCGATGCTCAGTGCCAGCAGCAAGGTACCTACCTGCCACAGCGTGGCCAGTGGGTACGGTCGGCTGGCATCAGCCGGGTTGACCCAGGCCTCAAGCGTGAGAGCGTTGCCGCTCAGCCCATGCAGGCCCGCGGCTGCTGCATACTCCAGCTTGCCGTTAAAGCGCAGTGCCTTGCGGTTCAAAGGGTGCCTGATGAGCGGGTAGTCTGTGATCTGCGCCTCCCATTGCGCCCGGTTGCCTTTGAAGTCAACTGCCTCGAACAGCAGCGTGGCATCCTGGGGCTGGCTGCGCGTGGCCGTATCTATCCAGCCATTCGGCACCTGCCCCGCCTGGTCGGCTCCAAAGTTGGTGGTCAGCCAGAGACTGACGGTGGCTTCGGTCACCACATTATGCCGCGCCTGGGTAGGGGCGCGGAACTCATCGCTGCTGAACAGCCAGGTCCCATCCTGCTCCGCGTAGACAACCCAGCGAAACCATCGGTGCGTGGCTGGCTCGCCGGGAGCGAACAAGTTCTTTCGGTCGATGGTCCATGTTTTCTGCAGGAAGTCCACATCCTTCTCATCGAGATTGCCCTGCCAGACGTCGTGCCAGTCGTTCGCTTTGTCATCGCGGCGTTGTAACACCGTCCACCAGGCAGGGCTGGCGTCGCCATAGACCCGTAATTGGATCTGGCCAACGTGGCCGAGGATGTGTATCCATCCTTCGTCGTCGTCGTCGTCATCGCTGTGCCTGGACACTTCTTCCCTGCCAGGTGTAAGGTCAGCGTGCAATACGGCCAGGCTATCTACCAGCTTTGTGCCGCTACCCACCGTCCAGATACCTACCGCGCCAGAGAGCAAACGCCTGTCGGTATCGTCGTAAGCATCGATTTGGAAATCGACAGGCTCCGTAGTGCCATCCTGCCACAGTCTGGCCTTGATAGAGATGTGTGTGTCTGCCTCCTGCACATCTATGCGGAAGCGATACCAGGTGGCCGGTGCCGGGTTCACCTGCGAATCAAGTTTACCGTACAGCATCGGGCCACCGATCGGGTGCCGATCCAACTGGAAGGTGGGCTGCTCCTGGTAGCGCCGGATGCGGTAATATGCGTCCGCGGTGGGATAACTGCTGTGGAAAGTCAGGCCCAATGCGGCGTTCGCGTCGCCCACGTACAACCGACCCTGATACGTGTAATTGCTCCAGAGCGCGGCATCGGTACCTGAGAAGTGGGTGTAGGCGTCCTCCAACTCGGAATGGGTTCCCTGATTGCCAAGGGCGAGGCTGTTCCCTTCTGGTATGCCGGTGATAGTGAACAACGTTGCGTCGGGTACGATCTGCTGCTTCGTACCCGTCTGGGACCAGCTCACAGGTTCTTCACCGGTCGCGAATGCTTCAAAATGCTCGACCAGTAGCAGAGTGGCGGGGCCACTCGCAGAGGGAGAAGTGAGCGGCTGCACCTGCAGGTCGTCCACTGCAACGTCGCTGCCATGGGTTGCCCCGATGCCTACCGTGCCGCCTTTGATGCGCAGGTGGCTGGCATCGTTGGCATGAATCTGGAAATCTGCCGGTTCGGTCGCCTCCTCTGGCCAGACCTTTGCCTTGATGGCGGTTTGCGTGCCGTCGTCCATCGCTTCGACGCGGAAACAGTACCAGGCACCGGGTGCCGGACTGACGCTCGATTGCTGCCAACTGCTGATCGGTCGCAGGTCTAACGGATGTGCGATGAGGTGAAACTCCGGTTCGGCTGGCGAACGCCACAAGGCGTAGAACTGATCCTGGTGCTCGAGATGGCGGCTGAAGAATGTCACGCCGCCCGCGCTCTCGGCGTCCCGGAAGCGGATGCGCCCGGTGTAGGCGTAATTAGACCAAGTGAGCCCGGCAGGATCCTTATAATGCGCGTAGACGTTGTCCCAATTGCTTTGCTGATCCCTGGAAGCCAGGACCATATTGCGTGATGCCAGAACCCCCGTGTTGCCCTGTCCTGTCAGGTCGGCGAAGCTTTCCCCGCAACCCTCATCAAGGGGCAGGTAAGCGACCAGGTCAGCAGCCTCGGGCGTCGGGCTTGCAAATCGCTCGGCAGCAATGGTCGCAGTAGCCTCTGCCACGTTAGACAGGCGGAAGTCCGAGATGTCGCCGGCGAAGTAGTGGAGAGAGCGCGTTCTGACATCCGAGTATGCATCCTGAAAGCGCGTCATGGCGTTTTCGCCGATGCCGCCCAGGTAGGCTGGACCCACAGGGCTCATCGGTGGGTGCGTGTAGGCAGGCGAGGCGGTGCCGAACTGCTGGCCATCCAGGTAGGCCGCCAACGCTACCGTATCCAGGGCCAACGAGGTGTCGCTGGTCACGGCTAGATGATGCCAATGCCCGGAATGGATCGCGGGAGTACTGAAGACCGTTGCCCGGAAGTTTGTCAGGTCAAACGCGGCGTCCCAGACCACCACGTACAGTTTGCTCCCGGCGATATAAGCACTAAGCCCCGCTTCGCCATCACCCTGACTATAGAGCACCTGCTGCCGATCGGAGGTGACATCGTCGGGTCTGAACCACAATTGCAAGGTCAGCCGCTCGTAGTGGCCCAGGCCGATGTCCTGGGGGTTGCTGATGGTCACCACGTCGTTGACACCATCAAAATGCAGCGCTGGGGCAGTGGTCTGGATTGGCGGCGGCGCTAACAACAGGTCCGTGTCCGCAAGTATGGGAGTGTAATCGCTCAGGATGCCGCCCAGGTAGAGGTCATTGGCATTATACGATAGGTCGGCAGTGATCCCGGCAGTTGTATCGACCTCCGTCAGAGGCCAGTAGCCCACCAGGCCCGGTTCCCCACGCAGCGCCGCACGATACATGGCCATAGCGATCTCCGCTGCGCTGCGACCGCGTTCCCACAGGCGCAGCTCTTGCAGCGTGCCTTTGTAGTACTTCCTGTCCAGATTACTGCCCACCAGCAGCGTCTTGCCTTGCAGATCGAAGTTGACCCCTGTCGGTACAGTGTGCTCCTTGTCCAGGTTGCCGTGGATATACATTCGTAGCGCACCATTGGCTATGCTGATGCATAGGTGCGTCGGCTGTCCGGTCGGAATCTGGGTTTGAGTGGTCAGCGTTGCCACCTCCATACTGGTCTGGCAGTTGAACTTGCCGTCAGCATCGACCCATAGTGCAAGCTGCACCTTGCCACTTGCTTCGTCGCCTAGCCACAAGATAGCGTTATTGTCTCGGAGTTCATCCAGGTTGACCCAGGTCTCCACAGTCAGCTCTGCGGTCGCCGCACCGTTGATGGCGCGGCGCTCCAGGTACTCGTCGACGCCGTTGAAGTGGAAAGCCGGCCCGCTCCCGTCGATTGTTGGCGGCATCGGGTCGAGCACCAGGTCGCGCAAGACCCAGGTGGGCTGCGTCGTCAGATCTGCGCCGCCGGGGGTGCCGTGGTTGTGGCTATTCGACAGGTCATCCACACTCTCCCATCGGCCGGGGGTCAGCGGCCAGTAGCCCACCAGGTCGATTTCCAGCCCGGTCAGACGGTGGTAGACGTCGGAGGCGATCCAGGCTGCGTCGCGTATGCCCCGCCAGATACGTACCTCTTTGATGATGCCCTCAAAGTAGCTGTCGTTCAGGTTGTGACCGATGTGTAACTCGGTGCCCAGCGGCGTTAGCTTGTGTGGCAGGTCCACCTCCTGGTCCAGCGCCCCGTTGATGTAGAATCTGGCCTTCGTCTCGTCCACCGCCACAGCAACATGCGAGAAGACGTTGGCGGGAACCGTTCCCACACTACGGACCTCGTCGAAGGTTGTGTTGCTGCCCTGCTCGACACCACTCTCGTCGTGATAGAGCCCCAACCGCCCATCCGCATCAATCCAGAAGAGGAAGTGGGTGGTCGTTTTGTCCCCACTTGCGGTACCTTTGGCCAGGATTGGATTCTTCTTTAATTGGGCCGGGTTGACCCAGGCTTCGATGGTAAAGGTCGTCAATTCGAAGTTGTGCAGCGTGCCGTCGGTATTGCAGCAGTCGACGTACTCTTCGATGCCGTCGAACTTGAGGGCTGGCTCCGGCGTGTAGGGCTGGCCCAGCGAGCGTACGGCCCAATCCAGGTCGGTCAAGGACCAGCCGAGCTTGCGGGCCAGCTTCACGAAACGGTAGATGCGGTCCAGCTTCGGCCGGCTCAGGTTTACCAAACTTTCGGCAAGCGGCCTGGTGTTGCTTACGTCCGCGATCGCCATCGGCCCCAGCCCGTCGTCCACATTGTTAATGAAGAATAGACGCGATAGTCCGGCGTTGATCTCGTCCTGGTTCAGATTCTGCACAGCCAGTTCGTCAAGCTCTTGTCGGCTCAGGCCTGTCTGCTGCAGGAAGTTGACGACATCGGTTAGTCCACCCAGGTCTGCCGTGGTTACATCGGTTCCGTAGTAGCGCGACAGGTCGACGGGGCGTGCAATCTCAGCCGTCAGCAGGTTGAATTCCCTGGGCGATAGTTGCAGGAACTCGCGCGTGATCGCCACCTGTTTGGCACCAGGGGTCGCCTCGAAAGCCTGGTACAACTGATTCAGGCTTGTCTTCAGTTGCCGGAGATAGCTGCGGATCTGGGCCAGGGGTAGGTTAAAGGGCAGGTTGGCCGGAAAATCCGTATCTTCCAGCACTGCATAGGCATCCGATGGAGTTGATGGATCGTGCGTAACGATGGCCTCCAGCACCTCGTTGATGAGGTCGATGTAGGGGATCAAGGTAAAGGCGTTGTCGCAGTCTAACGTGATGCGAGCCAGGTCCGGTCGCCGTGCGTTGAGCTTGAGTGCATCTTCCAGGTCTTTGTTGTTCTTGATGATATTCTCTTCGACAAATCGCATCAGGTCTACGAAGTAGGCCGCTGGGCTAAAGATCGAACGGTACTGGTCGCAATCGATAAAGTCCTGGTTGCCGAAGAGTTTATCGTATTCAGGGATGGACTGGTGATAGTCGATGAAGTCCTGGATATTGTTGAACAGCGTTTGTGCGAAGAAGGGTGAGGCGATTGCATCCTTGATGTTTACCCAGATGAGGGCCGCCCGTTCGGCCACGTTGACAGCGGTCTTATGCACTCTCCTGGCTTCGCGCTCGCCCCCCTCAATATCGGCAGCATACCTCTCCACAAACGCCGCCTCAGACATGCTCGCGATCTCGGTAGCGGATTGTAGATCAGGATGCGCTTCCTGGAACCGTTCTAACGCTGCTCGGTCGACCAGTATGTTATCGATGGCCATCGTTTTGCCTCCTGATTAAGCTATACTGTGCTCGATCGCACCTCGCGATCGAGGTATGCGTAAGAAAAAGCTTCTTTATAGAAGCAATCTTCCCTACTATTACAGTAAATGCAAGCCAGTTGATGAACGGCTGATAGGGCCAGCAAGATAAAGTACCATGGGGGTGGGCCTGTTCAGGCTACATAGAAAACGAAGGTAAGACACGAGTGCGTAGCGGAACCACACAGCTCAGCGCCGCTCCTCAGGCAACAATGCCCGCTCTGGCGCTACACGGCCTTTGGCACAACGTGGAGCCACGAGTGTAGATTGCAGAGATCAGATGGAGGGCTTGCCTTTTCTACTTCAAATAGAAGCTAAAGTATATCTTTTGTCAAGTGCTCATATTTATTGCACATTTGAAAAAGCCTTCCAGCGAGGTAAAACTCATCCTGCCAGGGCGGCAGGTTGGAGTTCCACCTCGTGGGAGATATAGAGGTCCGCGAGACCTTTCCAACCGATGTATTCAGAGCAATCTCTGCAACGAAAGAACCTAATGGGTAATAATGCTGACTCCTCCCGTATCAAGATCATAACGAGCGCCTACGATGGTAAGCTTCCCGCTTTTCTCCGCAGTGTTCATAATAGTAGATTGACGCAGGTGCTGAACGGTGTTGCTCACATTGAGACGAACCGCGTTATCAGTGCGTACTGCACCAGTCCCTTGTGCCGCCAGGACAGAGGGACGGATGTAGTCGACGAGCGTTTTAATGCTGCCAGGGGGTTCTTCATGGCTATCAATCGCTGTAATAGTCGCACCGACAGCGCCGCAGCGTTCGTGGCCGAGCACCATTAACAATGGAATGTGCAGTTCCGCAACCCCGAACTCCAGACTGCCCAGGCTTGCACTATCTAACACATGAGCTGCTGTACGGATAATAAAGAGGTCACCCAGCCCCTGATCGAAGACCAGCTCTGGGGGTACACGTGAGTCAACACAGCTAAAGATGATCGCAAAAGGACTCTGTTTTTGTGCAAGGGCAGCGCGGCGAGCCAATGTTTGATCGGGTCGGGTAACTGCGCCTGTTTGAAAGCGAACATTCCCTTCAAGAAGCCGTTGTAAGGGATCATTAGAAGCCGCTGACAGGGTTTTTACAGCTCCTGTGCTTGTTGGAGTTGTCCCGCCAGCCCCTGTGCTCGCCGGTGTTGTTCCGCAGTTACTGAGCGTCAAACCAGCCACGCTCGCTGCCACAAGGGAAGTCCGCGAGGCTTTCAAAAAGCTTCGGCGTGTAGATAGTTCGAAATTCATAGTTCCTTCGCTCCTTTTCGTATGGGTTTTAAATCTATTATAGAGATTCATAAAAAATGTATTTTGCTATGTGAAAAAACAATACATTCATTATAGGGATGAGTAGTAATGCTCATCCCTGGTTAGCGGTGGGTCTCAACTGGCATCTTCCAACCCAGATTTCATCAATAGAGGCCGTAGTTTCTTTCTTGAGATGGAAAGGGACGCTCGCAGCCGCTGAATATCATCCCTCTCGGTCGGCGACTGTATCGGCTCAATATCTATCCCGAAATCCTTAAAGGCGCTCACGAGCGAATGGATGTCATCGAAGTTATCTTTCAAAGCACAGACGACGGCGTATCGTTGGCGTGGCGGCAACATGATTATAGCGGCGATAAATTTCTTAAGCACCTCGGTCTCTCCTTCTTTCCACACCAGTTCATCCGCTGGATCTTGCATTCCTTTGCCTGGCGTGATCAGCAGATTGCCATGGTAGGATTCGCCCTCCTCATCTATCACCAGCGAAAGAACCAGCTTATAGTGACGCATCATATCTACTGTCACCGTATCGACCACGCATCTGATATAGGCCCTCGGATTGGAGATGGTGCCTTTCTGCAGCGCCTGCCATAATTTAATACGCACTCTTTGAGCCAGTTCATCAGTTTCTAGATCGCTTATCCACGAGGAGGCGCGCTGTACTTTTTTCCACACTAACATTTTGATATATTCGTCGTGTTGCGCTAAGAACTCAGCTTCGGAGTCGTGTTCGCATGCCGGAGAAGAGGATGTTGTGAGATCATTCACAGCCTTGTCCCTTCATATCAGAATTATGTTCTAAAAGCACTTCAAACCCTAAGACTACGAGAAGGTGACTACGAAGGCTAAATGCAGAATTGAAAAAGTAAAATATTTTATCAAAGGTTTCTAAGTTTTTCATCACAGTATTTATCTAGGTAAAAGTAGTGATGATTTTTCTTCTAAAATAGCTTTTTTAATGTTGTTCTACCTTGCTTTATCTAATTTCTACTGATATACTATAGATAAGTGCATATCTAATAACCGGCTCAAGTGAGTAAATTAACTCTTTGGAATATTCTATAGGTTTTTAAGATAGTTGTTGATTTTAGAATAATCTAATGATGATTGAAGATAAACAGCATCTTAGTACCATCTTGTGTATCTGCTGGACACTTTAGGACATCTTTGTGTCATGTGCTCGAAAATATATGGGAGTGATGGGGTTCAAATGGAGAAGGATGTAGACAATGAGCCATTGAGGGATAGACAAGAACCATATCCTCTCTCACAAAGCGAGAAGGATTTGCCCTGGTATGCACTATTAAGGGACAGGCGTGAAAAAAAGTCATCTCTCCCAAAGTGAAGTAGCAGAAAAAATAGGTGTCGATGTTAAAACTGTAGGGCGTTGGGAGCGAGGTGAGAGAGTTACAAGGACACTAGCGCGGGCATATTGGTATTTTCTCTGTGCCTCTCTGATCCTGGTCCACCCCGGATACCGCTGCCAGCTAGCGAGTTCAGGCCGACCTTGTGAGCGAGCGACGAGATAGCGCATATACTGCCTCGGACATTTCCCTCTCACCTTGTGCACAAATACCTGACCAGCACTGTTTTCGAATAAGAGGTATTCTTCATCGTCTTGTAGTTGCGAAGGATTGACATTGAAGAGGGAATTTCCTGGAAACTCTATTTTCTCGAATGGTCCATCATTTGAGAGACGACTGAGATCGATATCGACGGGGAAGAAAAGCTGGTGTGCATGATAGCAGAGAAGATCGTGCGCCTCCTTGTCCTCCACGGTACAGGCAAGCACTCTGCCATGTTCTGTGACAATCGAGGAACCATAAACTCTCCTGATGAGGTCTTTGAGGTGCCTCTTTTCTGTCGTGTAGGCATCTCTTAACTCCTCGGGCAAATCGAACATGCTGCGAACATGCTGCCTCGCGACAAGGATAGCATATCCCTCAACAATAGGTCCCAGACCGAGCAGAACATAGAAATGCTCGGACTTATATAACACGCGATCCTCATCTGGATCACAGAAAAAACAACCTTCCACAATACAACTCCAATAGTTTACTATTCGCCTAAAATGATTTGTGCTATGTTTCCATTTTGCTGATTCCAGGCTGTTCCCGGAACAGTCGATACACTTCCATCCTCTCGCACGAGATACGAAGTTCCATGACCGGGAAAGGCCCGCCCGATGACATGAAATTCATAGCCCGCATCTCGCATCGCTTGTTGCGTTGCTTCAAGATCTCTTTGAGATAGAGTAAACATAAGGTGGAAGTCTACAGAGGCGCTAAAGGCAAGGGCGATAGGATCAGTCTGAAAGAAAGCTGCTACTTTTCGGGTAATGGGATGAATGGAAAGATGATTCGTAACTACATAGGTGCCCAAGCGACGGGCAATGGCTTGCCTGCAAAAACAGCAGCCAGCGCAGCCAACAGAGGATGTCCCTGCTTGTGCATCGTCGAAAGATAACTCCGGATGCGACAAAAGGAGGTCGCTCCGCCAT
>WNGD01002934.1_pt1 | contig 17616 bp, 22 predicted proteins | sample 5400671 | NCBI WGS metagenome assembly WNGD01 (sample SAMN13153369, study PRJNA577476) | soil metagenome | isolation source: 40 cm soil or saprolite under grassland replicate 2 | place: USA:California | collected 2016-06-15
GTAGTAGTTGCTATTACGTCGGGCCTCGCGGCCGTCGCTGCCCTCGTCCTGCCTGGCGACGCTGCGTTCGTCGGCTGGCTCGCGTGGCCGCCCGCCGCGTACCTCATCACGGTCATCCGCCTCTTCGCCGGCCTTCCCGTTGCTTCCGTCGACCTTCGAGGGATCCACCTCGAGCACGCCGTCGCCTACTACGCAGCCCTCGCGGCAGCGCTCGTCTGGCTTAATCGCCGTCCTCTTCAGCACGTGGAGCGCCCGGCGGCGGCCCGGCACCCGCGCATCCCGCGTCTGCTTCCGACCGGCGGGCTCGCGCTGTTGCTCGCCCTCGCCTGCGGGCTGCTCTGGCTCGCGGCTTCAGCGCCCAACCACGGACGCCTCACCGTAACCTTCCTGGACGTCGGCCAAGGCGAAGCCATCCTGATCGAGAGTCCCGAAGGTCATCGCATCCTGTTGGACGGCGGCCCCAGCGGCGAAGCGATCACGCCCGCACTCGGCCGCCACCTGCCGTTTTACGACCGGCGTCTCGATCTCGTTATGCTTACTCATCCGCAGCTTGACCACATTGGCGGCCTGCCCACGGTCATCGATCAGTACGCCGTCGGCCGCGTCCTATCGAGCCCTGCGCAGGTCGACAGCGCGGCCTATCGGGCCTGGTCTGACGCCCTGAGAGCCACCAACGTCCCTGTTGTCCCGGCAGAGCGCGGGCAGGCGATCGACCTCGGCAACGGCGCCCGGCTCACCGTTCTCAGCCCCAGACAAACGTCGGACCCGACGAGCCTCAATGACGCTTCGCTCGTCGCCCGCTTATCCATTGGCGGCGTGTCCTTCCTCTTCACCGGAGATATCACCGCCGGCGGCGAGAGCGCACTCGTCCGTAGCGGCATGGACCTGAGTACAACCGTCCTCAAGGTCGCCCACCATGGATCGTCGACATCGACCTCCCCAGCCTTCGTCGCCCGCGCCAGCCCGCTCGTCGACGTTATCTCAGTCGGCGCGGACAATGCCTACGGGCACCCAACGGACGAGGTCCTCGCCCGCCTCGCCGGCGACCTCGTCCTGCGTACCGACCAGCACGGCGACATCACGATCTCCACCGACGGCCAGCGCCTTTGGCTGGAGACCCAGCGCGATATCCCGTCCACGGTGGCTACCGACTAGTGAGGCACTTCCGCAACAGGCGGGTTCGGCGCTAAACTGTCCGTTCCGAGAGGCGGGACCTCATTAGTAGGGGGTAGCACATGCCGGAGCTGCGGCTCACATACGATGCATCCAGCGACGCAGCCCATCTCCATCTCGACAGCGTGAAGCGCCAGATCGGCGAGAGCCGAGCGTGCGAGGAGATGGGCGACCCGGTGTCGACGATCCTCGACATCGACACCTCAGACAGAGTCGTCGGCATCGAATTCTTCAACGCGACCAAACGTCTGCCCGTCCGCCTCTTGGCAGAGGCTTCCGAGCACGAGTAGAGCCCTGCCCCGCCCGCCCTCAGCTTGTCGGGCCTGAGGCTCTCGAAGGGTCGCACGCTCGAGGGGCGCTAGGCAGTCGCCGGTGCGGGCATCACTCCCAGCTGCTGCATCAGGTAGGCGCTGTCCATGTACTCGCGCTCGCTGTGGACCTTTCCGTCGCGCATCTCCAGGACGGTGATGACTGGCAACTCGATCCTTCGGCCCGTCGGGGCGATGCCCGCCAGTTCGCCGCGGTGCGTCCCTTTGCCGATGAACTCGATGATCGCCGTGTCGCCGGCCGTGTGGATGTGCTGGACGTCGAGCGCCATGTCGTCGGGGAAGGCGGTCCGGTACATCTGGACAATGGCGACGCCGGCGTCCTGGCCCCGCTGGACCTGGCCGTCGCCGCCGCGATAGCTGTAGTCAGGGTGGAGAAGCTGCCTGTAGCGCGACATGTCGTTGCGGTTGATAGCGTCCACCATTTCTCGCGCGATGGACTCGGAGTTTGCCATTGGGGCCTCCTTCCGGCTATAGGGCGTAACGAACAGGAATTATAGCACCGCTGCGGGACGGGTGGGCAGTGAAGCGGGGCGGTCGCCTCAGAGATGCGAATTCAGGACGTAGTGCGTAGATAAGCTACGACGTAAGTGGCCTTCTCACCTCTAAGTCGCGCGAGAAGACCGCCGCGCCGCAATTCGGTCATCGAGACCGGCAACCAGCCGTGCTCGTGGGCCAGCCAGATGTCATCCAGCATACCCTGCTTCGTCTCGTACTCGCGTTGGACCCGCCGCTCGTCGAGGCCGACCCAGGATGATTTTCCTGCCTGCGTGATTACCACTGCTATTCCTACTGCAAAGACGATGCAGGAGGACGGAATCCTGTTACAGCCAGGCCCACCGCCAGAGCGATTGCGCGGTTATCTTATGGGCATCTACGGCGCTGTCGGTGTTGGCGTCTCCGTTGGTGTGGGCGTCGACGACTCGGTCGGTGTTGGCGACTCCGTCAGCGTGGGTGTAGGGGTCGCGGTCGGCGTGGGGGTTTCCGTTGCCGTGGGAGTCGGGGTATCGGTTGGGGTAGGGGTTGGAGTCGGAGTGGGTGTCGGCGTCTCAACCTCGGTCGCCGTTGGTGTCGGCGTGGGGGTAGGCGTGGGTGTCGCCGCCGACGTTGCGGTTGGCGTTGGCGTCGGCGTTTCGGCTGATCCCGTCGCAGTTTCTGTCGGCGAAGGCGTGGATGTCGGCGTTTCAGTAGGCGTGGACACAACCCCGGTGGGCGTCGGGGCTCCGTTGCAGCCACGCTCCGCCTGCTTCGCTGGGCCGTGGGCAGAATTTGCATTCGCGTGAGCGGCGCCGTTTGCAGAGTTTGCGTTGGGACAGCCGCCCTTGTCGGCGAAGGAATCTCCCGCGCCCATCAGCGCGAAGCCAGCAAATACTCCGGCGACTAACACCGCTAGCACAATAGCCACCCTCTGGTTCATCAAAACGGCCTCCTGTTCCCGGGCTGTTGGTTAGTTAAACATTATGGACAGCTGGGTCTTAGCAAGGCCTACAGCACTGGTTCAGATGCGGTGAAGAAAAGACAGGGTGAGCGTCTTGTAGATGACCGCAGGGCTAGCGGTTTTCGCGGTCCCGGCTCAGCGCGACTCGGCCGACGAGGAAGGAGAGGATGACGGGGATAACGAGAAGAAAGATGGGAGCCCCGAGCGCAATGATCAGAACGGCGCTCACGGAGAACGTCGCGACCGCCGCGAGGATCCCCGGCATCTTGTCGGCGAGCCAGTGACCCAGAGACGGGCGAGTAGTCTGCACCGCGGGCATCTAGCCTTCCAGCGCGACGTCGCAGGCGTCGTGCGATCCTTCGTGCAATCTCGCGTTGAAGCGGATGCTCTCTCCGGGTGCGCCCGACCGACGGCGTATAACCTCCATGAACTCCTTCGTTCCACCGGGCACTTCCTCCGAAGAACCGGGAGGCGAGATTGCTGCGGTCTCCCGGCCCATACAGCTCGCGGGCCTGCTCAGGCCTTTGGCGAGGAGCGCTACGATCCAGCCGTATCTGAGCGCATTCGAATTAGACGGCGCGTTAATTGAAAGGCCTCCTCGCTCTGTGGACTGCAGACAGGAGGCTAGTCTTACGTAAACTGCCGGTTACCGTCAAGTAGTTGCCGTCAAGTAGCGGCCGCCCAGCAGCTGCATATAGAGACGCAACCCAACCATCAGTGGCTTCTCGGGACGGCGGAGTACTGCGCCCCACAACGATAGGTCATTAGACGAGCGAACCTGAGATGGAGAAACAGGCCATGTTGGGCGACGCGGTTGCGCATGGTCCTATCGAAGACGTCGTCGGGCGGGAGGCGACGGCGGGTTACGATTTTGCCGATGTCGTCTTCGGCGAGGGTTCTTTGGCTGGGATTTCGGGGGCCTTCTCAGCGCATCGTGCAGCGAGGCCGCAGGGAAATCGCTCACCTTCCTTGAGCAGGGCCGGCGGCTTTAAGCTGCCCCCCTTCAGCTTGGCCGGCCCTTTCGTCTAAACAGATGAAGCGAAGTCGGAAACGCTCCATCGTTGAATGCGGAAAGAGGCAAGACTTGAACCGCAATCCTCCCCTTGCTTCTAGTTTGCCCTTTCATTCATTGTTATGGTGGGCAGTACTTGGCGGGAGAACTTATTTGCATTTTGGAGCAGGACCCGCTTACCCTACAGCTCATCGCTGAAGAGCTGGAGGAAGCGGGGTTCGCTACCCTTCGCCTGTCAGAGGCTGCCGGCTCGCTGGTGGTCATCAAGGAGAACCGTCCGGACCTTCTCGTCCTGGATACCAGCCTGGAAACGCAGGAAATCGGCTGGACGCTGCTTGAATCGGTAAGATCAGACCGCGACCTCAGCGCGATGCCGGTCATCGTCTGCGCTTCAGATCCAAGCCTTATCCAGACGAGGTCCCCGCTCCTAAGACGGCCGCCCGAAACCAGCGTTTTCCTTAAGCCCTTCAATCCGGAGGCGTTGCTAAAGATGATCAGGGCCACACTTCATCCGGGACAGTAGGGGTCCGCTATACGGTCCGCTTGCATGTGCTAGCATAGACCACAGAGCTTATCGCGTAACAAGGGCTCCACCCGCTTCGACCCTCGATCTCCTCTGGGTACGGATGCCGCCTTTGCTCCGCAGGGAGGAAGCAAATGGCGGCTCCATTAATCGGTATTGCCGACCATGACCCTGTGCTTATCCGTCTGCTGGACCAGGTCTTGACCGAAGCTGGGTTTGAGACGGTTCAACTGCCCGAGGGTGCAAGAGCTTACGAAGAGATCAAGAAGCACCAACCAGATCTCATCGTTCTAGACACGTGGCTGGAAAGCCGAGAGGCCGGCTGGATATTGTTCCAGGTCCTGCGCCTGGACCGCGAAACGAAACATATCCCGGTCTTGGTCTGTAGTTCAGATCTTGAGGAGTTCAATAAGCGGGCCGGCTCACTGGAAGACCACAGCCACGTAGGGGTTCTTAACAAGCCGTTCGATATTGACGTCCTGATCGCGAAAGTACGAGAAATGCTCACACAGAAGGAAATAGCGGCACCCGGCCGCGATGGGTCCGGCCCCAAGTAGTTAAGCCGCTCATATGGAAGGTGGTTTATGGGTCTTTCCAGATGGCGCCTTACCTGGCGCGCAGACTTCGATAAAGTTGTCGTTTCGATGAGCAAGCTCGAGTTCGAGGCGCTGGGGCGCTCGGGTTTGTCGAGCACCGCCGGTCGCCGCGCGTTTGTGTCCGCTTCCGACCGCCTCGCATTTGATGTCGTCCACTCCGCCTACCTCATGGAGCAGGCCGTTCAGGCGTTTCCTCTGGGCGACCAGTAAGGCCGACCCACAGCTGCCCTTGGTGGCATCCTCGGGCGCTTAGCGTGATCGTCGCGGCACCGGTGCCGTTCCTGCGCATGCCCTCGACTGCGAGTTATTAGGCTGGTGGGCACGATTAGCGGTCCGCGTCATGCCGGAACACTTACTCGCACAAGCGATCCGTTCGGATTCATCCGGTAGGGAACCGCTCCGTAAGTCAGACCATGGAGCGGCTCATTCCCCACTTCGATCACAGCGCCATCTGGAAGCTCCCAGCTCTCCCTCGCCGCGCGCCGGAGGGCCGCCCGGCTCTCAAAACCCATTGCGGCATACGTCGGCTCAAGCACATTGCGCACGACTGATCTTGCCGAGTCGATGCCCGTCGAAAGGACCGCCTGTAAGAAAGCCTCGGCGTTTGGAAGTTTCACCAACGGCATGCGATAGCGCTCGTACATTTCCCACATTGCTCGCAAAGCCTTATCCGGCCAGAATGCGAGGTACACCCTGGCAATCTGCCGGAAGACCCCTTCATGAAACCCCTCATCGGTCGAAAGAGTCCGGCAGACTCCGGCGATAGCGGGGTACACGGGGCGTCCGGTAGCATCTGCCGGTGAGCCGTACTCCTGCCACAAGCGCCGTTGCATGTCTTGATAGTTCTTCTTAGTCTGCCTCTCCTGGGCGATCGCATAGACGGCGCCTCGCTCCGGCGTAGCCTCGTAACCGGTCTGTCTCTCAAATGTCCATATGTCTTCACCACATTCGTGCGCGTAGCGGTCCACTTCTTGCTGCGAGTACAGTCCCGAATCGACAAGGCAATACCACAAGGCTTTACTGTGCCGCGTTTCGTCATATACCCATTGCGTGTATGTCTGCTTGGTGCTGAGGCTGTCGCCGGAGGCTCGAATGGTTAGAACAGCGTAGTCTTCAATGAAAGACTCGACGCCGTAGTCACCGAGAAGTATCTCGCGCGACTCTGCGCTCACCCGATCGCCATATTGTGGCATCTCCGACCTTTGTGGCAGATGCTTCGCCACCCAGCGAGGCCCTTTCGCGAAATACATCTCGTAGATGCCGGCAACGGCCTTCTCAATGGCAATACTCCGCCCCATTTGCGTCCAGGGAGTAGTTTTTATGTACACCATTTCCTTACCCGTGGTCGATGATCAAGTCGTCACAGCGCCAAATAACTTGAGGTGACACCAGCATACAGGACAAGCAAGAACGTTGCCAAAAAATCCACGAGAAGAGTCCGGAAGAGGATGGTGCCACCTGGATCGTGGGCGGTTTAAATTTAGACGGCTGAGGGGTTTTCAGGAGTGGCCGTATCGCTTGTTAAAAGCTGAACACATCCGTGTGCGGTTAGGGCGTCTACTCTTTTGGCCTCGCCGCCGGGCTCGGTACGACCGTAGTAAACGGCGCTCGATACGTCTCAATCCTACGCTTGCTGTCGTTTCCAGCGGCGGCGGCGGCGTATGCGGCGGAACGCCTCTTCGGCCCCGATCTCATACCACAGACGCGTTGGCACGAAAACCAACTTTTCGTTTCGCGCGGTGATGAATTCGGCCAGGCGCAACTCAACGGTGATCTCCTGGAAGCGGTAATCTGAGAACACGCCAGAACGAACTCGCAGCCAGCGGAACTTTAAATGTTGCCAGAGTGACGGCTTCATTGGCTGTGTTCCGATCTCGTTCGCAGAACCCGCCGCGGTGTCCCCCGGTCCTGCAGCTGCCGCTTTACGAGCGTCCCGATCAGCCTTGTCGTTCCTGGCCCTCACAGGAGGGCCGCCGGATGTTGATAAGCCCGTTCTATGAACTGCGCCCGTGGTACGCCAGCGGCATTGAAGTAGAGGGCGAGCCCGGCGACGAGCGGCGCCTTAAGGACACCGATGTCGCCGCGCCTGTCGCTCAGCGTGGGAACATCGCCGACGATCTCCGCTATGTCGCTAGCCGCCAAGCGCAAGGCGGCACGGTGATCGCGACCCCGCTTGGCGTCTTCCGAAGATGATCTGCGTTTGCGCATTGCGAATCTCCTGTAACTGGGCCCGTGGCCGTGCCAATCACTGGCAGGCCGCTCTGGCCCTAAGCTGGATTATGGCTCTCCCACGGCAACTTGGAGTGGGCGCGGGCATGGGTGTGTCCGTTGAGCGTCGCGTCCGCTTTCAAATCATCGGGATGAACATGGTAATGCTCGTGTGCGGCGAACTTCGCTGAGGCCAGCCTGCGATGCGTGTGATCATGCGTGTGCGCTCCGCAGATGTCCGGGTCCACTTCGTGCGCGGCGGTTGTGAGCACGCTACTCCTCAAGCCCCAACTCCATCGTGCCAGCAACCCCGGCCTGTTCTCGCGCCGGAACGAGTTCAGACTGCGTCCCAAAGTCCGACCGGCGATCGCCTTCGGCCAAGCGTGCGCGTAGCACGACCGTCTGTAGCGCGTAGAGTGCCGGGGCGTCCGATGCGGTCCGTCGCATGACCTCTCCGAGGAGCTCGTTGGTCGTCCATCTGCTCATGTTGGGCGTAAACATTTCCATTCGTGACCTCCTGATTAGGCGTGCTTGGTGGTTAGCTCTGTTGCGAGCCAGCGTTATGCAGGAAGAGCTGCGATGGGCACGGGGATTCGCGAGTTCTCGAGCGCTCGCCGGCACGCCGGACAGCGGCGGGGTTGTTCGTATCCCAATTCGTGGCAAAGCCCCTGGTCTTCTCTGCTAAACGCGAATAACTGATCGCAATCGCAACAGTCGAGATCTCTTGCCTGAAAGCCCAATAGGTGACCCCTCTCTAACTAAGTGGTTAGTTCGGGACACCACGAGCCCGAGGTCGCTAGGCTAAAGCCAGCGGGGGCCTAAACGTTCGCCACTGTCGTCAGTGTAACAGACTGGAAAGCGTGGGTCGCCGTCGATTACCTCTACGCAGGCGGATGCTTGGTTATAATCAGGCCGTGGTTCGCTCGCGATGATGAGTGGAGTGGCTTGAGGCTGTGAGGCGATGAACCGGTGTGCGGTCGATGGCTGCGGTGAGGCGGCGTGGACCCACTGGCGGGGCTTTGACCTCTGCAAGCCCTGTTCAGAGGCCGCATGGATGTGGGCGACCAACACGTCAACAGTCGTGGAAGCGGCAGACGTCCTTAGTAAGATAGCGGAGAATCTCCGCGAACACGGTAGTAGATCCGGCCCGGAAGAACGCAACCGTTGAATGCAGGAGGCAGCCGCAAGCGTCAGCTGGTGGCCTCTCGATTTCTTGCGGGCAGTTCGTACCTGACCGCAAGGATAGCATCGGCTCGTACACAAAGGTTTGTCCCCGCCCGAGCCCGTTCCGTGAAGGCATAACCATCCTGGACGGGTCCTTGGTCGTCCAGTAGTCGATACTTAACAAAGCGCCCGGTCCCCCGTTCAACCTCGTGCCAGCCATCCGGCAGCAGGATTGCGAGAACCTCAGACAGGATTGCGAGAACCTCAGAGATGTAAGCTTCGTCCGCCATTTTGGTGTGCTCCTCCTAATGTTTCCTGCCGACCATACCAGATTCCCGCAAATTCAGTGCGCCTCGGTTAAGGTTGGAGGTCTGAGGGGAACGGGTCCGAGCCGAACAGGGTAAGTGTTCTCGAAGGGTCGCGTCTCTCCGCCCCTCAAGGAGGCGGGCAGCAGCATCGGGATTGCGCGGTTACGACCGGCGGAGCGACAGGAGCCGGCGACCGCCCAGGCCCCCGGCGACCGCGATCAGTCCCAGCCCGGCGACCGGGACGATGTACCAGAGAGCGGACGTCCCACCGTCGTCGGAGGGGAGATAGGCCGTGAACGTCCCGTTGAACTCGCCGGGGACGGCCCAGAAGCCGTACCTGGTGCGCCAGGCGGCGGGGAGACCGTCGTGGGCGGGGTAGTAGGAGATGGTGCCCGCAGGACGGTGGCCGTCCATCGTGAAGAATTCGACCGTGTAGATGACATCGGGGTGCGGCTGCGGGTCGTCGATCTGCAGGCCGAACATGCCGGCGTCGGCTACCGGCCCGTCGATGGTGACCGGCTCGACGAGGGAGCCGCCGCTGATCACGAGGCTGAACGGGCCCTTCGCGAGGGCGGAGCCGGCCGTGAGCAGGAAAGCGGCGGCGGACAGGATGGTTGCTGCGACCACGATTCGGAACATCTCGCACCTCCGCTGATACTACACCGGTGGCTGCGGATCGGTTCCCGCACCGCAGCTATCAGCTAGCGAATGCCCTCCCTCCCCGAGGGCGGGGCGAGCCCGCGCCCCTACCGGTTTGGTTGATCCGACGGTTTGGGGGTGCGCCTTTTGGTCGCGTTTTCGGAAATTCGTCGTTTGAAGGCTGCTTCCATCTTAGCGAGGGCACGATTCAGTTGGTCGTTCTGAGATTGGTCGTTTTCTGATTGTATCGTGGCGGCGGCGCCGTCCATGGCGTCCAACAGGCCCGGCGCGTTGTGGTTGGCGAGCCAGCGCAAGAGGAGGTATGATGCCTCGACCTCCGCTTTGCGAACGCGCTGGCGATGGCGGTTGCCGATATCGATGAGGGCCTGACGGGCCTGGGGGACCTCGAGGAGGGACTCGAGGAGCTGCTTGTGACGGCGGGAGTAGCGGCCGTGTTTGAGGGCGTTGAGGTTGCCTTTGGGCGGGCCTGAGCCGGGGCGGGGGCCGCCGCGCTTGCCGCGCTTGGCGCCTCGCAATGGGTGCCGGCCTGCCTCGCCGGACTCATTTTGTTTCGTTGGTTCCACCGCCTCGCCTCCTCCCCGGACTGTCCACTGATTTCAAATGGTGGGCGCGAGCGGCCACGGGCGGTATGTGGACGGACTGCGCCCGGTTTTAGCGTAGCGGAAGGGGGCCGGAAGTCTAAGGGGGAAATGGCACTGGGCGTGGAGTTGTTGGTTGTCGGTTCTTGGTTGTCAGTGAGGTAAGAGGTAAGAGGTAAGAGGTAAGGGGTAAGAGCGCGTCTCTAGACCGGACGGCAGTCTGGGTCAGCGAGCATCTGGGCGGTCGCCTGTGCGACTGACGGGAGCCATACGGCGAAGAAATCGACGTTGCGGTCCAGGCCGGCCCAGTAGCGGTCGAAGCAGGTAACCAGCCGTTCGGTCGAATTCCAGGGGAGCTGCGAGGGGTCGAGCGCGGAGAGGCGCTGGTACACCTCTATTAGCTTGCCGCTCGGAGCGGCGGGCGCCTCAAGCGGGAAGTCCGGATTGCCGGCAATGTCGCGGTAGTAGAGTTTCGTCCCATAGGTGGCTTCGGCCCAAGTCTCCGCGGGGTCGACGCCTTCGGGAAAGGAGCTCTTGGCGATCCAGATGGCCGAGCCTTCGTTTAGCGATCCGATCGGGCCTCCGTTCAGGCAGTTGAACGAGTGAAAAGACTCGTGGATGAGAACCCAGCGGGCGTCATGATCGGAGAGGCCGGGCCAAGCGGTCGGGCTCAAGAAGAGGTGTCCGCAGGTCCCGAAGAAGCCGCCCTCGACCATCTCGATGTAGGTGTAGCTCCAGATCTCCGCATAGAAGCCGAGGTCTGGTTTTGCGAGGACTGCCCGCATCGTCCGGAGCAACAGGTCACGGCTCGCTGCATCGGCGTTAGTGTCGAGGATGACCGATGCAAGCTGGTCTCGCTGTGCTGCATCGAGCGCCGCAACCTCGGCGTTGATTTCGGCGATAGTCTTTGGCGCCGCCCAATCCCGAATGCCGGTGCGGTCATTAGCAGCGACCAGGTCGGCGAGAGTCTTCTCAGGACAAGTAAGTGTCGATGTCTCGCTGAACACCGACAGTGCGGCGTTGCTTGACGGATACGGCGCGAGGTTCACGCCGCCGGCGAGCACGCTCCCCTGCGCCGAAGCGAGGCGCCGCTGCGACGTCGACTCGCGGTGCTCCGTGCAGCCGTCGACCGGCGTGTCGCTCGGCCCGCCCACGATCACCAGCTCGCCCGTGCCCGTCCAGCGCATGTCGACCTTCGCGTCGAAGCATTCCGAGGACGGCCTCGCCTTCAAGCGGCCGCTGTGCAGCACCTTCGCCCCGCACACCGGGACCGTAATCTCCAGCGACGCCTCGCTCAGGTCGCCGTTCATCGGGAGCGCGCCCGCCTCTCCCTCCACATTGCCCGCCAGGTCGACCGGCTGCGCCTTCGGCCGGCGCGAGTCTGACTGGAAGATCCCGATACTCGCGTTCAAGTGGCGCTCGAGCCCCGCGCCCGAAGCCCGCTCCGTCTCGCCGATAGCGATCTCGACCGAAGTGTGCAGCCCGCGAGCGTCCGACACGAGGACGGCCCCCGCCTCGCGGTCCACGAACGTGCTCGTTGTCGTTCCCGCCGAAGCGGCGCCCGCCTGCCATGCGAGCAGAACGACGCCCAGCGCTGCGGCGGCGACGAGCAGGACGAGAGTACGAGAGAGCATGGCGACTCAACGGCTGGTAAGTCGTTAAGCAGAGTATATGACCGAGGCGGCTGGATTGGGTGCGGGGAATCATAAGAGTTCCATTTGGATTCCAGTCGGCGCTAGGTGAAGCCGGGTGAACGTGGTGAGATGCCGGTTAGCGGGGAATAGGTGAGCAGGAAGTGGGGATTTCTGTCAGCGGACTGCCTGCGGCGCAGCGGATAAGCGGATTGAGTCGGCCGGGGAGGGCTAGCGGGCGATTAATTTCATCATGCGCGATACCGTGCAACTTCGGGTTCGATGAGTTGGAATAGGCCATCCTCTAGCTCCTCGATCAGCTCATCCGTGATCAGCGTGTCATCGTCTCGATGGAACAGAAGGCGTCTCGCTTGTTCGGCTTTTCTGAAGAGAGCTTCGAGAGCGTCTATTCGGGCCCGCCCCAACACAGGATGGCCACCAGCCCCGCTTCTGAGCTGAGCCAAGTACGCAAGGATCCTCGTTAAATCCCATGCGCCTTTTGGCTGGCCAAATCGGACCAGGGCAATAAGTGCAAACCATAGATGGGCGAACGTGTCGACACGGACCGGAGAGGCCCGAGCCAGTTGCATCCATTCGAGGGCGCGGGTTACGTGATGCGGTACGGCAAGTATTTTCATTGGCATTAATCAATACCGATCTTGCTAAGTTGGGAGGCCGATTTTGGCGCCCGCAGCTCGACATGAAACTCAGCAGAACCCAGTCCGGTCTTCCCTCCGCGAGCCGTTACGATCCCTTCCCAAATGGTGTCCGACAGAACGATCGGCGGGTAGTGATTACGCAGAAGTGCAGCAACGCACGCACGGTCGATCGCCGAGCATCGCGAGCGCGGTTAGGTGTCGTCTCTTTCACTAATACCACGGCGAAAGCGCAATAGCGTGCAACGCCACGCCATGACAGGCGCCAGGTGGGCGTGTCGGTTGTGGGTAGCTTATGGCGCTAACCTGTCTCTAGGTGCGCGGAGAGCACAACTTGTCCTTCCGGCTGCAACCAATTTGCCCCTTTCGAGACCAAGCGCAGTCGCTCCGCTCGATCCTTCGAGAGCCTCAGGACGAGCGGGGAGAGGCGTCGTCTTTTGCGGGGTGACTGTCGTTATCCTTGCTACTCACCGAGGCTCGCCATAACATGGCCGTAGGCCCATGAGCGACACACCTAATCTGCGCATACCCGGCCCCACTCCTGTCCCGCCGGACATCCTGGAGGCCGTGGCGCACCCGATGGTGAACCACCGGGGGCGCGAGTTCGCCGCGCTTATTTCGCGGGTGGCGGAGCGGCTGAAGGACTGGTTCCAGACGAGCAATGACGTGCTGATTCTGAGCGCGTCAGGGACAGGCGGTCTGGAGTCGGCCGTGGTGAGCACGCTCTCGCCGCGAGACAGGGTGCTCTCGGTGAGCATCGGGGCGTTCGGGGAGCGGTTCGCGGCGATCGCGGACACCTACGGCGCCGAGGTGATCCCGCTGCAGTATGAGTGGGGGCAGGCGGCGCGGGCGGAGGACGTGCGGCAGGCGCTGGCGGAGCACCCGGACGTGAAGGCGGTGCTGGTCACGCACAACGAGACGTCGACCGGCGTCACGAACCCGCTAGAGGAAATCGCTCGCGCGATTAGGAGCCAGGAGTCAGGAGTCAGGAGCCAGGGACCTTCGAGAGCCTCAGGGCGAACGGATGGGCCGTTGGTGCTGGTGGACGCTGTGAGCAGTCTGGGGGCGATCCCGTTCGAGGCGGACGGGTGGGGGCTGGACGTGGTGGTGACGGGGTCGCAGAAGGGGTGGATGGTGCCGCCGGGGCTGGCGTTCGTCTCGATGAGCGAGCGGGCGTGGCGGGCGTATGAGAACGCGAAGATGCCGCGCTTCTACCTCGACCTTGGGCGGCACCGGGACGCGCTGGCGAAGGGGCAGACGCCCTGGACGCCGGCGATGTCGATCTTCTTCGGCCTCGACGTGGCGCTCGAGCGCATGGCGGAGGAAGGTGCGGAGCGCATCTTCACGCGGCACGCGTCGATGGGGCGCATGGTGCGCGAGGGAGTGAAGGCGTTCGGGCTGGAGCTGCTGTGCCAGGACGAGCGCTACGCTTCGGACACGGTGACGGCGATCAAGTGCCCGGAGGGCGTCGAGGTGAGCGCGCTGCGGAACACGATGGAGGACGAGTACAACGTGGTCATCGCGGGCGGGCAGGGCAAGCTGCAAGGGAAGATCTTTCGTATCGGCCACCTGGGGCTCGTGGAGGAAGAGGATATCCGGGAGACGCTTGCGGCGCTCGAGCAGACGCTGGCGAAGCTGGGGTTCGCTGTGCGCGCGGCGCGCTAGGCGCAGGAACCGCGAGACGGGAGCCAGGAATCCAAGCCGAATCGCCACCCCGTGTGTCCCTCGGAGCGTGATGTTCCTCTTTCTTGGTTGCGGGATGTTCTTCGTCCCACCCACCCGCCCGGGACGATACATTGGGGGACACCCCCAAACCCCCGGCCTGGCGGCGCCCATTCTTGCGATCCGGCGGTCCAGTAAGGTCCGAAGGTCTCGGTTTAGTCCAACCACATGCTGAGGCTCCGAACGCCATGCTCATGACTGTCGCTTGCGCGGTGTGATTCTTTCTGTACATCCTGCCGGAAGGGTAAATTGGGGGACACCCCCAACCCCCGGCCTGGCGGCGCAAACCATCCGCCCGAGGGGATAAACTGGGGGACACCCCCAGGCCCGCGGCCTGCGGCGCAAACCGCCCGTCCGAGAGGGTAAACTGGGGGCCGTCCCAAGATCCCGGCCAAGCGCCGCCCTGCACGCGGGACCCGGAAGGCTCATCGGTATGACGTGGGCAGGCGTTTCCGAGAGTCCTGGAGTGCATCGCTGTCCGATAGGGTGGGTTGGGACAGATCCTTCGTTTCTCAGGATGACAGCTGGGGCATAAGGATGGGTGGTTGGTAGGATACAGGGTGAAGGTGTAGACCAATGGCGATCTCAAACACAGAGCGACGGACTGAAGGGCAGAGCGGGAACGGAAAGACCGCGTTCCGCATCCTCGTCTGTGACCCGATAGCCGAGGACGGCGTTGAGGCGCTTAAGCGCTCGGGCGCGGATGTGGACGTGCGGACAGGGCTGTCGCCGGAGGAGCTGCGTAAGAGCGTGGACGGTTACGACGCGCTGGTGGTTCGCAGCGAGACGAAGGTGACGCGCGAGATCATCGAGGCGTCGAGCACGCTGCAGGTGGTCGGCCGCGCGGGTATCGGCGTCGATAACATCGACCTCGATGCCGCGACGGAGAAGGGCGTAGTCGTCGTCAATGCGCCGACGGGGAACGTGATCTCGGCGGCGGAACACGCGATCGCGCTGATGCTTTCGCTATCGCGGCACATCCCGGAGGCGAACGCGTCGCTGCGCTCGGGCAAGTGGGAGCGCGGGCGCTTCCAGGGGACAGAGGTGCGCGGCAAGACACTGGGGATCGTCGGGCTGGGGCAGGTCGGGTCGGAGGTGGCGCGGCGGGCGAAGGGACTCGAGATGCGGGTGCTGGCGCACGATCCGTTCGTGCCGGAGGAGCGGGCGCGCGTCCTGGGCGTGGACGTCGTCCCGATGGAGAAGCTGGTCAAGGAGTCGGACTACATCACGGTGCACACGACGCTCACCGAGGGTACGAAGCGCCTCATCGGCGAGGCGGAGCTGCGGGCGATGAAGCCGTCGGCCCGCGTGATCAACACCGCGCGCGGGGGCATCGTGGATGAAGCTGCGCTCAAGCAGGCGCTCGACGAGGGCTGGATCGCGGGCGCGGCGATCGATGTCTGGGAGAAGGAGCCGCTGACGAGCCACCCGCTGTTCGAGTCGGACAAGGTCGTGGTCACGCCGCACCTCGGCGCCTCGACGGCGGAGGCGCAGGAGCGCGTCGCCGTAGACGTCGCCGAGCAGATCATGGCTGTGCTTCGGGGCGAGCCGGCGCGCTACGCGGTGAACGCCCCGCTGATCCCGGCCGAGACCTACAGCTACCTGGCGCCGTATGTGCCGGTAGCGTTCAAGGCCGGCGAGCTGGCGGTGCAGCTGCACGAGGGCCAGATGGGGCGCATCGAGATCGACTACTCGGGCGAGATCGCGCAGCACGACGTGACGCCGCTGAAGGCGGCCGTCGTCGGCGGGCTGCTGGCGCCGATCAGCGAGGACCACGTGAACGTCGTCAACGTCGACATCATCGCGCAGCGGCGGGGGCTTCAGATCACGGAGAAGCGAGGCCCCTCACACGAGATTTACGCGAACCTCGTGAAAGTGCGAATCGGCTCGAAGGCGGGTGGCGCAGAGATCGCCGGCACGCTGGCGCACGACGGGCCGCACATCGTCTCGATCGACGGCTTCTGGGTGGATGTGCCGCCGAGCGAGGGCTACCTGCTGCTGGTCGAGAACAAGGACCGCCCGGGGATGGTAGGCGCCGTGGGCACGCTGATGGGCGAGTACCGCGTAAACATCAGCTTCATGAATGTCGGGCGGCACGAGAAGCGGGGAACGGCGCTGATGGTGCTCGCGCTGGACGAGACACTGACGCCAGAGCAGATCGCGCGGGTGAAGGAGATCCCGGACATCCTCGGGGTGAAGCTGGCGCGACTGTAGGAGCAAGGAGCTAGGAGCAAGGAATCCGTTGGTTGCTCCGCCCGGTCCTTCGAGAGCCTCAGGACGAGCGGAAACCAGCCACCTTCAGACGATTCGCCTTAAGGTGTTTCGAGCGAGTCGTGGAGCGAGCAGTCGGCTAAGCCGGAGACGTATTTCGAGTAGACCCAGCCCTCGATGGGGGCGCTGATCCGGTACCAGCCGTAGCCGGGGATGGGGGACGCCGTTGGTGGCGTGCCCGGCTGCGTGAGAACGAACTCCTCGCCGGTCACGGTGGAGTTGTCCTCGACGGTGCGAACGAGCTGGGCGGTGGCGGACGGTTCTGCGCGGACGTTCAGGCCGGTCCCCTGCGTGCAGACGGTCATTTCGCCCGGCAACTTCGAAGCCTGGTAGTACTGCACGCCGCCCGCGTAGTAGGCCCACTTGCCGTCTGCCTCGCGTCCCATAAGCAGACCCGATGAGCCACCGGACGGGCCTTCGATCTTAAGCACAGCGACGCCGAGCGAGGCGTTTTCGCGATTGTCGGGGTCTATCGAGATGCAGTCTGCTTGCTCGGGATTATTGGTGGTGCAATCGGCCTCGGAGACACCTTCAAGGAGCTCGATGGCGCCGGCGAGTGCCGCTTCGGCCGGGTCTTCCGACGGGGAGGCGGACGATGAAGCGCCCCTAGTAATAACCGCGCCGGGTGCGGATGAGGTGCTCGATGGTTGCTCGTCGTCCCCGCCGCCGCAACCGATCGTAGCGGCGCCGGCAAAGGCGAGGGCGAGAACGATCTTTCCCACGGCTTACCTCCCAACGCTGACAGAACGAAGTTGATGGTCGCTCATTAAACTCAGTCCTCTAGCGGGTTGAAGACGAGGCCGGTGGGCACTTTCGGGTAGAAGAAGGTGGACTTCTGGGGCATGCGCTCGCCGGCGTCCGCGACGTCGAGCACGCGGGTGATGGGGACGGGGTTCATTAGCACGGCGTATCGCGCGCGGCCGCTGCGCACGTCGCGGACTGCTTCGGCGGCGTCTTCGGTGAACCAGAGGGTGTTGTAGTCCGACACCTGCGATTCTTCGAGGCCGAGCACGTGCTGGAGGATGACGTGGTTAGCGATCGCATAATCGAGAGAGCGCCAGGCGGGGGAACGGTCCAGCGGAAGCAATGCGTCGACGGCCTTCGGGTGGGAGATCGTGAGGAGGTAGATGTCCTCGGACTCCGCCGAAGCGAGGCCGAAGGCCGGTGCTCCGCGCGTAGCGACAAGGCGCGCTTCGAGGGCGTCAAGAAAGGGTTGCTCCTCGACGGCGAACAGGCCCGCCATTCGGCCGAGCGCCTCCGACAGCGGGACGCCCGCCGCAGCCACGCGATGGATGGGCAGGACGAGGAGCCCGGGGTCGGCGGACGAGGCGAGGGCGACAAGCGCGAAGT
>WNGD01013767.1_pt1 | contig 17613 bp, 20 predicted proteins | sample 5400671 | NCBI WGS metagenome assembly WNGD01 (sample SAMN13153369, study PRJNA577476) | soil metagenome | isolation source: 40 cm soil or saprolite under grassland replicate 2 | place: USA:California | collected 2016-06-15
CCGGCAAAGTCGACGCCAAGATTCGGCCCTTTGACAAACAAGGCGATCAAGACCGCCATGTTGACCGCGGTTGAGAGGATAACGGCAATTTTGCGATAACGCGTAAACGGAATGTTGGTTCCCGGCTTGATGAGCTCCATAGCTCTCCTTCAGATGCTGATGCTTTCGAGTCTTCGCGCCGCCATTCGTTGGTCATAGTAGATGCGGGTCAAATAGACCGCGGTTAAGACCGTGGTAATAATGCCGATACAAAGCGTAACGGCAAAGCCCTTGATCGGGCCGGTGCCGAACTGAAACAGAATGACGCCCGACAGAAAGGTGGTGATATTCGAATCCAAGATCGCCGGCAGCGCGTGTTGATAACCCGCTTCGATGGCAGAACGGACGGCTCGTCCCCCGCGCAGCTCCTCACGGATGCGCTCGTTGATCAACACGTTGGCATCGACGGCCATCCCGATGGTGAGAACGATACCGGCAATACCGGGAAGGGTCAGAACCGCTTGGAATCCAGCGAGCACTGCTATCATAAATAAAATATTAAAAATCACCGCCAGGACGGCCAATAAACCAGCGCCTTTGTAGTATGCGATCATAAAGACGATCACCAACGCACCCCCGACGACAAAGGAAGTGATTCCCTGATGGATGGAGTCCTGTCCGAGCGAAGGTCCGACGGTACGCTCTTCGGCAATCTCCACGGGTGCCGGCAGAGCGCCGGCGCGCAAGATAATCGCCAGATCCCTCGCCTCTTGGATAGTGAAGCTGCCGGTGATGGAAGCCCGCCCGCCGCCGATCCGTTCCTGAATCACCGGCGCCGAGTAGACTCGATTGTCGAGCACGATGGCCAGCCGCCGCTTCACGTTGGCCGCCGAGACCTGCTCGAAGAGCCTTGCGCCGCTGGAGTTCAAAATCAATTCGACATACGGCCCCTGTAGTTGCGCGCTCGGCCTCACGCGCGCGTCCGTGATGTATTCGCCGGTCATTAACGTCCGCGATTCCACTACGTACGCCGTCTTATCCGCGCCGATGCCACCCTCTCCCTTGCCGGCATGGCCGTATAGCACCTGACGGCCTTCGCCCTTTCCGGATCTTGGATCCCCGGAAGCTGGATTAAAATATCCTCCTGCCCCTGCCGCTGGATGATCGGTTCGCTGACGCCGAATTGGTCGATACGATTGCGGATGGTTTCCAGCGACTGGTCCACGGCGTAATCGCGCAGCGATTTCATCTCGTCTTTGCTGAGAGTCAAGAATAGGTCCGTTGTGCCGCCACTGGCTTGAGTCTTGACCTCCGTCAGGTTGGCGAAGTCACCCTTCAATACGCCACGGACGCGCTCGGCGCTCGCGGCCGGGAATTTGAGCTCGATCAGCGTGCCCTGCCTCTCGATGGACACGCCTGAGATCCCTCGTTCGCGTAGAATGTTCGTGAGATCGCCCTTGACTCGCTCGACGTTGTTCTCTATCGCCTTGTCCACTTTTACCGTGAGGATTAAATGGCTTCCGCCTTGGAGGTCGAGTCCCAGGTGGATCCGATCCGGCCAAATATATCAGTGAGGCCAAGACCGCGACGATAAACAACGTCAATCGAGCTGCAACACCACGCCGCATTCCGTTACTCCTTTGCTTCCTTGCTCGAACTCTTCTCGCCCGTGACTACGGCAGAGATCTGAGGCCGGTGAACGCGGATCCTCACGTTGGGGGCCACCTCCAAAGTCACCACGTTTTCCGCCAGGGCCACCACCTTACCGTAAATTCCGCCGGAGGTCATCACCTCGTCATTTTTTTTGAGCTTGTTGAGCAGCTCCTGGTGCTCCTTTGTTTTCTTCTGCTGTGGGCGAATGACCATGAAGTACATGATGACAAATATCAGAATGAACGGGAGTAGGGTCATCATCGAGTTGGGCCCGCCGAGTCCGGGCGCGGCTTGCGCCCATGCGATATCGCTCATGGATCCTCCTCAAATTATTCAGTCGTAGAGAGGCTTCAAATCCGGACGCCGGGTCCAGAAATCGGATCGGCCTTCGCGAATGGCCTCACGACACATTTCCATAAGCCGATGGTAAAAGTAAAGGTTGTGGAGGCTATTCAATTGCGACGACAGAATTTCACCGGCCATGTAGAGATGGCGCAAGTAGCCCCGAGAAAAATTACGGCAGCAATAGCAAGCACAGTTCTCGTCCGGTGGCCTGGGATCGTTGGCGAATTCAGCGCGCTTGATGCTGAGTTTGCCCTGGGATGTAAACAGCGTGCCGTTCCTCGCGTTGCGCGTGGGGATGACGCAGTCGAACATGTCGAAACCGGCCCGCACCCCTTTGAGAATATCCTGCGGCTGCCCTACTCCCATCAAGTACCGCAGGCGGTTTTCCGGTAAGAGTGCCACCGTAAAAGCGCCGATGGATTGAAGCAACTCTTCCCCTTCGCCAACCCCCAATCCTCCCACTGCGAAACCGTCGAAGGGCATCGGTGTCATCTCTTGAACGCACCAATCGCGCAGGTTCTCGTACATACCGCCCTGAACGATGCCGAACATCAGTTGGTCTTTTTGAGCATGAACTTTCAGGGACCGTTCCGCCCAACGAATGGTTCGCCCGGTGGAAGTTCGAACATATTCCCGCGTCGCATCATGCGGGATGCATTCGTCGAGCACCATTGCAATGTCGCTGCCGAGTGATTCCTGGATCTCCACCACCTTTTCTGGCGTGAGCAGATGAGTGGAGCCATCCAAGTGGGATTGAAAATGCGCCCCTTCCTCGGCAATACGCCGCATGGCCCCTAAACTGAAAACCTGATACCCGCCGCTGTCGGTCAAAATCGGCCCATCCCAACCCATAAAGCGATGCAAACCACCCAGCTCTCGAATCAAATCCGCACCCGGCCGAAGATAGAGATGGTAGGTATTACCGAGAAGAATCTGGCAACCCATTTCTTTTAAATCTCTGGGTAGCATCGCCTTCACCGTTCCCTGCGTCCCGACCGGCATGAAGGTAGGCGTCTCCACCACGCCATGGGCAGTGACCAGGCGACCGAGACGAGCCTTGGTCTCCGCATCTTTTTTTATTACTTCAAAGTGAGCGGTCATCTTCCAATTTTCGATTTTTGATTTTGGATTTTCGCTTCAATGTAAAATCGGCAATCTAAAATGCCAATATTAAAGAATCAACATCGCATCTCCGTAGCTATAAAACCGATACTGCATCTTGATCGCTTCGGCGTAGGCCCGCCGTACCTGTTCCAGGCCGGCAAACGCGGCCACGAGAATCAAGGGCGTCGAACCTGGAAGATGAAAGTTGGTGATCAGAGCGTCAATGACGCGAAACCGGTCCCCCGGACGGATATACAGACGCGCGATACCTTCATCCTTCTCTACTTTGCCTTTCTGCAGGGCGATCCACTCCAATGCGCGCGTGCTGGTCGAACCGACCGCCACCACCCGATGGCCGGCTTGTTTGGTCCGATTGATTTTATCCGCCGTCTCGGTGGAGAGTACGTACCGCTCCCCTTCCATCCGATGGTTTTCGACCCGCTCTTCACGCACCGGTTGGAAAGTACCCGGCCCCACGTGGAGGGTCAATAGAGCGCGATCAATTCCGGCTGCCCGCAAACGCTCCAACAACTCAGGAGTAAAATGAAATCCCGCCGTCGGCGCTGCAATGGCGCCATCATTTGCAGCATAGACCGTTTGATAGCGCTCCCAGTCGAGCGCGGCCGCTTCGCGGTTGCGCGTGATATAGGGAGGCAGAGGCGGTTCGCCGAGAGCTTGCAGTAGGTCGCGAAAGTCGCCGGAATGATGAAATCCCAATCCGAAACGGCCGCGGCCCATGTCGCCGATGACCTGTGCCGTCATGCCGTTCGCAAAAATAATTCGGCTCCCGACCTGCGGCTTCTTGGCGCTATCGACGAGAGCCAGCCAAAGGCTGCGCCTTCCGGGGAATGGTTCGAGGAGCAAGACTTCCACCTTGCCACCGCTCGCTTTTGTGCCATGCAGCCGAGCCGGGAAAACCTTGGTGTCGTTCAAGACCAGCAGATCGCCCGGTTCAAGAAAATTTTCCAAGTCTGCGAAGACGCTGTGAGTCAGCTCACCGCTCCGTCGCTCAAGCACGAGGAGACGCGACCTTTGCCGGTCCCGGCTCGGATAGGCAGCAATCAAAGATTCCGGGAGCGCGTAATTGAATTCCTTAAGGTCCATAAAAAATAAATGTGATTCCGGCGCGCGAGGGTGACCTCGAAGTCCTCTCACCCAGGTCAGGTCGAAGGCTGCGACGGAAGGAACAGCTTGAATTGGATCAAAGATGTAATGTCGGGCAGGTTACAACGTCATGTATCATTCTTCTTCAGAAACGGTGTGAGCAAGTCGATAGGCACCGGAAAAATGGTCGTTGAATTTTTCTCCGATGCCACCTCGACGAGGCTTTGAAGGAAACGGAGCTGTAACGCCATGGGTTGTTTGCCGATAACCTCGGCCGCGTCCGCCAGCTTCTGTGAGGCCTGAAATTCTCCCTCGGCATGAATGACCTTGGCGCGCCTTTCCCTCTCCGCTTCCGCCTGTTTGGCCATGGCCCGTTGCATTTCCTGGGGGAGATCGATGTGCTTCAGCTCGACGAGCACGACTTTGATCCCCCAGGGGTCGGTCTGGGCGTCCAGAATCTCCTGAATGCGGGTGTTGATCTTTTCCCTCTCGGCCAAGAGCTCGTCCAACTCACCTTGCCCGCAGACGCTCCGCAGCGTTACCTGCGCGAGCTGGGAGGTCGCAAAGAGGTAATTCTCCACTTCCCTGACCGCCCGATTCGGGTCCAATACTCGAAAATAGAGCACCGCATTGACTTTCACCGACACGTTGTCGCGGGTGATGACGTCCTGCGGTGGAATGTCCATGGTCACGGTGCGAAGATCCATTTTCACCATCTTTTCAATGCCAGGAATCACATAAACCATCCCCGGCCCCCGTGCCCCCACCATACGGCCCAGTCTAAAAACCACCGCCCGTTCGTATTCCTTAAGAATTTTTATTCCGCTGATAATGAGAATAACGACGATAATAAAAAACGTTGCAAGCGGTCCGACTCCAAACATGGCTGCCTCCCCTAGTTCTTTGCTCTGCTCTCGGAAAAGCGACTCACCTTGAGACACATACCGTCGTAACCCACCACTTTGACTTTTTCCCCGATGTCGATTTCGGCGTCAGCTTGAGCATTCCAGTATTCGCCATGAACGAATATCTTACCGGCGGGATTTAGCTTGCCGCGCACCTCACCGACCTCACCGAGGAGTCCTTCCAATCCCAACGTCGGCCTGGATTTCTGCGATCGAAAAACCAGGTAGCTGACGGCAAGCACAAAGGCTCCCAAAGTCCCGACCGCGGTGAAAACGATCGGACGGTCCACGCCGAAATCAGATCCCTGGGTGTCGAACAATAGCAAGGATCCAAGCGCCATCGCGATGATGCCGCCGACCCCCAAGACCCCGAAGCTGGGAAAGAAAGCTTCACCGACGAGCAGCCCCACGCCGAGCAGCATCAAAACGAGTCCCGTATAATTGATCGGCAGCAGTTGGAACGACGCCAGCGCCAGCAAAAGACAGATGGCCCCCGCCACGCCCGGAAAAAAAACCCCGGGGTGAGAGAACTCCATGTAGAGCCCTAAAATCCCCACCCTCATGAACAAATAAACGATGTTCGGGTCGGCAATGGCGTTGATGATTCGCTGCTTTAAACTCATCTCATAGCGCACTATCCGAACCCCTTTCAGAGCCAGAGTATGCGGACGCCCCTCGAGCTCGACTTTTCGTCCATCCGCCTGCCTGAGCAGATCGTCGATATCTTTGGCCACGATATCGATGACGTTTTTTTTCAACGCTTCTCTTTCGGTGATGGAAACGCTTTTACGCACCGCCTGCACGGCCCACTCGGTATTGCGGCCACGCTGCTGGGACGCCTTTGACTTCCTGTCCCCCGCCCGAAACCGGATGCGCCGCGCCGATATTGGTTCCCGGCGCCATGGCCGCGATGTGACCTGACATGGTGACAAACACCCCAGCGGAGCCCGCCCCGGCGCCACTCGGTGAGACATAAACGATTACCGGGATCGGCGCGCCCAAAATTTCTTTAACGATGGTGCGCGTCGAGGTGAGCAGCCCCCCCGGGGTATCGAGTTGAATCACCAGCGCCTGCGCACGGTTCAACTTCGCGCGCCCGATGCTCTCGCGGATGAAATCGTCCACGGCCGGATTAATGGTTCCGTCGATAACGATGACATCGACATGCGGTGCCGACGCGTCTTGCGGCTGCGCCATGACCCCCAGTCCCGCTAGCATTAATGTCAGGAAAAAAAGAATCTTAAGCGTTCTCACCGCGCATCTCTTTCATCACTTTTTTGATGTCTTGCCAAACTAGTTTCTTGTCCGCCGGGTTGCGCAGTAAATAGGCCGGATGGAATGTCGGCATCAGTTTGATTCCATGATAACTGTGCCAATTGCCCCGCAACTTGGTAATTGGAGCTTTCGTTTGCAGCAGTGTCTGCACGGCAAATTTGCCCAACGCGACAATTATTTCGGGCCGCACCAGGTCAATCTGTTTTTTCAGGAAGGGCTCACAAGAGGCGACCTCGTCGGGTTCGGGGTTGCGGTTTTCCGGTGGGCGACACTTTACAACGTTGGCGATGTAGACGTCCTCACGGCGAAAACCCATTCCCTTGGTGATAATATCGGTCAAGAGCTGTCCGGCCCGCCCGACGAAAGGCTCTCCTTGCAAATCTTCATCGCGTCCCGGTCCTTCGCCAATAAACATCAGCTTTGCCTTGCGATTGCCCACGCCGAAGACCAAGTGCGTTCGCCCGGGCCAGAGTTTGCACCGACGGCAGTCGCCGATGGCCGCGCGCAGCTCCTCAAGGCTTTTGGCTTGAAATGCGGCTGCGGAGTCGGAAAAAAGGTCACCAGCAGTGCCACTTAAGAGATTCTCGTTGTTCGCCATTACGGAACCCGTTTCCGGAAGATCGTCTTGCGGCACAAAGCGGACGCCGATGCGCTGCCGCCGTTGCAAGTGACGGCTCAAGGAGGTCACCAGCTTAGCCAATTCTGCTCCGTCACCTTGTTCGGACATAAGCGACACCATCCTTCCATCGGCGGATCTTATCACCGGACGACGAAAGGTATCAATAACACGGGCGCAGGTCGATCGCCAATCGATAGGGACCTAGCCAAGCTGCCCCAGCTGAGCCAGATAGACCGACCGGAGGGGAGTCAAGAAAGTTAGTGTCTGCGGCCATAAATAATCTTGATAGGTGTAGGAAGAGCCATGGAAAGCGCCATCGTAGTAGAGCAGCGTTGCCTCGGCAAAGATACCGGATCGAAGATATATCCGATGGCTCGCGTTCTTCGTCGATGCCAGGACAACTTTACCCGCTTCAAGATAGCCGGGATCGAGGTTCACTCTCCGTCCCGAATGCTGCGGCATTTCGCTCCGGTACCTGTCCTCTATCCTTTGTGTCGCGAGTTTGAAATCGGCGAGTCTTTCCGGAGAGGCCAGAGGCTCAAAAGAAACGAATCTCCGCAACAACCGGGGACCCATTTCTTCTTCGTAGAATCTGGAGAAACTCCAGGGGAAAATTTCACTGCGGGCATCGATAGAACCGAAGATTGCGGCCAAGTCCGTTTCGACGGCGGCTAAAAGCTCGCTGTCAGATGACAGTAGGGCAACGAAATATTTCGCAGGCTTGGGTTCCCTAGGAGTTCCCATCTGAATGTTTGTCTTTCAAAGCCAGAAGATGATCATAGATCCGATCCGCCAACTCATCCTTAGTCATGAGTGATAGGGAATCGCTCGCGCCGCTACGATCCACGATCGTTGCGATATTGGTATCGCCGTCGAATCCGCCTCCTGCTTGAGTGACGTCGTTCGCCACGATTAAATCGAGGTTTTTTTCGTGGAGTTTCCGTGTCGCGTTTGCAATGAGTTCTTCCGTCTCCGCAGCAAAACCCACCAACAGCTTGCCATTCTTCCTCCGTCCCAATTCCCTGAGAATGTCGGGATTCGGTTCGAGGCGAATGTCCAGGGGAGCTTTTCCCCGCTTCAATTTCTTGCTGGAAGCGTCCACAGGGCGATAGTCGGCAACCGCCGCGGCCATGATGACCGCCGTGCACTCCGGGAATTGCTCGAGCACGGCGCGGCGCATCTCGGCCGCTGTATTCACCGGGATGAGTCGGACTGCCGACGGAGGCTCGATCGCACTGGGGCCGCTAACTAAAACGACCCCGGCTCCCCTCCGCACCGCGGCGCGTGCCAGCGCATAACCCATTTTTCCGGACGAACGATTGGAAATGTAACGAACCGGATCCAACGGCTCGCGACTTGGCCCCGCGGTGATCAGAAATCTTTCACCGAGCAGGTCTTTTTTTCTCAGCAGAGACCGTATTTCCTCTAAGATTTTCTCCGGCTCGGGCAGGCGGCCTTTGCCCTCATAGCCACATGCAAGATAGCCTTCCGCTGGTTCCATGAAATGGTAACCGATCCGCCGTAGTTTCCGAATATTCTCCTGTAAAATAGGATTTTCGTACATGTGAATGTTCATAGCCGGCGCGATCAAGACGGGCGCTTGCGTGGCCATCAGCACAGTCGTCAATAAATCGTCGGCGATTCCCGCTGCGATCTTGCCGATCACGTTCGCGGTCGCTGGCGCGATGACAAACAAATCCGCGGAGTCCGCCAAATTGATATGGCCGATTTCCGATTCTTGGGTAAGATTGAAACTTTCAGTTGCAACTGGTTTTCCAGAAAGGGTTTGAAAAGTGAGTGGAGTCACAAACTCCATGGCTGCCCGCGTCATGATTACCTGCACGGCCAAACTATCTTTGACCAATAGTCGGACGAGTTCGACGGCCTTGTAACAGGCGATCCCTCCGGTTACACCAATAATCACTCTTTTTTCCTTCTCGCCCGCCGTCATATTGTCAAAATAACCGAATAATCAGGGGTTTGCAAACTTTTACCCGCCTCGGATTGAGTAGGAATTGTGAAATTGACCCCGTTCTGACTCAGTTGCAACTTTTTGTCGTTCGTGTTCTCTAACATTCAAGTTAATAATTCCACCACAATCGAGGAAGTTCCTTCAATTGCCAATTATTAATGTCAGAAGGGCTTGGACAGGTGGCATGCTTTTGGCGTAACGTTCTCAATTCAAACTACGGTAGAACTTAGTGTTTTTACTTGACCAAAATATCAACTTAATATAAGTGACAACGAAGGCTGCAAAGGAGACATGCATGAATAGAGCTTCTCGGTTCTCGATATCGTATTTTTGGCGAGGGGTGCTGTTGGCGGTTACACTCAGCTGGTTGCTAGTGAGCGTCGGCGTAATCTATGCGGGCGATGAGGCCCAAATCGGTGAGCCGAGTTCAGATGGAATTGGAGCTGGGCCAACGACGCCTCTTGCCGACATTCAAACCGTTTCTGAAAGCTCTGCTTACGCCTTCGAATTGGCCGATGGATCAGCAGGGGGCGAGGATTTCGAAAGCGACCCCTTCGAAAGCTTCAACGAGAAAATGTTTTGGTTCAATCGGGAGGTACTGGATCGGTTTATACTCAAACCCGTAGCGACCGCTTGGGACTTCGTGCTTCCAGATCCCGTGCAAAGGGGAATTCACAATGCCTTTGACAATCTCCAGGTAGTCCGGCGCGTGGTGAATAATGCCCTGCAACTCAAATTCGTCGGCACGGCCAAGGAAATCGCGCGCTTCGGTATCAACAGCACACTCGGAGTCGTCGGTCTATTTGACCTGGCTAAGGACGGCTTCGGCATCGAACAAAGCGACGAGGACACCGGACAAACATTCGGCGTTTGGGGAATGGGCCCCGGTCCGTACCTCGTTCTCCCCTTCCTACCGCCGCTCACGATTCGTGACGGTATTGGCTATGCCCTAGACTCGGCCATGACCCCTTACATCTACTTTGTGCCGTGGTATGTCACTATTGGCGGGAACGCGACTAACATCGTTAACGAGCGATCCCTCAACCTGGACCGTTTTGAACGGGTCGAAGAAAGCACGGTCGACCTCTACGGAGCCGTGCGCAATGCCTACCTGCAAAGGCGAGCCGCGGCGATCCGGCAGTAATCGGCTGTAAGCCAGACAATGGTTCGGAGTGAGTGGCATTAGAGACCACTCACTCCGCATCCGCCACAGAAATTATCTTTTCATGAACACTAGAACCTCGCCCACCAGGGATCGGGTTCCTTCTTGGGTCCTTCGACCTTGACGTCATAAGTTTCGAGCAGCGTACCTTCGGCCAGCTTCAGCTTCGAAATCGAGTTGTTATAGTCCGTAACCGCGCGCAGCTCTGCTCCTTGAGCCTCAAGGAATCTGGATTGAAAGTCGATGACATCTTTCTGCGTCACGAGACCAACACCAAAGCGCTTTTCTTGGCCGCGCAAATTTTCTTCCGCCAACTCGCGAGCCCGCTGCGTGCTCTGGATGCGTTTCCAGTTCGCCTCCGCGTCGCTCAGCGCTTTTTCCGCCTCTAAAGTGATCTGCGATACGAGATCCCGCTGGCGCGCCCGAGCTTGCTCCAACTCAATCCGCGCCTGGGCAAACTTGCTTCTGGCTTGGGCGTTGGCGAACGGAATCTGCAAGACCACGCCCACGCTGTAATTATAAAGATCACCACTGCCAAGACGGTCGAGCGACCGGGAGTAGTTACCGGGAAACGGGTTGTCAGAGTTGGGCTTGAGATCACCCGCAATGCCGGTGAGCCCCGCTCCAGCCTTCAAATCCAAGCGGGGCAGCAGCTGGTTCTCAGCGTAGCGGACTTGCAGAGCTTGATTTTGAACCGTCAGCGCCGCGGACAAGATTTCCGGCCGCCGGGTGAGAGCCGTCTCCAGGCTCATCGCGTGATCCACCGGCACGGGCTTCACCGATGGACTTTCACTCGGTTCAATCTGGCGCGGCAAAAAGACTTTCTCGGGGTTAAAGTTGATCGTCAATCTCAGGTTGGTGCGCGCAATTCCCAAGTCATTTTCTGAAATGATCACAAGCTCTTCTCGGCGAGCTCTCTCGGCCTGGGCTTCCGTCACTGCAACCCGCGGCAAAGCTCCGGCGTGGACTCTGGACTCGGCATTTTTGAGCAGTAAGTCAGCCAGTTCCACGCCCTTTTTTTGCACCGTCAAATTCTCCCTTGCAAACACGACCGCCCAATAGGCCTCGGTAATCCGTTGAATGAGCTGCGCCAGTTTAGCCTGATACCCAAATACGCTGATGCCTTCGCGATTTTCGTCGATGCGCACGAAGATCGTTGTCAGCCCCCAGCCAAAATCCCGCAGCAGCGGTTGCGTCAGCGAAAAGCCCAGGCGCGGACGATATTGCGGCTTGAGCACTTGGTCGGGCAAACTCCCGATGAACACAGGGTTGAGAAAGGAGATTTCAAATTGAGCGCCAGTGAGGAGAAATTTTCTGATCGCCAAGTTGTAATCGCGGTTCTGGCTGGTTTGAACCGGCTGAAAAAATGGGCTGGCGGTAATCCCGTACGGATCAACCGCGTAGTCTTTATGAAACTCCAAGTTCAAAGTGGGATCGAAGATCGACTTTTCAATCCGGGTCTGTTCCGCCGCCCGCAATGGCTCCAAGCGATCGACTTCAATGCCCGGATTGTTTTTCAAGCCCACAAAGATCGCTTCTTTCAGTGTCATCTGAGCGGTCTCGCGGTCCGCGGTCCGCAGGAATTCGAGGCTGTAGGCCTCCGCAAGCGAAGGATAGGCAGACCATTGATCGGCGAGCAGGCGGAACGGTTTCGGAGTCTCGCGAAAATCTTCCTGATGCGTACCAGGCTCAGCGGAGTAACACGGGGATGACAAAGTTAACCCGAGACCGACGAAAATTATTAACGATCGGATCACTTTCATACGATCCTCCTCATTGCCCATGCGCCGCGCGTCCGTTCTGCAGCAGCGAAGCGATCAATTGGAATTAAACTGATTTGGTGTTCTTAAGTACCCATCCCGTTTTCCTTATGTCAATCCGTTTAACCGATGAATCTCGGCTTCGAACCGTCCAGATCCGTCGATCCTATTGACAACCAAGGAACCGTTCATTATGAAATAAAACCTACTCGATGGTTACCCAAGGAAGCTGGAAACAACCCATGAGCCCCTCTATCGGCGGCAACATCACGGGAGGGTGAGATCAGAAAGATGCCGAGAACGAAAAAGAAAACTGCCGGACGGCCCGCAAAAAGCCGCTCGGAGAATTACTTCGACGACGCCAATCAGGAAGAAGGTGAAAACGAAGATCTTCCAAGTGACGAAGCGGGCAGACGAAAGATCAAGAAAAACTACGAAGAGTTGCTCGGCATCCGCATCGAAAAGCTGAGGGGTCGGGTGCTCAACCGCGAGAAGATCAACAAGAGCATCGATGGTCTGTACTTCATCTGCTACGAATGCAAGAAAATCTGCCACAATCTAGATGATGGATGGGTGGAGGAAGCCGGGACCCAAAACAATTATTGTGGCGCTTGCGCAAAGGCAAAGGGTATTCGCAGCAACGCGGCCTAAAAGTTCACCCTCAGACGGCTGAGCACTTCCCCAAGCTCGCCGGGAAGGCCGGCCTCGATTTTAACCGTTCGGCCGGTCTCCGGATGCTGAAACTCTAAAGCGGCTGCGTGCAGAAAGTGACGTCCCAGCCCAAGGGTGTCTGTGTTTTCCGCGCCGTAAAGCGCGTCCCCGACGATGGGATGACCGATGGCAGCCATGTGAACTCGAATCTGATGCGTCACGCCGGTTTCCATCTCGATCTCAACTAAACTCAATCCTCGCGAATCCTTGAGCTTCCGGAACCGCGTCAGCGCTTTCCAGCTTCTCTGCCCCCTCTGCGTTTTAAGATTCAAAATCGCTCGCATTCGTTTCCGGTCTCGTGAATCATGAGCGAGTGGATACGAGACACTCCCTTCCGCTGGTGTGATACCCCACACCAGTGCCCAATAGTTCTTTGTAACTTGCCCGCTCGAAGGAGGCTTGTGTCTTCGCGATCAAGACCAAACCCGAGGTCTCGCGATCGATCCGATGAACTAATCCCGGCTCCCACTTGCTCTTTCCCACGTTAAGAACCTCCACACGCTGGGCCGCAATAAAATTGGCCAACGTTCGGTCATCTCGACCGGAGAAACCGTGCGTGTCCATACCAGCCGGTTTGTCGACGATCAGTAAGCATGCGTCTTCATACACGATCGGCACCCGCAACTCCAAATTCGGGAGCGGTCCGTCAGATAACCATTGCTCCGGCCCCACGAAACTGACGACGCCCTCCGCCGCAAGGCGTTGTCCCTTGCTAGCCGGTCGTCCGTTCAGCAAAAAGAGCCTCTCTTCAATCAGCCTTTCTGCTTCCCGCCGCGATAGATGAGGCAAGATTTGATGCACGAAAACGTCTAAGCGGAGGCCGGCTTGATCTATGGAAACCGTCCAGTTGTTCTGCTTGAACAACGACCCTTGATCCGCCACGATAGCTACCTTACACTATCTCGCAATATTCTGAATTGGACGACAGCATGAAACGATCGGCGTTCTGCGTGATCATAGCTGGCGGCAAAGGGACCCGTTTTTGGCCCTTGAGCCGCTCGCAGCGGCCTAAACAGCTGCTAAAGATTCTCAGCTCGAAATCACTGATTCGCGAAACCGCCGATCGGGTGTTTGCTCTGAGCGGTCCCAAGCAGACCTTGGTGGTCACCGTCGCCGATCAACTCAAGGGTTTAGCCAAAGAGCTTCGGATGTTGCCGCGGGCGAATTTTCTCGCCGAGCCTGAGGGGAAAAACACCGCGCCCTGTATCGGCCTCGCCGCATTGGAGGTCGTCGCCCGCGATCCCAAGGGGATTATGCTCGTGCTGCCGGCGGACCATTGGGTGGCCGATGTCAGCGCCTTTCGCCGCGCGCTCAACAGCGCGGTGGAGCTTGCGAGCGCGAGCGACAATCTGATTACCATCGGCATTCGACCCGATTACCCGGAAACGGGCTACGGCTATATCATGAAGGGTAAACCGGTTGGCGCAAATAACCTTGGCGGCGCTTATCAGGTTAAACAATTTAAAGAAAAACCTTCCGAAAAAATGGCGCGCCAACTCATCCGTCGAGGCTCGCTTTGGAACAGCGGGATTTTTATTTGGCGGGCTTCGACCCTGCTGGAATTGATGCGTCGCTACCAACCTGCCATCGCCGATGCCCTCAGCCAAATCAGTCAAGCCGCGAGAGGAAAATCCCTGGCAAAACCGAATCCGGGGTTAAAATGCCTGATTGCTCGTGAGTACCAAAAAATGCCCAACATCTCTATCGATCACGCCGTGCTCGAAAAGGCGGGCTCTGAAGGCAAAGTGCTGACCTTGGAAGCAAACTTCGGTTGGAGCGACATCGGCAGTTGGGCGGCCGTACATCGTATGATGCATCGGGATCACGACGGTAACGCAGGGAATGGCAAATGGCTTGGGCTTGGAGCCAAAAATTGTCTCATTCACGCCCAGGACCGGCTGGTTGTGCTCCTGGGCGTCCAAGATGCCGTTGTCGTCGATACGCCGGACGCGTTGCTCGTGGGTGATCTCAAACGCTCTCAGGAAGTTCGCGAGCTGGTGGAAGAGCTTAGGCAAAAAGGCTACGGTCCTTACACAGTCAAGTAGTCGCGCTCGCCGCAATGATTCCGGTTCTGAATCCGATGAAAGCCAAAGGCCCGCTGCGCGAAGGCGACCCGGTCATTTTTCTAGACCGCAAGGACAGAGAGTATCTCTTTCGCCTCGATCGGAGTCATCCCATCTCGATCCGCGGCGGTAAGATCTCCGCCGACGAGATCATCGGTCAAGACGAAGGCAGTGTCGTCCGCTCTTCGCTGAACGAGCCCTTTTTGGTCTTTCGTCCGAGCTTTCCTCAACTCATTCCAAATCTGCCACGCAATGCTCAGATCATTTATCCGAAGGACATCGGCCCAATCTTGGTCTGGGCGGATCTCTTTCCCGGGGCGCGGGTAGTGGAAGCCGGACTGGGAGCGGGCGCGTTGAGTATGGCGCTGTTACGTGCCATCGGGACTGAAGGCCATCTTTTCTCCTATGAAATACGCGAAGACTTTGCGGACATGGCGCGGAAGAATGTCGCCAAATATTTCGGACCGGTGACGAATTGGACAGTGAAAGTGGGTGATGTCGCTGCGGCATTGGACGAAACGGAGATCGACCGTATGATTCTGGACCTGCCCGAGCCGTGGCAGGTGATCGAAGGCGCCTGGAAAATTCTACGGCCTGGCGGGATTTTGCTCTGTTATCTGCCGACGATATTGCAGGTCAAAAGTTTGGTCGATGCTCTACGAGACGATAAACGCTTCGCGTGTATCGAGACGATGGAGACTTTGATGCGTTTCTGGCACATCAAAGGCATGAGCGCCAGACCCCAGCATCGCATGGTGGCCCACACCGGATTTCTCACCTCGGCTCGTAGATTGGCCGGCGGCCAAAAAGACATTCCCCGGGCTCCATGATTCGTCGATGATTTTCGCTTCAGGAAAACCCTGGGTCGAGGCCATTTCTCACGAATAGCCCTTTTGCAGCCACCACTCGGCGATCTCTATGCGGCGGGCGAACCAAACCTTGGAAAAGCCCTTGGCGTACTTGATGAACTCGTCAATGATTTTGGTTCGGAACGGAACGCCGGAGACAAAGGGGTGGAGATTGAAAGCGAAGTATTTTGGCGAGCCTTGCTCCCCTTCCCAGTACAAATAGTCAAACTGGTCCTTCATGATCTGTAGCAAATCTCTCGGTGTCCTTCCGGTTCCGTAAGTCGAGTAGTCGTTGCATCCGGGCACGTTATAAGGAACGACGACCACCTTTCGTCCGCGCGCCTGAACGATGTAGGGATTGTCGCTGTTCAGAGGATCCGCCCACCAAACGAACCCAGCCTCGGCAACCAGCTCCAGTGTGTTAGGGGTGGAAGCATGGCCCGGCGAAAGGTAACCCGTGGGCTTTTGCCCTAGAACTTTTTCAAAGGCGCCCACCGTCTTCTGGATCGATTCTCGCTCCTGCTCTCTGGTGTACATGAAGGAATATTCATGCTCATAACTTTCGGAAGAAAATTCATGACCTTGAGACTTGAACTCTCTGCATTCATCGGCGAACTGTTCCACCTTCAATCCGTTCATCAGAAAAGTCACCTTGAGGTTATGGCGATCGAAGAGATCCACGATTCTCCAGATGCCGACGCGGTCGCCGTATTCTCGCTCGGTCACGAGCGCCATATTCTGCTTAAAAACAGCCTTTGGTGGCGGAATAGTAGCGCCGCCTTGGCGCTGAAGCGATTCGTGCGTGGCAAAGTTCTCCGGCCAAACCTCCCACGGCACAATGAAAGTCACACAGATCTTGGCTTTGTCTGGCCATTCTATCGGTCTTGGTCTACCCATGATTTCTCCTTACTCTGAGTTTTTCGAGCCCTGAAGCTATTGTTCGATTTTGGGTTTCGAGCTCACGGAAAGCGCTTCCTAACAAAAGTGGCGAACGCCCCATTTGCTCGGAACTCCGACGAAAAGATATATTGCACCCGGCTTGGCTCGTCAAGCGGAGAGCGCGAGAGAACGGATTCGGTGCGTGATCACGCGATCACCTTGACATCCAAGAGGTGCGCGTCTAAACATTGAGCGCTACAGGAAACACATGAAAAGCCGAATCTTCTTGTTTGCTTTCTTTATGATTCTCGCTCCGCACGCGCGCGGACAATCGTCGCCCGAGAAAGTGGTCGTCGCCTATCCGAGTCGGAGTATCGCCTCCATCGATCTTTACATCGCGCAAGACCGCGGCTTCTTTCGGCAAGAGGGACTCGATGCCGAGCTCGTCCAGGTCAGAGGAAACATCGCGATGGCCGCCTTGCTGGCCGGAGAGACCCACGCGGCAAACAACGTCGGCACCGTCCTTCGAGCCATGGAACGCACCGACGCGCCACTGAAGATCGTGTCTATGAGCCTTAAACGCAATCTTTTCTGGCTCGTGGCGAGGCCGGAAATTCGCTCCATCGGCGATCTCAAGGGCAAGGTTCTCGGCACCACGACTATTGGCGGCTCCCAGCATCTGGCCGCCGCTCGGGTACTGCGCAAAGGAGGCCTGGATCCAGATAAAGATGTTACCGTGATGGCTGCCGGCGACGCGCCGGCACAGCTTCAGAGTTTGGTGAGCGGAGCGATGCAAGCTGCCGCGCTTTCGCCGCCTACGGTCATCCTTGCAAGGGACAAATACAAGTTGAGGATTTTGGGTAGCGCCGTTGAAGATGTCATCAATCTCCAAAACGGTCTGGCCGTCACCGAGAAGCTCCTGCGTGAAAAACGGGACGTTGTGAAGCGAATCATCAGGGCCAGAGCGAGAGCCAACCGATACTTCTGGGAGAACGAACGTGGCACGGCGGAAGTGCTAGCGAAATATTTGAGAGTCGAATTGCCGGTTGCGACTGAGTCGCACCGTTTGGCCCAGCAGGCTTTTACAGCGAATGGAATCCCGACGGATAAAGAGATCGATGAATTTCTCAAGTCGGACGCTGAGCTTTTAAAACTCCGGGAGCCGGTCTCGCCGGCCAAGCTGTTTGATTTCATCCTGCAAAGAGAAGTGAACCAGGAGTTGGGAATAAGGTAG
>WNGD01002938.1_pt1 | contig 17604 bp, 15 predicted proteins | sample 5400671 | NCBI WGS metagenome assembly WNGD01 (sample SAMN13153369, study PRJNA577476) | soil metagenome | isolation source: 40 cm soil or saprolite under grassland replicate 2 | place: USA:California | collected 2016-06-15
CGTACTCGACGGTGACCAAAGACAACAGCACGATGATCGGGAACAGGCGGGTGGGTTCCATGCCCAGACCTCCAAGACGGGTTGATCTCACCAGCGGGGCAGAGTGCCGGGCCGCCGCGGCAGCTGACCGGCGGCCGGCAACGCGGGTCAGCGGCGTAGTTCAAGCAGTTGCCCGACGCCCATGCGGGTTATGAGCCCTTGCTGGTGCTGCAAGGCGTGGTCATGCGGTGGCTTGCTGGCTGGCCAAGGCCGCTATGACGGCCCGGTGGTGCTACCCAACGCCACAACCCGAGTGACCAGCCAACCAAGCCCTGCCCACGTCATCGCGAGCATCGTGTGTCAGCGTCGCCCCGAATTGGACATTCTGCGCCGGGCCACTGGGCACGCAAGCCCGGCTATCAACCGCACGGAATCGTTATACGGGTGATCGAAGATCAGATCACTACCCTTCGGCCGTATAACGCTAGATACACGGGTGGTCATCGCTCAAAGTTTCGAAGAGATATGCGGAGATGATCACCCGTGTATCACTCGTTCGGTGCGGCTTACGAGCGTGAGCTCGCTGCCGTCGCGGTCGATGCATAACCAGGTGTTATGCATCGCGGCGCTATTTGGCCTGAAGCCCCTGGGGCCGGGCCTCTCCCCGGATCTGGCCAGACGCAACCACGACGCTAAAAGAGCGCGACACCGGTAAGCGCTGCCAGCCGGTCCATCAACTGGTCCTGGAAAGCCGCGTCACGGGCTTGTGGTGCGGGCGCCTGGCGCTGCCGGTGGTACCAGTAGCCGCCGCTCACGGTTGCGGCGGCGTCGTTGCTGACGGCGAGCCATGTCTGGGTGAGATAGCCCATCTCCAGATTGCCGGTTGCCGCAGGGCCGCCCATCTTGGTCGGGACCCAGCCCGGATCGACGGCGTTGCTGAGCACTTCCGGCCAGACGCGCGCAACGGTGAGCGCGAGCGCGGTGACGTGGAGCTTGCTCTCGGCGTACGCTCGTGCGGCGTTCCAGGACCGCCCGGTCCAGTCGAGGTCCCGGAGGGACCCGGCTGCTGCGTGATGCAGTCCGCTGCTGAGGTAGATGAGCCGATCCGGGCGGCCGATCAGCGCGGTGAGCAGGTAGGGGGCGAGGGTGTTCACGGCGAGAGTCGTCGCGTGACCTTCGGCGGTCGCGGCGCGGGACGGCTCGAGGTAGACGCCGGCATTGTGGATAACAGCGTCCATCCGGCCGATCTGGTTCACCTGGCCGGCGAGTTCCCGGGTCTCGGCTTCGCTGCGCAGGTCGCCGGTGACGACTCCCGCGGCGTCCGGGGCGAGATCGCTGAGCGCCGCCGCCCGCTCGATAGTGCGGGCGTGCAGGACGACGTCATGGCCCTGGCCTATGAGGACACCGGCGGCGGCGCGGCCGAGTCCGTCGGTGGAGCCGGTGATGAAGATGCGGGGCACGGGATCATTCTCCCGCCGGAGGTGTGCTGGTACCGAGGCGGTGCCGGGCAGATGGCCCGGAGAACCGGGTTTACCGCGCCCGGGCCGGAGAGATTGATCTTGGTTCCGGGCGCCTTGAACTGGTCCATGACCTGCGCGGCCGCGCCTGCCCCTGGCCGGTCACGATGAGCTTCACCACTGCCGGCCGCACCGGCCCGGATGAGTACCTGGCCGCCAGCAGCCTTACCGGCAACTTCCCGGTGGAACCGCCAAGCTGACAGGGCGCTTCGCTCCCGCTGAAGACTCGATCCAGCACCTGCACATCCCACCCTGATCACAGGCCAAGCCGACCGGCCAGCGAAAACGCGCGCACGCGAGACCCGCCTAATGTACAGATCATTTCATGATCAACTGCGAACCTGCTGATAGACATCATTAATGCTTGCTAGACAGCAAAAATTAGAACACATTACTGGCGCAAAATCGGTGCGTGTTATGTCCGTTTCCGGCAGTTGGGCCGGGTAGTGACCCTGACTTTTCTCTGACCGACGGGTTTGCCCGACCTGCGCAAACACGGAACCGGGGCCGCGCCTGGGACGCCGGTCACTGCAGGTAGTCCCCGCACAAGCATGTTCGTCTAGGGCCTGTCTCGAAGTACGTCCAGACAGGCCCTAGTGCCGCGTGATCCTGTACCCATCCGCTCGGCGGCCGACGCCGTATTCCTCTCAGAAGGCGCACTCAACCTGTGATCACCGCCGGAGGCGAACATGAACCGCACCACCACAACAGGCCGCGGCCGGGCCATCGCCGCCGCGCTCATCGCCGGCAGCGCCCTGGGAATGGGCGGAGGGCTGGCCGCGGCCGGCCACGCGCCTGCCCACGCCGCAGCCGCCGTTCTCGCTGGTAGCGGCGACAACACCCCCGACACCGTCCAGGACAAATTCCCCATCATCAGGGACACCGACGACGCGCGTGCATTCGACGGGCTCTTCTACTAATCCGTCAAGCGGCCCTGACGAGGCGGGGATCGGAGCGCTGCACCCGTGGTGGCCAGGCGCGAGGCGCCCCTGACGTGCATCAAGGGTCCGGGAAGGTAGCACCCGCCCGCCAGGCTGCTGCCAGCAGGCAAAGCTACCCGGATCCGTAACGGGAGGCTCCGTGAGGAAACCGGATTAGGCGTGCGTACACTGCTCGTCTTGTGGGTTGCTGACCACACGTTGACGGAAACCACGGGTCAACAAAGAGATATATGCGTATGCGTTTGAGCTGCTTACCGGCCGTCGTACGGGGCATCCCGGCGCAGACGGATGGACGTAAAGGGCCGGGTCGTTCCCGAGCCGCATTAAGACTAAATCGATCTGGTGTGTTTGCGCAGGGCTTGGCTCGCCGCTGTGCGCAACCTGCAGCGATGACCCGTCACGCCAGCTCGCCTCACCACGCTGCACGGCAGCAGTGTTATTTCAGCTGGAGGAGACCGATTGAGTTGTGGTGGGGGTCGGTGAACCAGGCGGCGAGAGCGAACCCGATGTCGGCGATGCCGTCGACGGTGTTCAGCTCGAGGAGATCCTCGATTTTGACGCCTCGTGCCCGGAGTTCGGCGACTTCGCCAGCGATGTCGTCCACGCGCCAGGAGGCCTTGGTCGCCTGGTCGGCTGTGCCGGTCGTGCTTTTGGTGACGATCAGCCGGCTGTCGCCCCCACATCGGAAGGTGAGGAACTGCTCGTCTTCGCGCAGCACCTCAAGTCCAAGCTTGCCGCCATAGAACCGGCGGGCCACGCCAAGGTCGGTCGCGAGCAGCATCACGTCGACGGGGTGATCACCAAGCATCCGAAACCTCCTTGTCAGCAACCGCTGGGTCATCGCCGGCGGGTGAGTACAGCCATCGGTGCAGCAGCCGGGTCATGCGCGGCATGACCACCCATGTCATCAGCGACACCGTCACCAGCGTCGTCACCGCCAGCCGGGGAACCAGTGGCAGGTGCCCGATCAGGGGCGCCGATACGACGACGACAAGGGTGATCAGCGGGAAGATCGTCACCCAGGTAAGCACGGCCATCTTGTACGCCGGAGGCGGAGGCGCACCGGGCAGTGCGGGGAGGGTGAACCAGCTCTCCAGTCCAGTGAGGACCTGCGTCCGCATCGGACCGGCGACATGGGGCTCGGCGCGGTGTAGCCACGCCGCGCGCTCGCCGGAGTCCAGCCAGCCACGCAGATGGGCGGGTGAGTCGAAACGGTAGACGATCCGGTACTCGCCGCCCGCGCCGCCGGCGGGGCGGAAGACTTCTTCGCCGAGATATCCGGGGAAGGCCTTTGCTGCGTCGCTGATGCCGACCAGGAACTTCTCATAGGCCGCCTCGTGCCCCGGCTTGACTCGCCGGGTCACCGTCGCGGTGACCGGCTTCGCCGCGTCGGTCGGCAGCTCAGGCTCCGAACTCACCGGGTTGGTCCCTTTCCGCCATTACCGCCCCAGCTCCGCCGTTACTGCCCGAGTGCCGCGATGACCAGGCGTGCAGCGGCGGCGCCGGAGTACTGCTGCTGCCCGGTCACCAGCAGCCCGTCGCGTACCGCGTGCGGGCGGAACCTGCCCTGGACGATGAAGTTGGTATCTGGCAGGTCGCGTGCTTCGTCTTCGATGCGGAACGGCTGTATCTTCTGCCCTACGAAGGCGTCCGCGTAGTCCTCCTCGGAGTTGGCGAAGCCGGTCCAGGTCTGGTCCTTCACCAGCAGGTCGCCGTTGGGAAGCCGGGCCTTCAGCAGGATGCACGTGGCATGGCAGACGACCGTTATGACTTTCCCGGCCTCATGGGCCGAGATGGCCAGGTCATGCACCCGCTTGTCGTGGTAGAAGGTGTACATCGGAGCTTGCCCGCCGATCATGAAGACGGCGTCGTAGTCGTGGACCGAAATCTCCGCGAGAGCCTTGGTGTCTTCGACCAGCTTGATGTGACGGGGGGAGTTAACGAAGCCGAGTGTGATGAGGTCGGAGGCCGAGTAGCCAGACTCGTCCCGCGGATCGCTCCATGGGTCGGCGGAAAGGCTGCCACCGTCCGGGCTAACGATGTCTACGTCGTAGCCATGTTCCGTGAACTCCCAGTACGGGTGGGTGAGCTCGGCCCACCAGAAGCCGATTGGCCACCCGGTCTGACCGGACACGGCCGGGTTGGAGGCGAGGAGAAGGATCCTCCTGCTGATCAGGGTGTCAACTGCGGTCGTCACGTGATGACGATAGAAAGGATCAGCGGGCGCCGTAATGTACGTTCTTGCGGTCGTCGGCGTAGCGGCCGGGCGCGACGCCGACGAGGCGCTTGAAATGCCGGGTGAAGTGGCTCAGATCGAAGAATCCAGTCTCGCTCGCGACGCGGCTCACGGGCAGCCCTCGCAGAAGCAGCCGCTTGGCGTGGGCGATGCGCACCTGGACCTGATAGGCGTGAGGAGGCATGCCCACCTCCTGCTGAAACAGCCGGGCGAGGTGAAATGGGCTTAGGGCCGTCACCTGTTCCAGCTCGAGCAGGGACACGTTTGCGGCGTAGTTGTCCTCAAGGTAGGCGCGTGCGATTTGCGCGGCTCGGCGTGGCCCAGTCGGTGATTCGCGCACGCCTGGCGTGCGGGTGTGGCGGCGCACCAGAGCGCCCAGCATCGACAGCAGAGCGATGTCCCGGCCAAGTTGTGCTGACACGCCTTCGAACGCCACGTGCAGTCGCAGAAATCGCTTGCTCAGATCGTCATCGCAGAGCACCGCATCGGCGAAGAAAGGCATCCCGGACCGGCGGCTACCCATCGCCGTCGCCACCTCACGAAGCTGGTCCGGACCGGCGTAAAGCACCCGGTACTGTGTCAGCTCCTGACGGTCCTCCGCTTCTGACGTCGTATGCACTTCGTCAGGCATCAGAACGCTCAGCGTGCCAGGAGGCACGACAATCCAGCCTCCGCGGTAGCGGTATCTGCTCGCTGAGCCGAAGCACAAGCACAGCTGATACTCCTCATGGGAGTGGCTTGGTACCGTGCCCGCCGGCCCTGGAGGATAGCGGTACCACTCGAGGATGACGTCGTGGTAGATGCGAGCCCGGACGTCTTGGGCGTCGCTGTCCGCCGGCGGCCCGCTCCTGCTGCGATCGGCCATGACCGGATGCTACGCGGTTTTCCGGATTCACCACGGGGCCAGCCTCGAGCGCACAATAGCTTTCGCCGACCCGCACCCGCTGGCTATTGGGGCCTTCGAGCAGATCCGCGCCGCCTGAGCAGCGACCGTACCCGCGGATCCGGTACAGCAGATCGGCACCACCGCGTCGCTCCCGGCCGCTATGCAGACGCCCCGCATCGGCCCTGGAGCGGCACAGCGCGGTGCTGGCATTCCTAGCCAGTCTCGCGACGTGGTCACCAGATGCCAGGCCGCCCGGTTCCTGCCCGGCCGCAAGGACCCGGCGGTACGCAAAGACCTGGAACGCATGCGCGACGAGATAACGAGGAATATTTCGCCAGATGAGCTGGCGGTGGTGGCTGGCATAGGCAAATACCAGTTCGTCCGCCGCTTAAGGCCTCGAACGGTATTCCGCCGCACTCATATCAGGTGGCGTTGCGGGTTGGCCTCGCACGGCGGCTCCTCGAACGCGCCAGCGGGCCACCAGCGTGGCCGCCCTGGTCGGTTTCGTCGACCAGAGTCACCTCAACCGCCACTTCCGGCGGCGTCTCGGCATGACGCCCGCACGATACGCCAGTGCCGTCTCGCGCAGCCCGGAAACGGCCGTCACCGGGGTTGTGGCGGCTGGATGCGCCAAGTGCGCGACCGGGCCGCCGGGCGAACCTGGCACGTCGCCTTTGTAGTAGCGGATCTGTGCCGGGCCATCGACGATCATGACGCTGTGGGCGCGGTGAGTGTGCTCCGGCTCGCGATGCCCGGCAGGGATGGTCACCTCAAGCACGCGCACATCCTCGTTCTCCAGCAGCACACGGTGTGACTCGGGCGCTGCCACCACCGCGTCCATCGATGGCGGCCAGTCCCAGCTGTCCTCCGCGGCCATGGGGCCTCCTTCGGTTCACGGTGCGGCCACGTTATTGTCGGCGGGCTGCCCGCCATCGCAAGCGTAACGGCCGGCCCCGGGCAGCCCAGATCGCTGGAGATTGCCGGAATCCAGAGGGCAGACAGCCCGCGCCAGCCAAGAAGACCTGCTGGTCCTACCCGGCCGGCCCACCCGTCCGCGCGGTGGCGACATGGCTTGCCTGGGAAGCTGGATGCTTGCTAGGTGGAAGCCAAGGTGTCGAGTCCGCTTCTCATGGGCTGGTCCGGCCGCTTTCCGCGCTCGATACCGCGCTGGCCGAGGCGGGCCGCGGTCGTCCGTCTGCCGTTTGCGATCGGTGGGAGGCCGGGGTGGGAAAGACCCGGCTGGTGAACGAGTGACGAAACTCCCGAGCGTGGGGTACCGTGCCATTTCCGGTGTTCTTCCGGCTTTCTTCCTGGCGGCTTGCCTAACGTCACCATGCGACAGCGGGCTGCCGTCGGCGTTCCCCTCATCTACCGGGCGCTTCGGAAGGAGACGCGCATTGAGGTTCGGGAGAAGCTGGCGGCGGCTGCCCTGGGAACAATCACTGCCCGCGGGAAACTAACATCGCGCAGTCGGCCCGCTCAGCGGGCCGGCGGCGCCAGCCCTCCCGGCTGCCGGGGGTTTGCCGGCAGAACTCCCGGAATGCCCTATAGGATCGGTGACCTGACCGGAGGTCGCAGGCGACAAGGTTCACGGGGGCCGTGATGTGGCGGCTGTTCCTGCCCCGCGCGGTAATGGGGCTCCTTATGCTGGGCTACCTGTTCGTCAGCATCGCCAGTCACTGGATCCCGCTGAGCAGCGTGCTCGAAGGGCCAGTGGCACTGGCAGGATGGCTCGCGATCGCCGTCCCGCTCGTGTTCGCTGAATGGCTTTATCGCTGGCTTCCTGACGGCGATGGCGTGATCACCCGGTCGGGAATGCGCTGGTTCCGGATCATGCACCTGGCTTTCTTCGCCGCTGCGGGACTGGCCTTCTGCTTCGCCGTCACCGGGAACCTCTCGCTGGCCTGCCCGCAGCACGCGACCTCGTGCGTGAAGATCGACAACTGGAAGATGTCCGGCGGCCACTACTATCGTCAGCATCCCTACGACAGCGCGGGGGACGACGACCCCGGGGCGGCGTGGGTGGAGATAAGCCGGCCGGAGTATGTCACCGAGGTCGGGACGCGCGTGCGTCAGGCCGCGCCATTCGGCGTCGGCATGCTGTGCTTCGCCTGGGTCCTGTATGGCGGCGACGCGGAATACACCGGGACTCGCGGATCCAGCCGCTACGCGACGTGGCTCAGGTGGCGCCGGCGGCCGGGCCGTACCGGGAGCGGCGCCACTGGCCGGGGCGCGTGACCGGGGTGGAAAGACTGGAGAGCTGGCGGGCAGGTCGGCCGGGATCGGAGCGTGCGTCCGGTCTGGCCGGGGAGCCCGGCGATCAGGAGGGCTGGCGCCGGATGCGGGCCCAGGCGGCGGCGGATGGCGGCGAACTGGCCGGGGATGGCGGCCAGCCGGCCTGGAACAGGTCACGTCGATATACATAACCAGACTGAACTCGTAGAGCGCAGGTCGTGACGTCGCCTGGCTTCGGACGTATGACGGGTGCATGCGGTATGCGCAACGTGGCGGGTACACGCCCGCTGAGCAGCAGCGGCGGGAGCGGCTGCGGCTGGAGGCCGCCGGGCGGTTCGTCCGGGGTGACGGGATTGACGAGATCGCGCACGACCTGCGGGTCACGCCGGGGTCGGTGCGGCGGTGGCGGCGAGCCTGGCAAGACGGCGGGACCGCGGCGCTGCGGTCCAAAGGGCCGGTGTCGCGAGAGCGGCTGAACCCGCAGCAGTGGGCCCGGCTGGAAGCCGAGCTGCGGAAAGGGCCGCTGGCGCACGGGTTCGCTAATGACCAGCGCTGGACGCTGGGCCGGATCAAGACGCTGATCGGCAAGCTGTTCCACGTCGGGTACACCGTCGAGGGCACCTCGAAGCTGATGCGCCGGCACGGCTGGTCGGCCCAGGTCCCGGTGCGCCAGGCCATCGAGCGGGATGAGGAAGCGGTCGCGGTGTGGAAGGCCGAGGTATGGCCAGATATAAAAGGGCGGCGCGCGACCTGGGCGCCTTCATCTGCTTCGAGGACGAGGCGGGCCAGGGGCTGAGGCCGCCGAAGGGCCGCACCTGGGCGCCGCGCGGCGCCCGCCCGGTGGTGAAGGTCCGCGGCGCGGGCGGTGGCCGGGTCAGCATCGCCGGGGTGGCGTGCTACCGGCCCGGGGACCGGCCGCACCTGTTCTACCAGCTGCGCATCTACCGCCGCCGCAAGGGCGAGGCCAAGGGGTTCACCTGGGCCGATTACCGGGACCTGATCATCACTGCCCACCACCACCTGTCAGCCCCGCTGATCTGGGTCTGGGACAACCTCAACATCCACCTGGCCCCGGAACTGGCGGACTTCGCCGAGGCGAACAAGGAATGGCTGCGGGTCTACCGGCTGCCCGCGTACGCGCCGGACATGAATCCGGCGGAGGGCATCTGGTCGCTGCTCAAGCGGTCCATGGCCAACTTCGCCGCCGCCGACCTGGACGGCCTGGTCCGCATCATCAAGCGCAAGCTGAAAAAGATCCAGTACCGGCCCCACCTGATCGACGGCTGCCTCGCCGGCACCGGCCTGAAAATCGAACCCTGGTGACCACATGCTCTACGAGTTCAACCTGGTTAGCCGGTCAATATGTATGCGGCTGCCATGAAACCAGAGCCGAGTTCCAGACGTAAATAATCGGCGATCTGACCGTTCGTTTTCCGAAACGATCGTCACGTTAGGTTAGAAGCACCGGTAGCGGGGATGCGCGCGTAACCGCTTTTATCTGTTCGGCAATTCAGTGTCAGCACGGCCGCCCGATTCCTCGCCGCTGAGAAGTGGCTTCCCCGTTCGTGGCTCGCTCGCTGGCACCTAAGTTCAGCGTCGTGGGCTGGTGGATTCAAGCGAGAGTGGCAGCGTCACCCATGGCTAGGCTGGGCATAGTTCGAGCTTGGTTTCTGCCTTGTTGGGCGGGGTGAGGACGATGGATTACCAGAGGCTGGCCGTTCACCGGGCCATCGTTGTTGTTGACGTCGAGGGGTTCGGGGACCAGCGTCGCACCAATCTGGACCAGGTGGCAGTGCGCGATGGCTTGTATCAGGCGATGCAGGACGCGTTCGGCCGGGCGGGGATCCCGTGGGATAGCTGCAGTCACGAGGACCGCGGTGACGGAGTGTTCGTTTTGGTTCCTGCTGAGGTACCGAAGGCCTTGCTGGCGGAAGCGCTGCCGTCGGCGCTGGTGACGGCGCTACGGGCGCATAACGGTGGTCATCCGGGGCCGGAGCAGATCCGGCTGCGGATGGCACTGCATGCCGGGGAGGTCCATTACGACCAGCACGGGGTGACCGCGGTGGCGGTCAACTTGGCGTTCCGGCTGTTGGAGGCAGATCCTCTCAAGACGGCACTCGCTAGCTCCTCAGGCGTGCTGGCGGTCATCGTTTCGTCATGGTTCTTCGAGGAGGTGGTGCGGCATGGAGGTGCCGCACCCGGGTATCGCCGGGTCGAGGTGGCGGTGAAGGAAACGACGACTATCGGTTGGATCTGCCTGCCGGATCAGGTGTTTCCGTCGGCCTGGTCCGGACCAGTCGATCAGTGGGCGCCGCGCATGGCGGTTCGCCGCTCGCTTGGCGATATTGAGACGCTGCTGTCTTTGTCGTCCGGGCGACAACCGGCAGATATCGTCTTGGCTTTGTCGAACGCGTACCGGGCAGTGTTGGGGCGGCCGATCTTGGCCGAGGACCAGACTCTGACTGGCGTACGGCTGCCGACTCTGGAGGAGATTTATCTCGATCCCGATTTCCGCGTCAGCTTGGTTCGGTCAGGGGAATTGTCTTCTGGCGAAGAGTGGTGGGCTGAGATTCCGGTTCGCTGTGATCTTACGGAGTATTTGGGCGATTTCCTGACGTCGCCGGAGGCAGTGACAGCACCTTTGGTGGTTCTGGGCCAGCCAGGAGCGGGGAAATCGGTTCTGACGAAGGTGCTGGCGGCCAGGCTGCCGCCGAGCGGTTTCATGCCGGTACGAGTAGCGCTGCGCGAGGTGCCCGCTGAGGGCGAGGTCCAAGACCAGATCGAGTATGCGATCCGCGCAGCGACCGGCCTTCGCGTGGATTGGCCGGACGTGGCGCGGGCTGCGGGTGCCGCTGTCCCGGTAGTGCTCCTGGATGGCTTCGACGAGTTGCTCCAGGCTACGGGCGTAAATCAGTCTGATTACCTTCGTAAGCTCGCCAAGTTTCAGCAACGCGAGGCTGACCAGAGTCGGCCAGTGATTGTGCTTGTTACGAGCAGGACTGCCGTCTCCGATCGGGTCCGCTATCCGGATGGCACGATCGCGTTGCGGCTTGAACCATTCCGCGATGACCAGATTGCGAGCTGGTTGCAGACCTGGAATGCCAGCAACGAGCAACTTATTACAGCCCGCGGCCTGAGGCCCCTCACCGCTGAAGTCTTGTCGCGTCACCAGGCGCTCGCATCAGAGCCGTTGCTGCTGCTGATGTTGGCGATGTACGACGCAGATGCTAACGCGCTGCAACGGGGGAACGGCCCAACTGAGGAAGGAGGCATCGACGAGACTCGCCTTTATGAAGAGCTTCTTACCTCCTTCGCCGCCCGGGAGGTCGCGAAGTCCCGGGATGGCGCGTCGGCCGGTGAGCTGTCGGCCCTTGTGGAGCAAGAGCTTCAGCGACTATCGCTGATTGCCTTCAGTATCCTTAACCGCCGTCGGCAGTGGGTTACCGAGGCAGAACTGGACGCGGACCTAGCCGCGCTGCTCGGGCTCCCCGCCGCACAGCATTCCGGCTTCAGAACGCCGCTGACGCAAGCAGAAATTGCTATCGGCCGGTTCTTCTTTGTGCAGCGGGCGCAAGCGGTCGTCGAAGGTTCGCGCATGCAGACGTTTGAATTCCTACATGCCACCTTCGGAGAGTACCTAGCCGCCCGGCTGACGGTTCAGCTAGCGACCGACCTGCTAAGGCGTCGTTCTTCGCTCATGGTTGGCACAGCCATGGCCGACGACGATCTCCTCTATGGGCTTTTGTCCTTTGCTCCGTTGTCCTCCCGGCAAATACTCCGGTTCGTGAAGAGCATATGCCAACGGCAGGTACCCGATAATGACCGTCGAAGGCTCGCCGAACTTCTCATCAACGTCCTTGAGGCCAGCCAGAACAGAACGGAACATCGCTATAGCGCATACCGGCCCGCTTCGCTTCCGACTTCGTCTAGGCATGGCGTCTATAGCGCTAATCTAGTTATCCTCATACTCGCCCTTGAGCCCACCGTGTCTGCCAGCCGACTCTTTCCCGGCTCCAATGCATATAGCGAGCCTTCGGGCATGTGGCATCGACGGGTCCTTCTCTGGCGCTCCGCGATGACTGAACCTGACTGGACGGACCTAGCTCTCGCCCTCTCCATCCGGCATACCTGGCTCGGTGGCATCCGCGATCTTGAGATCAGCCTCTCCGCGACTCCCCGCGGGAACCCAGAACCTATTGAGCCGTACTGGCATTACCGCTACCCTCCCTTCAACCTAGACCGGCCCCAAGCTCAATGGCATCGGCCATACTGGGCCGACATCTTCCATAAGATGGACATCTCTAGTGGCACTAATGACTCGGCGGTACGTCATGCGGTCGAGCCGCTATTCCGCTGGATCGGGGCCAGCATCACGACCTTCCACGGATCGCCAAGCGGGCACGCCTCTTCCATAGCAAACGACCTGATGCACCTGTGGCTATCTCGCGTACTAGACTCCGGCAATACTGATCTTGCCGACGCTTACGATCGGTTTTCGATAGTATTCGATTCGCGCCCTCTATGGGATGCGCAGATGCAGGTCGACGCGATCAAGCTAGTCCTTAGCTTCCTGCAGCTTGACGCGCCGCGCCTTCCAGCAACGGCGGTGGCCCGGTACCTGAAGGCTGCCTTGGAGCTTGCAGGCCAGGATGAAACGGCACTTCGGCTTATACTCGAAGCCGGACTATCCGCATTGCGTACAGAATCAGTGGATGACGATCAACGTGAGATGCTTACGCAAATAGTCACTGACACGCTGTCCGCTATGCGGAAGCACAGCCTGTCAGCAGCTTTGCTAGCGTGGCTCGTCCTGCATAGGGGTGGCATCGCATACGCTCATCTTTTCGGGGAAGATCCCGGATCGTTCATGGCAAAGGTCGCAGCCTCGCAGATTCCTCAAATGCACCCTGACATGGTTAAGCAAGCCCATTCACTGATGACGGCCTGGTACCGGGATTCCAGCTTAAATATCTAACATCTCGCGTTCGAGGATGGTGACGCTCACGCGGCTAGGGTGACATGCCGCCGCGTCTCGCCCTACGATCCGCGTCCCTCAGGGAGTCCGTTTTGCTCTCCGGCGACCCGGCAGCGCGGGACTTGCTGCACACGGTGTTTCCTCTGTGGTGTATGTGGTAGCTGGAGTGCGTGATTACAGCGCCCCCCGAATCAGGGCTGCCGGAGAGCTCCGGGGTTATCACGGCGCCCGGTCCGGGTGACGGTCCCGGCTCGGGTCCCGGTATTGATGTGCTAGCGGCCTGGGCGGAACAGAACCGCCGCCGGGCAGCGGAGCCGGGGCGCGGCCGGTTGCGGTTTGCGTTTTACGGGCGGGTGTCGACCGAGGACTGGCAGGATCCGGTGACGTCGCGGGCGCGGCAGCGGGACCAGGCGGCCGCGCTGGCAGCCGGGCACGGGACGATCGTGGCGGAGTTCTTCGACGCGGGGGAGAGCCGGACGCTGGCGTGGGCGCGGCGCCCGCAGGCCGCCGCCCTGGTCGCGGCGCTGGCCGATCCGGACCGGGGATGGGACGCGGTCGTGATCGGCGAATACGAACGGGCCTTTTACGGCAGCCAGTACGCCTCAATAGCACCGCTGTTCCGTCATTACGACATCCAGCTGTGGATGCCGGAGGCGGGCGGCCCGGTCGGGAACGGCGAGGATCACGAGCAGCTGATGCTCGCACTGGGCCTGCAGTCCAAGCGGGAGATCACCCGGACCCGGATCCGGGTCCGCACCGCCATGGCCACCCAGACCCGCGAACAAGGCCGGTACCTCGGCGGCCGCCCGCCGTACGGGTACCGGCTGGCCGACGCCGGGCCGCACCCGAACAAGGCCCACGCGGCGTGGGGCCGCCGGGCGCACCGGCTCGAGCCGGACCCGGCCACCGCGCCGGTGGTGGCGTGGATGTTCGCCCAGCGACTGGCCGGCCGCAGCGCCGCGCGGATCACGAGGGCCCTGAACGATGCCGGGATCCCATGCCCGTCGGCCGCCGACCCGGCCCGGAACCCGCATCGAACGGGATCAGCATGGACGCTGCGGACGGCAGCGGCAATCCTAGCCAACCCGCGGTACACCGGTCGGCAGGTCTGGAACCGGCAGCCCACCGATCGCGACCTGGTTGACCCGGCCAATACCGGGCTCGGGGAAAGGCAGGTGCAGCGGTGGAACCTGCCCGAGGGCTGGGTCATCTCCCGTAAGCCCGCGCATCCGGCGCTGGTCAGCGAGGCCGACTTCATCGCGGCCCAGGACGCCACCGCGCCGCGTGGCCCGGCAGGCCCGGCAACCCGCCAGTACCTGCTGGCCGGGCTGCTCTCGTGCGGACGGTGCGGTCGGCGGCTCGAGTCGGCCTGGTCCAACGGCAAGCCCGCCTACCGATGCCGCCACGGCTACACCAGCGCCAGCCGTCCGGAACCGAGCCGGGCCAAGAACACTTACGTCCGGGAGGATCAGATCCTCCCGCACCTGGCCGCCATAGCCATTCTCCTAGGCGAGGATCAAGCGCCTCCTGACGGCGCCATGCGGATCGTGGCTTCCGGTGAGGCGGGGGCTCTGATCGACCAGTTGCGGGCCGCAGGCATCACTCTTACCTATGACCCGGACAAGCGGACCCTTCGCGCCGGCGGCAGCAGTGTCGCGGCGGTCGCCGTAGGCCAGTGCCGCTGACACCACTAGAACGACATCACGGGAAGGAGGAAGAGACAACAGCCAAAGCGCCCGCCCCCGGCCGCGGGCCGGGCCCGGGTGACGATCCTGCATACCCGCAAACAGCAGGCTATGGGGATTTAACGTGTCCGAGGGACTTGAACACGGAAACCGGTGAGATCTCCCCGGATCGGGGAAATCATGCAATAAAAGTAACACGACCGGGACGGATGGACGCATGTACTCCACGGCGTGTTCGGTGTTTCGTCCGCCACCTGGCCCTGTACATGGTCGGGGCGCCAAATGCGGGCGTCTTCTTCCCGCCGTTGTCCGCGCGGCTTCCGCAGCCGGTGGGGCAGTGCCATGCGAGTTCAGGAGCCGGGCTCCGCAGGTCGCTCAGGGCTGCCTTCCGTGATGAGCATCGCGGGCGCGTAAGGCATCGCTCCGTACGAGAGCACCTTCGCCGGTGCAGGCAGCCGCGTGCAGAGTAGGTCGTCCGGCGCGTGACGATCAGGCACTTCTGCTCATGCCGAATAGAGCATGGACCTAAGCGCTGCTTACGCCTCTGCCGGCTGCGCCGATTGAGCCGGACTCTTGGCGTTGTTTGGGAGCTGCAGCGAGGGAACTGCGGCGCTTTGCGTCGAATCTATAGCCTTCGTAAATTGATAGACTATGCCGATTGAAGACGCAGCCGCCAGCCCTACGAGGAATTGGCTTCCGCCGCTAATCTGGCCCAGGTTCTTATTGCCGAACATGAAGGCCGACGCGAGGTCAGTGTGCGCGACTGCGAAAGTCGTAGCAACGCCAATCGCCCACGCCAAGATCTGGCTGAAAACGCTCGACCAATTAGTCACCAGGGCGAAGCGAATGAAGTTAACGATTGTGTAGGCCACGGTTCCGAGTGCGACAAGTTGGGTCAGATCTGGCATGTCAGGCCTCTCATTCTTGCCAGGGAATATCGTTGCGACTCCGAGAACAGGTGTTCTGGATCGTAAGTTACTGCCGGACCGTATTCCGGCAGATTCAGCGATAGAGGGCAAGCTCCGTTTCCCACCGCTGGCAGTGCCTACGGTCTCGTCTTCACGGAGGCCAGCCAAGTGTCATAAATACTGGCGGGACCACGTTAGTAAGATAATTGTCACCGTAGTGCTACATGCTGACGGCAGCCAAGGGGAGTGATCGAAACGATTCTGACGCAGCAGACAGGATGTCAGCCCGGATCGCTATGGCGTCGGCAGCCGCATCCACGAGGTAGCGGAAACGCCTTGTGCAGAATTTCACAAGCCGCTTCCGCGGAAACGCGCTCTCCCGCCGCGTTGGGCGCGCTAAGCGTCTTTGCGGTAGTGCGCTGATCGGCTTGTCGGGGATGATGATCCAGCCCTCGGCTATGGCTGCGGCCAGGTCGTCTCCTGCGGGCGGGATCGTCTGGCCCAGGGCCGCAGAGCGGGCTGTCATCGCGGCGATGACTGCATCGAAGATGTCGTGTGACCGGCGCATAGCCTGCTCGTGGGTCGTGCAGTCCAGCCACGGCGCTTCATCCAGGAGATGATCGACGAGACTTGCCAGGGCGCCGGTGCCGGTCTCCTGCTAGTAGCCGCGGTGATCCAGGCCCCAGCTGCGCAGTGAGGCGGACGGTGAGCGGACTTGGGCGCGAATGCCGCTAGCGTAGCGGCTGGCGGCAGGCCGAAGCCCAAGTTCCGGCGCATAGATCGGAGGCGCGCATGGGCGACCGGATTCACGCAGGCGCGTACAGACTGACATGGTCTGATGAGTTCGATGGCGCACCGGGAACCCTGCCGGACAGGGGGACCTGGCAGGCCGAGACCGGCGGATCCGGGTGGGGAAACCAGGAACTGCAGTATTACACCGGTGAGCCGGGGCAATGCCGCCCTGGACGGGGCCGGGAATCTGGCCCTCGTGGTCCGGCGGGTTGACCCGGAACTGGCCCGCCGGCGGTACAGCGGCTGCGGGTATACCTCCGCGCGGCTGATCAGCAGGGACCGGGGTGTCGTTGCGGTACGGGCTAATACAGGCGCGGATAAGGATCCCGCGTGCGCGCGGGATCTGGCCCGCGTTGTGGATGCTCGGCCAGGATATAGGCCGGTCCGGCTGGCCCGGTTGCGGTGAGATCGATGTCATGGAGCATTTCGGCACCGGCCCGGCGACGGTACACGGGACCGTCCACGGGCCGGGATACTCCGGGCGGGGCGGCATCAGCGCGTCGCGTGCGGTCGGCCCATCGCTCGGCCGCGACTTTCACGTGTACTCGGTCGCCTGGGACCCCGGCAAGATCGCCTGGTATGTCAACGACGAGCTGTATCACGCCGTGACCCCGGCGGACCTGAACGGGGAACCCTGGGTCTTTGACCACGATTTCTTCCTGCTGGTAAATATCGCCGTCGGCGGCACCGCCTCGGTTCCGCCAGGTAAGTCAGTGACCTTCCCGCAGACGATGCTGATCGATTACATCCGGATCTATGAACCAGCGGCAAGGCGGGCCTGACGCCGCCTGCCGGCCTGCCACCCGCTGGCACCGCACGACGGAACCCCGTGCTTACTCTCATTCCGCGAGGAGGGCTTCTGGGTTGCGGCACTGCGGCCTCATCCTGGGGCGCGGTTGGTAATCCGAAGATAGTAACCAGCGGGATCAACAGCCATCGACCGGGTGGACCAGTGTGTGTCCCCCGCCCGGCGGCGGCTGCTCCAGCGCCCTGGTGGCCACCTGCTCTACCCTAATCGTCGCCGACTGTCCGCGGCCGGCCCCGCCGCGGCTCGTCCGTGAGGCCCTCCAGCCGGGCCGTCAGGAACCGCGACCGCTACTTCGACACCGTGCCCTGAGAAACGCCCAGCTCATCGGTAACGAACTGATTCGACTCCCCGTCCGCACAGGCCAGGACGATCCGCGAACACAGCGCCAGCGCCTGCGCGGTCTTCCGCCGCCTTGCCCATGCCTTCAGGGGCCTGGCGCTCGTCAGCGGACAGCTCGACAGGAGCCAGGCACTTCAGCGGTCCGGGTCCGTGCTCTGGTCCCTGGTGCGCCGGACTTGGTCGACCCGGCGTTTCTCCCGGTCATCGAGTTTGCGGGTGTCGCGTAGTTCGGCGAAGGGCTCGGCGTCTTCGGGCAGCCCGGCGCGGATGGCGCGTTCGCGCTGAGCTTCGGCGTTGAACTCC
>WNGD01004941.1_pt1 | contig 17604 bp, 18 predicted proteins | sample 5400671 | NCBI WGS metagenome assembly WNGD01 (sample SAMN13153369, study PRJNA577476) | soil metagenome | isolation source: 40 cm soil or saprolite under grassland replicate 2 | place: USA:California | collected 2016-06-15
ATTTTTGATGAAGCGACGAGCGCGCTGGATAATGAAAGTGAAAAGGCTGTGCAGGACTCATTGGAGAAGTTAGCCGACAACCGCACAACGCTTGTCATCGCCCATCGTTTGTCAACCATCCGCAATGCCCAAAGAATAGCGGTGTTATCTGACACCGGGATCGGTGAACAGGGCACGCACGCGGAGTTAATCGTATTGAATGGCGTCTATGCGAACTTGTACAACATGCAAGCAAAAATATGAGACCGGATTCATCGGGATGGCCGGGCAAGCCATCCAAGGGGAGATGAGCCAAAGGGCATCATTCAATGAGTTGGGGAGAAACGCGAAAATGTAGTAAGATACTGACGAAAGCGTTGGTGATCAGATCACTGCTGATCACCTTCCACCCGTGTGAGAAATGGGCCAGAGACGGTGAGAAAAGCCGCAGGTCATCGGAAAAAGGAGCACGTCAATGAAGCCATCTGAACGTATCGACACACAAATCGCAGAACTTGCCGACTGGCGCGGCCAAATGATCGCCCGACTGCGCAAACTTATCCACGATGCTGACCCCGACATCACTGAGGAATGGAAGTGGGAAACCGCGGTGTGGTCTCACCAGGGACTGGTTTGTTCTGCCGGCGCTTTCAAGCAAACAGTAAAAATGAACTTTTTTCAAGGCGCTGTGTTGGAAGATCCGCAGAAACTCTTCAATGCCGGCCTTGATGCGAAAAAAACGCGAGCAATAGATTTCCGTGAGGGCGACGCAGTTGATGAGTCTGCTTTGAAAGAGCTCATTCGTGCTGCCGTAGCTCACAATGTGGAGGGAAAATAACATGACACCACAGGAAAGTGACCTCCCGAGTGAGCTAGCCGCGCCTGCTCGACGGGCGCTTGTTGGGGCTGGCTATCTACGACTCGAGCAGTTAACCAAAGTCAGCGAAACAGAACTCAAGCAGCTCCATGGTATCGGGCCAAATGCTATCAAACAGCTCCGTCACGCCCTCGGTGCGAAAGGCCTGTCGTTCGCCGACGGGAAGACCAGAAAAGAACGAGGGTGATAAAGTCTTCTGATGTCACATATCTTAGGTTCCGCGTCTGAGTCCACAACTTTATTCTTCGTGTGAAAGTGCAGCCAAAAGTGTGAGAAAGTCCAGTTTGGAACGGATATGCTAAGTAGCTAGCATAAGCCAGTACAGACTTTGTCTGGATCAAACGAGTATCTCTTCTCCCTTCTCCGACGTGATCTATATGGACCTGCGTTTTTTTCTACGGCAACGTCGAGGATGCGCACTATGTGGGGATGATCCAGGCTTGCCAGAATCTGCGCCTCTCTCAGAAAGTCTTCACTATCCTTATCCAGCAGGGCGATACGGAAGACCCGCAGCACAACAGGATTGTTGAGGGAGACATGCTCGCCTAGATAAACGTCGGCGAAGCTAAGCCGCACCAGGAGGCGGAGTAAGCGGTAGTTGCCCAGTCGCTGTTCTACGCGATCGCTTATGGAATCAAACATCATTTGGTATCCTTGTCGCCTGCTCATTTGCCTGCTTTTCGGTGGAACCGACTTCCTTAGCCACTATACCTGTTCACGTGAGCCGCGGCCAGAATGTTACTACTACTGCCGGCAAATCATCTTGAAACGATGAGCATGCTCCGAAAAGGCCAGCTACCTGGCGTAGAAAAAGGCAACAGCATGAAGCCGGTGAGTTATGTGGCTGGCCGTTCGAGCGCGATGACAGGAATTTCGCGGGTCGTCTTCTTTTGAAATGCGGCATAAGGAGGAAATACTTCTACGGCTCTCTTAAACGCCTGTTCTCGCTCATCGCCGGTGAGAATCCGGGCTGTGGTCGCAAATTTCTCACTGCCAACCTCAACCGTCACTTCCGGGTGAGCCAGCAGGTTGAAATACCACTCAGGATGTTTCGGATGGCCGCCTTTGGAGGCGACTGCAAGGATGCGATCACCATCAGTCACAAGCATCAAGGGAGCGATGCGAGGACGACCTGTTTTGGCTCCTATAGTTGTCAGCAGAATTAACGGTGCCCACCCTTTCACCTGGCCTCCATGGGCGCGGAATTCCTCTATAACCGCTTTGTTTCGTTCATCCCAGGTATTCATCAATCAAACCTCCTCGTTCTTCTGTTAGTAGCCGGGTGGTCGTTGAAATGGGCCAGTCACTTCCGATAAGGCCTTTGCCATCGCCAGCAGATGCGCTTCATTCCAGCGTTTCCCCACCAGTTGTATCCCAAGGGGTAAGCCATCGCGGTCCAGCTTATAAGGTAGCACGACCGCGGGGTGGCCGGTGTAATTGAAGAGTGTGCCATGGCCACTGACCGCCCAATAGATGACTTCCTGATCGTCAACGTGCAGCGCAGACCCTGGTTCGCAATGTGGAAATGCCGTGACCATCGATGGTGGGCACAGCAGGACATCCCACTGCTCGAAGAACTGCTCCCAGGCGAGAATGGACTGGTCGCGCTGGTCAAGCGCTTCCAGGTACTGAGCAAGGGTGGTCGGTTGTTCCTGCTCTTCCGGCTGGAATGCTCCAGTTATCATGCCAATTAATGCACCGGCGCGTGGAAGTTCCTGGTTGAAATCCACCTGTGGCAGCGTCGCTTCTTCCACGGCTGCGCACAATGGTCTGAGCTGCTTCGCCAACTCTTCTACGGCACCGCGAATTTCCGCTGCGACTGAAAGGCCTGGAAAGGTTGGAGTAAAGGCGACCCGCAGGTGCTTGAGTGCGAGTTGTGGCATCTTGTCAACAGGCACAGGCTGGACTTCGGTATCGCGTCCATCCGGTCCTGCGATGATGGAGTAAAGCAGTGCCAGGTCGTCCACGGTGCGCGCCATTGGCCCAATACAGGACATGATGCGGACGGATCTGGGCGTCGGGAGACCAGGGATCAGCCCGGTGAGCGGGACGCGCTGTTCGGTTGGCTTCAGACCACATACGCCGCAAAAATGCGCCGGGATGCGGATCGAAGCAGACAGATCGGTGCCAATCTCAAACGGGGTCATCCCGGCAGCAAGCGCCGCAGCCGCCCCGCCGCTGGAACCACCCGGCGTGCGCTCGATATTCCAGGGGTTGTTGGTGCGGCCAAAGATGGGATTGTCGGTTTGTGCAGGATCGGCCAGCATCACATGCACGTTCGTCTTGCCCATGAGAATGCCGCCCGCTGCCTTGAGGCGTGCGGTCACGGTGCTATCGACTTTCGGCACGTAGTTGGCCAACGGCGGGAACCCGGTAGTGGTGCGCATGCCCGCCGTCGCATGGGCATCTTTCAGCGTGAAGGGCACGCCATGCAGCGGTCCCCAATGCTCACCGCGGGCGAGAGCTGCATCCGCTTCCCGCGCTCGTTCGTATGCCCGCTCGGCATCAAGGGTAATGACGGCGTTCAAAGTAGGATTGTGTGTATCAATCTGCGCCAGATGCGCTTGTAGCACTTCTATGGCTGAAACGTGGCCTGCCCGGATGGCGGCTGCTAACTGCGTTGTGCTGGAGAAAACAATGTCCATTGGAATTGCTCCTTGTAGACGATGGAGACGTCTCAGTCGTCGATTGCCTGGTAGGCCAGAGTCCAGAAATAGACGTTCGGTGGGCTGGGGGACGTCCAGGCGCACTGGGTCATCAGGATGATGACCATCTCCTCCCTTGGGTCTGAATACCAGGAGGTGCCCATGCCACCATCCCAGCCGTAACGGCCAGGCACCGCCGCGATATCATCGCGCCTGGTGATCACGGAGACACCGAATCCCAGCCGTAGCTGTCAAAGAAGCCAGGGAAAAGGCCGGACACCGCTTTCTGCTCGGGCGTCAACTGGTCGGTCGTCATGAGCTCGACCGCAAGCCTCGACAGGATGCGCAGGCTTTGATGCTTGCCCTGCGAAAGCATCATCTGACCAAAGGCCAGATAGTCGTCGATGGTCGAAACCAGTCCCCCCGCTCCCGACGGGAACGCCGGCGGGCGGCTCCATTGGCCGCCCCTGGCCTCGTCATAAACAACGAGTTGCCCGCTTGTAGGATCGGGCCAGTAGCTGGTCGCCAGCCGGTCGAGCGAGGCCGCCGGCACGCTGAAACTGGTATCCTTCATGCCGAGCGGCTCGAAGAGGCGTTCGCGCAAGAACGTCTCAAGTGGCTGACCCGAGACGCGCGCAAGCAGCACGCCCAGCACGTCGGACCCCGTGTTGTACATCCACCTCTCGCCCGGCTGGTACATGAGCGGAAGGTTCCCCAGGCGGCGCATCCATTCATCAGGCGCAGGCATCGTCGAGGGGGTTGGCGGCCCCATGCCAATCCGCTGCTCATTGGCGGCCAAGAGAATCGGATAGGCGTCCGGCGGCGCCAGCATCTGGCCGAAGCCCATACGGAAGGTCAGCAGGTCGCGCACGGTGATCGGCCGGTTCGCGGGCACGGTGTCGTCAAGCGGCCCGTCGAGTCGCTTCAACACCTTACGATCAGCCAGTTCGGGGAGCCACCGATCCACCGGATCGTCCAGCCTCAGCTTGCATTCCTCTACCAGGATCATCGTCGCCGCGGCTGTGATTGGCTTGGTCATCGAGCTGATGCGGAAGATCGTGTCGCGCCGCATCGGGGCGCTCTCGCCTATCGTCCTCGCGCCAATCGCATCGACATGCACCGCGCCCCGCCGGCTGACCAGCGTGACGAGGCCGGGCAGACCAGCGTGACGAGGCCGGGCAATTCGCCGCGCTCCACATAGCCGACCATGACATCGTGCATGCGTGCGAGCCGCATCCTGGACAATCCTCCAGTGCTCATTGCCTGTTCCCTCCGTTCTATCTCACCTATATAGCTAGATCAATCTCAAAAGCAAGTGTAGCATACCGATGGCACATGTTCTTCTTCAATCTTGCTCTATTTGAACGGCTGTTCGCGCTTCCCTTCAAAGCAGCACGTTTCTCGCGCATCAGCAGTAGCGAGCGACGAGCAGTGCCCACATCAGGACGAAAAACGTCAGCACCTGCAGGGTTGTTCGGACCGCTGACCACTGTTCAAACTTGTCCAGCTTGGCTGTGAGGATGGCCTCCTCATCAGGAGTACGGCGCAGACTCAGCATCACGGGAGCCGCCTGAGACGTGGCCAGAAAGTGGCCGATGCTGGTCAGCGAGGCGATGGTGAGTGGCACCACAAGCCCCATTGATTGCTGTTCGAGGTAAGCGACAATCGTAGCGATGAGGGTGAGCAGTGCCGCGCTGACCGCCCAGACCGGGTAGACCACCAGCCCATTGCCCAGGTCATTGCCACGCGCAAAGGTGGCGTAGGCGACCACGCCGATGCGCCGGCGGGCGGGTAACTTGACCAGGGAGCCCTCCAGGCTGCCGCCCGCCAGCATCCCATTGAGGGTGGTCGCAATCACGATCAACCACAACAGTAGACTCATAAACATGTAGCTCCTCTCTTTGTCCTGTCTACAGGACTTCCGTATTTCTAGGTGCAGTACAGATCGTTAGGATCCTTTTGCGTTCGGTTAACAAATGATCTCTCACCAGGTCCACGGCTGCTCTCTTCCTACTGATGAGAGGCAAGAGCCTGAAGGACCAGCCGAACGAGTGCAGTGATGTGCTCTGGCGGAGGCGCATGCGAGACCCCGTCAGAAGTCAACAGCCCACTCAGAACATAGGTCAGCAAGGAACCGACCAGCAGGCGCCCGCCTAAGTCAGGATCGTCTCCCACGATCACACCGTGCTGGCGCGCACTCTCCAGAAGCGCCCTGAGAAAAGCTCCCCCTTGTTGGGGGACAGCCTCGGCGAATTGGGAACCCAGCTGCGGAAAACGTGGCAGTTCAGCAATCAGCAGACGCATCAGCCCGATATAGGTGGGATGCAAGATGTGCTTGATCGTCTCCTGTGCCCAGAGCGTGAGCGCCTCTTCTAGTCTGGAAAGATTTTCCATCGGCCTGTCGCGCAAGGCCAGCAGCGCATGTTCGGATAGATGGCCAACGGCGAGCTGCTCTAAGACGGCGATAAACAGAGCTTCCTTGTTCTGGTAATAACGATACAAGGTCGGTTTGGAGACGCCTGCGGCAAGCGCAAGCGCATCCATGCTCGTCGCCTCAAAGCCGTGCTGCATGAACAAGGTCTGAGCCGCGCGGTGAATACGTTCCCGCTTGATCTGAGCGCGGGAGGTGAGGTCGGTAGCTTCCATCCTGAGCCTCTCTGCAATATCTTACTAAACCGTATAGTAACATTGTAAGGTCTCCTTTCGCATCTGTCAAGGAGAGGTCAGTACAGCGAGGCCTGAAACAGAGTGGGGGAGCCAGTGTACTGGCTACTTGAGGCATCCGTTTGGTAAAAAGCCCTGTCTTGGCTATTTGTTGGACTACGGATATTTCAACCAGTCCCATTTCATTCACGACTTTCAGGCTTTTGCTGGACTGACTCCCAGCGCCTAACCTGGCGCAGCGCGGTGAGCAGCACAATCATGTTCCCCTTCCTGGTCGAGGACAAATTTTTACAAGACAGATCGCTTTGCTCTGCGCTACCATATGAGCCATACCACTGGTCCGATGCTTCTCGCGCCTGGCTGTGGAGATCAAGACGAGCTCCCAGCAGGCTCAGATCGGGTCGCGGCATGCGTTGGGGAGCCATCAGAAAACCGATGAGGAGGAAAATGAGATGACACGTGAAAAGACACCAGGAGCCAGCGCCAAGCTCAGCACGCTGAGCGATCTCTGCACGCCCTGGTGCATCCGCGTGGTAGCAACCTTGCGGATCGCCGACCACATCGCCGCCGGCACCATGGACATCACCACACTTGCCCAGGAGGCAGGGTGCGACGCCAACTCCCTGCAGCGGGTGCTCAGGCATCTGGTGGGCACAGGCGTCTTTGAGGAGCCGACGCCTGGTCGGTTCGCGCTCAATGAAGCCGCTCTAGGATTGCTCGACCCAGCGCAGCAACTCGGCCTAGACCTCTCTGGCATCGGCGGTCGCATGGCCTATGCGTGGGGTAGTCTCCTCACCGCCGTCCGAACAGGCACTTCTGCCTACCATGAGATTTTCGGCCTGCCCTTCTGGAAGGACCTGGAAGAGCATCCCGACATCGCGGCGAGCTTTGATGCGCTGATGGGGCCGCCAGGTCACGGTACGCCTGACCCGGAGGTGCTCGTCACGGGAGGCTGGGAGGAGGTCAAGACAGTGGTAGATGTCGGTGGCGGGACGGGAGCGTTGCTCGCGGAGATCCTGCGTGCCCGACCCGAGATCCAAGGCACGCTGGTCGATCTCCCCAGGACGGTGGCCCATGCAAGCTCGATCTTGCAGGCGGCTGGCGTGGATGAACGGGTTCAGAACAGTCGGGCAGAGCTTCTTCGACCCGTTGCCAGCCGGGGCGGATCTCTATCTCCTCAAGTCCATTCTCACCGACTGGCCCGACCGGGAAGCACAGCTGATCTTGAGCCGCTGCGCCGAGGCAGCGCGTCCCAGCGGTCGCATTGTGATCCTGGGCGGAGTGTCCCCAGACGACAGAGCTGACCCCCAGTTGCTGATGATGGTCTTGCTGGGAAGCAAAGACCGCACGCTCACGGAGTTTGGAGCGCTGGCGAAAGAGGCTTTGCTCCAGGTTCAGGCCGCCGGGCGGCTCCCGTCTGGTCGCTTTGCCGTCGAGTGTCGTCCGATGTGATGCCACTGCCATATGCTCAATGGAAAGGAAAAACAGAGGTTTGCCCCGACGCTTATCATCCTTATCGAGTGGAGTTCTCAAGGCGTGGCTACCTCGGTAGTCTTCCGAGCCTATGGTGAGGCAGGCTGGTAGGTCACGATCACGACGCCGTTGGTCGTCGTCCTGGTGCCGACGAGCCGGAGAGCGGCGAATGCTCCGCCGTCGGGGAAGAGGCGGCGCCCCGATCCCAGCACCAGCGGGTGGATCAGCAGCACGTAGTCGTCTACGAGGTTGCCCCGCCTCAGCGACTGGACCAGCTCTCCGCTGCCCATGACCACCAGATCCTTGCCCGGCTCCTCCTTGAGCCTGGCCACGGCCTCCGCGGCGTCGCCCTTAAGCAGCGTGGAGTTGCTCCACGCGAGCGGCTCAGAGAGCGTCGTTGACGCAACGTACTTCTGCATGTTGTCGAGCATTGCCGAGATGGGGTCGTCCTTCCGCTTGGGCCAGACGGCGTAGAAGTCCTCGTAGGTCCGCCGGCCTAGCAGCAGGGCACCCATATTGATGCTTTCCCCGGCCTGCGCCATTGCAGCGTAGGGCGTCGCCCAGCCGCCGTGCTCGAAGCCGCCGCGGCGGTCCTCGTCGGGCCTCCCCGGTGCCTGCATGACCCCGTCGAGCGTCAGATTCGTGAAGACCACGACTTTGCTCATGTGCAGTTTCCTCCTCGTTTCTATCTCTCTCTCGTTGTAGTATACTGGCAGCCCCTTCAATACTTGTAAAAAACCGTCATGTTCAGACAAGTGAACCCATATATCAAGTATCTCCTGTTGATACACCCAAATACACCACGTGACATCCAAGGCTTCATCACAGATGCGCGTGCTCAACTCTTATTCTCATTCTCACTCTGAAAGTCGGTAACTGCTTAGCCAGAGTAATGACAAAAGAATCGCCAGCTTAATGGGTGAGTGGCAAACAGAGTGAAGAGAACAGTGACTTGAAACGTTCTTGCGATCTAAAAACCCTATCCAAAAGGACAGGACATTTCTGGCAGAAAGGACAACCTGTTTCCAATAGAGAGATGCTATTCTTGAGCTGAAGGAACAGCGCTGCATTCGGATTTTATGCTGAATTACTCAAGGCCTGGAGCGCGTGTATGTTATATCGAAGTCGTGCTTCCATTCAGTACCATCAGCTGCTATTTCCCAATAACCTGTTATGGAGTTTCCGTCGTCGCTGATTTTACCTTCGAAGCGTTGAAAAAAATCTGGGTCTTCACGCCAGAGTTTCCACACCCCTTCACTGAAACTCATTTCATAGATTCTCGAAACCCCTCGAGAATCGTAGTAGAGCATACTATATGTATCAAGCGATTCATTACGGCCTATGACTGAGGTAGAGTTTGGGGAGGAATGATCACGAAACACTATAAATGCACCATCTAGCCACTCAAAGGAAGCTCGCCCTGTTTGTGTGGCTTGAGGGCCAGGCAGAAATGACGCATGAGATACTTCGACGTTCCACTCGCCTATCAAGATCTGAAGTTGACTAAGCGCGGGGTTCAGTTGTGATGGGCTATTGTGTTTCGGTTGAGTCATAGCTTAATAATACCCCTTCGTTCGCCCAGTGAGCAAGAATTTCCGGTGATGATCCAACTTCTCCCAATATATTGTAGTTAAAGCATGTACTTGCGTCAATAGGGTGGAATCCAACAAATGGATGAAAAGTTCCACGAAAACCCGATACCAAACCACAGAAGCAAACCTTTACCACTGGTTAGAACAACGAGGTTTAGCAAAAACTAAAAACTCATCATTTTGATGGCCGTTTTTCACAACTCGTCGTTACATAACATTCGAGATGGCATCCTCATGATTGGTGTGAGACCAGCTTTCTCAAAAAGGGTTACAAATTAGTATTCCCAGGATACGTGGCCCAGGGGCTCCCGATTGAGTTCCTCGCGGTAATATTGCCACAGCGGCATGAAACGGTTCATATAGGCGATGAAACGATCGTTGTGATGACGCTCAAGCAGATGCATCATTTCATGGACGATGATGTACTCTAAACAATGAACAGGTTTCTTGATCAGCTCGAGATTCAACCAGATGCGACGCGCCTCAATGTTGCACGTGCCCCACCTGGTTTTCATCTGTTTCACGCCCCACTCGGCCACCTTCACGCCGATAATTCCTTCCCATTTAGCGATCAGAGGAGCAATCTCCTCCTTGAGCCGCCGGCGATACCAGGTAGTCAGGATGCGCTCGCGCACAGAGGTATCGCTACCGGTCCGCGCGTAGAGATCCATGGTCTTGTTGTTGCGAAGGCTCACTGTTGGCGAGCCCTGGTGATACAACACATTGAGTAAGTAACGGTTCCCTTGATAATAGTGGCTCTCGCCGCTCACGAACTCGCGTGCCGACTGGCGTTCCTGAGCCTCAAACTTCGCCTGCTGGCGCTTGATCCATGCCAGCCTGGAAATGGTAAAGAGACGCACCGCCTCGTCATTTACTCGCAATGGCGCCGCCACCCGTACCCGGCCAGCCGGTGGATAGACACCAAGATGCAGGTTCTTGATGTTCTTGCGAACCACATCCACGACAAGATCATTGACGATGATCTGATGTTTCTCAGTACTCATCTTGATGCTTCACCAGTTCAAAAATCTGATTCACCAGGGTCTCTTCTTGCAGGACCTTCTGGATTGCATATCTGAGTTCCCGCTCCTTGATCCTGTTGCCGCGCCAACCATCCTTTTTCGTTTGTTGGATTGCAGCATCTACAGAGATAGCAAGTTGCTCATCTTTCCCGAGGTTGTCGTACAGCGCCCGCCTGGCGCGGGTATTCAGCAATTTAGGATAGACTGTCCCGCTGGTCGGGTTTTGCACTTGCCTGGCAAGATCAATGATTCTAGCCAGGTATTGCTCGTACTCACGTGCTTGATGCTGGCGCTCCTGGATCAGGGTATCAAGCAGTTCTGACATCTTTTCGTAGTAATTTGGGTTGATAGGCATCTCTTCAGTGATGACCCTGCGCAGGTTATTTTCGATAGTTTCGGCCATCACTGCTTTGCTGCCGGCAATTCCCTGGGGCAGGTCCTTCAGCCCATTCTCTCCTCGTTCCACAATCAGCTGAATCAGGGTGGTGTCGTCAAAGGCCGAGAGCTTTTTACTCTCTTCGGCGCGAATATAGGTGTCGATCAGGTGACGCATCGCCGGCTCATACATCTTCAGGTCAATGTAGTCGCCACTGGCCAGCTTGACCTCGGCGCGTACCTTTTCGTAATGATCTACCTCTTGCTTGATATGCTCAATCTCCTGCGGGGCGTAACCTGCCTCCGGCAGCTCATTGGCAAGGTTCGCAAAGGCGCGGATCAGGGACGCCGTGAGCTTGTAGAGCGCAACCCGTTTCGGCTCGTTCTCTTTAAGCGCATCCTTGTCTGTCGTGTCTTTGGCACAGAAGTAGCGTATATAGGCCACCGTATCTTTAGGCGGATCGACCAGCTCACAGAGTGCTTTGATTGCCTCGCGGGCCTCTTCGAGCCGTTCTCTGGCTTTTTCTATGCGGTCGCTCAACAGCCCGGCCACATCTTCCCTGTCGTAGCCATCCAGCGCTTCCGAGGTGTAGTCATGGATCGAGCGCTCAAGGCTCTTAAAGAGGTCTTTGTAGTCGACGATATAGCCGTATTCCTTGTCTTCCCCATCCAGGCGATTCACGCGGCAGATGGCCTGAAACAGCCCATGATCGCGCATCTGCTTGTCGATGTAGAGATAGGTGGCCGATGGAGCGTCGAAGCCGGTCAAGAGCTTGTCTACGACGATCAAGAGCTTCATTTGTCCTGGCTCTTCGACGAACTTCTGCTTGACCTCTTCCTCAAACTTTTCGGGGTCTTTGCCGCCGAGCATCTTGTTGTAGATGCCGTACTGCCTCAGCTTCTCGGTCAGTCCTTCGCCGGTTTCCTCGCCCTTGATATCAGCAGGCGACGGCTTGTACGACGTAACGATGGCGCACCTGTCAAACCCCTGCACGGTGAATAGTTCATAGAATTTACACGCCTGGTAGATGCTGCCCGAAACCAGCATGGCGTTGCCCCGCCCGCTTTGCAGGCGGTCTTTGGTCTCCATGTCCAGCAGAATGTCATCCACGATCATTGCCAGCCGCGACTGTGAACTGAGCACCTTTTGCATCGTGCCCCACTTCTGCTTGAGTTGGGCCAGCGCCACATCATTCAATCCCTTTGTCTTCGCCTCGAACCACTGGTCGATTCTCGTCTGCGCTGTGATATATTGGTCAATGTCGCGAGCTTCGTAACGTAAATCCAATACCACCTTATCCTTCACCGCCTCGTCAAACTTGTAGGTGTGTATGTATGTGCCAAAGACCTCGATGCTTTTTTGCTTGTCGGCTTTCAACAACGGCGTGCCGGTGAAGCCGATAAACATGGCGTTGGGCAAGATCTCCTTCATGGCGTCGTGTAGTTCGCCCGACTGCGTGCGGTGACACTCGTCGACGAAGACGTAGAGGTCGCCTTTGGCCTTGAAGCCGGGCGGCACATTGCTTTTCACTTCCTCAAGAAAACCTGCGATGTCGCCCTCTTCCTTGCCGGCAAACTTGTGGATGAGCGAGCAGAACAGCCAGGGAGTGGTGGCGTTGAGCTTGTCGATGAGGTCTCGCCCGCTTTTCGTGCGGTAGATGTCTTCGTTGACGCCCTTAAACACCTTCTCAATCTGCTCGTCCAGCTCGGTGCGGTCGGTGATGATCAGGACACGAGCATCCCGCACATGCTCGCGAATCCACCGGGCGAGCCAGACCATGGTCAGACTCTTGCCGCTGCCCTGGGTGTGCCAGATAATGCCGCCCTCGCGCCTGTGCACCCGCTCCTGCGCCTTGCGCACCCCAAAGTACTGGTTGGGGCGGCAGATCTTCTTCACCCCGGCATCGAAGACCACAAAATCGTGGATGATCTCCAGCAAACGCTGTTTCTCGCAGAGCTGTGTCAGAGAGCGGTCCAGCGGATTTTCGATGGCGCTCTCTTCTTTCCAGGTCAGATAATACTTCTCACGTGTTTCGATGACCCCATAGCGCAGCCCCTCGGTATCATTGCCCGCCATGATCAATTGCATGGTTGTGAAGAAGGATTGGATAAAGATTTTCTTCTGGTTGTCCAGGTTCTGGCGAATGCCCTCGCCCACCGAAACGACCGAGCGTTTCAGTTCCAGCACGCCGAGCGCGATGCCGTTCACATACAGCACCACATCGGGCCGTTTGGTGTGTACGCCCTGAACGGTGACCTCTTCGGCGACAGCGAAGTCGTTATTGAGCGGGTTCTTCCAGTCGATCAGCCAGACGGTCTGGGTATTTTCACTCACATCAGGCTTGACCTGGACGCCGTAGCGCAGCAGGCCATAGACCGCCTTGTTAATGTCGTAAAGGCTTTTCGTCTGATCCCCGGCCACTTTATTGAGTTCGTACAAAGCTCTGCCGGTGAGTGTATCACTGTACCCCTGCCGCTTCAGGAAGCGGCGCAGATCAACCTCTTCGATATTACTGTTGTTGGGGCGCTCTTCCCAGTTGCCCAGATAGCGGTATCCCAGTTGTTCTCGCAATAGCCTGACCACGCGGTTCTGAGTAGCGCGTTCTATCTGGCCAACTGTGTTCATAGCAACCTCGTTCTCCCGGTGAGTAGTTCCTGCATCATCCCTTGCTTCAAGGCGCGAGTCTTGTCGCGCTTTTGCTCTAAGGCGGCGATTTCGGTGTCCATATCGGAGAGGATAGTGGCAATGGCTTGTTGTTCGGCTTTGGTGGGAGGGATGGGAATTCTTGTATCTCTAACTTGTATTAAACTGATTTGTGGATAGGCTTGGCCAGTTATTATTGAGCTGTAGTATTTTCTTATCATAGGCTGTGAAAGGAAATGAAAAACATAATCAGCCGCTACATTATTATCAATTATTCTGATTCTGGCAATATGCTGATTGATATTCGCGATTCCAAAGTCATTGCTTAAATAAATAACCCTGCCGACATTTCCCGTAATGGTGATTAAAATGTCTCCAGCACGAACCTCACCTCGCTTTAGAGTATTATGTGCTTCGGGTGTTATAAACATTGACTGGGTAAGATCAAGTCCTTGCTCAGAAACACACTCACTTCTTAGAAAAAGAACACCGTCATTTACCCAGTTAAAACCGTATGTCGTTGGCGTAGCACCTTTCGTGATAAAGGCAGAAATGAGTCCCAGCGGTGTGGGCTCCCAATCACTTGGGATCATCCCCACCTCAGTTTGCTTGTAGGCCGACTTTAACTCTCGACTGAACTCTGGCAACCGCACCTTGCCAGTGAGAAGCTGCTGCATCGTTGCCTGCTTGATATCACGCTTCTTGGCGATGAGTCGGTCTAGCGACGCAATCAGGGCATCCACTTCGCTCAGTGCGGTCGCGATGACTTGTTGTTCGGAGAGAGGAGGAAGAGGAATTTGAAAAGACCTGATCTGCCCAAAATTCAGACCTTGTCGATTTCCCCCGGCTTGGAAGCTTTCAATCTGCTTTTGTCCGCTTCCCGAGAGCAAGAAAAAATTAAGGTAATAAGGATTGAGTTTGCTTGCATCTGTCCTAATAATGCACACATGCTGGTTAACATTGCCCCCTAGCAGCCTATTATCTGCTACAGCACTTCTACCAATAGAAGCGCCGGTGATATTCAGGAGCACATCATCTAGCTTGATTTCCGTGGCCAAAAATGAACGGTGCGTTTCTTCATCGATAAATGCGATGTCGTCAAACAATAAATGTCCCCAGCCGACATTCTGACTTCTCAGAAAAGGACGTCCTTCTTTCTTATACACCTTTTCGCCACCAGTTGGAGTTATGCCGCTTCCCACTTTTGTCACTACGTCATCCAGTGAGCATACTTCCCAATCTTTGGGTATCTCCCCAACCCCAGTTTGCTTGTACCCTGGTTTTTGTATTGTATCTTGTGCTGTTATTACCATACAAACCCCATCTTTTGCAGGTGCGCGTCCATCTTACCGCTCAAAACCTCAACTTCCTCAGAGAGCCTAGGTAGTGGCATTGCATAGCGCTCCGCAAGCTCTTTGATACGTCTGGCCAGGGCTTGTGAGATGCGGTTCAGCTCGGCCTCCACGTCAGACGCAAGGATAGCTAGCCATTTATCTTCCACCACCAGCGTCTTTACTTCATTCTCGCTAAGCGTCTTGTATCTGGAAGCTACCTTAGCATCGAGGGCTTTTTGCGCATTTCTGACCTTCCTGCCGGCTTCCATCTCCTGCTCAAGCAGGTTGAGATATTCATACAACATTGCTCGCTCGTCTATCACATCCGAATCGGTTAGAATGTCTTTTAGCCGTGCATGTATACTGGCTCTGGTGATCTTGCCCTTCTCGTTTTTCGCCTCTTCGAGCAACCCTCCTTCGCCGCCATGTTCTTCGTCCAGCTCTTCCATCTTGCGGGTGATGGCTTCCCTGGCAGCTTCCAGTTGCTCAATGTTTTGCTGATCGGCAGTGAAGTAGCGCTTGATGATAAGCTGCGGCGGGATGAGGTCACTATTGGCCTTCCAACCATCCAAGGCGATCATGTACACGTCATCCTGCATGGTGTCGGTCCAATAGCTCATCAGGTGCTGGTATACGTCATATGTATCGATGAGCCTGGCTTCGGCAAAAACTCGCAGCAGATCTTCGGAAAGTGCTTCGATCAACTGCTTGGGGTGGCTTCCCACGCCGAGGGCTTTGAGGCAGGGCATGCTGCTCGTTTGCCACTGTTCAAACAGTGCAGTCACCGTCCTGGTGTAAGCCACAAACTCGGGGTGCGTAAAGATGGCCGGCTTGATCTGTGCAATATCCACTTTGAGCTGGCTGTAGCCTGCGCGCGGTCCCTCTATGAAGAGCTGCTGCTTGAGCGTGGGAAAAACCTGCCAGTAGATGTCCAACGCATCGATGTCAGGGTTGGGGATGCCGCCCAGCAAATGCGCTTCAATGTTGTGCAGATCTTCGGCTTCTGAGCTGTCGATGTAGCGCGGAATATTGAGGTTGTAGTCGTTGGCCGCAATTTCGGCCACACTCACCATGCGCGAATATTTTGGGAGTTCGATTTGCTTGTTGAAAACATCGACGATCTTGTGAATGTCCTGGTGGCGCAGGCGGTTCTTGTTGCCATCCTTCACAAAGCCCTTGCTGGCGTCGATCATGAAGATACCGGTGCGGCTCGCGGCGTTTTCCTTATCGAGGACGATGATACAGGCAGGGATGCCGGTGCCATAAAACAGGTTGGGCGGCAGGCCGATGATGCCCTTGATGTACCCCTTGCGGATGATCTTCCTGCGGATGTCGGCCTCGGCATTCCCTCGAAAGAGTACGCCGTGCGGCAGAATCACCGCGCCTTTCCCCGTACTTTTCAGCGAGCGGATAATGTGCAGCAGAAAAGCGTAGTCGCCATTTTTCCTGGGTGGCACGCCATCTTCAAAGCGTTGATACAGGTCGTGAACAGGGTCAAAGCCGTTGCTCCACGCCTTATTGGAGAAAGGCGGATTGGCTACGACGAAGTCGAAGGTCTTGAGATTTTTATCCTCTGGCTTATTGCCGCTGCCTTGCTTAAAGTATGGATTGGAGAGCGAATTGTCCCGCCAGATTTCGGCGGTCGGGTTGTCGTGCAGGATCATGTTCATCTTAGCCAAAGCGGCGGTAGCATTGTCCATTTCCTGCCCGTAGATGGTCACTCCGGTCTGTGATTCGTCGGCAGCCTTCAGCAGCAGCGAGCCGGAACCGCAGGTCGGATCGTAGATGGTCTGACTCTGGCTCCTGGCTTTGCTGATGCCAATGACCTTGGCCATAATACGGGAGACTTCCGCCGGGGTGTAGAACTGACCCTTGCTCTTGCCCGATTCGGTAGCAAAGTGGCGCATCAGATATTCGTAGGCGTCCCCGAGGATGTCGTCGCCTTCAGCGCGGTTCTTGCGGAAATTGAGGGCGGGGTTCTCGAAGATGGCGACCAGGTTAGAGAGGCGATCCTGCATCTCCTTGCCCTTGCCCAGCTTGTCGGCATCGTTGAAGTCGGCCACGTCGATCACGCCTTTGAGGTCGTTGGCCTCGGCGAGCCGGGCGATGATCTTGTTGATTTTGTCGCCGATCTCTTTATTCCCTTTGAGCGTGACCATGCCGGCAAAGCTGCCGCCCTCGGGGACTTCGATCAGCGCGTTGGGCTGACCAGCGTATTTGTCGGAGACGTATTTGACGAAGAGTAGGACGAGGACATAATCCTTGTACTGCGAGGCGTCCATGCCGCCCCGGAGTTCGTCGCAGCTTTGCCAAAGTGAACTATAGAGCTCACTTTTCTTGATCGCCATTGAAGACTTTCCCTATCAACTCGGTTGTGTTGCTTGTGGAACTGAGCAGAAATTCCCGGGTATTTTCCTGACACGAGCAGTATAACGCTCAAGTGTATCAAGGTCAACTAATCTCTGCTTCGGCTCAGGGCAATTTAAAAGTCGCCGGTGCTTCATCTCCGTAGGGGCGAGCGGGGAGTGGGGAGGTGGAGGACGCCATCCGGGGGATGGTGTGCAGGCCTTTATGGTCGCCCGCCGTCCCCCCAGATGCCTGCCGATTCTATGTCACTGGTCAAATCGATGTGGCTGACGCGGGCGACCATAAAGGCCCTCCCCGCGCCGCTCCACCACCCTCGCCCCTACGGGAGAACCATGCGAGAAAAGGACTTTTACATCGCCCTGACTTCCGCTCGTTTCATGGGGGTCTATCGTTGCCTGCCTCCTCTGTCCATGGTAGAGTAGTATCAAAAGCATCTTCCAGCGCTGGAAGATGCTTCAAAGAAGATCAACGAGAGAGAAACCTATGAGAGAAGCTGCTATTCGCGCCTTCTTGACCGAGTTGTACGAAACGGGGCAGCGGAATGATGCCCAGGAGCAGGAGCGCGGCAAGAAAATGCTAAATCTGGAGCCAGAAACGGCTCAGTTCCTCAACATCCTCCTACGCAGCAGTCG
>WNGD01002939.1_pt1 | contig 17599 bp, 12 predicted proteins | sample 5400671 | NCBI WGS metagenome assembly WNGD01 (sample SAMN13153369, study PRJNA577476) | soil metagenome | isolation source: 40 cm soil or saprolite under grassland replicate 2 | place: USA:California | collected 2016-06-15
GGCGATGATCACCGCGGCTGCGACCACGAGCCGGGCCACCCGCCAGGCCAGCCGGGCAGCGGCCCGGACCGCGAGCAGGCCGACATAGCGGCCGATCATTGATCCGTCCCGGGCTGGCCCGGCCCCGCGCTGACCTGGCCCGGGGCGCGCTGGCCTGTGCTCGACCGGCCCGCGGTCGGCTGGCCGGTGGCCGGCCGGCCGGAACGCGCTGGCGTGGCCGGTGCCATCGCCGCGCTGGGCGGCAGCCCCCGGATCTCGATCCTGGCCGCCGCGGCGCCGAGCGCGTCGCGTGCCCTGATGACGGTGGGCCGGGCGGCGGCGGAGCAAAGATAGAGCACCCGGGTATGCCGCGGCGGCCGACCCGGCACCAGCACCTCGGCGGCGGGGCAGCCATAGTCGCCGGTGCGGCTCAGCAGCTCACGCATGATCGCGGCGGTCCGGCCGACGGTTTTCCTGGTGAGCTCGGCCTCGACCGCCCAGCATTCGCCCGCCCACGGGACCGGCGCGCCGTCCGGCCAGTGCACCTCGCCGTCGGGCAGATGCTCACGCAGCCCCACCCTGCCGCCCTGCCTGGCGCGGAGCCGCCGCTCACTGCGCCAGTAGGCGCCGGCGATGCGGTAACCGGACGCGGACTCGAGGGCGAGCCGCACGGCGACAACCGCCCGGATGTGCGCCAGCCGGGATAAGGCTGGCGGCGCCTGCGCGTACGGCAGGCCGCAGTTTGCCAGTCCCGTCCTAGTCAGCCAGAGCCACGGGGCACCAGGCCCGAGCCTGGCCGACTCCGCGTACCGCTGCTTGCGCCAGCGGGTCGCGATCGCCCGCGCCCGCGGTTCGCTGACGGCTAAGACGGCCGCGAGCTGGTCCAGCTGGACGCCGTACATCTCGGCCGCGAACAGCAGGCCGGAGACGTCGCGGCCGGCCAGGTTACGGCCGGCCGGGGCGCGGCCGGCGGCCAGCGGAGCCGATGCCCCTTCTGCCGGGATCACCCGACTATCACATCATGCGGAGGCCGCGAAGCCACCCATCCCGGGGCGAAGACCCGGGGTCGTCGCAGCGGCCGGCCAGCGGCGGCTGGCCGCACGGCCAGCGGCCCGCAACCCCGGCTGTCCACGTGCTGAATCCCGCGAGAAAATCATCTTCGAAGGTGGATGGCCGCGTGATTCATCCGTGCCGGGACCGGGCTTGGGCTGACGTTCTCGCCCCCGTACGGCCGGCAGGCGGGCCCCGGCCGTAGCGGACACGCCGCTTTGTCCCGGGGGTAGTGCTAGTGCCAGCCACGGCAGTGAGGCACAATGTCATTCGGTACCTGCAATCATTGCTGACGGTAGCCGGTCGCCCGCGGGCGATGAGGTCGTTGGGGAAGACGCACCTCATCCGCTGGCAGGGAGGCCCCGTGACCGTTCGTGGCGTGTTGCAGGTTCATTCCGCGCCCCCGGCGCTGAGCCCGCACATCGAGTGGGCAGTGGCCGGGGTTCTTGGCGTGACCGTGACCCTGCCCTGGGTAGATCAGCCCGCCTCGCCCGGCGCCCTGCGCGCCGAGCTGAACTGGCAGGGCCGGCCGGGCACCGGCGGGGCGATCACGTCCGCGCTGGCCGGCTGGAACCTGCTCAGGTTCGAGGTCACCGAGGAGGCCAGCTCCGGGTGTGACGCGGTTCGGTATAGCTGCACACCGTCGCTCGGCACGTTCTCCGCGGTCATCTCGGCCAACGGCGACGTGCTTGTCCCGGAGGGGCGGCTGCGCGCCGCCATGACCCTCGCGTCAGCGTCGGTGTCCGCCGGATTCACTGGATCTGGCTCAGCGTCCGGCGCGGCCGGATCCAGGTTCCGGCTCGCATCCGGGTCCGGGTCCGGCGGGCCGGGGCCCGACTTCGAGTCCGGTGCTGGCTTCGAGTCCGGTGCTGGCTTCGAGTCCGGTGCTGGCTCCGATCCCGGGCTCGGCGCCGGGTCCGCTGCTGACTCCGGTGCTGGCTCCGGGTTCGGGGCTGACTCCGGGTCCGGGCTCGTGCTGATTGACGGGGCGTCGCCTGGTGGCGGGATCCATGGCCTCAAGGACCGGCACGGTCCGCGTCATCCGGCTCTTGGCGGCTCGCTGGAGGCCGAACTCAGGCTGCTGCTCGGCCAGCCCTGGGATGACGAACTCGAGCCGTTCCGGCACGCCGCGGCCGGTGCTCCGGTGCGCTGGCTGCACGCCACCGGCTGACCACAGCAGCCGGGCTGGACTGCCCGGACCGCTACCGGCCCAGCAATCGCGCGTAATCCGCCTGGCTCCGCGCCAGCCGAAGCCAGGCCCGCGCCTCATGAGCCCTGTCTCACTCGTCCCGTCCGCTGGGTCCGTGACGGCACACAGCCGGGGCTGCTGTCCCAACGCCCGCCCGCTCGTCCTACTAACCCCGTACGTCACATTAGTCCTGCCCGACTCACCCGCCCGGCTGGCCCCATTCGTTGGGGACATTTCGCAGGCGGTCGGCGTCGGCCGTCCTTCCGGTTCATGATCGCGGAGGGTTTTCGGTGCTGCGGCACCGAAAACCCTCCGCGATCATGAAGGGCGGGCGTGATCATGAAGGGCGGGCGTGATCATGGAGGGCGGGCGTGATCATGGAGGGCGGTGATCATGGAGGGCGGGGTGCGACGATGGGAGGGCTGAGGCGGGAATGAGGACAGCGTGGCTCAGAAGATCATCATTGACTGCGACCCGGGGATCGATGACGCGCTGGCGCTTGTCTTCGCGCATGGCGATCCCGGCCTGGAGGTCTGCGGGATCACGACCGTGGCGGGAAACGTCGGCCTGGACAAGACGACCGCCAACGCGCTGCGCGTGCGTGACTTCATCGGCATGGGCGACGTGCCGGTCGTGCCGGGCAGCGCGGTCCCGCTGCTGCGTCCGGTGCGGGATGCGCGGGACATTCACGGCGACACCGGGCTGGCCGGGGCACAACTGCCCGCGGCGCGGTCGGGGCCAGCGCCCGGCCATGCGGTGGACTACCTGATCGAGACGATCAGCGCGGCGCCCGGGGAGATCACGCTCGTCGCGATCGGGCCGCTTACCAACATCGCGCTCGCCGTCCGGCGCGAGCCCGCGCTCACCTCGATGGTCCGGGAATTCGTGATCATGGGCGGCTCGGCTGGCCGGGGGAACACGACGCCGGCCGCCGAATTCAACATCCTGGCCGACCCGGAATCGGCGGCCATCGTGTTCAGCGCCGGCTGGACGGTGACCATGATCGGGCTCGATGTGACGCTGCAGTCGCGGGTGACCGCTGCGGTGCGTGCGCGGATGAGCGGCCTCGGCAGGCTGGCCGACGACCTGCTGCTGCCCAGCCTGGCCGGCTACCGTACCGTCGGGCCAGCGGAGTCCGGCCCAGCTGGGCTTGGGCCAGCGGAGTCCGGGCCAGCCGGGTCCGGGACGGCGGACGCCCGCGCGGCGGCCGAGCTGGACTGGCCGGAGGACCTGGCCGATCCCGCCGTTCATGACGTGTGCGCCGTGGCCAGGGTAACTCGTCCTGACCTGATCAGCTGCGTGCCCGCGCTGGTTCAGGTCGAGACCGCCGGGCGGCTGACCTGCGGAATGACCGTCACCGATTTCACGGCTCCGGCCGCGCGGCATAACGCCATGGTCGGCGCCGGGATCGATGTCGCCGCGTTCTGGGACCTGGTGCTCAGCGCCTACCAGCGGGTCGCGGCCGGGATGGTGAGCCAATGACGCAGCCGGACCACAAGCCGCAGCGCAAGCCGGACCCGCCGCACGGGCCGGAACCGCGGCACGGGCCGGAACCCGGGGCGGCCGCCGCCGTTGCCGCTGGCCCGCTCTCGGCGACCCGGCGGACAAGGCACCGTCGGCTGCGCGCGCAGGGCAGAACCGAGCGGGCCGAGCTCTTCGCCGTTTTGCGCGCCGGGTTCATCGCCCATCTCGGGGTGCTCGATGACGGAGCGCCGATGGTCGTGCCGACCGTGTACGGATTCGACGAGCAGCACCTGTACGTGCACGGCTCGGTGGCCAGCAAGAGCCTGGCCGCGGATGACTCGCTGGCCTGCGTGACGGTGACGCTGGTGGACGGCCTGGTGCTGGCCAGGTCGGTCTTCGAGCACGCGATCAACTACCGCAGCGCGATGATCTATGCCCGGCCGCGGGCAGTCACCGACCCGCAGGAGAAGTTGGCCGGCCTGCGCTGCGTGTCCGAGCACCTGGCGCCTGGCCAGTGGGACTACGCCCGGCGGCCGAACCGCAAGGAACTCGCCGCCACCCGGCTGCTGGCGCTGACGCTTGACGAGGCCTCGGTCAAGATCCGCAGCGGTCCGCCCGACGACGGCGACAGTCCAGACGCGGCCCTCGGCCGGTGGGCGGGCGAACTGCCGCTGCAGGCTCGCTGGCAGCAGCCGCTGCCGGACCCAGCGCTGCCAGCAGGGCTGCCGGTTCCCGCGCACATCCAGGCGATGGCCGGCCGCGACTCCGGCCCGCCGCCGGGCCAGTAGGCAGCGAACCTGCCGCTGCCCGGCCGCGGCTCGCTAGAGCGGGATGTTGCCGTGCTGGCCGCGGTGCGGCGGCACCGCGGCGATCGCGCGGGCGAGGGCCAGGCGCGTGTCGGCGGGCTCGACGATCTCGTCGACAACGCCTAGCTCGATCGCCCGGCGCAGGCCGCCTGCCTCGCGCTCGTGCTCGGCCGCCAGCTCCGCCTCGGCCTCGTGCCGCTGTTCGGCCGGCACCTCGGCGAGCGTGCGCCGGTGCAGGATGCGCACGGCGGCAACCGCGCCCATCACCGCCACCTCCGCGCCCGGCCAGGCGAACACCCTGGTCGCGCCGAGCGCACGGGAGTTCATCGCGATGTAGGCGCCGCCGTAGGCCTTGCGGGTGACCAGCGTGACGCGCGGGACGGTTGCCTCAGCGAACGCGTGCAGCAGCTTAGCGCCGCGCCGGACAACCCCGTCCCATTCCTGGCCGACACCAGGCAGGTAGCCGGGCACGTCCACGATGACGACGAGCGGCACGCCGAACGCGTCGCACATACGCACGAACCGGGCCGCCTTCTCGGCGGAGGTCGCATCCAGGCAGCCGCCCAGCCGGAGCGGGTTGTTGGCGATCACGCCAACCGTCCGCCCGGCCAGCCTGCCGAGGGTGGTGACGACGTTCGGCGCCCACCGGGGATGCAGCTCGATTCCCGGCTCATCGAGCAGCCCGCTGATCAGCGGGTGCACGTCATACGCTCGCCGGCGGGACTCGGGCAGCAGCGAGGCCAGGTCTGCCTCGGTCAGCTCGCCGTCAGCCTGGCCGGCCGGCCCGGCCCGGCCTTCGGGTGCCGCTGGCAGCCCTGCACCCGGCTGGCCAATGATCAACCTGGGCATCGTGCCCTGCTGGCCGAGCAGCAGGGCGAGCCGTCGCGCGGTACTGAGCGCCTCCGCGTCCGTCGCCGTGACCAGGTGCACCACGCCGGAGCGCCGGCTGTGCGGCTCCGGGCCGCCGAGCCGCTCCATGTCGACGTCCTCGCCGGTCACACTGCGCACCACGTCGGGCCCGGTGACGAAGATCCGGCCCTTGTCGGACAGGATCACGAGGTCGGTGAGTGCCGGGCCGTAGGCGGCGCCGCCCGCCGCCGCGCCGAGGACCACGGAGATCTGCGGTACCACGCCGGACGCACGGGTCATCGCGGCGAACACTGTCCCGACGGCGTGCAGGCTCTCCACGCCCTCGCGCAGCCGGGCGCCGCCCGAGTGCCAGAGCCCGATGACCGGCGCGCCGGCCATGATGGCGTAGTCGTAGGCGACGACGATTGCCTCGCATCCGGCGGCGCCCATGGCGCCGCCCTGGATCCGCGGGTCGCTGGCGAACGCGACCGCGGTCATTCCGTCGATCGTCCCGGTGCCCGCCAGCACCCCGCTGGTGTCCGGCTCGGTCAGCAGCGCCAGCGAGCCGGGGTCGAAGAGTGCCTCAAGCCTGACCCCGGGATCGCGGGGCCCGCCTGAGGTGCGGGCCACCGGGGCGGGAGATGCCTCGGGCGCAGGCGGGGCGACGGGAATCCGGCTGTCGAGAACGGTCACGTCAGTCTCCTTCGGTGCGGCGGGCATGCTCGGCTCAGGCGGCGGTGAAGGCAAGCGCGACATTGTGGCCGCCGAAGCCGAATGAGTTGTTCAGGACGGCCATCGGGCCGCTGGCCCGGGATCGCAGCTCGCGCCGTTCGGGCGCGATTTGCAGGCCGGCGTCGTCGTCGGGGTCCTCCAGGTTGATGGTGGGCGGCGCCACCTTGTCGCGCAGTGCCAGGATCGCGGCGACCGACTCGACCGCGCCGGCGCCGCCGAGCAGGTGACCGGTCATCGATTTCGTGGCCGATACCACCACGCTGCTCGATGTGCTGCCGAGGGCTGTGGCGATGGCCTGGGCCTCCACCACGTCGCCTGCCGGGGTCGATGTCGCGTGCGCGTTGACGTGCACCACCTGGTCAGGGCTGATCCGGGCGTCGGCAAGCACCCGGCCGATTGCGCTCACGATGCCGGCGCCGGCCGGGTCCGGCTGGGCGATGTGATGGGCGTCGGCGGAATAGCCGGCGCCCGCGGCGACCGCGTACACCGCCGCGCCCCGGCGTGCCGCGTGCTCGGCCGATTCCAGTACCACCATCCCGGCGCCCTCGCCGAGCACGAAGCCGTCGCGGCCCTTGTCGAACGGGCGGGACGCCCGCTCTGGCTCGTCGTTGCGGGTGGACAGCGCCCGCATCGCCGCGAACGCGGCGATGTTCAGCTGGATGATCGCTGCCTCGGTCCCGCCCGCCAGCACGATGTCGGCACGCCCGGACCTGATCATGTCCATCGCGTAGCCGATCGCCTCGGCGCCGGACGCGCACGCACTGACCGTCGTGTGCACCCCGGCGCGGGCGCCGAGCTCCAGGCTGATCCACCCGGCCGAGCCGTTGGGCATGAGCATGGGAACGGTAAACGGGGAGAGCCGCTGCCAGCCTTTCTCCTTGAGCGTGTCATAGGCGGCCAGCGTTGATGCCACGCCGCCGATACCGCTCGACACCACGACGCCGAGCCGCTCCGGGTCCACGTCCCCGGCGCCCGCGTCGGCCCATGCCTCGCGCGCGGCGATGATCGCGAACTGCTCGCAGCGGTCCAGGCGGCGGGCCTGCACGCGGTCGATGAGCGTCGCGGGCTCTACCGCCGCCCAGGCTGCGATCCGCGCAGGCAGCTCGCTGGCCCAGTCGTCGGTCAGCTTACGCACGCCGCTGCGCCCGGCAAGGAGGCCCGCCCAGGTCGACGCAACGTCCGCGCCCAGCGGCGTGATCGCACCAAGCCCGGTGACGACGACGTCTGTCCGGTCTGTGCCCACTGTGCTCGCACTCCTCAGGTCGGGTAACGCGGCGCCGTGCTGACAGTGGGGGCGGCGCCGCGCCGCACTGCTGCCCCGGTCAGGCGGATACGCCAGCGCGCCGGACGTAGTCAACGACGTCCTGCACGGTCTTGAGGTCCTTCAGCTGGTCGTCCGGGATCTCGACGCCGAACTTGTCCTGGGCCGCCACGGCTATCTCGACCATGGACAGCGAGTCGATGTCCAGGTCGTCGATGAATGTCTTCTCCGGGGTGACCTGGTCGGCGGGCACGCCGGCCACCTCGTCGATGATCTCGCCGAGGCCCGCCAGGATTTCCTGCTCTGTCATGGCCATGTGCTTGCTGTCTCCTTTGCTTGGTGATGCTCTTCGGGCGGTCAGCCCCCGGGGTAACTCCCGGGGGCGCTCAGTGGAGGTCACGCTGGGCCCGCGGGCCCAGCCGGGTCGGTCAGGGCAGGATGATCACCTGCGCCGCGTAGCAGATGCCCGCGCCGAAGCCGATCAGCAAGGCCGGCGCCCCGGAGCTAAGCTCGCCGCGCTCGATCATCCGGGATAGCGCGAGCGGGATCGACGCGGACGACGTGTTGCCCGCGGTCACGATGTCGTCGGCCACCTTCGCCTGCGGGGCGCCGAGCTTACGCGCGATGGCCTCGACTATCCGCAGGTTGGCCTGGTGCGGGACGAACGCCGCCAGCTCGCCCGGCGCTACGCCTGCTTCCTTGCAGGCCTTCTTGGCGACCGGGTGCAGCGCGGTAGTTGCCCACCGGAAGACGGCCTGCCCCTCCTGGAAGATGAACGAGTTGCGGTCCTTGACGTAGATCTTGTCGGCCATGTCGCCGGCGCTGCCCCAGACGACCGGCCCGATACCGGGCCCGTCCGCCGGGTCAGCGACCGGGCCCACGACGGCGGCGCCCGCCCCGTCGGCGAAGATGATGGCCGTCGAGCGGTCGGTCCAGTCCACCCACTGGGACAGCTTCTCGGCACCGATGACCAGCACGTGCCTGGCCGTGCCGGTGCGGACCGCGTCGCTCGCGCTGGCGAGCGCGTAGCAGAAGCCCGCGCACGCGGCGTTCAGGTCGTAGGCGCCGGGAGCGGCGATGCCGAGCCGGCGGGCCACCGTGGCGGCGGTGTTCGGGATCTGCACTTCCGGCGTGCAGGTCGCGACGATGACGAGATCGATGTCGGCGGGAGACAGACCGCTGCCCGCCAGCGCCTTGCCGCCGGCCGCTGCCGCCATGTCGGCCACCGTCTCGTCCGGTCCGGCGATCCGGCGGCTGGCAATGCCCACCCGGCTGCGGATCCACTCGTCGTTGGTGTCGATCGTTGCCGCGAGCTCGTCGTTGGTGACGACCCTGGCCGGCTGGTAGCCGCCGAATGCCAGGATCCGCGCGCCCGGTGAGCCCTCGGTAAGTCGCATCCGGGTGCTGCCTTTCGGTGTCGGCCCAGCGACGCGCGCCGCTGGGGTGCCGGGGTTCACTCGGTGTCCTCGGGCTGCAGCCGGACCAGCGGCTGGCCGGCGCTGACCGGGTCGCCGTCCTCGACCAGCCACTCGATGATCGTCGCCGGGAAGGTCGGGGTCACCAGATGGCTGCCGCCGCGCATCTCGACGTGTCCGAGTTCGGCACCGCTGGTGACCGCGCCGCCGGCCGCCCCGTCCGCGCTGGCCCGGAAGACCCCGGCCAGCGGGGCGACGAGCAGGCGCCACTCCGGCGCGTCGCTGTCCGCGTCGGACTGGCTGTGCTCGGCGATGAGGCTGCGGGCTGCCTGCAGGTCATCCGGTGTCTTCAGGGCGCCGAGCTGAACGCCAGGCAGCGCGCGCCTGGTCAGGCCGGTCAGCGTGCCGGCCGGCGGCAGTTCGATGATCGCGCTGACCCCCAGGCCGATCATCGACTGCATGCACTTGTCCCACCGAACCGGGGCGCTGACCTGGGTGACGATCCGCTCCATCCAGTCCGCGCCGCTGCGCACCACGGCTCCGTCGTGGTTGGACAGCAGGGCCAGCCGCGGGTCATTGACCTTGATGGCCGACGCGGCCGCGCGCAGGTCGTGCACGGCGGGTGCCATGTGTCGGGTGTGGAAGGCGCCGGCCACCGACAGCGGGATGAGCCTGGCGCGGGCGGGCGGATCCGCGGCGAACGCGGCGAGTTCCGCCATGGTCCCGGCGGCGACCACCTGGCCTGCGCCATTGACGTTGGCCGCGGTAAGGCCGTGGTTCTCGATGGCGGCAAGCACGGCCTTCTCGTCGCCGCCGAGCACGGCAGTCATGCCGGTTGGCTCGGCCGCCGCCGCGCGGGCCATGGCCCGGCCGCGGACCCGGACCAGCCGGAGTGCGTCCGCCGGGCTGATCACCCCGGCGATGGCGCCGGCCGCAAGCTCGCCCACGCTGTGGCCGGCCACCGCGTCGGCCAGCCGGACGGCCTGGCCGAGGCCGCCGAAGAGCTCGTCCGCCGTGGCGACGGCGGCGGCCACAAGCAACGGCTGGGCGATGGCCGTGTCCCTGATTTCCTCGGCGGTGGCCGTGGTCCCGCACCGGATGAGATCGCAGCCTGCCAGCTCAGACCAGGCGGCCAGGCGGTCGGCGAAACCGGGCAGCTCCAGCCACGCGGCCAGGAAGCCGGGGGCCTGCGAACCCTGGCCGGGCGCGGCGATCAATAGCATCCCCTAAGCCTGCACTGTAGAACTCCGCCATACGAATGCCGAAGCATACGAAGTTTTGCCCGACCCATCTGTAGGGAGTCTACAATTAAGTGTTCTTGTGCGCGAGGCGGCCGAGCACCACGGCGAGCCAGATGGCGAACGCATCCCGGCCGTCGCTCGGGGTCAGGCCGGTCAGCTCGCTGACCCGGCGCAGCCGGTAGCGGACGGTATTCGGGTGCACGAAGAGCAGCCTCGCCGTCGCCTCAAGCGAGCTGCCCTGCTCCAGGTAGGTGGCGACGGTGTCGAGCAGTGCCGGGCCGCCGTCCAGGAGCGGCACGTAGACGTCCTCGATGAGTTCCTTCCGCGCCGACTCGTCACCGTCCAGGGCGCGCTCCGGCAGCAGGTCCACCGCCTCGACCGGCCGCGGGGCTTCCGGCCAGGCCATGGCGGCGCGCAGGCCCGCCAGCGCCGCTCCGGCGGACACGACGGCCGACTGCAGGTCAGCCACGGGCGGGCCGACGACGACCGGGCCGGGCCCGAACCGCCCGGCCAGATGGCTGGCGGCCTTCAGCGGATCGGCCGTGCCGCCGAGCACCACGACAAGCCGGTGACCGTGCACCCCGGCGAGCAGGTCAAGCCTGGATCGCCGGGCGATGACGCGAAGCTCGTCGATCAGGCCCTCCGGCTCGCTGCCGTCGGCGTTGCCGGCGATGACGGAGACCGGGGCCAGCGACCAGTTCAGCGCGGAGGCCCAGGACTGCAGCCCCTCATCCACCTCGCCGCGGACCAGCGAGTCCACGACCAGCGCCTCCAGCCGGGCGTCCCAGGCCCCCCGCGCCTCCGCCGTGCGGGCGTAAACCTGAGCGGCGGCGAAGGCGATCTCCCGCGTGTAGCGGAGCACGGCCTCCCGCAGCTCGGCCTCGCCGCCGGGCGCCGCGAGCTCGTCCACCTGCGATTCGACCACGTCGATGATGACCCGGACCATCTCCACGGCCTGCTGCAGGCTGACCGCCCTGGCCAGTTCCCTGGGCGCGGTGCCGAACACCTCGCCGGCGACCGCGGGCCGGCCGCGCTCCGGGTGTTTGATCCAGTCAACGAACGCCGCGACGCCCGCCTGGGCCACCAGGCCAAGCCAGGACCGGTTCTCCGCCGACATCCGGCGGAACCACGGCAGGCGCCGGTCCATCGACGTCATCGCCGCGGTGCCCAGCGAGCTCATCGACGCCTCGAGGCTGCGTATCGTCTCCTGGCTGACGTGCCTCCCGGCACGCGATCCAGTTGGCGGAATGCCGTCGGCGGCTGCTGGCTCCGTTGCGCCCGTCACGCTGCCAGCCTGCCACGTTGACGGGCCGCGGGCGCAGGTGCACCGGGCCGCGGCGCGAGTCAGCCGGCCCGCGCAGGCTCGCCGCCGAGGCCGAGCGCGGCCCGGATCCGGCCGGTGACCGAGGGCAGGTCGGCGAGTTCCGCGCCGCCGCCCTGGGCGAACGCCCGGCTGCCGCCGCCGCGCCCGCCGGTCACCGCGAGCACCTGCCGCAGCACGTCCCTGGCGTCGACCTGCCCGGCCGCGGCCGCGGGCACGCTGACGCCGATCCGCAGCGAGCCTGCCCGCACGTCCGGCAGCAGGAGGACGGCCACCGCGTCAAGCTCGCCGCTGAGCCGCCGCGCTTCGGCGGCCAGGCTGGCGGGCTCGATGCCGGGATCCTCGGCTATCACGTAGCGCTGGCCGGACGGCGCCGTGGCAACCGCGTCCGCCAGTGAAGCCGCGGTGATCGTGCCGCCGCCGGTCCGGCCGTTCCTGGCAGTGAGCGCCTCGACCCGCTGTGGCAGCTGATCGACGGAGACCCGCAGCCTGGCGGCGATCCCGCGGAGCAGCCTTTCGCGCTCCAGCGTGTACGCCACCGCGGCCGCACCGGTCACCGCCTCGATCCGGCGGACGCCCGAGCCGATGCTGGCATCGCCGACGATCCGGAACAGGCCCACCTCGGCCGTGCCGCGCACGTGCGTGCCGCCGCACAGCTCGGCGGAGAAATCGCCGAAGGAAACCACCCGGACGTCCTCGCCGTACTTGTCGCCAAAGAATGCGATGGCTCCGCTGCCGATGGCGTCACGGAAGGGCCGCACCTCAGTGCGGCGCTGGATGTTGGCCAGCACCTCGGCGTTGACCAGCCGCTCGACCTCGTCGGCCGCGTCCTGCGGCAGCGCGCCTGGGTGCTGGAAGTCAAAGCGCAGCCGGCCGGGGGCGACCAGCGACCCGGCCTGCCGGACGTGCTCGCCGAGCACCTGCCGCAGGGCCGCGTGCAGCAGATGGGTCGCGGAGTGATTCCGCATGACCGACTGGCGCCGGGCGGCATCCACGGCCAGCTCGACCGTGTCGCCCGTCCGGAGCACGCCGCTGGTGACCTCGATGGCGTGCACGTAACGGCCATCCGAGTTCTGTGTGTCAAGGACGGTTGCCGTGCTGCCGGGCCCGGTGAGCTGGCCGGTATCGCCGACCTGCCCGCCGCCTTCGGCATAACAGGGGGTCTGGTCGAAGACCGCCAGGCCGCGCTCGCCTGCCGTCAGCTGGCTGGCCAGACCGAATGGACCGGCCAGGGCGATGACCGTGGCGCGTGAGGTGAGCTCGTCGTGGCCGAGGAACCTGGTTGGCTCCGCTCCCGCTGCCGCCACCAGGTCCGGGTCGACGGCGCCGGGAGACCCCTGCCCAGGCCCGGCTCCTGACCTGGCGCGGCCGGCCCGAGACAGCGCGCGGTGCTCGGTGAACAGCTCGGCGAACCGCCGCTCGTCGAGTGAGCCGCCGCGGCTGGCGGCAAAATCGCGGATCAGGTCCACCGGCATCCCGTGCGTGGCGTAGAGCGCGAAGACGTCCTCGCCGCTGATCTCGAAGCCGGGAGTAGTGGCGAGTTCGGAGAGCCGGTCCAGGCCGCGGCGTACCACCCGGCCGAAGTCGCGCTGCTCCCTGTCGAGCAGCCCGAGTATGCGATCGCGGCCTTCGCCGAGCTGGGGGTAGCTGCCGGCCAGCTGATCGATGGCGGCGCCGGCCACCTGGCCGAGGCCGGAGGAGTCGGCGCCGGCCTGGGTCGCGGTGGCGATCGCGGTCCGGAGCAGCCGCCGCGGGATGTAGCCGCGGCCTTCGTTCGACGGGTCGACACCCTCGCCGAGGATGAAGGCCGAGGCCCTGATGTGGTCGGCGACGAGCCGGATGTCGCGCTGGCTGGCGCTGGAGCCGGCCAGCGCCGACCGGGCCGCCGCCACGATCGGGGCGAACAGGTCAGTCTCGTAGACGGAGTCCCGGCCCTGCAGCACCATGGCCATCCGTTCCAGTCCGGAGCCGGTGTCGACGCTGGCGAACCGCAGCGGCTCGAGGGCACCGTCGGCGAGCCTGTTGAATTCCATGAAGACGCCGGCATTCCAGATCTCGATGTACCGGCCGGCGGAGTCGAACTCGCCGCCTGGCCGGTACTGCGGGCCGTGCGCCGCGCCGGTGTCGTAGAACACCTCGGTGCTCGGGCCGCACGGCCCGGTGTCGCCCGCGGACCAGAAATTGTCCTCGTCGCCCAGGTAGACGATGTGATCGGCGGATATCCCGGCCCGCCGCCAGGCCGCCGCGGAGATATCGTCCGGGGGGATGCGGAGTTCCTCGCTGCCCTGGTAGACGGTTACGTAAAGCTCGTCGGGGGAGAACCCGAAGCCGTCGGTGAGCAGCTCGAAGGCCAGCTCGACCGCGCGGTCCTTGAAGTAGTGGCCGATCGACCAGCTGCCCAGCATCTCGAAGAAGGTCAGATGGTGCCGGTCGCCGACATCCGCGATGTCGATGGTGCGCACGCACGGCTGGACATTGCACAGGTCGGGGGCAGGCGGCAGCGCCTCGCCGAGGAAGTAGGACTTGAGCGGGGCCATGCCGGCATTGATGAACAGCAGCGTCGGGTCGTTCACCGGGATCACCGAGGCGGCACTGATCTGCAGGTGCTGCCGCCTGGTGAAGAACTCGATGAACGTGTGGCGAATCTCGTCGCTGCTGGTTGGCCGGTGCATGCTGTCAGTATTTCGGCCCGGGCCGGCCGGGGCGAAATACTTTTCTCGCGGGCTTGCTGGTGCCTTGCAGGGTTACAAGGCGTCGCTGACGTCGAGGTCCAGCCGGTACTTGACGATTGCCTGGCCGAGGACCTCGGGTTTGACCTCGCCCTGGCGCGCCAGCTGGCTGAGCACCGCGAGGGTGATCGACTCGGCGTCCACGTGGAAGAACCGCCGTGCTGCCTGCCTGGTGTCGGAGAAGCCCCAGCCGTCCGTGCCGAGCGAGGTGTACGGTGCCGGGACCCAGCGGGCGATCTGGTCCGGCACCGCGCGGATCCAGTCGCTCACGGCGACGACCGGCCCGGGATGGCCTTCCAGCGCCCGGGTCACGTAGGGCACCCGGTGCTCCGCATCGGGATGCAGCAGATTCCACTCGTCACAGCGCAGCGCCTCGCGGCGCAGCTCCGTCCAGGAGGTCGCCGACCATGCCTCGGCGGCGATGCCCCAGTCCTCGGCGAGCAGGCGCTGCGCCGCCAGCGCCCAGCGGAGTGCCACGCCGGAGGCGAGGATCTTGGCGTGCGGCCGCTCGGCCGGGTGATCGCCCGCCGGTGTCCCCCCGCTGTCCGGCGCGGCGCGGCCGAAGCCGTGCACCGGGCCCTGAGCCGATACCGGCACCGTGGCCGGGCCGGAGTCGGTGCCACGGCGGATGGCCTGGAAGACGCTGGTCAGGTCGGCGGTGTCGGCCGGGACGGCGCCGGGCGGGCTGGTGTCGGCTGGGCTCGCGTCGGGCGGGCTGGCGTCGGCGGGCCGGCCAGGTTCTCCGCCGGGCGCGTCCTGGCTCGCTGGCGCGCCCTGGACGGCGGGCACGTCCGGCGCGGCCCCAGCCGCCGCCTCGCTGGGCGGCGCCTCGCTGGCCGCGGTCGCTGCCTCCTGCCCGGCGGGGGAGCCCGGCGCCGTGGCATACCGGTACAGGCCGCGCAGGATGCCCTCCTCCAGGGCAGCCAGGCCGCCGGGGAAGTCCGCTGGCTCCGGCGGCTGGACGTAGGGCTCGTTGTAGACGGTCAGGTAGTAGAAGATGTTCTCGCCGTCCGGGTGCTCGGCGGAGGAGCCGTACATCCGGCGCAGTGCATCCCGGACGATGTAGGCAAGCTCGAACGCCCACGCCGCGTCGTAGGCGATGCAGGCATGGCTGGTCGACGACAGCAGCACCGAGTGGCCGTCGTTGTGCTGCAGCCCCTCGCCGGTGAGCGTGGTCCGGCCGGCGGTCGCGCCGAGCAGGAAGCCCCGGCCCAGCTGGTCGCCGAGCGCCCACATCTGGTCGCCGGTCCGCTGGAAGCCGAACATCGAGTAGAAGATGTAGACGGGGATCATGTGCGTGCCGTGCGTGGCGTACGCGGTGCCGGCGGCCGCCATCGAGCCCATCGCCCCGGCCTCGCTGATGCCCTCGTGCAGGATCTGGCCCTGCTCGGACTCCTTGTAGGACAGCAGCAGGTTGCGGTCGACCGCCTCGTAGCCCTGGCCGTGCGGGGCGTAGATCATCGCCGTCGGGAACAGCGAGTCCATGCCGAACGTGCGTGCTTCGTCCGGGATGACCGGGACGAACCGGTCCCCGATGCCGGATTGCCGCATCAGGTCCTTGAGCAGCCGGACGAACGCCATGGTGGTGGCGACCGCCTGCTTGCCGGACCCCTTCCGCAGCTCGTCGTAGGCCGTGTCGGGCGGCAGCGCGAGCGGCCTGGCCCGCACCACCCGGCGCGGCAGGTAGCCGCCGAGGGCCGCGCGGCGCTCCTTCATGTACTGGATCTCGTCGGAGTTCTCGCCGGGGTGGTAGTAGGGCGGCAGTTCTCCCTCCAGCGCGGAGTCGGGGATGTCCAGGTACAGCCGGTCGCGGAACTCCTTCAGGTCGGCCACCGTGAGCTTCTTCATCTGGTGGGTGGCGTTGCGCGCCTCGAAGGCGGGGCCGAGCGTCCAGCCCTTGATGGTGTGCGCCAGGATCACCGTCGGCTGGCCGACGTGCTCGGTCGCCGCCTTGAAGGCCGCGTAGACCTTCCGGTAGTCGTGGCCGCCGCGGGACAGGTTCCGCAGGTCGGCGTCGGACAGGTGCCCGACCATGGCGCGCAGCCTCGGGTCGCTGCCGAAGAAGCTCTCCCGGATGTAATCGCCCGACTCGACGCCGTAGGTCTGGAACTGGCCGTCGGGCGTGGTGTTCATCTTGTTGACGAGCACGCCGTCGACGTCCTGCGCGAGCAGCGGATCCCAGTCCCGGCCCCAGATCACCTTGATGACATTCCAGCCGGCCCCGCGGAACGATGCCTCGAGCTCCTGGATGATCTTCCCGTTGCCCCGGACCGGCCCGTCCAGCCGCTGCAGGTTGCAGTTGATGACGAAGGTGAGGTTGTCCAGCTCCTCGCGTGCCGCCAGGCCGATCGAGCCGAGTACCTCGGGCTCGTCAGTCTCCCCGTCGCCGAGGAATGCCCAGACATGCGACCGGCTGGTGTCCTTCAGCTCCCGGGCGAGCAGGTACCGGTTGAACCGCGCCTGGTAGATGGCATTGATCGCGCCGAGCCCCATCGAGACCGTCGGGAACTCCCAGAAGTCCGGCATCAGACGCGGGTGCGGGTACGACGGGAGGCCGCCGCCGGGGTGGGACAGTTCCTGGCGGAAGCCGTTGAGCTGATCCTCGGTGAGCCTGCCTTCCAGGAACGCGCGAGCGTAGATGCCCGGCGCGGCGTGGCCCTGGAAGAACACCTGGTCACCCGACTCGCCGTACTCCTTGCCGCGGAAGAAATGGTTGAACCCGACCTCATACAGGCTGGCCGCCGAGGCGTAGGTGGCGATGTGGCCGCCGACGCCCATGCCGGGGCGGTTGGCCCGGGACACCATGACGGCGGCGTTCCACCGGATGTAGGCGCGGATCCGCCGCTCGACGTACTCGTCGCCGGGGAACCACGGCTCGCGCTCCGGCGGGATCGTGTTGATGTAGTCCGTGCTGCGCAGCCCGGGAACGCCGACCTGCTGTTCCCTGGCCCGTTCCAGCAGGCGGAGCATCACGTACCGGGCGCGAGCCCGGCCGCGGGTCCGGACAACCGTGTCGAAGGACTCGATCCACTCCCTGGTCTCGTCCGGGTCGATATCTGGCAGCTGGGTGGGCAGGCCGTCGCTGATAATCGAGAAGCGCTGGCTTCCGGAGGCCACGGTGTGTCCTCGCCTTCCACGGCGGCCGGACAACCCGGCCTCCGAACTCGTGGTGAGGCGGTGGTTGTGCACCGCCGGTCTGCGTTCGCAGTTGTCCAGACCAATCCTCGTACGCGATGGCCGCCGGCGCATCTCTACCGGTCAGTAACCAGCGCGGGCGTGATGGCGCCTGCACTGGATGTGACAAGGGCCGGGAACAAGCCAGTAAACTGGATCAATCGGGCGGTCATCCGGGGTGTGCCCGGGCCGTGCACGCGGCGCAAGCCGGGGCGCGGCAGGGCCCTGGCTGGCGGCCGCTGGCGGTCCGGCGGGCGGGGAGAAGTTCAAATCATGACCGCAGTTTTCAAACTCTGCGCGAATTGTGACTTGCGCACCGCGCTTACCCAGTGTGGACTGTCCCATCAAGAAGTGCCGATGCCGCAAACGCCGCGTCAGGCCCGCGCACC
>WNGD01009890.1_pt1 | contig 17599 bp, 12 predicted proteins | sample 5400671 | NCBI WGS metagenome assembly WNGD01 (sample SAMN13153369, study PRJNA577476) | soil metagenome | isolation source: 40 cm soil or saprolite under grassland replicate 2 | place: USA:California | collected 2016-06-15
GCGCATGAGTACTGGTATGATCGCCCAGGCCGCGTAGTGGGTGTACTCGATCTTTAGCGGGATGAGCCATGCGACGAGTCCGAGTAGTATGATGTCGGTAGTGTTGAGGCTCCGGGCTCTAGCCCAGACGGTCCTGACGATTATCGTGTAGAGTGCGAGTGTGACGGCGATCCACGCCTGGTTGGCGAGGAGAGTGCTGGGCGTGATCTGTAGCTGTCCGGGTAGGATGTCGTTGAAGAGGCTAAGGGTGTTGCTGAGCGTTGTTGAGCTGCCGTTGTTGCCGAGGTTGAAGCCTAGAACGGACTGGGCATAGCCTGGTACTACTAGGGGCAGTAGTAGGCCGACCGTGAGGATTGCGCCGGTGCTGATGATGCTCGGAAGTGTTGCGCCTAGTCCTCTGTTCCGTGCCTGCCAGACTATGATAAGGGGCAGCGCGAGTATCGGATGGATCTTGAATATGGTGGCCGTTGCTAGGAGGCTGGTTCCGATCAGGTATCTACTGGCTGCGAGTGCGACGAGTGATGTTGCGAGGATGGGGTAGCCGAAGGTGTCGCTGTGGAAGAAGTAGAGGGGCGAGATGCTCAGCGCGGGAAGCGTTAGGAATAAGCCGGCTGAGAGGAGTTGTGTCAGATGATTCCTAGTTTTTCGTCTGAGGTAGAGGTAGATGAGGAGAGCGACCGAGGCGTTGGCGAGGAGGCCGGCGGTTCTGATGCTCTGCGAGATCGCGTCGATTGAGAATTGCGGGTTGAAGAGGCTGGCCAGTCGGATTATTCCCGCGTCGACGAGTAGGAGCAGCGGCGGGTAGGGGCTTGCCCATGGGTTGACAGAGTAGGGGTTCTGTCCTTGTAGTAGCATGAGGCTTTTTGGAATGTCTGCGCTGACGAGGTCGCTTCCGCCGTTACTCAGCTGTATCAGCATGAGGCCGCGGATGATGACGAATACGATGACGCCGGCCATGAATAGTGGCGAGGCTCGGTCGATCAGATAGTCGGTCCTAGATGGGTGGCGGATGAGTCTGAGCCGGCCCAGCGAGAACATGTTACCAGGACGGCCGCCACTGGTACACGATAGATAGGGTTTAAGAAAGCAGCATTAGGGTCCACGCTGATAAGGAGAAAAACTCTCGACAGCCGAAGTCTAAGCCGACCCCCATGCGTTGCATCATAATGCGTTGCTAGCCAGGGGGGACTTTCTCTGGCCTACTGATTCCAGGTTATGCTGAAGCCCGGGATACCGCTGCTTGGGAATGCCGTGTAGGACAGGCAGTAGTCGTAGCTTCCTGTCGTGAGTCCAGTTCCGCCAAAAATCATGGGAGTGCCGGACGTGATTGGACTGCCTCCTGAGCAGGTTGTCGATCCCGGAATGTCTCCAGTCAGAGCGAGGGTCATGCCCGTTGGAAGTGCGGCGCTTATGCTGGGAGTTACTGTGCCTGGTGCAGCAGCCGTGAGCGCAGGACCGTCGGTGTTTGATCCTATGGGTGGCGGGCAGTTGAACAGGATTGTACCCGAGCTCCCAATGGGAATCGGGCCAGGATTGCTCGCCACGAGCTTTGATGAGCCTGTTCCACAGGCGGTGGTCAGAACGGATTGAGAATTTATGCCAGGAAAGTTATGTGTGAACAAGCCCACCGCGAAGACAGATGTGACCATCGCGGAGATTACGAACGCTACGATAACAAGTTGCTTCTTGCCCGTCAACAAGGTTGAGGAATATTGATATCTCCATTCGCGAATATAGCCATGCCGGTTTAACGTCCTCGCGTCCAAGCCTCACAGCTCTAGGGCAAAATGTTCATGGGCTGACCCAATGCCGACAAACCGGCGACGATAGGGTCGTTCTGCGGCTCGTGAGACTTCGAGATGGCAGTGATGGGCTCGACGGCGACTGTTACCCATTCGGTCGTCGATGACGTGAACTTTACTTTTGCATGTTACCCGGGAGGCCGTGGTCGTCGGCCGCCCGCTTATCCTGAAGGATTTCCATGTCTGGAGTCGTTCCAAAGAGCACGTTTGTGTCGCGCGAATTTTTTTATTTCTAAATCCTGGAGGGGGTCGTCTCGCCATCTGGAACCGTTCTGGGCGAGATTATCAGTTTGTAGCGCAGAACAGGCTTATCGGCGATTCTCAGTAAGTGTTGGTGAGGGCCTTTCAAGCGTGAATAAGGTGTTCAGTGGGACCCCCCTCCCGGATTGCTGATCTGGGCGTATTTTGGACGATTTCGCTCTATAGCAAAAGTATCTTTGTTCGACGAAACGACGGCCGTCGAGGGGAGCTTCGCCAAGCATTGTCTCAACACTTCAGGACTTCCTCTCGGGAGGGAGTTGGGATGGGGTATTCTCGATCATTGGTAGCACGTGTGTTCACGTGTGGACACAACCTATTTCTGGTTTTTGAGTAAAGATAGTAGGAGATTGAGATTCCCCTATCCCCTAGACGACTGCGCATGCGGACACTACAGAATCACTCACGACACCCCGACTAGCCTGAAGGAGACAAGGTGTAACGCGTGTACCTGCATCCGGTTTAGTCTCAGGAACTCAGACGAAGAGCGGAGCGAGGTGAAGAACCAGGCTTGATGGAAGAGCCGGAAACGACGCTGACCGCTAAAAACGTCCAGTTCAAATGTCCAGACTGCGAACGAGTAGAACAGGTCATCTACGTAGGCGGTCCCCGGAGCGGACTGATACAATGCGCTCACTGTGGCACAGTTCTCTGGCACGGCAAATCATCAGCAGCAATAGTCTAGACCCTCCTAATGTTCCAACTTCATCCTCCTTTTTTCGGGTCGGAAGACCATGATGCAAATTCCAGCGACCCTTTGAGGGCAGAAACGGGCCGCTTGGTCCTGGTCTGCCTAGGACCCGCACTCAGACTTCGCCAAGGAGACCATAACAATCTAGGAGGATGCATCCGCGATCCGGAAGCCGTCTTCTGTTTGAGCATGATGATACGGACGAGCCGGTAATTCTGATCGACGCCGTCGGGTCGCACCGCACATTACGCAACGGGACGAAGAGAAATTCTCTGGCAAAACAGACGGGTAGACGTCTTGGTCTGGAATTCTCTTCTTTCAAAAACCGGGTTCAGATAGCAGGTTGCTCGGCGCGTGGGCCAGCCCGCCTAGTGGTACTGGGGTTTCTCCGATGTAGGAGGGGGGCTGGTGGTTGCGCGGGGCCGGATTCTGGACCAGGGGGTGGTTGTTCCGTGGGTTTCTTCTGTCTTAGAATTAGAAAGGTTGCTATTGCTAGGACTGCTCCCACTGCTGCGATTATTCCGATTATTAGCAGCCATGGGAGGCCGGCCGTGGCGTAGGTGAGCGTGATAGTGTGTGTTGAGAGTGGGAATGTGAAGTAGACGTAGTAGTTGTTCGTATCTTCGAGGATCGTCGTTGTGGTTAGGGTCGTATCGACTTTGACTGTTATATCTGTCGTGTTGAATTTTCGGGGTATGGTGATGTTTGCTCGTCCAGTTACCCCGTCTGTCCCGTTGACTTGGAAGTTAATAGTCGTCGGGTTCTGGGCGATGTTGGTGGCTGATATGTCTGTATCGAGGATTAGGTTGTAGTTGGCGCCGGCGTTGTTGGCCGTGAAGGGTGTGGAGTAGGGCCACGCGTCGAAGCTCTGGAGTTGGACTGTGGTCGTGACTGCACCGGTGCTGTTGTATGACACTTCCCTGATCGGCTGTAGGACTTCTGGGGAGTAGTATGTCTCGGAGGTTCCCGTGGGGTCTGAGCTTCTGATGAGGTACGTGTCGTAGGTTCCAGCGGGGACGGTTGTCAGGGAGACGCTGGTGACGAGGTAGCCTGTTGTTGTAGTGTTCGAGAAAGTGACGACAGTCGGGAGCCCCGTCGGGGGAATGGTTGTCTGGTTCGTTGTCGTTGTCGAGGTCGTTGACCATTGTTCGTTTAGGTAGAGTGGAAACTTGGCGTTGACTACTGGTGGGCTATTGGTCTGGTTCTGGATCTGGGTGAAGGTGAGTCCGTTGGAGCTCAACGAGGTCGAGACGAGGCCTGCTATGCCCGCGAGGTCTGAACGTCGCAGAAGGGAATATCCTGTCTGAGTTACGGACGCCGTCAGGGTGGGCCCGGTGGCGCTGCCTGAGCTCTTGATGCTCATCCTGTATGCGTCATAGGTATTCCCGTTGAGAGTGATCGGTTCCGTGTCTGAGATGGTGGTTGTGAGGGTCAGGGATAGGGAAAGTCCGGAAACGGTTCCCGTTAAGCTGTAGGTCCAGTGGTCCCCAACCTTCAGCGTTGGAAGAGAAGCGTCAGCTCTGGCTGAAGCGGGACCGTAGGCGAGGAAGATTGATGCGAGGGCTATGATGAGGACGATCTGTGAACGAGCTCTCTTCAAGGATCGACACTAGTCGGTGAAAGGTAGATGCTCTTAACAATCTTGTGGTGACTAGCTCGTAGTGGACCGATTAGGCTGTAGGACCGACTGGCCCTTGTCCCCTTCTCCTCGTCTCCAGTATGAGCACTATGATGACGGCAGCGACCGCGGCCCCTGCGAACCCGATAAAGACGTAGACAATCCACGACGGAAGGGCTGGGATAGGAAAGAGACGGAATGTCAACGTGGAGTTGAGTGCTAATATGACGATGGACGTTGTCTCCTGCATCCTAAACAGGTTCTCCTCCCCATCATATTCGTACGTGTTTGAAAACTTCTGGAGTGCATAGACGCGGAGTGCGAGTTTGTAAGTCTGGTAAATGCCATGCTCTGAAGCCGAGCCATCCTTGTCGGCCTCGTCAGCGACACCATAGCCGTTAAACATGGCGTTGAGACAGTCCATCTCATGCTGGACGCCTGTCACGTTCTTCTCCAGTTTCATTTCGAGCGCAAAGTATACGGCGACGTCTCCGTATGTGCAGTCCGGGAGGATTCCTGTCGAATTATGAACTTCCCAAAGTACTACGTAGTTGCCACCGGCGGTTGTTGGACTGATGCTACGGAACAATGTGCCCGCTGAGGAGTTGGCTATCTGATACACGGTTGCATTGTGAATTGGGAGGGGGATCTGTTGTCCGAGAAGGGATTCGTGCATGTAGTCATCGCCAGTGCCGCAGCAAGTGCTGATCGACTGGGTGATGTTTTGGCCGATCGCCTTGTCGCAATACGCGACCGTTTTCTTTGCGAGCAAGTTGTCGCTGGCGATGTAGTAGACGTTGCTGGAGGAGGTCGTCCTCACAAGTTGGAGTGCTGGATTGTAGAGGCTGATCAGAAACTGGCAGGCCGCCATGGTTTTCTGGTCGACAAGGGAGGACGATTGTCCTGTAACAGGGCTAGTCAGACTGCCCAGGACCATGATTGTAACGACGAGAGACCCCATTGGGAAAGGTCTCTTTGGAATGAGCCTCAGTGTTCTCAACGATTCAAAGACCTCAGACGGCCACTGTCGACGCGACTACGGCTGATATGTCCTTCTCAATACCCACGTTGAAAGACATCAATACAAGAATCGGAGAAACGGCATACACGGTCTTCTCAACGAGAACCATCCAGTTCGAATGAAGAGCCTTGCAAAGGTGCATTGGAGTAAGGTCGAAAATCTATCTCGTCGGTTTGGGTCGGCGCGTTACGACAACGACTAACGTGATCACGACGGCTGCGACGGTGACGACGCCGGAGTGCTTATCTTATCATATCGGTCATGAAGGGTGATGAGAACTGGTGTTGGGTCCAGTTGGCGGTTTCGGTTACGGGTCCCGTTACTGTGAGCGTGTAGGATGTTTGGGTTTCGGTGTAGCTCCCGGGTCCAGTGCCGGTCCAGCCTGTAAAGTCGTAGGTAGTTCCGGAACTGACAGTTTGGGATGAGGGGACTGAGATGGTCGCTGGTGTGCCTGAAAGGTACCAGCCTGAGCCAGTGGTCTGGCCGTAAAGGCGAGTGGATTTGGACCGGGTAGTAGTCTACCGCTCTAATGTTCCATGTGGAATTGAACATCACGAGTGGGAGGTTGGCGCTGGCGAGCTGGTAAGTGGTGCCGAAGAAGGAGAGGTCCAGAAGGGCCTGTAGAGAGAATATCGCGGCGAGGTTCTGGAGCATAATGTAAGCGTCATCGGTCAGGCAGGTAAGGGTGGAGTTGGATGATTCCAAAAGTCTACGGACGGATCCTGTCGAATAGTCGCCTGATATCGTCTGCTGGAGAACAACAGTTCCTATGTGAGTAGCGATTCAGGTGGTCATGACCGACACTTCACTCTCGACAGTCTGCGCTTCTTCCATCTAACATTCTGATTCGGTCGTCTCACTAGGGAGATGCCAGCAATGAAAGTGATGATGGCTGATGTTGCAATGATGCTCAATGGAATTGTGCCCAACAGCCAGGCAGGAAGAGTAAGTCCAGCGCCATTGTGGGGAAGAACAGCGCTCGACTCAAGAAGATCCAGCGTACCGGACGTTAGGCCGGTATTGTTCAATGTGTCAACGACGGTCACGGTCACCTTGTATGAACCTGACGTCTCATAATCGTGAGTAGGAGAGACGCCAGTAGCGGTCTCTCCGTCCCCAAAGTTCCAGGTGTAAAAGAAGGGGGAGGCACCGCCCGTGGTTGTAGCCCAGAATGTGATTGTTTGATTTGTTCGGGGTTGACTAGGCGAATATGCAAAGCGGGTTTCGGGACCTTTGAAGAATTCGGTCATTGCTGAAGCACTCGCGTCGTTGGGCGTGAGGGCTGGAAGATGCCAGACAGCTTCGAGTGTCTTCAGGAGAGAGTAGTGGTTGTGGCTAATGGTGGAAGTGTAATTGTTCCTGATGGCTGGTCCGGCCCATATTGCTGGGACATGTGATGAGTTGCTTCCCCAGCCTTCGTCCCATGTCACGAAGAGGGCGGCATTTTGTGTTGTGAAGATATTGCTGTTCAAAATCTCCGGAATGACCGTGGAGAGATAAGTGTCTCCGGATGCCGTAGGACAATCATGCATGTCTTCACATAGATTAGGTGTGAGCCACATGAAGTTGGAAGCAGTTGCCGTCGCGCCGAGGTCTGAGATCAGCGCTGAGGCTCCGTTTCCGCTCGGAACCACTCTTTCACAATTTGATGTGTCGTTCAGGACAGAATCGAGGTATACAAACGGATTATGTCTAGCTGCGTAGAGCCCGGAGTCGTAGGGATAGCAATCTAAAGGCATGCTATCCATGTACGCTTTCCAGCTTAGACCCGCTTGGTTCAGCCGGTCAATGAGAGTCTGGTTCTTAACACCAGTCCAATTTGAGCATGCATAAGGCGGAACGTTGCAGGCCGACCACCGACTGTAAGTGCTGCCCGCTATGAGGCCTAGATAGTTAGGGAGACTGAAGTTGAAGCTCACGTCTGAGTAGTTTGTGGCCAAGGAGTAGTCGTGTACTAGTCGATTGATGTAAGGAGCACTGACCGAGTTTCCAATGATGTCCTCATAATTCTTGTTTTCCATAATGATCACGACCACGTAGGAAAGGCCAGTCGTTCGTTCTGGAGGGCCGAATATTGGTCCTGTCAGCGGGCGAATGCCGAGTGCCGACGACAGAGACAAGATGATCCAGAGTACTAGGATTCCTTTTAGTTGTTTTGTGGAGAAGTTGCTCATTCCTGACCTCTACGAGTTCTTGAGGGTTTCAACTGAAGCTTACGAGAATGACATCCGGTGAAAAAACTGTCGGTGATGTACCCGACAGGGAGACATCGACTTAATTTGGGGGTGGCGAAGCTCGAGACACTCGACGAATGCCGCAGGAAAAGACAAATTACTATTCATGTCGCTTCGATCCCCATCATTACGAGAGCAATGCCTATCTAAACTTAGGAGGCTCTCTTGTCTCTGCGAGAGAGCTATCGGATATTGTTCAGTTCTCAAAGATCGATCCCCGTTCTTTTGTGTTGGACGTTGGCATGGGTCCTGGACGGGTCCTGGGAGCGCTTGCTTCAACAAATGCGACGCTTGTTGGCATCGATGCAGATCCAAGGATGGTCCGATATTTCGCCCGACAGAGAAAGACAAGTAGCGCACCGTACAAAGTCAACGCCCATCTCATCGTAGCTAGCGGCGATCATCTGCCTTTCAGAGAAGAGGTTTTTGGAGCGGTAGTTTGTATCCGCGTTCTCAGATATTTTGATCAGCCTGCCAAGGCAATAGCGGAGATGTCCCGAGTGTTAAAGCATGATGGAAGACTTGTAATGGAATTTGCGAACATGTTCAGACCGCAATCGATCATTCAAATCGCAGGATATCTTCGAGCACGTTCCGTCTATCCTCGATTGTTTACAAGGCGCACTGTACTGAAATGGCTGTCAAAGAATGGGATCGTAGTCGAGATAATTCGGGGTTGGCACAGAGTCCCAGTAGAAATGATGGTTTCCATAAACGGACGGATTCGTTCAAAAATCCTGACGAACTTGGATCAGGTCTTAGACGGACTGTTCCCTCCGGAGTTTCTGTCTCGAAGTCTTGTGGTGTCTGGGGTCAAAACCTCGTATCGATTGACGGAGCGGTTTGACGGAGGGAACTAGTTTGAACCGGCAGAATCTTGATCAAAATTTGGGGAGTGTCCGTTTGGGACATAGTAGAGGTGAGGCTGACCAAAGATGTATTGAGCCTGTTTCACCAGTTGGTACCCATGAAATTCCATTGTCCTTGATAGGTTGTTGGGCGAAACTCCTCTTACAGGATGAGCTTCGATTACAACCAGGCCTATGTTTTTCCTCGTCAACGTCTCACACATGCCTTTGAGAACCCTTTCTTCATGTCCTTGCACATCAAGCTTCAACAGGTCAATGAATCCCAGATTCAGGTCGTAGAAGGCCTGGTCCAGCGATATGCCCTTAGCCGTCTGACCCGATTCAAAATCAACAACTCTAAGCATCGAATCTATTCCCGCGAGTTTCACCTCTTCGTTTTGGTCGTGCGCGGCTACGTTCAACGCCACCACATTCCGAATTCCGTTCGCAACTATATTCGATTCTAGAGCTAAGAAGTTTCTGGCACCAGGTTCTAAGGCAACGATCTTATCGCAAAAGGGGGCCAAGGCAAGTGTAAAGTCTCCTATGTTTGCACCAATGTCAACTACCGTTGAAAAATGCGACCTAGATGGGGCTATGGTCGATATCTCTTAAGTATCATGCGCGAAAACGCGATTGGGAGATAATAGAAATATCTTGCTCGAGCCAGGAGGCCATTCGACGGGCCATGGTCTTGAGTTTCTATCCTGGCTTTCCGTAGTATCTGCAAGTGGTCTATGTCAGCTTAGGTAATCGAACAGTATCCTCATAAAGCGATTGTTCAATCGCCTCGTAAGCGTAAGTTCACCCTCGAAACATTCGGAGTCATTCCACAGACTCAGACGGGCTGAATCGCGTTACATACTCAAACTCTTAAAGTTGTATAGTGTGACTGTCATGTCGGCCAACCCAGCGCCCTCAAGCCTCATCTCTTCAGGGAAAGGAGGATGTTTCCATGATATTGATTAGTCTTATCGGGCTCCATGGGCCTTAACAGCTTCCTCGAGTCGACCCTTGAAAGCAACCGAGTCGCTTGAATCTTGTTGCACCTGTAGCGGTCTAGCAGATACCTTAGAAGGTCTGGGTGGTCTTTCCATTCTGTAGGATTCCATTCTAAGATAATGTCGAAGATCTTCCCCTCTTCAAGAGTTTGCAAAGCTCCTTGTAGAACTTCGGGTTCTGCCCCTTCTACATCAATTTTGATCAGATCAATCAGTTTCAGGTTTTCCTTTCTCACAAATGAATCGATAGTAAAACAGGCGCTTCGTAATCTCCCCTTGTCGCCCGTCCGTTTCATCGAATTATAGCCGGGGTCTGAGGCTAGATTGAGATTCGTCTCGCCGTCTCCGTTCGAAACGCATGCCTCGATTACTTTAATATTAGACAAGTTGTTTGCCCGAACCGACTCACAGATTAGAACGACACTCGCCGGGTCTGGTTCAACCGCGTATATCGTCCCGGTACAGTTCGACATCATGGCTCCTAGCAAAGTATACCACCCAATACCTGCTCCTATGTCAAGAATCGTCCCTTCTCTCTTAGCTAGGAGACTAAACACCAGAGAGGTTTCGAGTTCGTAGGCTCCAGTCGTGGCAATCCAAGGAGCGAAGGCATGCCTCCGGCAATCCAACAAGATTTTGTAGCCCTTCAAGTTGCGCCAGCACAGAGACCGTGTTTTGTAGTGCTCTAGGATCGAGTGTTCAACTGCCCCCTGAAATGATCTCTTCGTTAGGAGGTGGTGCAAAAGAGGTGTCGGTTTCTGGAGAAGTGCAAAGATGGTTCTCAAGGTGTACATTTGACGGCTGATGCTTGCAACTGGCGGCTTCGTGGAATCTGTCATTGACTGGGATTCTCCCACTTCATCTAGGAGACGGTTACCGTTGTTTTATTGCCTCAATTAACTTCGGTGGGCTTGGGACAAAGATCCTCTATCACCTCGAGTAGGGCAATGCTGTTCGACTCTAGATTGAACCTAGTTTGTGCAGTTACGCGAGCTTTCATCCCCAAGCTTGAGAGTCGGATCGGGTCATTGATGAGCGCAACCAGAGCACGATTGAAGTAGTCCAACTCGGAGAAGAGAACTCCGGAGTCAGTACCCAAGACCTCGAGCGTGCCAGGCAAAGGAGTCACTAGCGAGGGTTTCCCACACGCCATGTATTCCAGAACCTTGTTCGGGAACGCTCTTACAGATCGCTCATCTTCTTGGAATGGGTTAATGCAGAGGGTGCTACCTTGAATTAATCCGACTACATCTTCAAATGGAACTCTTCCAAGAAAGACCACGCGGGGGGCTTTGGATGCAATCGCTCGTATCGTTTGGCTTAATTCTCCTTCCCCAGCTACGACAAAGTACACATCCTCAGCTTTCAAAGAACTATCTATGCCCTGTAACACGTGATCGAGACCGGAAAACGGATAGAGCCATCCCGTGTAAAGGATGATTCGTTTTCCTACGAGTCCATGATCGCGAAGGATGGGACTAGGCTCCTCAGAACTTGCACCGAATCTGCGTATGTCTACACCGTTCGGTATTATTCGAACATAGTTTTTCCTTGCGCCCAACTCCTCGACGTAATTGGCCAAGGATGGAGTTATCGCGACTACGGCCTCACATTCTCTGTAGACGAACTTCTCAAGCAACTTCACCATAAATCCGAGTTCGGGTTGCCGAACGAACTTGTTTAGCACATCGAACGAGTGAAAGAGTATGGGTTTCCTCAACAGCCTTGAAATGAGTACCACTTGAAGTCCGTACGTTGGCACAGAATAGAGGACTGTTACGTCAGTTTTCCTCACTTCTGCCGCTAGGAAAGGCCAACTAAGCACGAAAGATGTCAGCCGGCCAATCAGACCTTTACCGATTCTGGGGATTCGCACCAATTGGATTTGTGAATTTCGTCGCCACCTATGTCGAATGAAAGTCCGAGCATACTTGGTAGCAATTTGCGCTTTTGGTCTCCCAGCGTCATCCTGATAGTCGACGACAGTCACTCTGTGACCTTTTGTCGACAAGAACTCAAAGATGTGATGCGACGCAAGAGGTAAGCTCGACATCCAATCCATATCTTGGGCTACGAGAATTCTTAGACGTTGCATAATCCGACGTCACCCTTGCAAGTGCAAAACGGCAATGTAGGAGACGGCAATGGTCACATGACAAGCTTCGTTACTAAAAGCGTTGATGGACAGATATCGAATGTTGCCTGGCGAGGGAGATCCAAAACTGGACATATTGTCAGGGCTCAATACAACTTGCACCGTTGCCTCCCCGCTGATGGAGCCCCATCGTAGTGAATAGTAGTCACGAAAGTTCGCTGAGTTTTGCAAGACTATCGCAAGCTGAACAGGTACGGTTGAGTTAACGTCCATCGAGAGAACCACAGGTGTGGACGTTATGTTCAATGAATCCATCACCTGATAGATAGCGTATTCTGTATTGCCCGCGCCCACGTTCATGAAGATGTCCATACCCTTGCCGTTATTGGACCCAATTTCCAATTTCACTGCGCTACTCGGCGCTTGCCAAAGTGCGGTGTCGTTAATGGTCAAGGAATCCGTCTTTGAATTTGTCAGAAGTCGATCAATGTTCCCTGTTGACTTCCAAAAAAGCCAATCCTCCGCAAATGATTTCAGTCGAGTCGCGTTGGAGAGTTCAAGTTGATAAATTCCGGGACCTATGCTAATCAAATGTTGCATTTCGAAAGGATCGGGTCTATAGGTGTCAGTGGTCAGTATCAACCGATGTTCAGGGGTATCTAGCGGAAGGCTTATTCCGAACGCCCACAGTCTTTGAGTCGCGCCTATGTAGTCATTTACCCCAGCCAATCCAAGAGCGCTGCCACTCCTTTCTTGTTGGACGATTGAGGGGTCAAGGGAGCCCGTTATCGCCGATGCCACGCTACCATAGTAGACCGTCTGGAGACCTAGAGCGAGAGCCCAAAGATAATCGTAATGATCTTGAATTGCGAGCACATAGCTTGTGTTTCCGAACCCGATGTGTTGGTCAATCCAAGCCAGCTGTTGAAGACCCAATGGAGAAGGTGGCTGTAGTGGTTCAATGTAACTGAATTGATAGTTCATCGCGGTTTGTAGCGGAAGCATGAGGACTAGGAGTAACACCACAGAGGTAAGCGTGCGCCGGGGACCACTGAGCGAGAGTAGCGACCCAGTTGCGATGATTCCCCCAGGAAGAAAAGTAGCCGCGTGTAAAGACAGTGGAGTAAAGAACATCAATCCTAGGCCTGCAGAAGTTGAAAGTCCAACAAATATCGCGAGACCTTTCGGCCGGATGATGCTCGCTATCATCGTGCCTGCAACCGTCAATCCCATAAAGACTAGGTCTCGGGACCCAAGAGCCACTTTAATTGACTCTGAGCTGGGCCCTAGGGTCAAAGGTGCACTTGGAAGATTCTTGGGGATCCATGGTGGCAGGCTCCCCTTAGCGAATAATCCTACAACTCCACTTCCGATCCCCCAGTATTGAGGAGGCGGAACAAGAATGGCCAACGCGATAAAAAATGCGAACAAAGATAGTGAAGGCGCAAGCATCCCGCTCAGCTCACGGCGCCGTCGATGTTGAACTTGAGCTATAATCCCAAGACCAATTGCCGACAATAAGAGTAGATACCAGTACAAAAATAGCAGGCAGACAGCAGCCGCAACTAAGAGAGTCCTGTGAATTGCTCTCAGCGGATTGGAACTGATGTAGATGCCAAACATGAAAAGAGCTACCGCAAGGCCGAGCTCGGAGGAGAATATGTCGGCATTGAGTCGCATGAACAGAGGAGAAACAGATGTCGCCGCGATCACTACGAAACCTGAAACTCTCCATCGGGACGCGTCAGCGCGTAGCAGTAGGTAGCCGGTCGAAACTAGAAACGCCACTGACACAATGCCCGCGACTGCGGCCCAGTAGATTGCTGAGCGTACATCAACAAATTGCGCTATGGCAAACAAGCCAATGTAGAACAACGGTCGATCCGTCATTAGAAAGGCCCATGATGGGCCATTCGACTGCATAACACGGACGTAATCAGTGTAGACAAGGGTATCTCCCCCGCTGATGAGAGAGTAATCAAGTCGACTCAAGACAATGGAGGTAATTGAAGCAGCGACAATTGCCAATGAGACAGCAACAATTGCAATGTCTAATTTCCTCATCGACCAGCCGGCATTTCCATCATGTCTACTCCTCCATCTTATCGCCAGAAGTATTCCCAGAATGAGCGCAACAATCTCGGCCGACCAAAACAGAAGGCTGTTGCTTCCAACTAATCCTGAGAGAGTTGTGCTCGCCCGGACATACGACGTTACATAGGGGTTTACGCCAAACCCGTATAAGATCGAAACCCAGGAAAGAATGACTAAACCAAGGCAAGACACAAGGAAAAGTGTTGAAACTACTAGAGGATGGGCCGCGAGTCTTTTTCTAATATTTGATACGATGGTCATCATGGAGAACCATAAAGGGCATTCGGGAGACTACTATTCGAGCTAAGCAGAGAGACAATTTCCATATAGTCGTTCAATTCTCTGGGTTGTGGTATTTATCGAATAAAGCTCTCTAACCATCTTCTTACCATTCTCTCCCATTTTCTTTGCTTCCTCCAGATTGGCCAGCAGATATCGAATCGAACCAGCGAGTTGACCGACGTTCTCAGGACTCACAAGCAAACCATTCTGGCCATTAGAGATTAGCTCTGCCAATCCACCCACCGCAGATGCAACAACTGGTTTGCCGCAGGCGAGGGCTTCAAGGGCAGACATTCCCCAAATTTCGTATCGTGACGGCATTACGCAAACATCAGAATCAACAATGGCACTCAGCTTTTCGTCCCCGTACAATGGCCCTACGATTTTCACACTCCTCCGCAGACCGAGTCTGTTGATCAGGTCGATGATCCCTCGAAGAAATCCATCGTCCGGGCCTGCGATCACGAGGAAGACATTCTGATCCGTCATAGCCAGCTCAGCATGCGCTCTGATCAGGATGTCCACTCCCTTTATTCTCGCAAGCCTTCCAAGGAAGAGTATCATTCTTGAATCATCTGAAATCCCGCATCTTTCTCTAAAGGCCCCATATGGAGGGAGACGTTCGAATTCGTGCACATCTATGCCATTGGGCACTATTGCAATCTTCTCTATCGGGACACCAAATTCAGAAAACTGTTTGGATTCATACGCCCCAACCGCAATGACTCTTGAGGAATTCTTGATTACTGTCCGTCCGAAGGTGGAATCAAAGATTCCTTTTCTTAGCCTCTTCCCCAGAGGAAGTAATGTTCCGTGGGGCTGCAGGACATATCTCAATCCATGCTTCGGGGCCAAGTATGCCACAACCGCATCTTGAAATTGGCGCCAAGAATTCACGTGAATCACGTCATATTCACTCGCGTGTATGCGTAGATATTGCGCAAAGGTAGGCGAAATACTGAACTCACTAAGTCTAAGAATTCTTGGAAAGAACAGAATCTTTCGCCCGTCCATCCACTTTTCGATGATAGACCTGCTGAGATCGTGGGTTCGGTCGGCGGCTGCAGTTGTGTAGATCGTGACGTTATGTGTCTTTGCGAGGTTCTTAGTAAGGGAGTCAACAACAGAATATGGGCCACCAAATCTTGGCATGAAGTAAGGAATTACATGCAGTATTCTCATGGCAACCATTGGAGGAAATATATGACTGTGGCGCCGTGATGACACTCCATGCTTCTATTGTTTTGCAACGAACTATTTTCCTTGCAAGCTCCACGAAGTATGGCCTTCGGGGCCGTAGTCAAATTGTTTGTTCGTCGGACGGCGACTGGAACGTTCCTAGGCTTCGTCCCGAACTCGCTGACCCTTCCTCCAGCGCTTTGACTATGTCGCTGCTAGCATCTCCATCCCCGAATGGGCTAGAAATCGTGGGTTCCCACGAAGAGCAAAGAAAATCGGTAAGCCGTTTCAAGACTTTGTCTGCTGAGACTCCGACGACCTCCGCATATCCAGAAGATACCGCTTCCTGCCGCTCAGTGGTTTGCCGCATGACTAAGACCTTTTTGCGAATATTTGGAGCCGTGGCTTCCTCTTGAATTCCTCCACTGTCCGTTAACAACAGTGAACAGTGCATCATTAGCTTTAGGAAGTCGAAGTATCCAAGCGGTGGTAGAAGAGTTATGTTTTTGGAATCTTGTAGTTTACGCTCCAAGTGCAATTCTTGAAATTGCTTCCGTGCTCGCGGGTGAATGGGATAGACGATTGGAATCGGCGATTCGGTGAGAATTTTGAAGAACTGCATAAGAGTCGCAGGGTCATCCACGTTCTCGGCACGATGAGTTGTAACCAGTGCGAATCGTTCAAAAGGTATCTGTTTCAGAATCGTCGAAAGTTCTTCGGCTCGAGGACCATATCTCAAACAAGCGTCAATGACTGTGTTGCCGGTGATGTAGACCTGGCCCCAGCATGATTCATTTCTAAGATTCTGTGCAGCCAGAGCGGAAGGCGCGAACAGCAGCGATGAGATATGATCCGTTATTCTCCGATTATGCTCCTCAGGCATTCTTAGATCATAGCTTCGAAGACCTGCTTCGACGTGTCCGACGGTAATGCCAAGCTTGACTCCCGCTAGGGCCGCGGCAAGCACTGTATTCGTGTCGCCCTCAACAAGAATTACATCAGGCCTGACTTTCTTGAGGGCCCGTTCAAGCCTAATGATTGCTTGCCCCGTTTGGGTCGCCTGACTTCCACTTCCCACTTTCAAATTGAGATCCGGGGCAGGCAGATCTAATTCTTTGAAGAAGATATCTGACAGTCCCGGATCATAATGCTGACCCGTGTGGATCACTACGTGAGGGACACCTCTCGCTCTAAGCTGGTGGATTATGCAGCTCATTTTGATTATTTCCGGGCGAGTGCCAACTATGACACAAATCTTCAAGGGTTTCTTCTTCTGCTGGTGACGGAGCTAGCACTCATGCATATGTTGATGATCTAACGCAGGGTCTTCATCGCATCGTGTTGTGTCTTTTCAATACGCTCTATGTTAGATTTCATCCACTTGATGGTGCGCGAAATACCTTTGTCCAACTTTGTTCTGGGTTTGTATCCAAGCACTGTGGACGCTTTCCCGATAGATGCCTTGCGACGCGAGATCTTGTCCCAGGACCTCCGAGGGAGATTAATGGATCCAGCCACGTTATTGGTCAGTCTGTTAATCGTTTCGGCTACGTATCGAACTTGGGTTTCCGTCCCAGACGCGAGATTGAAGGCTTGGCCCACCGCATTTTCGTTTGTGGCACAACGAAGGATGCCATCAACAATATCGTCCACGTACGTCCAGTCCCGTGTCTCTTCGCCTGTTCCGGTGATTGGCAAAGGTTGTCCCTTCAGGGCCTTGAAGATGAAATTAGGAATCACATTTCGATACCGTCCCGGAACTTCCCCGGGTCCATACACGTTGAAGAATCTTGCATTAACAACTGGGAGTTGATAATAACCGGAAAAGAAATTGCAATAGAGTTCCCCTAGGAGCTTTGTTATTTGATATGGAGTATCAAGGTGCAAGGAAACGAAGTCCTCAGTTAGTGGAAGAGGTGCCTCACGCCCGTACACAGAGCAGCCAGAACTTGCAAAAACAAACTTCTCAGCTTTGGCTGCATGTGACCTCTGTAAGATCTTCAGCGTACCTAGACCATTTACCAGGAGGTCTGTCTCTGGGTGCTCTATTGAGTTCTGATTTGCAAAGTGAGCTGCGAGGTGGAAGACGTAAGTGGGTTTTCTTGAGAAGACTGTATCGAGAGATTCATCGTCGAGTATGCTTCCTTTGAGGAAGAGTACTCGCGGATCCTGAGGGATGTTCCACTCGTAGGATGATGATAGATCGTCGAGAATAACGATCTCGCGAGGGTTTGCAGGCAATAGCGCTTCAGTGAGATTGCGCCCTATACACCCGGCCCCTCCCGTTATGAGTACGGTCTGCTTCGCGAATTGCTCGCTGAGACTCCTCACTAGGCCACCACCATGGGAGAGCGAGTTTGGATCTTGTAGAGATCTTGCATCCAAGATATAGTGTGTTGAATTCCATCTTCCAGTGTTGTACTGCAGTCGTGATGAAGATCTCGTTTCGCCTTTGACGAGTCCCCAATCTTTGCGA
>WNGD01002940.1_pt1 | contig 17597 bp, 15 predicted proteins | sample 5400671 | NCBI WGS metagenome assembly WNGD01 (sample SAMN13153369, study PRJNA577476) | soil metagenome | isolation source: 40 cm soil or saprolite under grassland replicate 2 | place: USA:California | collected 2016-06-15
TCGAGTGCTCCGGCTGTCTCGTCGAGTTCAACCGCGGCACGGGGCAGTGGACGATGTACTGCAACCACCAGATGCCCGGGATCGGGGCGATCTGGATGGCGCCGGCGCTCCGGGTGGGAACCGACAAGCTCCGCTTCGTCACCCAGGACATCGGCGGCGCCTTCGGCAACAAGATCTGTCTCCATCCCTACTTCGTCGCCTGCTGCCTGCTCGCACGCAAGCTGAAGCGGCCCGTGCAGTGGACGGAATGGCGGACCGATCAGCACACCGCGAACGCGCACGGGAACGAGCGCTGGTTCGAGGACACCGAGGTCGCGGTCAAGGCCGACGGGACGCTGCTCGGCTTCAAGACCCGGGCGATCGACGACTGCGGCGCGTTCCCTCGCTACGAGCCGCTCGGCTGCATCATCTGGGCCCAGGTCACCCCCGGCTGCTACCGCTGGCAGAACGTCCGCGTCGACTTCGCTCAGGTTGCGACGAACAAGTCACCGGTCTCGCCGAACCGCGGCTACTCTCGGATGCAGCACCTCTGGTTCACGGAGCGGGTGATCGACATCGTCGCCAACGAGCTCGGCCTCGATCCGGTCGAGGTGCGGAAGCGGAACTACGTCAAGGCCGACGAGTTCCCGTGGACGACCCCGAACGGCTGCGTCTACGACTCCGGCGACTACGCGCGCTGCCTCGACATCGCGCTCGAGCTCGTCGAGTACGAGCGTGCCGACGAGCGCCGCCGCGATGCCCAGGGCCGCGGCAAGCTGCTCGGGATCGGGATCGGCTCGACCCTGGACTCCGGGACGAACAACTTCGGGCAGTCGCAGCTCCTGAATCCCGACCTGCAGTTCTCGGGCAACAACGAGGTGGCGACGGTCAAGCTCGACATCTTCGGCGAGGTCGTCGTCACGCTCGGCACGGTTCCGCAGGGGCAGGGGCACGAGACGACTTCCGCCCAGGTCGTCGCCGACGCGCTGGGCATCTCGCCCGACGACGTCACGGTCCGCCCGGGCCATGACACCTATTGGAACTCCCACGCCGGCTTCTCGGGCACCTACGCGAGCCAGTTCGCCGTCAGCGGCCTCGGTGCCGTCAAGGGCGCCGTCGACCAGCTCGCCGGCGAGATCCGGCTGGTCGCCGCGGCCGTGCTCGGGGGCGTGCCGGTGGATGACGTCGTGCTCGAGGGGGGCTTCGCCAAGCTACGCGACAACCCCGATGCGGCGATCCCGTTCATGGGGATCGGCGCGATCGTCAACGCGAACAACGCCGTCCTGCCGGACGAGGCGCGTCAGGCGACCCTGAACTGCCGCTACGTCTACGTGCCGCCGTTCCAGGTGCCGGACACGGAGCGCAAGTACGGGAACCTGACCTTGACCTATGCGACCCAGATCCACGTTTGCGTGCTCGAGGTCGACCCGGAGACCGGCGCCTACGAGATCGTCGACTACGCCGCCGTCGACGACTGCGGCAACCGGATTCACCCTCAGATCGTCGAGGGCCAGGTGCACGGTGCCACGGCCCAGGCCCTCGGCGCGGCGACGCACGAGACCTTCACCTACGACGAGCAGGGCAATCTCCTGACCCCGAACTTCTACGACTACCACGTGCCGCACGCGCTCGACATGCCGCCGATGAAGACCGGCTACATCGAGTCGCCGTCGCCGTTCACGCCGCTCGGCGCCAAGGGGATGGGCGAGGGCGGCGGCGCCGGAATCCACGCCGTCTGCGCGGCGCTGCAGGACGCGCTCCGGCCGCTCGGGAACCCGATCGTCTACGACTCGTGCAACCCGCCGCACCGCGTCTGGGAGCTGATCTCGAATCCGGACGACTCGCGCGGACGGGTTGCGGTGGAGACGCGTTGAAGGTCGCCGGCGAGCGCTCGTTCGAGACGGCGCAGCAGACCGTGTGGGAGGTGCTGAACGATCCGGCGCGGATGGCGCAGACGATTCCAGGGGTCGAGAGCTTCGAGGTCCAGGACGAGCGGCGGTGGCGGGCGACCTGCAACATCCCGCTGGGCCTGGGCAGCCTCAAGATGCGGATCAAGTTCGACAAGACGGAAGAGCGGCCGATCGAGTTCGCGAAGCTCCAGGCCAAGGGCGAGGGTGTGGGCGCGATCATGAGCATGGAGACGCAGTTCCACCTCTCGTCGGCCGGCGCCGAGACGCGGATGCAGTGGGAGGCCGACGTGTCGATCGCCGGGCCGGTGGGCTCGATGGGGCAGCGGGTGCTGCAGCCGATCGTCCAGCAGCAGGTAGCCAACGTCCTCAACGCCCTGGACAAGCAAGTTCAGGAGGCGGGTTCGGCCGCTCCCGAAGAGTCGGCCGCTTCGGTCGAAGACCCGGGCTGACGGCGTGAGGCAGCCGTTCCGAGTCGGCGTCATGCAACTGACGATGGAGCCGCTCGAGGAGATGCTCGCCTCCGCCCGGATGATGGACGAGGCCGGTATCGACACGATCTGGCTCGCGGAGGCCTATCCCTGGTGGAGGAAGCACGGGATGGAGGCTCGCTCCTCGACTGTGGTCTCCGCCTTGATGGCTCGCGAGACGGAGCGGCTGGCGATCGGCTGGGGGATCATTTCGCCGTTCACGCGCCACCCTGTCCAGGTGGCGATGGACGCTCGCGTCGTTCAGGAGGCCGCAGGGCCGGACCGCTTTCTGCTCGGCTTCGGCACCTCGAAGATCTTCCTCAACAACGCCGGGCTCGCCACGAAGAAGACGCTCGGGCCGATGCGCGAGGCGGTTGAGATCGTGCGCGGCGTCCTCGGCGGGGACGCTTTCGAATACCAGGGCGAGACGTTCTCCGCCTCGGTTCCCGCGCTGTGCGCCGAGGCTGATAGCCCGCGCGGCGCGCCGGACATCTATGTGGCGGCGACGGCGCCGAAGATGCAGAAGCTCGCGGGGGAGATCGCAGACGGCCTGCTGACGCCGTCGATCACGACGCCGGAGTACGTCCGCTGGACGCTCGGCAACGTGCGCGACGCCGGCCGCGATCCCGGGACGATCGACATAGGCTGCACCGTGATCGCATCGATCGATGCATCGGATCGCGATGCCGGCCGCGACGGCGCCCGGGAGATCGGCGGCATGTATCTCGCGAACAAGTTCCAGAACATCAAGGGCGCGGCGGACGCGCTGCTCGAGTGCGCCGAGATCGAGATGGAGGAGCTCGCTCCGGTGGCCCAAGCGATGGAACGCGGCGGCCGGCTCGCCGCCAAGGAAGAGGTGACGGATTCGCTGCTCGACCGCTGCAAGCCGATTGCCGGCACCCCCGAGGATTGCATCGCCGCGATTGCGAAGTACCGCGAGGCGGGTTGCACCCACGTCATGCTCGAGCTGTGGGGAGAGGACCGGCACGAGCAGATCCGGCTGTTCGGCGAGAAAGTGCTGCCGGAGTTCCGCTGATGGAGCTTCGGATCGACGAACGGCGGCTGGTCGAGCTTGCGCTCCGCGTCGTTACGACGCCGAGCTTCACCGGTTCCGAGCAGGCGCTCGCGGAGCTGATGCACGGCGAGCTTGCCGAGCTCGGGCTGCGCGTGCAGTGGCAGCAGGTCGAGGCCGAACGGGCGAACGTGCTCGGCACGTGGGAGGGCTCGGGCGGCGGGCCGACCTTGATGCTCAACGGCCACCTCGATACGTCGTACTCGGGGCGGGAGCCGTGGCTGCAGGGGATTCCCGGTTTCCAGCCGGCGGGATTCGAGCGCGACGGCCGTATCTATGGGCTTGGGATCTCGAACATGAAGGGCGCGCTCTGCTGCTACGTCGAGGCGGTCCGCGCGCTGCAGGAGGCGGGCGTGCGGCTAAAAGGCGACCTGATGATCGCTTGCGTCGCCGGGGAGATCGAGAAGGCCCAGCAGGGCGACGCCCAGGGCGCCGAGTACCGCGGCTACGCCGCCGGGTCGCGCCATCTCGTCTCCCACGGGGGCGCCGCCGATTTCTGCATCCTCGGCGAGCCGACCGAGAACAAACTCGTGCTTGCGCACTTCGGGGCGCTCTGGGTGCGGCTTTCGACAACCGGTCCGTTCATCCACACCGCTTTCAGCGAGGGCCGGCGCGCCGAAAATTCGATCATTCGGATGCGCGATGTGCTCGACCAGGTGCTCGAGTGGCTGCCGAGCTGGGAGCTGGAGATGAGCCACGACGGCGCGCGCGGGATCGCGAACGTCGGCGCGATCCAGGGTGGTTTCGGCTGGCGCGCGTCCCGCACGCCGCACCGGACCGATCTCTTCCTCGACCTGCGGGTGCCGCCACGGGTGCCGATGGCGGAGGCGCGCCGCAAAGCGCTGGCCTTCGCCCGCTCACTCAGAGTCGACGCGGAGGTGTACGTCTCGGCGCCCGGCAGCGAGATCGACGAATCGTCGCCGGTGGTTGCCGCGGTCGGGGAGGCGCACGCGGAGGTCTTCGGCTCGCCGCCCGAGACCGACATCGTGCGCTGGTTCTCCGACGCCTCCGTGCTGACCCGCTACGGGATCCCGACCCTCAACTACGGGACGTCGTCGGGACTGCCCGACGCCGAGCTGGGCGAGAACCTCGAGATCGCCGGGCTCGTGCGGACGGCGGAGGTCTACGCCCGCGCTGCGATGAGGCTCTGCGGAACGGCATGACCCGGCTCGTGACCTTCGACGAAGGCAAGGTCGGCGAGATCCGCGGCGACAAGGTCGTGCAGCTCGACGTGCCGACCATGCGGGAGTACTTCGAGCGCGACGAGGTTCCGCGCGCGGCCGGCGAGGAGTTCGCCCTCGAGGACGTCCGACTTCGCGCGCCGATCGTGCCGAAGAAGTTCTTCCACACGGCCGGCAACTTCCGCGAGCACGAGGACGAGTCCAAGCAGGTGCAGTGGACGCACCGGATCGCGCCCTGGATCGTGTTCTTCCAGAACGTCGACGCGATCGTCGGCCCGGACGAGCCGGTCGTCTATCCCGAGCATCTGACCGAGGAGCTCGACTACGAGCTGGAGCTGGCGGTCGTGATCCGCAAAGCGGGGAAGTGGTTCTCGCCCGAGGAGGCGATGGAGCACGTCGGCGGCTACGTGATCTTCAACGACATCACCGCCCGCGACATCCAGCGGCGTGAGATGGAGTCGGGGGTGTTCTCGTTCTGCAAGGCGATCGACACCTTCTGCCCGCTCGGTCCGTGGATTGTCACGCCGGACGAGGTCGGAGACCCACACGACCTCGCGATGGAGCTGCGGGTGAACGGCGGGTCGAGGCCGCACTAGCACAGCGGGAACATGTCCGTGACGATTCCGGAGATCCTGGCGCACTACTCGGCGCTCGGGTACTCGGCGGGCGACGTACTCTCGACCGGCACGGTCTCCGGCGTCGCCGGCTTCAGCCCCGACGCCGCCGATCTCTACTTGAAGCCCGGCGATGTGATCGAGGCGGAGATCGAGAAGATAGGCGTGCTGCGTAACCCAGTGGTCTCCTGGCAGGAGGCCCACGGGGAGCCCGCGCCGGAGCGCGTTCGCTGGTGAGGTGGCAGCGCGACGACGCGAAGCTCGAGCGCGTCCGCGCGCTGATGGCCGACCAGGGGCTCGACGCGCTGGTCGTCAGGGCTCCCGACAACGTCCTCTACCTGACGAACTTCTGGGGGATGAAGGGTTACGACGTCGTGGTCTTCCCTTGGGCGGGGGAGCCAACGCTGATCGCGCTGGAGCCGTCGGCAGACGACGTGGCGCGCAGCGCGTGGACCGAGGACGTTCGCTTTTTCGCCGGGTACCACCCGTCCGACCCACGGCCGCCGACGATGCGCGCGCTCGACCTCGCGCGTGAGGCCTCGCGCGACTACGGGCGGGTCGGCCTCGAGCTCTCGCTCGGCACTCAGGCGTCGGACCGGATGGTCGGCGAGCCGACGACCTACACGAAGGCGTGGTTCGACGCCTGGCCGGACGCGGCCGACGCGGCGCCGCTCTTGAGCGCGGCGCGGGCGATCAAGACGCCGCAGGAGCTGGAGCGGATGCGGATCGCGAACGAGATCGCCGCGGACGCGATGGAGCACGTGCAGGCGAATCTCCGCCCCGGGATGATGGAAAGCCAGGCCGCGGCGCTCTGGCTGGGCCACGTGCACGGCGAGGGGACGGCGCGCAGCGACGTCGACCTCGCCCTCGGTTTCGCGCTCGTTTGGTCCGGACCGGGCATCCGCACCTTCACGGCCACGAGCGACCGGCCGGTGCTGGCGAACGAGCCGACCCTGTTCGAGATCTGGGTCTGCGCCGACGGCTACTGGTGCGACCACACGAAGAACGTCTGCCCAGGGGAGCTCGAGCCTCGCTACGACGAGTTGCTCGACCAGCTGCTCGCGGTCTACGCGCGCGCAGTCGAGTATCTCCGTCCCGGCGCCGAGCTCGCCGACCTCGACCGGCTCGTCCGCGCTGGGATCGAAGAGGCCGGCTACCCCGGTCAGCCGAGCCATCCGGTTGCACACGGCGTCGGCGCGCGGGCCCACGAGCCGCCGTACGCGCACCAGGCGGGCGGCGGCACGGTCGAGACGGGGATGGTGCTGGCGATCGAGCCCGGGATCTACTGGTCCGAGGGTGGCGGCCTGCGTGTCGAGGACAACTTCCTCGTCACTGCCGGTGGCGCCGAGAAGCTCTCCTCCTTCCCGGACGACTTCCGGTGAACGATCGCGTCTGGACCGGCGAGATCAACCGCGGCGCCGAGATCGACGCCGAGGTCGGCTTCTACGACACGACGCTCCGCGACGGGGAGCAGGCGGTTGGCGTCGTCCTCGACCCGGAGCAGAAGCTCGAGATCGCGCGCGGGCTCGACTCCCTCGGAATCGAGCGGATCGAGGCCGGCTTTCCGCGGGTCTCTGCCGACGACGAGCGCGCCTTCAGGCTCGTTCTCGAGGCCGGCTTGGATGCGGAGATCTGGGGCTTCTCGCGGGCCGTGCCCGCCGATCTCGAGGCGCTTGTCGAGCTGGGCGTGTCCGCGAGCGTCGTGGAATCGCCGATCTCGGATCTGAAGCTGGAGGCGCTCGGGGTTTCGCGGGAGGAGATGCTCGGCCGGATTACCCGCGGCGTCGCGCTTGCCGCGAGCCACGGGATCAAGGTCGCGTTCTTCGGCGTCGACGGCACCCGTGCCGATCCGCGCTTCTTCGCAGAGGTCTACAAGCGTGCTGTCGAGGCGGGCGCGCAGGAGGCGGTCGTGGTCGACACGATCGGCGTCGCGGCGCCGGAGGCGGTCTCGTCACTCGTCGGCCGGACACGCGAGTGGCTCGGGCCAGAGATTCCGATCCACTTTCACGGCCACAACGACTTCGGTCTCGCGACCGCGTGCGCGGCGGCCGCCGTCAGAGCGGGGGCCGGCTGGATCCACGGGACGATCAACGGCATGGGCGAGCGCGCCGGCAACGCGAGCATCGGCGAGGTCGCGCTGGCGCTCGACGCGCTCTACGGCGTCAAGACGAACCTGCGGCTCGAGCGGCTGCGCGAGGTTTCGGCGCGCGTGCGGGAGCTGAGCGGCTACGAGCTCGACCCGTGGAAGCCGGTCGTCGGCGACAACCTCTTCGTCCGCGAGAGCGGCGCCGTCGCGAGCCAATTCCACGACCCGCCCTCGATCGAGCCCTACTCGTCCGAGCTGGTCGGCGCCGAGCGGGGCATCGTTCTCGGCAAGAAGAGCGGCCTCGACTCGATCCGGATCAAGGCCGAGGAGCTCGGCCTCGAGCTCGACGAGGACCGGCAGCGCGAGTTGCTGGCGCGGGTCAAGGCGGAAGGAACGGCGAAGCGGCGCGTCCTGACGGACGAGGAATTCCTACAGCTCGCCGGGCGCCAGTCTCCTGACTAGCTGATGCGCGGGAGTGAGAAAATCTCACTTCCGGCGCGGTTTGGTCACACTCCGCGCCTAAACCAGGTGTCCGACACTGGTTTTTGTCAAGCGGAAAGCGTGCCGAGGGTGTGACAACTTTTCCACCGCTCGAGCCGGACTTGTCACCAGCTCGTTCGGCCGACGAAGTCGACGAGCCCGATGCTACGGAGCTGTGACGCTGAAGACCACGATACGACTGAAGCGCGTGCCGTCGATCTGCACGCCGTAGCAGCCGGACGAGCGCACGCGCGCTATCGAAGGAACGCCACGGCTTCCCGCCGGTTGGCCCTCCCACGAGACCGTTTCGTACTGGTGGATTCGCAGCTCGCGGTTGGGTAGCAGGCCGCCGTTGAACCCGAGCGACTGAGGGCCTTCCAGCCGTCGGCCGCGGATCAATACCCGTCCGCGGTAGCTCGGCCGGATGTACCAGAAGAGCTTCTCTCCGGCCCAGGGGCCGCCGTATTGATCGTCCCTCTGTGTGGCGAGACGCCCGGCCGAGTCACCGAGGCCGGCGTAGACCGGGCCGCGCCCGATCCCTGAGCCGCCGACGATGTTGATCCGCCACCAGGCAATGCGCGGATCGATGCGGCTGACCGGGCACGCCGCTCCGGGGGCGAGTCGCGACAGATGCAGCGGGCGGTGGAGCTTCGCCCAGGGATCGGAAGCGCCGACGGGCCGGACGACGGCCAACGCGGCCAGTAGCACAACGGCAAGCAACACCCGGGACACGGCTCAAGTACAGCACCAGAGCGCCGAAGGTGTCAGGCAATGAGGCGCCCGGCCGCGAACGCGGACGCGGACGCTTAGCAGTGTGCGCGCGGCAGAATCTGTCCCGAGCCGGCGCGGTGGGCGGCATATTCGAAGGTGCGTACCCAGTGGAACTTCGCGCGCAGGGGGCAGAGCGACCAGAAGTCGAAGTTCCCGTACGCGCGATCGCCTGCACGGTTCAATGTCATCCTCCCCGTGATGCCGACGTGCGCATTCGCGGCGGCCACAAGCGCACGCCGGAGGCTTGCGCCACCGCCGGTGCCCGCGCGCTGCCGGGCTTCGACGGCGATCCGCAGCGCGTCGTATGCCGTGAGCGCAAGCGCGTCGGGATCACGACCGAGCCCCTTCCGGACTCGCGCCAGCAGCGGGGCAGCGCGTCGGAGCAAAGAGTCGGACAGGCCGACGGTCGGGTTGGGATAGCCGACCGAGTTGGCGAACCCCGCCGCGGCTTGGTCGTGGGCGAGGCGAGTCGAGAGTGCGACCCCATCGCTCCCGTACCACGGCACTCGCAGCGTCGACTCAGAGCGGGCGGCGTGGAAGAGGTCGACCACCTCATCGAAGCCGGCGAGGTAGACGCCCATGTGCTTGGCGCCGCCGCTGCGAAGCGAGGCCTCTTGGTCGGAAATTGACGAGGCGACAGCTTTGAACGGCGTCCCCTTCGTCGCGTACGGAACACCCTTCGAAACCTTCCCGCCGGTGGCGAGGACCTTGCGGCGCACCGAGCGCTCGAGGCCGGCATTGCCTGCATCGCGCCGCCAGACCGGCACGATCGCGTCGATTCCGTCGTGCCGCAGGAGAGCAACCAGCGCCTCGCCCTCACGGACGTCGTCGGGCACGAACCGGAAGACGTTGTCCGACGCGTACGCAAGCGAATGCGCGGTGCTTCCCTGGCTGATGACGAGAACGCCGAGCTTCGTCGCTGCGCGCCGGACAGCGGCGACTTCGCTGCTCTTCTGCGGCCCCACGACGATGTGCACGCCACTATTCGCAAACCGCCGGAGCTGGCGAAGCGCGAGCGTGGGCTCGCCTCCGGCGTCGACAATACGGAGCCGGACACGGAGCCGTGCACCCTGCCGTGCGAGGGCGGCGTTCGCGTCGACGGCCGCAAGCTGAAGGGTCACGCGGCTTGCACGACCGAGTGACGTCCAGCCGCCGGAAAGGTCGAGGATCGCCCCGACGACGAACTCATTCTGCGGTTGCGCGGCGCGTTGTGCTGCATCGCCGGATGTAATCGCGAGCGAGGCGCAAAACGCAGCCAACAAAAACGCGCCGGCAGCACGAGGTGCGCCCGCAGGGAGGAGCCAGATCGTCCTGCGCGGCGCCACGGCGCCACACTACGTCGGTCGCCGAGAGCGGTCAACGGGCGCCACGCGTTCGGTCCGGCCTTTGCTGTGCTACCGCCGACGGTCGCCTGGGCCAGTGTCACCGGCCTATCGACATTCTTCGGTGGCAGTGATCAGACGACGCCGGCTGCATCAGTGGACGAATCAGGTTTGTGCAGGGGAGATGGCTTGGCAACGAACGACGAACCAGGGCGGCAGGCGAGGACAAGCCGCCCTGGTTCGCTTCAGCCGGCGCTAGTAGCCACCGCCACCGCTACCGCCGCCACCGCCGGTGTAGACGAGGAGCAGGACGGCGATCACGATCGCAGCGAGCACGATGCCCGTGAGGAGCATCCAGCGCGTGCGACTCCAGGAGCGAACTCCGCGCGGAGTGTGCTGCTCATGAAGCGTGGTCACTAAGACCACCTCCTTTTTGCGTTTGTAGTCAGCGCTCAAGAGTCTTACGACTTTGAATAGGTATTGGATTGCCCGCCGCAGGCGATTTCCGTTCCCGCGTTCGAGCTGGTTGTCTGCCCCAGAAACGACCTACTGTTTGAACGGCGCGTTTGCTGCGTGGGTCCCGCAAGATCGCTCTCGTTGAGCGGCCCCGATGACGACCCTTCAGGCGAGCGCTCAGTCACGCGCGTGCATCCGCCCTGCCAGCTTTACGTCGCTTTTACCCACTTCAAGTGTCAGCTATGGGTGCCTGCGGAATCTACTGCTGTGGACCGTCTTTGCTAGCGATGAAAGGGGTCTCTGATGCGTAAGACACGTGTAGCTCTCATGACGGCCGGGCTCGCGCTGCTGCTTGCGAGTGTGGGCACGGCCGCGACTCCGCGGACGGTGACGATCTCGGCCTCGCGACCGAGTCTCGTCTTCGGCAAGAGCGTCACGCTCTCGGGCAAGGTCTCCGATAGCACGGCAGGGCAGAACGTCAGCGTGGTCGCTGAGCCCGCGGGGACGACGGCCTTTGCGGCGCTTGCGACAGTGCAGACCGTCTCAGGCGGTCACTGGTCGGAGGTGGTCAAGCCGACGATCGAAACCTCCTACCAGGCGAAGTGGAAGAGCGCGACCAGCTCGACCGTTACCGTGAAGGTTCGGCCCCAGATCACGCTTACGCTCATTAGCCAGGCGACCGGGCGCTTCTCGACCAAGGTGTCGGCCGCGCGCCCCTTCGCCGGCAAGTTCGTGCTCGTTCAGCGACTGACCTCGACCGGCGTCGCGACGCTGAAGCGGGTGACGCTCGATGCGAACTCCGCGGCGAGCTTCCGCGTCCGCTTGCACGTTGGGCGCTCGCGCCTGCGAGTTGTAATGCCGACCTCGCAGACGGCGCCCGGGTACATCACCGGCACGAGCAACGTGGTCACGGTGAGGCACTAACGACAAACCGAGGCTGACGCGACCAACGCGCCAGCCATTTCGGGGAGCGCGGTCGTCGCCGGACCGGCGGCCGCGCTCCGAATCTTTCTGTCGCTGAAGCTTTCGTCCTTCCAGCCAGCGATCGCCGCAAGCCTGGCCGGCTGCCCAGGTATACCCGGCACCAAGATCGCACCCGGCCGGGTCTCCGCAACCCAGCGAGCCGGTGCGCCGGGCTGAAGGGCGAGATCGAGAGCCGGGTGTCCGACACCGGTTCTTGTCAAGGGCGAATCGTCTCGAAAGTGGAACAACCTTTCGCGGGCTGGTGAGCCGGCTCAGGTACGCAGCGGCGACTCGGAGCCGTCGAAGATCCGCATCGGTAGGCCAGCCAGCGGCTCGCCGCCGTTCTCGGTGACGAGCCAGGTGTCCTGCATGTACAGGCAGGCGTGGCCGTCGGCGGAGATAGCGTGCGGGTGCATCGAGAACACCATGTTCGCGGCGAGCTCGGTCTCGACTCCCTCGCCGATCTTCGGGAACTCGATCATCGTCATCCCGATCGAGTGCCCGGTGACGTGGCCGAGCTCGTAGCCCCGGTCGGCGAAACCCTTCGAGACCACTCGGTGGACATCGTGCGCGCTCGCGCCGGACCGTAGCGCCGAGCGTGCGGCCTCAAAATATTCCTCGTAGGCCTCGAGCATCCGCCTCGCCTCGGGGCCGGGCGCCTCGCCGCCGGCGGCGATCGCCCGCGAAACCTCGACCCAATGGCCGCCGGGTCCCGCGATCTCGAGCGACGGCAGGACGAGATCACCCTCGCGGATCGGCCGCTCGGGGCTCGCGATTCGGAACTCGGGCTCGGCCTCGCCGTTCTCGCCGACGAGCACCATGTCCATCGTCATGCGCCCGCAGCCTTGCTCGACGAAGTACTGCTCGCAGGGGGCGAGCAGCTCCGCCTCCGAGCGGCCGACTGCGAAGCCGTCGAGGAAGACCCGGAAGCCTTCGGTGTTGATGCGCACGCTGTCGCGGACCGACCCCAGCTCCTCGTCGCTCTTGACCGCCCGCGCGAGGTCGAACTCGACGTCGTAGGGGACGAGCTCGAGGCCGTCGTCCGCCAGGGCCCGGTAGTCGCGAACGGTCATCACGTAGTCCAGGCCGTAGACGCCCACACGTTGCCAGCCCCGGTCGCGCGCGCGGTCGCGGAGCCAGGCGCCCGGCGCGTCGACGAAGGCCTGCTCGTCGATCCAGGTCGTCCCGTGCTCCCCTACGTAGCGCGCCTCGGACGGAAAGACGATGGAAGGCTCGCCCTCGAGCGGCAGCAGTACGTAGGCGTAGCGGTGGACGATCAGGAAGCCGGAGAGGTACCTGACCGCGCCCTCGAAGCCGCTGTACTCGCTCCCGGAGACGACGACGGCGTCGAGGTCGTCGCGCGCGAGCGCATCGCGGACGCTTGCGTAGCGGCGCTCGATCTCGTCCAGGCTTACCGAGTCCACGACGCCTCCAAGCCCTTGATCAGAGCCGTGATCGCATCGTTCAGGGGTGTCGGCACCCCGTGCCCGCGGCCGAAGCGGGCGATGCCGCCGTTCAGGTAGTCGATCTCCGTCTGCCGGCGGGCCTCGACGTCCTGGAGCATGCTCGCCTTGTGGTCGTAGGCGACGTCGGGCCGGGCCGCGTGGTCGATCAGCTCCTCGGGATCGGCGTCGAGCTCGATCCCTTGGACCGCCGCGACCGCCTTACCCTCGTCGACGAGCTGCGAGACGAGGCGGCGCAGCCCTGCGTCCTCGCAGACTCGGCCGTGCGTCAGCCCCGTCAATGCGCCGATCGGATTCGTCGCCGCGTTGAAGATCAGCTTGCGCCATTGCGGGCCGCGGGCGTCCGCGACCGCGTGGGTCGGCATCCCGCCACGCGTGCAGGCGTCCGCGAGCCGATCCACCTCGGCCATCGGAGCGGGGCTCGCCTCGAAGGGGCCAATCGTCGTCTCGCCCTTGACGTCCCACTGCACGTGGCCGGGCCCGACGACGCGGCCCGCCGGGAACGTCGTCCCGCGGATCACGCGCTCGACGTGCTCGGCGAGCACCTCCTCGTTGCCGACGCCGTTCTGCACCGAGCAGACGGCGCCGTTCGCGAAGGCCGGCGCGCTCGCCTCGATCGCCGCGGCCGTGTGCATGCACTTGGTCGCGACGATCCCGAAGTCGCAGGCGGGCAGCTCGGCTGCGTCTGTCGTCGCCCGGACCTTGCCGACGACCTCGCCCGCCCCGGATAGTCGCAGGCCGTGGTCGTTGATCGCGGCGACGTGCTCGCGGTCGAGGTCGAACGCCCACACCTCGATGTCGTCGAGTTGAGCGAGATTCGCCGCGAACAGCGACCCGACCGCGCCGCAGCCGACGATTGCGACTCTCACAGGTACGACGCCTCGCGCGCCTTGATGAGGCGATAGACGGTCGTGAGCAGCGGCGCCTCGACCCCCGTCCGTTCCGCCTCGCGCACCAGCGCGCCCGTGATGAAGTCGACCTCGGTCGGCCGCCGCGCCTTGACGTCTTCGAGCATCGACGGGTAGTGCCGGCTGCCACGCTTCGTCGCGAGGACGTTCATCTCCCAGGGATCGTCGCGCAGCTGGATCCCGCCCGCGCCTGCGATGCGCGTCCCTTCGTCGATCAGGCCGCGCACGAGGTGGCCGAGGTCCGTCGGCTGCTCGAGCTCGGCGAAGTGGTGGTCGTGCGGGAGCCCCGTCAGTGCAGCGACGCTGTTCACGGTCGCGTTGAAGATCAGCTTCGACCAGCGCGCTGGCTCGAGGTCAGCCATCGCCTCCGCTTTCAGCCCGGACTCGACGATCAGGGACGCGGTTCGCTCGGCGACGTCGAGCGAGGCGTCCTGATAAGGCGCGAGCCAGGTCGGCGTGTCGAGCACGTACTCCACGTGATCGTCCGCAAGCTTCGTCCCGCTCATGAACGTCACCGCCGAGAGCAGTGGCCAAGGGCCGTGGCTGCGGACCACCTCCTCGGCTCCGAGGCCGTTTTGAACGGTCATCACAGTTCCGTCGCCGAGGCGGCCTTCGAGCTGCCCCGCGGCCGCCTCGACGTCGTTCGCCTTTGTCGCCACGATCGCGAGCCCGGCATCCGCCAGCCCGGCGGGGTCGACGGACGCTCGCGGCCGGCCGACGAAATCGGCCCGGCCGGAGACGCGAATCCCGCTCTCGGCGACGGACGCGGCATGCTCGGCGCGGCGACAGAGGAGCGTGACCTCGGCGACCCGCGAGAGATGGGCGGCGAACAGGCTGCCGATGACGCCGCCCCCGATCACCCAGACGCCTTCGGTCACGGCGTCCCGCCGGCGAGGATCGTCGCGAGCTTCGACGAGTCGATGTTCCCGCCGGAGACGACGCAGACGACGTTGCCGGAGCCACCCTGCCCGGCGAGCGCGGCGGTGAGCGACAGCGCGCCGGCGCCCTCGGCGACGACCCGAACGCGCTCGGCGAGCAGCCGGACGGCGTCTGCGGTGTCCGCGACCGGGACGGCGAAGGCGCCGTCGAGCACGCCGCGTGCCAGCTCCCACATCTTCGGAAGCACCGCGGGCGAGCCGGAGCCGTCCACGAACGACGGCTCGTAGTCGATCTCTTGAGGCTCGCCCGCCGCGAGTGATGCGGTAAGCGGGGCGCCGGTCTCCGGTTCGACCGCATACACGCGCGTCTCCGGCCGGAGAGCCTTGACCGCGCTCGCGATTCCGACGCTCAGACCGCCGCCACCGAAGGGGACGAGGACGGCGTCCGTCTCCGGGAGGTCTTCGAGGATCTCGAGTCCGATCGTGCCGTTTCCTGCCATCACCTGCTCCTCGTAGACGGGATGGACGAAGGCGCCGTCGAGCTCCTCGAACGTCGATTCCACGATCGCCTGCCACCAGCGCTCGTACGGCACCTTGACGACGCGTCCACCGAGACGCTCGATCGCCGCCAGCTTCGTCTCGGCCGCGCCTTCCGGGACGACGACCGCGCACGGCATGCCCAGCTCGCGCGCGGCCCAGGCGACTCCCTGGCCCATGTTGCCGGCGCTCGCCGTGATCACCCCGGCCTGCAGCTCGGCGGTCGGCAGCTGCACGATCGCATTGAGGGCTCCGCGCAGCTTGAATGAGCCGATCGGCTGCAGGTTCTCGAGCTTCAGGTAAATCGTCGCTGGCGACTCGGAGGCAAGCCGAAGGAGCGGCGTCCGGACGACCTTGCCGGCGATCCGCTCGCGCGCTGCCCGGACCTGCTCGAGCGGGATCAAAACGGAACCACTGCGCCCGCGCCCTCGCTGCGGGCCCGCCGGTGCAGGTACTGGGCGGCCGCAAGGTCCTCGGCCGCGAGGCCGAGGGAGACGAACACGGTCAGCTCGTCGGCGGAACGGCGCCCCTGATGCGAGCCGACCAGCACCTCGCCGAGCTCGGCCCGGATGTGATCGGGGCCGATTCCCTCCTCCTCGACCGCGCGAAGATACGCCCCGGACTCGTTGACGGTCGATTCCCGACGATCGACGAAGAGCGTGGCCGCGGCGATCGTGGCCGAGTCCAGCTCGCGTGTGGTCGGAATCGAGGATCCAACCGCGTTGACGTGCGCCCCGGGCGCGAGCCAGCCGCGCTCCACGATCGGCTCCCGGGCCGACGTGACCGTGACGACGACGTCGGCGCCGCGGACGGCCGCCTCGGCGCTCTCGACCGCCTCGACCGCAAACGGCGCCGCAGCCTCCGCCGCGAAGGCCCGCGCGTGCTCGGGGGTGCGGCTCCAGATGCGGGCCTGCTCGAACGAAAGCACTTGACTCATTGCCTCCAGGTGAGCCCGGGCCTGCACGCCCGAGCCGAGAATCGCGAGCAGCCGCGAGTCAGGCCGCGCGAGCGCGCGCGTGGCGACGGCCGAAACCGCCGCGGTGCGGATAGACGTCACCGCCGACCCGTCGATCAGGGCTCGCAGCTCCCCGGTCTCCCCGTCGAACAGCAGCACACCGCCCTGGTGCGCGTCGAGCCCCCGCGCCGGATTGCCGGGGAAGATGCACACCGCCTTGAGACCGTAGGCCGGCTCGGGCGAGGAGCGGTGCGCCGGCATCAGACCCATCAAGCTTTGGTCCTCCGGCGGGCGGACCACGAAGCGGAGCGGCTGCCAGCTGAGACCCCGCGCGAGGTCGGCCAACGCCTCCGCCATCAGCTCGATGCACTCCTCCATCGGCAGCAGCCGCTTGACGTCTTCGTGTGCGAGGACGAGCAGCTCGCTCACGCGAAGAGCTCCGCAAGCTCGCCGCGCTCCAGCTCGGAGAGACGGAGATCGACGGCTGTGACCGCGGTCTCGAGCTGTTCGGGTCGCCGCGGGCCGACGATGACCGACGTCACCTGAGGATGGCTCAGCACCCAGGCGATCGCCAGCTCAGCCGGCTCGACGCCGCGCTCCGCGGCGGCGGACCGGAGGCGGTCGAGCCCCCGGAACGTCCTCTCGTTCACGAGGTCGGAGTATGGCTCGCCGCGCAGGGTCATCCGCGAGCCCTCCGGGAACGGCCGCGCCCGGTCGTACTTGCCCGTTAGCCAGCCGCCGCAGAGCGGGCTGAACGGCGTGAACCCGAGTCCCTCCCGCGCGCAGAGCGGCAGCACGTCCCGCTCCGCCTCACGCCTGAGCAGGCTGTACTCGTTCTGAACCCATCCGAAGCTCGCGACCTCCCGACGTTCGCTCGTCGCGAGCGCCTCTTCGAGCTGCTCGCCGTTGACGTTGCTCACTCCGATCGCACCCACCTTCCCGGCCCGGACCAGCTCGTCGAGCACCTGCAGCGTCTCCTCGACCGGCGTCTCGGGGTCCTGCTCGTGCGTCAAGTACATGTCGACCCGGTCGGTCCGGAGCCGCGAGAGGCTGCCGTCGAGCTCGCGCAGGATGCGGTTGCGCGACAGCCCGCGGTCGGCCGGGTCGCCGGTGACCGACCAAAAGACCTTCGTGCTGAGCAGGATCGGCTCCCCGCGCTTGCTCCGCCAGTTCCCGATCCAGCTCTCGCTGCGCCTGCCACCGTAGGAGGCGGCCGTGTCGAAGAAGTTGACACCCGCCGCCACCGCCCGGTCCATGATCGCGAAGGCCTCCGTCTCGTCCTCGCCGCGGCCGAAGAGCTCCGGAGCCGAGCCGATCCCGCCGAAGTTGCCGCAGCCGAGGCCGACGCTCGAGAGTTCCAGGCCGGTGCCGCCCAGGCGCCGGTACTCCACCGGGGGAGCGTACTTGTCGAAATCAGGTGCGATTCGTGTGACAATCGCAGCGTGGCGGGCTACGTCGTGCATGAACGTGAGCTGGAGAGCCGCCGCGACGGCGGTGACACGGCCTCGAGGGCGGTCGCGATCGACGCGCGCGCAGGGTCGGAGCTGCTCGAGCT
>WNGD01002942.1_pt1 | contig 17595 bp, 14 predicted proteins | sample 5400671 | NCBI WGS metagenome assembly WNGD01 (sample SAMN13153369, study PRJNA577476) | soil metagenome | isolation source: 40 cm soil or saprolite under grassland replicate 2 | place: USA:California | collected 2016-06-15
GTCGGCCTGCCGTCGCAGGTCACCCAGCCCAGCGCGGACAGCTCGCCGGCCTGGGTGCAGCACCTGGTCAACTGGGCCGGGACATCGTGGTCCTACCATCCGGTGCAGGCCGCCGCCGCGGCCGTCTGGATCCAGGCGGGCATCGGCTGCTGGCTACTGGCGGCCCGGCGCGGCTGGTGGTCGCGGCTGGCCGGCCTGGCGAGTCTGGCCTGGGGCCTGGTCGTATGGGTTTTCGGCGAGTCGTTCGGCGGGATCTTCGCCCCCGCGCTGACCTGGCTCTTCGGTGCGCCAGGCGCGGCGATCTTCTACTGCGCGGCAGGCGGGCTGATCGCGCTGCCATCGCGCTACTGGCGGGCACCCTGGCTGGGACGGGCGATGCTGGGTGTGCTCGGGCTGTTCTTCACCGGGATGGCCGTCCTGCAGGCGTGGCCCGGCCGCGGATTCTGGCAGGGCAGGCTCGGGCACGGGCCAGGGACGCTCACCGACATGATCCAGTCGATGGCGCAAACCCCGCAGCCTGCCTTCCTGGCCGACTGGGTCGGCGGATTCGGCTCCTTTACCGCCGTGCACGGGTTCGCGGTCAACATGTTCGCCGTCGTCGCGCTGGCGCTGATCGGCTCCGCGCTGCTGGCCGGCGCCGCGCTGCCCGGCCGCGGGCTGCCGCTGATCCGGCTGGCTGTCATCGCGGCGGTGCCGCTCTGCCTGGCCGACTGGGTCCTGATCGAGGATCTGGGGGTCTTCGGCGGCCTCGGCACCGACCCGAACAGCATGATCCCGATGGCCCTCGTCCTCGTCGCCGGGTACCTGGCCGTTGCCCCGGCAACCGCGCGGGCTACGGCGACAGCAGCAATGGCGGCGGGGGCCGATTCGCCGGTGTCCCTGCGGGCCGATAGGGCGATACAGCGGGCCGCGCAGGTGCTTGCCGACGCGGGCACTGGGGCCAATGAGGCGCAAGAGGCGGGTACGCCGGACCTCGCGGAGGAAGGCGCAGCGGGCCGGGAGCCGGCCGGGCAGGCGCGAGGATGGCGGGGCCGCCTGTCGCCCGGGCGGCTCGCCGGGGCGTTCGGCGCCGCCGATGCCCGCACGCTTGCCGCCGCCTGGGCGCTGGGAGTGACCATACTCGGGGCGTTCCCGCTGGCGGCCGCGGCTGCCAACCGGTCAGCCGACCCCGTCATCGCCCAGGCGATCGACGGGTCGGGGGCCGCGCTGAATTTCCCGGCGCCCGGGTTCCGGCTGACCGACCAGGACGGCAAGCCTGTTTCGCTCGCCGGGCTGCGCGGGAAGGTCGTGCTGCTGACCTTCCTTGATCCGGTGTGCACCTCGGACTGCCCGCTGATCGCCCAGGAATTCCGCGCGGCCGATCAGCTGCTAGGAGCGAACAGGCGCGGCGTCGTGCTGGTCGCGGTCGCCGCGAACCTCGTCTACCACACGAGGTCCTACGCCAGGGCGTTCGACCGGCAGGAGGGCCTGGCCGGCCTGCCGAACTGGAAATTCCTGAGCGGCCCGCTGCCCGCGCTCAAGCGGGTCTGGCACGATTACTACTTCCCCGTGCAGAACGTCCCGGCCGGCGGGATGGCGCTGCACGGCGACGTCGCCTACGTGATCGACGCGGCCGGCCGCACCCGTACCGAGCTGAACTTCGACCCGGGTCCGGGCACCGCGGCGACCAAGTCCTCGTTCGCCGCCGAGCTGACCGCCGCCGCGCTCAAGGCGATGAAGTCCGCATGACCCCGCGCACCGCGAGGATTGCCGCGGCGCTGGCAGCCGTCTTCGTCGCCGGGTGCGGCAGCACGTCGGCCGCGTCGCCCGCGCCCGCCGCAGCCCGCGCCGCGCGGCCTTCGCTGGTCACCTCGCTGACCATTCCCGGCGGGCCCAGCTGGGCGATCGTCGAGATGGGCGGATCCAGCGCCAGGCACAACAACTTCTGGCAGCTGATCACCAGGCCGGCCGGCGCGGCCAGCTGGCGGCTGGCTACCCCGCCGGGGGTCGCCGACAACGGCGGCCTGGTCGCCGCTTCGCCGGGCGGCCGCGGCCTGGTGGCCGGCTTCAACCCCAGCCAGGACCTCACGTTCTCACCGCTGGCCAGCACGCGTAATGGCGGTGCACGCTGGACGCCGAGCCTGCTGCCCGCCGGGCTTGCCCGGGTCCCGTCCGCGCTTGCCACCGGGCCTGGCGGCAAGCTGATCGCGCTGACCGGGCGGGGACAGGCTGAGCTTTCCGCGCCCGGCGTATCCGGATGGACGCGGCTGGCCAGCGCGGCGTCCCTGGCCGCCACCCCAGCCGGGCGTTCGTGCGGGCTCAAGGGCCTCACGGCGGCCGCGTTCAGCCGGTCGGGGGTGCCGCTGCTGGCGGGCGACTGCGCGGCGCCCGGCGTCGCGGGGATCTTCGGCTACTCGGGCGGCGGCTGGCACCAGGCCGGGCCCGCACTGCCCGCGGCGCTTGCCCGTCGCCGCGTCGGCGTCCTGCGGCTTGTCACGGCCGGGAGCCGCATCACCGCGCTGCTGACCGCGACCGCTCCGGGCGGAGCGACGAGCCTCATCGCCGCGTGGGCTAGTCCGAGCGGCCGCTGGGCGCTGTCGGCGCCGCTCCCGCTGGGAGGCGCCCGGATCCTCTCCACTGCCGTCGGTACCAGCGCGGCCATCGGTACCAGCGCGGCCAGGGCCACCGCCGCCACCGCCGCCGCCCCGGGCCTGGCCAGCGCGGCCGGGGTCATCCTGAGCGCCGGCCGGGCCGAGTTCATCGTCAACGCCGGGGCGGCCTGGCAGCAGCTGCCCGCGCTGCCCGCGCATGCCGCCGCGCTGGTCCTCGGCCCCGGCCGGCAGATCAGTGCGCTCGCCTCCAGCGGCAGCATCCTGACCAGCTGGCGCCTCGCCCCCGGCGCTGGCGCCTGGACTGAGGCGCAGGCCATGAAGGTACCGATCCCGTACGGCTCGTCGGGCTAGGCCATGAGTCACCAGCCATCCCGCCGAGCCATCCGCAACCCGGCCATGCCCGCAGCCCCGCAGCCAGCCGCCACGGAGCTGCCAGCCGCCCCTGAGCTGCCAGCCGCCCCTGAGCGCAGGCTGGCCAGACGATGAGCTACCTTCTCGGCCACTGGTCCTACGACCCGTTCCTGATCGTCGCGGTCGTGCTGGCGGCCTGGCACGAGATCGGCCTGCGCAACCTCGCGCTCAGGTCCCGCCCGGAGCGCACCCGGCAGCGGCGGCTGCGCTCGCTGTTGTTCTACAGCGGGCTCGCCGTGCTGCTCCTTACCGTGGAATCGCCGGTCGACTACTGGTCCGACAGCTACTTCTTCGTGCACATGATCCAGCACCTGCTGCTCAGCTTCGCCGCCCCGACGCTCATCGTGGCCGGCGCGCCCTGGCAGCCGCTGCTCGACGCGCTGCCCGGCCGGCTGGGCCAGCGGGCCACCAGGTCCGCCGTCCGCGATCGCTGGTCGAGCCCGCTGCGCGTGGCCGGGCGGTTCCTGGCCCGGCCCTGGACCGCGGTGATCCTGTTCAACGTCGTGATGATCGCCTGGCACCTGCCCGCGCTGTTCGATCTGGGCGAGAACAACCAGGTCGTGCACATCTGGCTGATGCACGGCAGCCTCTTCGCCACCGGAGTGCTGTTCTGGCTGCAGTTCATCCCGTCGCCGCCGGCCCGGATCCGGATGCGGCCGGGAACCCAGATCGCGGCGCTGGCCGGGACGAACGTGGTGATGTGGTTCCTCGCGATGTCGATGAGCATCCTCGCGACGAATTCCTGGTACCCGGTCTACAACCACATCCCGGGCGTGACCCTGCCGCCATTCGCCGACCAGCAGATCGGCGCCGCGATCCTGTGGGTGTGCGGCGACTTCTGGTGCTACCCCGCGGGCTTCCTGGTGTTCCGGCGCATGATCGCCGGCGACGGCAGCATCGGCGCGGCCGTGGACCGGATGCTGCGCCGCGGGGCGGGCAGCAGGGGCGGCTGGGCGTCCGGGAGCCTGATGGCCGGCCCGGCCGCCCCAGAGCAGGACTGGCCGGACGCCGCCGACGGGTTCTGACTGGCCCGCCAGCGACCCGCGCTGCCAGGCCGAATGGCCTTGACCGGCCCCGGCGGCGCGCCGGGAGGCCGGCCCTGGAACCAGTGCGCCAGGGTGGCGGGACCGGCGGCGCTAATCCCCGTTAAGGCCGATCTTCTCCAGCGCCGCGGCGAACGCACGCTGCCAGTCGGTCAGATGCCGTGCCGGGCCAGGCGGCGGGGGTTTGACCTGGTCAAGCGCGGCCAGGGCGTTGCGGGCCATTTCCGCGGGCCGCGGCGAGGTCACGCCGGCGTCGCCGAGTTCGAGCTCGTGCTGCAGGTTGTCCCGGCCATGGCCCTGGACGACGTCGAGCAGCAGCAGTGGCCGGCCGATCGTGCGCGCCTCGGCGCAGGTATCGCCGGAACTCGTCACGACCAGGTCGGCCGCCGCCATCAGCTCGGGGATCCGGTCGGAGAAGCCGAACGGGCGCACCCGGGGCTGCCGCCGGGCCGCGGCCCGCAGCCTGGCCTCCAGCTTCGCGTTGCGCCCGGCGACCGCCAGGACCTGCACGCCAGCGTCGCCGAGCGCCTCGGCCGCCTCGGCGACCGGGCCGAGACCCCAGGCACCCGACATCAGCAGCACGCAGCGCCCGTGCCCGGGCAGGCCGAGGCTGGCCCTGGCCTGCGCCTGCGCTGGCGGGTGGTAGAACGCCGCCCGTACCACGGCGGGCACGACCATGACTGGCGCGTCCGGCTGGAACCGGCGGACGGCAGGCTCGGCGGCGGCGGCGGTGACCAGGTACAGGTCCACGTTCGGGTGTACCCAGAGCCGATGCGGCGTCACGTCGCTGCAGAAGACGATGTGCTTCATGCCCGGATACCGGTTGGCCAGGCTGCTCACCGCCGAAGCGCCGGTGGCGAACACCGAGATCGCCAGGTCCGCCGGATGCGTGTCAAGGTAGCCGCGCAACCGTGGCACCACCTGCCGCCTGGCGCCCGCGTCGGCCAGCATGGCCAGCCGGCTGCCGGTGCGCAGCGCGGCGAAGTGGAACGCGTCGTACAGGCCTGGCACGGCCAGCATGGACCGGAAGACGGCCTCGCCGGCCGACCCGCCGCCCTTGCCGAGCAGCCGCATCGCGTCGAGCGTGTCCGCCGACCACCCGGCGCCGGTCAGCGAGGTGACACAGGCTTCGGCCAGCACGTCATGCCCCATGCCGAGCGAGCCGGACAGCAGGACTGCCTTCCTCATGGCAGCCTCATGGCGACGCGGGAGCCCGGCTCATGCTGGCTGGGACCTGAGCCAGTCGAGATACCGCTGCACGCCGTCCGCGAAGGAAGTCACCGGCGACCAGTCGAGCAGTTCCTTGGCCAGCGTGTTGGACACGCTCACGCCGCTGTAGTCGGCGTTGCGCGCGGGCACGTGCTCGATCGCCGTGTCGCCGACCAGGCTGCGCACCGTGTCGGCGATCTCCCGGACCGACACCGGCGTGCCGCCCTCGAGCGCCAGCGTCTGGCCGGCCGCGGCCGGGGCGAGCGCCCGTACGTGCGCGTCGGCGAGATCCTCGACGTAGACGTAGTGCCGCTGCTGGTCGCCAGAGCCGGCGATGGTGATCGGCTTGCGGTCCAGGGCCAGCCGGACGAACCTGGCGACCACCAGCGCATCCCGCATCCTGGGCCCGTACGGGATGCCGTACCGCAGGATCGTGAATTGCTGCCCGTACATCTGCCGGTAGCTGTGCATGAGCATCTCGGCGGCGAGTTTCGTCGATACGTAGACGTGGCCCGCGCGGCTCAGGTCGACGAGCGCGTTCTCGGCCCGCTCGCCGTCGCCTGCCGTGGCGCCGTACACCCAGACCGTGCTGGCCAGGATCACCCGGCCGCAGTCCTGACGGTGGGCTGCGTGCAGGACCCTGGCGGTGCCTTCGACATTGAGCCGGACGGCGCGGACGGGATCCGCGTCGACGTCGTTGACGTCCGCTACCGCGGCCAGGTGGAAGACCGCGTCCTGGCCTGCGAGGGCGGCGTCCATTGCCGCGTCATCGAAAAGGTCGGCGTCGCGATGGTCGGCTGCCGGGTTCAGCCAGCGGGACGACGTGTCGATCACCCGCACGTCGTGCCCGGCAGCCAGCAGACGATCCACCACGTGAGAGCCGATGAAACCGCAGCCTCCGGTCACCGCCACGCGCATGCCCGCTCCTTCTGAACCTGGTCGTGAACCTGGTTGCGCCCTGGTCGCGTGCTAGCCGCCGGCTACTCCGGGCAGCGCGTCGTAGACGGCCGCCACGGCGGTCAGCACCTGGTCAACCTCGTCATCTCGCATGTCCGAATGCACCGGCAGGCAAACGTGCCGGTGGCACATGTCCTCGGCCACCGGCAGCGCGCCGCGGGCATACTCGGCCAGCACCGGCTGGTGGTGCAGCGGCAGGTCGTAGACCTCGCCGGCCAGCCGGACGTCGTGCTTGGCCGCCAGTTCCCGCTTGAACGCGGCCCGGTCGGCACCGGGCGGCAGCAGCACGATGTACTTGTAGATGTTGCCGCGGCAGCCGGCCGGCTCGGCGACCGGCTCAAGCCCGTCCAGGCTGGCCAGCGCCTTGTCATAGCGAGCGGCGACCTCGCGCCGCCGGGTGATGAACTCGCCCATCCTGCGCAGGTGCACCAGGCCGGTCACGGCGTTGGCCTCGCTGAGCCGCCAGGCGTAGCCGAGCCGCACATGGTGGTTCGCGGAGAAGGCCCCCTTGCCCTGGTCACGGTAGATCCTGGCCTCATCGGCGAGATCGCCGGACGGGGTGACGATCATTCCGCCCTCGCCGCTCGTCACCACCTTGGTCGGGTAGAAGGAGAACGCAGCCGCCGCACCGAATGCCCCGGCGAACTTGCCGTCGTAGGTGGCGCCATGTGCGTGCGCCGCGTCCTCCACCAGGGTGATGCCGCGCCGCTCGCATAGCGACTTGATCTCGTCGGCGTGCGGCGAGATCAGCCCGGCGATATGCACGAGCACCACCGCGGACGTGTCCGGGGTGAGCGCCGCCGTGATGGTGTCAGGGCTGAGCGCGAAGGTGGCCGCGTCGATGTCGGCGAACACCGGGCGGCCGCCGGCCCGCAGGATCGCGGCGGCCGTCGCGTAGAACGTGTTGGCCGGCACGATCACGTCCCGCCCGTCGACGCCGACGGCGCGCAGCGAGATCTCCAGCGCCGCGGTGCCGCTGGCGATGGCGACGGCATGCGCCGCGTCGTGCGCTTCGGCGAACGCGGCCTCGAACTGCTTCGTGTACGGCCCGAGGGTGAGGGCGCCGGTAGTCAGGATGCCGGTGATGGCCTCCGCTATCTCGGCCCGGTCATCCGGCGGAAACACGATCCGTGCTGCTTGCACTCCCAACCGGCACCCCTTGTTGTCGACCCTGGTCCGATACGGCTGATCCATCGCGCCTGACCCGGTCCGGCGCGGTCCCGGTCATGACATGATCCCAGGAACAGGCCGGCCGCGTCTTGCGGTTTGCACGTGCCGGGCGCGCCGCGGCACGCCTGACGTCGCGCACGGGCGTCCGGCCGGGCCGCCCGTGCGCGGCCTGGCCACCGGCAAGACTAGCGATGGGCGGACGATGGTGGCGGACCCGGCCGGCCGGAACGGATCGGCGGCCCGCTATGCCTGGCGCGCGGCCGCTGGCCTCGCGGCGGGGCTGGCTGTCGCGCACGGCGGCCCTGGGATCACCGCGATCGGGCCGGTCAGGAAGGCGCTGTTTCCCCGGCTTTCCGGGCGCGGCGCGGCCGACCACGTGGCACTGACCTTTGACGACGGCCCCGATCCGGAGTCCACCCCGGGCTTCATCGAGCTGCTCGGCGGGCGGTCGGTCCGGGCCACATTCTTCCTGCTTGGCTCCATGGCGACGCGGGCGCCGCAGCTTGCCGCCGAGATCGCGCTGGCCGGCCACGAGGTCGGCGTGCACGGCTGGGATCACCGTTACCTGACGCTGCGCGGCCCGCGGGCGACCCGTGACGACCTCGCGCGCGCGGTGGACGCGGTGGCCGCCGCGACCGGGGTGGCGCCCCGGCTGTACCGGCCGCCGTACGGGGTGCTGAACGGGGGCGCGCTGATCGCCGTGCGGCAGCTTGGCCTGACCCCGGTGCTGTGGAGCAGCTGGGGCCGGGAGTGGTCGCGCGGGGCGACGCCCGAGTCGGTGTACGCGGCGCTGACCAGGGACCTGCGCGGCGGCTGCACGGTACTGCTGCACGATTCCGACTGCACCTCACCGCCCGGCTCGGCACAGGCGGCACTCGGCGCGCTGCCGATGCTGCTTGACGAGTGCGAGCGGCGCGGGCTGCGCGTTGGCCCGCTGGGCGAGCACGGCCTGCGCTAGCCGGCACCGCGGACGAAGTCCAGCGCCTCCCTGGCCAGCGGCAGCCAGGCCCGGTCATATCCGGGGTCGAGGCTGAGCCATTCCTTCATGGGCGTGCCCTTGTTCGCGTCGAAGCGAACGCCATCGCCCGCTGCGACGAGCGCGCCGACCCGCGCTGCGGGAAGCTTCAGCACCAGCCGGCCGCGTACCAGCATTGCGAAGATCTTGCCCTGGAAGCGGAGAGCACTCCGGCCGAAGCCACTGCCGCCCGGCGGCGGGGTGACCCCATCGATGCCGAGCAGCTCACCGACTAGATCCTCATATCGGTCTTCCGGCGGGGCATCCCCGGCAGCTTCATCGTGCACGGCGTCAGCGTAGGCCCGGGCACTGACATTCGTTCTTGATCACGGCGGGTTGCGCGGTGCCAGAGGCTGTCGCACAATTCCCCCTACTCACGCGTAGTGGAGCACCGGACCCATCTGAGGCAGGCATCCGACCTCGCAAATATGGATCAACTGTCCAAAACGCCGGGTTCCAGCAGCTTGACTATTCAAGATCACGAGTTGTGCGACAGCCTTGCCAGCACCTAAAACCCTCCGTGATCAAGAAACAGATGTCATGCGACGCCGCCCGGGCCGGGGCCGCTCAGCCCGTCCAGGACGGCGCGGATGGCCAGGTTCCAGCGGCGGTCCATGGATGCCCTGGATGTGCCGAGCCAGCCGGCGGCCTCCTGCGCCGCGAGCCCCTGCGCGAGCGCAACAAGTACGTGCGCGATGTCGGTGTCGTCGCCGCGCAGAATGCTAGCGGTGGTGCAGCGCCGGACTCGTCCCACGATGAATTCCCTGACGGCGGCGCCGGCCCTCAGCTCGGCTGGCCCGGGATCGAAGTCGGCGAAGGGGCGCGAGAACATCACATCCGCAAGCACCGGGTTGGCCCGCACGAATTCGCGGAATACCTCGATCACGCTGACCAGATCGCGCCGCGGATCGCTGGAATCCGCAAGCCTGCCAAGGTGTCGGCCCAATAGCCGGAACCCCTCGAAGAACACCTCCCGGACGAGTCCGGCCTTATCGCCGAAAAGCTCGTAGACGGCCGGGGTCGACGTCTGTGCCTGCTGGGCGACCTTCCGGGTGGTGAACCCGGTGACACCCTCGGCCGCCAGCGTGGCGAGCGCGACATGCAGCACGTGATCTCGCAGCTCCGGTGTTCGCTGCTTGGGCCTGGGCACGGTCTGTGCTCAGGCAGACGCCCGGATGGCGACATCATCGGCCTCGATCGCGGACCGGATCGCGGTCAGCAGCTGCTCCCTGGCGCGCTGCTTGGTGGCCGCGTGGGCGCCCAGGTCAAGCTGGGCCATGTCGGCGGCCAGGCGGCCGGCGGTGCCCGGCAATTCGGCGGCCGGGACAACGCGGTCAAGGAAACCGGCAGTAACGGCGTCGCCGGGCGGGAATACCTCGGCGAGAGTAACCGCCCTGGTGAAATGCGCCGGCGTCAGGCGCTGCCGGCAGATCTCGATCGCCACCCGCGGCATAGTGAGGCCGATGGCCACCTCATTCGCGGTGATCTTGTAGGGGCCGGCCGCGCCCATCCGGTAGTCACCGGAGAGCAGCAGGAATGCACCCATCGCTACGGCGTGCCCGGTGCACGCGATGAGTACCGGGACGGGGAATGACAGGATCCGCTCGGCCAGCTCGAATCCCGCCCGGACCATGCCGGACGCGGTGCCGCCGCCCGCCCTGAGCACCGACAGGTCGAAACCCGCGCAGAACGTGCCCGGACGGCCGGTGAGCACGACCACCGCCCGGTCCGCCGCTGCCCGGTCCAGGGCGGCCTCGATCTCGCCGAGCATCTGCGGCGACAGCACGTTTACCTTGCCGTCGTCCATCGTGATCGTGGCTACCGAGCCGTCCAGCTGATATGACACGAGCGTCCCCATCAGCCGATCTCCTTCTGCTGCTCTCGCCATTCGCCCGGGCTCGTCTTATCGCCTGGTTCTCGCACCAGGTCCAACCCGGCCCACGTATCGTAGCAATGTTACGGTACAAAGTTCCGATACGGGAGCCGACGAACGCGAGTGGCTGGCGGAGCCAGCGGATCAGGCCCTTCGCCGGCGGCCCCCGCCGACGGAGGCGGCCACGCCGGTCAGGCCGTAGGCAGCAGCCCCGTGCCAGAGCGCGGTGAACGCGCCGCCCAGCACGCCGCTGCTGCCGAGCATGACGGAGAGCACGAACACGACCATCGCGCAGGCGACGCCAGGAAGCACGGCGAAGCGCCACGGATTCTGGCGGGCCCAGCGCATCGCCCGTCCCGACCGGGAACTCAGCACGGCACCGCCCGCGGCCACCGCGAAGAACGCAACGGAGCCGGCCGACAGCGCGCCGGTCAGGGCGAGGTGCCCGGTCATCAGGTGCAGAACCAGGTCGCCGGCGGTGACGACCGCGCCGGCCGCGCCGGCCGCGGCCCACGGGGCCTCGGACATCGCGGCGCCGGAGACCGCCATCTCGTCCCGCCGGGTCAGCCCCGGCGAATCCTTGCGCGTTGGTGCCGACATCGTCACTCCCTGGGTCGCAGACGAGCACTTCACAGTCAAGATATATCGCTTCTTCGCTGAGGGCCAGTCTGCTGCCGGAATTCACCCGGTCTGGCACCGGGCTTTGGGTCTGCAGGAGGACCGGGGCTCCGGAGAGCCGTCCCCCGGGCCAGCACGGTGTTCGCGGCGGTTTTCGCAGGTACCAAGTGTCGATCAGAGTCTCGCGGGCATCACCCGCTCCGGGCTGCGGGATAACTCCTGGTGGGTTCGGCGGATATTTTCGCAGCTCAGCTTCGTCGATTCGGCCGGCTGGGAACCAGCGTAGAGAATCCTCAGGGAGCCTTCAGCTAACGTCCAGGCCACTGCTGCTTACTGGAACCGATACGGGCCGGGCAGACGGCAATGCGCGCCGGCCGGGCAGTGTTCGACGCCGAATGGAAAGTACGCTGGGACCGGGCCAGAGGTGGTGGAGATGCAGGAAGATCACAGCGGCAGCGGTAATCAGCCGCCGGAGCAGGCCGGCGCGTGGTCACCGCCAGCGGACGACGGCGTCCAGCAGGCGCAGGACATTGTCCGGCGTGCGCAGGACCCAGCTGTCCGGCGCGAAGGCGACGAGGCAGCTGGACAGGACGCCGGGATCCCGCCGACGGCGGGGGCTCCACGGACGGCTGATGTTCCGCAGGCCGCGGGTCAGCCACAGATTCACGAGGCCGACCTGGCCGATACCGATCCGGGTTCGTTGGCGAACGGCAGCGGCACCGCGCCGCTGCCGGCCGATGACCGCCACGGCGAGCCTGCCGCTCCGGGTGCTTACCCGCTGCCGGCGGCTTACGGGCAGGCCACCGGGTTCGGGCCGGGAAGCGGCGACAGGCAGCCCGGCGGACCTGGCCAGCCCGGCGGACCTGGTCAACCTGGGGCACCGTCGCCGTGGGGTTACGGCCAGCCCGGCGCCCAGGGCCAGGCCGGCAGTTACGGCCAGCCGGGTGGCCAGGGCCAGGCCGGCCAGGGCCAGGCCGGCGGCTATGCCCAGGCAAGCGGACCGGGCCAGCCAGGCGGGTACGAGCTGCCCGGGTACGGCCAGCCAGGCGGGTACGGCCAGGCCGGCGCACAGGGCCAGCCAGGCGGGTACGGCCAGCCAGGCGGGTACGGCCAGCCAGGCGGGTACGGCCAGGCCGGCGCACAAGGGCAGGCCGGCGCACAGGGCCAGCCAGGCGGGTACGGCCAGGCCGGGGGATACGGCCAGCCCGGCGGCTACGGCGGCTACGGCACCCCGCCGCCCCCCGACCACATTCAGCAGGGATCGCCCGGCCAGGGGCGGCGCCGGGGCCGGACCGTAGTGACTTACGTGGTCGTTGCCGCGCTCGCCGCCGGTGTCGGTGCCGGGACGGTGCTGGCCGTCAACAACGGCAAGTCCGCTACGCCCGCCGCCGACCAGCCGTTCCGGCAGCGCGGGACCGGCGGTTCCGGTGCTGGCTCGGGGCTGGGCGGCGGCACCGGCCTGAGCAGCTCGACCGAGCAGGCCATCGTCAACAAGGTTGAGCCCGGCGTGGTCGACATCACGAGCAGCCTCAAATACACAGGCGGAACAGCCCAGGCTACCGGCATGGTGATCAGCTCGTCCGGTCTCGTGCTGACCAACAACCACGTGATCGACGGCAGCACCGGGCTGACCGCATCGGTCGTCGGGTCGGCCCGCCGCTACGAGGCCACCGTGGTGGGCTGGGACAAGGCCGACGATGTCGCCGTCATCAAGCTGAAGGACGCGTCGGGCCTGCGGACGGTGCCGCTCGGGGACTCGTCCACCGTCAAGCTCGGCAACACTGTCGTCGCGCTTGGCAACCGCGACGGCCAGGGCGGCGCGCCCGCCGTCACCGGCTCGATTACCGGCGTGAATCAGACCATTACCGCCAGCGATGAGGGCAGCGCGAACGGCCGGGAGACGCTGCACGGCATGCTGCAGACCAACGCCCAGATCGTGCCCGGCGACTCGGGCGGCCCGCTGGCCAACGTCAACGGCCAGGTGATCGGCATGAACACCGCCGCGGCGACCGGGACGTTCGGCGGCCAGCAGGACGTCGGCTTCGCGATCCCGGCCAACAAGGCGCTGTCGATCGCCCGGCAGATCTCGTCCGGGCAGGGCAGTTCCAGCATCCAGATCGGGCAGAAGGGTTTCATGGGCGTCCTGGTGCCCGGCAAGAAAGCCGCCCTCAGCACCAGCCCGCCGCGGCAGCGGAGCCTTCAGAACCAGCAGAACAGCGGATTTGGTAACGGGGCTGGCGGTAGCCAGGGCTGCCTGCAGAACGAGCTGAACATGGGCGTGCCGACCAAGATCGCGCCGGTCAAGACGGGCGCGCTGGTCGACGGCGTGCTCTGCGGCACGGCCGCGCAAGACGCGGGCATCGTCAGCGGCGACGTCATCACGTCAGTGGACGGGCACGCCGTCACCTCGCCGCAATCGCTGACCAACACGATGCTGCAGTACCGCCCCAACCAGCAGGTCACGGTCACGTGGGTGGACCCGTCCGGCAAACGGCACAGCATCGCCATGCGGCTAAGCGCGGCCCCGCCGCAATAACTCCAGCGCGATCCCACCCCGGGCGCAGGCGGCGCCGCTTGCGCCCGGGGGGGCGCTGGCGCCCCACGGCAACTCAGGACGGCCGCCGCCGACCGGCCGCCGCAGGCCGGCCCGGGACAGCGGTCCGGGACAGCGGTCCGGGACGGAGCGGGCAACGGCATCTCAGGACGGCCACCGCAGGCCGGCCCAGCGCGGCGGCGAGTCGAGGCCGTCAGGCCGTGAGCCAGGCGCGCATCCGGTCCTCGCACTCGGTGATCTCGCCGAGCGCGACATGCTCGCCGACGGTGTGCGCGGCTTCGGGGTTGCCCGGCCCGTAGTTGACCGCCGGGACGCCAAGGGCGTCGAACCGCGCCACGTCTGTCCAGCCCAGCTTGGCTCGCGGGACGCCGCCGATCGCCGTGACGAACGCGACCGCCGCCGGGTCGGCCAGGCCCGGCCTGGCGCCACCTGCGACGTCGGTGACGGTGACGTCCCAGCCGTCGAAGACCTCGCGCACATGTGCCTCCGCCTGCGCAGGCGAGCGGTCCGGTGCGAACCGGTAGTTCACCGTGACCACGCACTCGTCCGGGATCACGTTCTGGGCCACCCCGCCGCGCACACCGACGGCGGACAGTCCCTCGCGGTACGTCAGCCCGTCAACTTCTGGCTGTCGCGCCGGATAGCCGCGCAGCACGCCCAGGATGTCACCGGCGGCGTGGATGGCGTTGCGGCCCAGCCACGACCGCGCGCTGTGGGCACGCTTTCCGGTCGCCCTGATCTCGGCCCGCAACGTGCCCTGGCAGCCGCCCTCGACGGCACACCCCGTCGGCTCCATCAGCACGGCGAAGTCACCGGCCAGCAACTCCGGGCGCTGGCGGCTCAGCCGCAGCATGCCGTTGCGCTCGGCCTCGACTTCCTCGCAGTCGTAAAAGACGTACGTCACATCCCTGGTCGGCTCGGGCACTGACGCCGCGAGCCGAAGCTGGACTGCGACCCCGGACTTCATGTCCGCGCTGCCACAGCCGTAAAGAAGGCCCCGTTCCAGATGCGAAGGCAGGTTGCCTGCGACGGGAACCGTGTCGATATGGCCGGCCAGGATCACGCGCTGCGGCCGGCCGAGGCCGGTCCGCGCGACCAGCGCGTCGCCATCCCGGTGCAAGGTCAGGTGCGGCAGCCCGCGCAGGGCAGCCTCGATCGCGTCAGCGAGCGGCTTCTCCGCGCCGCTCACCGACTCGATGTCGACGAGGCTCGCGGTCAGCTGGCCGACGTGCTGGGAAAGATCTAGCTCCACCGCGGCAGCATAGCCGCCAGCATGAAATAACTGACGGCAGGCATCAATGCGCGAACGGGAGTGCACATGTTCCATGTCGGCTCCGAGGTCGGCCGCCTGCGGCAGGTCATCTTGCACCGTCCGGATCTTGAGCTCAAGCGGCTCACCCCGGACAACGCTGCCGACCTCCTCTTCGACGACGTGCTGTGGGTCGCCGAGGCGCAGGCCGAGCACGACGCGTTCGCCGGCGCGCTGCGCGAGCGGGGGGTCAGGGTCCACTACTACGCGGAACTGCTGACCGACACCATGCGGATCCCCGAGGCCAGGCAGTACGTGCTGGACCGGGTGTTCGACCCGCGCCGGCACGGGCCGCTCGCGGTCGATCTGCTGCGCGGCGCCCTGGAGGGCCTGGACGCTGCCAGCCTCACCAGGTTCCTGATCGGCGGGATCACCAAGCGCGAGATCCTGGACATGATCCCGGCGCCGAAGAGCATCGCGTTCCATTCTCTCGACCCGGACGGCTTCGTCCTCGCCCCGCTGCCCAACCTGCTCTACCAGCGCGACACGTCCTGCTGGATCTACGGCGGGGTGTCCGTCAACAACATGCGCATGCGGGCCCGGATGCGAGAGACCGTCAGCGACGAGGCGATGTACCAGTGGCACCCGATGTTCGCGGCCAGCGGTTTCGAGTTCTGGTATCACGGCGCGGACGGCGGCCCGGCCTCGATCGAGGGTGGTGACGTGCTGGTGCTCGGCAACGGCGCGGTCCTCGTCGCGATGAGTGAGCGAACCACGCCGCAGGCCATCGAGATGCTCGCGCACCGGCTGTTCTCGGCCGGCGCCGCGGACTGCCTGGTGGCGGTCGACATGCCGAAACGGCGCGCGTTCATGCACCTGGACACCGTGCTGACCATGGCTGACTACGGCGTGTTCATCAAGTACGCGGGGATGGGCATGCTGCCGTCCTATACCGTCGAGCCGGGCAGCGGGCCGCGGGAGCTCAAGGTCACCGATCACCCGCCGGAGGACATGCACGCGGCCATCGCCGCCGCGCTCGGCCGCACCAGGATCACCGTGCTGACGGCCACCCAGGATGTGCACTCGGCGCAGCGGGAACAGTGGGACGACGGCTGCAACGTGCTCGCGGTCGAGCCCGGGGTGGTGGTGGCCTACGAGCGGAACGTCACAACGAACACGTACCTCGGGGAGCACGGCATCGATGTCATCACCGTGCGGGGCAGCGAACTCGGCCGCGGCCGGGGCGGCCCGCGGTGCATGACCTGCCCGATCGAGCGCGACGCCTGACCGGCCGATCGAGCGCGACGCCTGACCGGCCGATCGAGCGCGACGCCTGACCGGCCGATCGAGCGCGACGCCTGACCGGCCGATCGAGCGCGACGCCTGACCGGCCGCCGATTCTCTTAACTGAACGATCAGGCAGCCGCAACCGAACTGCACCCGGGAGCCGAACCGGATTGCAACGCTGGCCATCAAGAATGGCATGCGATATGCGAATGGGCCAGTCGGGCGCAGCGCCCGCCGTGGCTGACTGCTGACTGCTGACTGCGCATACGCCAATGCGCCTTTCTCGGCTGCCCGAAAACAGCGAGCTCTCCCGAGCTTATGGCAACCATTAAGCAACCAAATAGCGAACGGCGACGCAATCTAGCCGAGCCACAGTTGCCACATGAGCGAAAATGGCACGGACATAGCTGGTGGCAGAATACTCGTTGTCGAGGATGACCCGTCGGCGGCGCGTTTCGCGCTCATTGTTCTCGGCGAGCGGGGCGGCTTCGACGTCGTCCATGTCGCCGATCCAGTGATCGCGGTCAGCCGAATCAAGTCGGAGTCATGGGATCTGGTTCTCGCCGATCTCAACCTTCCCCACATGAGCGGCCTGGCCCTGGCCGAGCAGGCGAAAAGAATCAGGCCCGAACTGCCAGTCGCCGTGATCACCGCGATGGTTGTCGGTCCCGAAGCGCTTGCGTCGCTGCTGCGCTACGCCGACGAGGTCCTGCAAAAGCCAATGCCGCCCAGGGAGCTCATCACTGCCGCGGCAGGCCTGATCGGCCGCGCACGCATAGCGCCGCGGGCATGCACAGCTGGCAACGGACCGCGGCGGCCGCAATGAACTCCTCCGGCACGTTGGAATACGCCGCTGCTGGTCAGGCCGCACGGCCGGCGGACAGTGCGCCGCCAGCGCGTGGCACCGGCCCGGCCGGCGGCAAGCTGACGGTGCTGATCCCCGCGCACAACGAGGAAGATCAGATCGCGGCGGTCATCGCATCGGTGCGTAACCAGACGCGGCCGGTCGACGAGATCGTCGTCATCGCCGACAACTGCGCCGACCGCACCGTGCCGCTGGCCCGGGCGCTCGGCGTCACGGTGGTCGAGACGCAGGGCAATCAGCACAAGAAGGCCGGCGCGCTGAACCAGGTACTCAACTCGATCCTGCCGCACGCGAGCGGTGACGACCGGATCCTGGTGATGGACGCGGACAGCTACCTGGACACCGAGTTCGCGGCAGTCGCATCGTCCTGGCTGGCCGGGAACGGCGCCCAGGTCTTCGGCGGGATCGGCGGCACCTTCCGCGGACGCAGGGACGGACAGCGTCCGGCCCGCGGAATCCGCCGGCTGCTGCGCTGGTGGGTCGAGACCGTTCAGTGCAACGAGTACGCACGCTACGGCCGCGACGTGAACCGCAAGCGCGGCCGGGTTCTCGTCCTCACCGGCACGGCGACACTTTTCAACGTGACGGCACTCCGGGCCGTCGTGACAGCCCGTCGGGCCGGCCTTCTCCCGTGCGCGAATCCCGATGCCGCTGAGGTCTACGACACGAACGTGCTGACCGAGGACAACGAACTCACCCTCGCCCTGCTGCATCTTGGCTGGAAAGTACGCAGCCCGCGTGGCTGCACGCTCA
>WNGD01003320.1_pt1 | contig 17584 bp, 18 predicted proteins | sample 5400671 | NCBI WGS metagenome assembly WNGD01 (sample SAMN13153369, study PRJNA577476) | soil metagenome | isolation source: 40 cm soil or saprolite under grassland replicate 2 | place: USA:California | collected 2016-06-15
CCCTTAAAGGAGGACAGGTATGCAAAAAGAGAGAACGGAAGAGACAGCCAGAACATCCAGGCTCCTGGCAGCAATCATCGCCAACCCTACCTCAGGAAGTTATGCGTATCATGCTGCTGACCTGGAAGAGACGGTTGCGTTCTTACAGGATCATGGCTGGAATGTTGCTCTGAGATTGACAGAGGCCGCCGGTGACGGGCGACGACTGGCGCGCGAGGCCGTCAATCAGCAAGCAGAGGTAGTGATTGCCGCCGGTGGTGATGGAACCATTAACGAGGTGATTCAAGAGCTGGCGGGAACGGAGACAGCCCTGGGCGTTCTTCCTATTGGCACCGTCAATGACTGGGCACGCGAAATAGGTATTCCCCTCGATGTCCACGGCGCGCGTGACATTCTGGTTCATGGGAGAACAAGACACATCGATCTGGGCTGTGTCAACGAGCATTACTTCCTCCTCATGGCGGGCATCGGCCTCGACGGAGATATTGCGCAAAAGGTCGAGCAGCATCCCCTCAAACGCCTGGGCGTCGTCGGCTATCTGCTTGCGAGCATCTGGTATGGCCTGCGCTACCAGAGTTTCGTCACGTCTGTGATCTCTAGTGAACGTGTAGAGAAGGCATCAGCGCTGCAAATCGTGGTTGGCAACACCCAACTGTATGGAGGAGCAATCAAATTCACCTGGCAGGCGAAGGCCGATGATGGTCTCCTCGATGTGGTGATTGTACGGAGGCGTGGCGTACTCGGACGCCTCCTCATGGCAGCGGAGTTGTTCCTGCCAAGGAAGAAGTGCATGCCGTGGATCACCTACGAAAGAAGTGAGGCGATCGAGATACGGACACCCAAACCGGTGACCATGCAAATCGATGGAGAGCCGATCGGCTCTCCACCCGCACGCTTCACCTCCGTCCCAAGCGCATTGAAAGTGATTGTCCCACACGAGTCCCGCGAGCAGCTCTTCTCGCAGGACTGAGCAACGATATTATGCCCGGGCCAGGGCGCGTAGAGAGGCAACTCTTATGAAACAAATGAACGCTTCATAGGACTGCCTTTTTCTGCGCAGAAAGAACGGTTCGTCTGACCGTCTCATAGGAAACCCCATAATCCTCTGCGACATTGCGCAGCGGTTCCTGATTCTCAACGACACGACGTAGCACCGTCGGCCATTCCTCAGGAGGAATCCCGTGTCGAGGTTTCTTTGGGCCAGGATGCCGTTTTGTCGTTGGTAACAGGGAATGAGGAGCCGTGTTTGAAATTTGCTCAAGAAGTCGTTGGAGTTTTTGATAGAGAAAACTAGAGGTCAGCACTGGTGAGAGAGAAGCCGTAGCCCGTCGGTTCCGGTCCTGCCAACGTTCTGTCACCAGCAGTCCTTTGGCTTCATCGTATTCGACAACCCCACTCAGCATGCGCAAGATCGGCAAAAATGCTGGCTGGGGTTTTATTGCGGCGACGATCTTGTTTTCCAGATCATAATACAAGCCACCTGGTTGTAAGAGAATCATGATCATTTCATTCCTTTCCTGAACGGTTGCCACATCCCACAATGCGGTCATCCCTGGGAGGTGTTCCCCTGCCTCAACGACTTCTTCATATTTCACTCCGTTGACTTCAGGCGCGTCCAGGTGCTTGAGCGCAAGCTCGACGGCTGCCATTTCTCCATACAACTCTTCATCATCAATATAGCCTTCTCGATGCTGCTTGAGGATCCGTGTTTTTTTGAGCTTCAAGCGTTCTTTCTCTCGTTCTATCGACTCCGGTGTGGTTCCTGCGGCCTGCGCTTCCGTGACCATCTGTTGGCGGATCAGTTCACGCCAATTATCAGGAAGTCTCAGGCTTCTCAAGAGTTCTCCAAACTGTTGCGTCGCCAGATCAGCGCGGATCGTTAACTCCCCTCCATTGGAGCAAGGAAGTCTGCGCGACTTGGCGGTATCCCGATAATACAAATGTTTTGTTACCGCGTGCCCCTGACAGCGAAGCGGCAGTCCGCAATGAATACAGGCAATATACCCTGCAAACTCGTAGATATTTCTGCCCCGCTCAGACCGCTTTGCGGCATGGTGCATAGAGTCGGTCACAGATCGTATTTTCTGCCATTCTTCATAGGTGAACGCTGCGGGGTGAAGGCCGCGATGCCGTTGCTCTTTGTATTTCACGGTCCCTCGATCATCGCCTGGAGCATAGGCCGCATAAAATTCATTGCGGAGTGTGCTTTGTCAGATAATTAGGTTCTCCGACTGGTTTGATGGAGAACGCTTGTTCCAAATGGAACCCTGATGTGATAGAATAAGAGAATAAAGGTCTTTTTCCCTCTGTTTTCTGAAAGGGTGGCTTCTTGTCTTTCTCTCCTCTTTTTCCGCACCTGCGTGGCTTCCGGCTTCTCTCATATCAGAGGGAAAATACGCGCTTGCTCCTCACATGTGAACGAGTCACTCGTACAGCCGCGTGTCCAGTCTGTGGAACTTCTGCTCACCGGGTCCATAGTCGCTATGAGCGCACGGTCAAGGATCTGTCTGTGCAGACCAGGCAGGTCATTTTGCATCTGCACGTACGCAAGTTTTACTGCGATCAGCTGACCTGTCCGCGGCGTATCTTCGCCGAGCGACTCCCTCAAGTCACCTCGTCGCACGGTCGTTACACCTTTGGGCTCCGGCACTTTCTCGGTCAACTTGGTCGGGAGCACGGGGGAGCCTCAGGAGCCCGCAGCGCCAATCTGTTGGGCATCCAGGTGACAGCACGAGCGATCTTGCGCTTTCTGCACGCTCTCGCTCTCCCAGTTGTCATCACGCCTCACGTCATTGGGCTCGATGAGTGGGCCTGGAAGCGGCGTGAGCGGTATGGAGCTATCGTCGTGGACCTCGAACGGAACCGACCGATTGCTCTGCTGCCTGATCGCTCACAGAAGACGGTCGCACAATGGCTCAAGCATTATCCTAGCATCAACATCGTGGCACGAGATCTAAGTCAAGGAGTTCGCAGCCGCTATTACCGAGGCTCTTCCTCACGCCAGGCACGTCGCCGATCGCTGGCACCTCGCCAAAAATCTGACGGAATACCTGGATACAGTTGTTTCCAGGCTCTGGAAACAACTGACTGAAGGGGGGGAAGAAGCTGAGTTGCCACCCGAGCCCGTCCCCGTTTCTTCTCGGGCACGTCGGCCCCGCCAGCCTGCTGGTGAAGCACGCTCTCAGCAGGTGCTCACTCTCCAAAAGACAGGAGTTCCAACGGGAACCATCGCCAAACGGCTGGGCGTTGGGCAACGGACGATCCGGCGTTGGCTGGCACAAGAACATGGTGCCTATGCGGGACCACGCAAACCACGACGCAGCCCGCTCGACTGGTCGACGCGGTACCTGCGGCAACGATGGGAGGAGGGTGAACACAACGGCACGCTCCTCTGGGAAGAGTTGAAGGCTCAGGGCTATACCGGATCGAGTCGCAGCGTCTATCGACGCTTGGCTCTTTGGCGGATGCATCCACCCAAGCGGGCCACTCCCGCTTCGCCTGGGTCAATTCCTCGCTCACCCTTGCAAGACGTGACTCCAGGGCAGGTCATCGGGTGGATGCTGGCTCGTCCCGAGACACTGAGTCCGAAGGCTCAAGAGCAACTGGAGCAGATCACGCAGATGGATGCTCTCCTGGCGCAAGCACGAGAGCTGACCCACGGCTTCTTGCAACTTATTCGCCACCACAGCGGTGAGGGACTTGACACCTGGCTCAAAGACGTACGTACATCTGGCATCCGAGAATTGCTCACCTTTGCTCGCAGTGTCGAGCGGGATAAACCGGCAATTCTGGCGGGACTGACACTTCCCTACAGCACAGGACCGGTGGAAGGACATATCAATCGACTCAAACTCATCAAACGGCAAGCCTATGGTCGAGCAGGGCTTTCTTACCTGCAACATCGCTTCTTGCCCGCTGCCTAACTGAGAGAAAGATGCAAATCGAAGAAGTACATCGCATTGCCATCTACACCTGGACCTCACAAGCCATGAGAGCAAGCGACCACCACCAAACCAGTCCGAGAACCGAATTATCTGACAAATAATATGTTGGTGAAGCGTCCACGGGGCTTTTGCCCGAATGGCAAGAACTGGGGATGGTTGCCCCCAGGCATGGTTTGCGGGAACGGTTGATTGATCCGAGAGGAGAAGAGGTTCTCTTCTCATTCGAGAAACAGTGGAGGGAGCATCTTGACTGATTTTCGCTATGATGACATGTATGCAGAGCATCTACTTGCACAACACAAGCGGAGGGTGACCTGGTCTGATCACCTGTCGTCGCCTCTGCAACAGCCGCGTTCGTCGAGAGACCAATTGGAGCAAGGAAACAAGATGATTGCGCAATCTGACCAGGAGGAAGATGCGCGTATACTGCCTATTAAAAAGCCTGAAGCCGCACAGGATGGGCAGGGGTAACGAGTGTATCTCTGCAATAACGTGAAATGCGTATGTATGTTCTCTGTAGTTTGGTGAAGAGTACCATCGCAGTAGTGCGCTTTTATCAGCAGGCCGTTGATACGGGAACGCACCTCTTCAATGTCGAGAACGGGATAGTGGAGACGTGGTTCCCTTCGCTCGTGGAGAGCGGCATGGACCTCTCACCTCGTTGATTATGCCATGAGCCGACTGAGCTGCTTTTTGGCATCGTCATCTCTCTGGCGAGGAAAGAACTGATCCCATTCGCGCTGTTCTTCCTGAGTCAATGGCCCCGCAGATCCTAACCACCAGTAGGTGTCATAGGCCACTAAAGAGCGGTAGCGTTCCACCCAACGCCAATCCAATTGATGTTGAGATGCTCCAGTCCGTTGACGCCACTGCCTGATTTCCTCAAGGGCTTCTTTTGCAAACATAGCATACTTTCTCTCAGGGCAATCGCATCTAAATTTTCAAGCGGCCTCTAGAGCTCATCTCTATGAGAGAGCTTTTCAAACTAGCCTGCTATGTTCTGGCTTATAGAGCCAACCCTAAAATGAGATGCAATTGCCCTGTATTTTCTCCGGCGAGCGTTACAGGAGCGAAACGCTTACTCATCACCCCCACCGTCATCAGGCGGGCGTGGTTCAGGATCTGGGAGGCCGTCTAAACAACAAGTGTTGAGAAGAAAAAAGCGTGTCACGATTCCCATAGATGTCTCCTTGCTTCAAAAGGTGCTTTACGAAGGTCAAACAGAGGGTGGTCCATGCCCTGAAGAGGCTTTTTTTATGGACCATCCTCACGTGTGTTCCGCTTCTGCAAATGAGAGGATGTAGGCATCCAGTTCAAGATCATATGCGCGCGGGTACAGAGATGGAAGAGACGTGGTGGTGATCCCAAGTTCTTGCAGATCAGGAAGAAGCTCTAAAGCGACCTTTCCTACTGCAAGACGATCAAGAACGGTCCTATCCTGAGCAACAGCCTTTTCAATCATGAATAACCCATGCAGGTAGATCGCGTCCTGGGGATAGCAGACTCCTGCTTGTGTCAGATCGGGAACCCCCCGAAAGACACGCAAGCAATGATCAAAGGCATATTCTTGTGCGTGTTTTTGGTGCTGTTCTCGCCCTTTCTCTGGGTGTTTGAGTAGCCGCCGGAGCAAAGAAAACGACTCAACGAAGGAGCAAATGGAGCGAAACGTTTGTGACGGCCCCATGATGCCGCTGGCAAGCCCAATGGCAAATGTACTGAGCCGCATCCCAGAGTCATTCCATCGTTGTCCCTGAGCGATGGCGATCTGGCGCTCATGGTAGAGCGTAAACCCTTCTTCCGTAGAAGCAACGTTTTTGGTATGGAGACCTAACAGACCGAGGGGAGATCGCTCTCCTGCCACGCAGCGCGCAACATGCCCTGCCAGTTCATGAACGAAGAGATGTTTCACGTTCGCCAGCGAGATGGTGTGCGCTGGAAGAAAGAGTGCGCGCGCGCCTTGTTCTACTCTGGCACCAGTCGCATTCGCATCAATGATGACATTCCATCCCTCATATCCGCTTTCTTTGAAAACAGTCTCAAAGAATCTTCGGGCCGCTTGTGCCGAGATCTTCTGCCCACCTTGAGACTGAGTAGGTGACGCTTTTCGCTGCGTCTCAGGGAGTTCCTCTTCTTCTAACGGAAGAGGCCATGAAAGGGAGAGATGGGTCTGCAAGAAGTCCTGTAACTGCTGACTGATGGGCGCGGTTTCTGGATGGTTCAGCCCTTCTGAAAGTGTCCGCTGAATGTGCCTGAGCGCATAGAGCATTTCCTCATGGGTAGGAAGGGGGAATAAGCGGAGACTACACTCCCGAAATTGCTCGGTATTGTGCTCATAGGTGGCTTCGATGAGATGGAGATAGTCCAACTCTTCCTCAATGGCTCCCTGATAGAGACGGCGAACGATAGCATGTGGCTCATTGCGATCTATCTCCGCTCTCATCTGAAGATGAGCAGCGATCCGGCGGCATACATCCTCAACATCAATAGCAGGATAGTGCAGACACGGTTCTCGTTGCTCTATCATCGCTGAGGTTAACTCGCGCTCGCGAGACAGTTTCATCAAAGTGCTCAACTGCGTTTTGCTAGCGGTATCCAAGGGGTGTGTAGAGAGACGATTCCATTCCTGCTGTTCTTCCTCGGTAAAGGGACCAGCCCAGGTCAGCCACCAGTAGCTATCATAAGAAACAAGCTCGCGATATCGTTCTATCCACCGCCAATCAAGCTGATACTGAGGGGATACAGTCTGGCGATGCCATTGCTCAATCTCATGTAAAGATTCTTCCGCAAACATCCGGTATTTTCTCCTACCTGCGTGAATATGAGGGAGTGCATCCAAAAGAAGTTGCTCTGCTTCTTCCACTCGTCCAAGACGTAGATAGAGGTGTCCACGATTCACGACATATGTCCACCGATCTTCCTGCGAAATCGCATCTCCAGCAACAGCGCAGCGTTGTATCTCTGCCATTGCTTTCTCGTCAAACATGATGGCTTCTTGCAAATGTCCAAGTCCTATGAGAATTTGCGATTTATCACTATAGGAGGATGCGAGCACGCCAATATTTCCATATCCTTGTTCTTGCAAACGAATCGCCTGGTCAATCATCTGAAGCGCCTCGTCATAGCTACCCATTCGATGGAGATGATACCCCAGATAGGAGAAACAACTCGCTAATCCTCGCATACGAAGGCTCTGTTTCAGACGAGATGTTCCTTGCTGGTCAGCAAGTAGTGCAGCGCGTTCTCGATAGAGCGCTATCGTTTGTTCACGCATCGCTCGTGCCTGCTCGGTCTCTCCTCTCTCCTCTAAATGCTCACACCACGTGCCAAAAAGCAATGCCTGTTTCTGGAGCCATGACTCGTGCTGTTCTGGGTGAATATAGTGTGCTTTTAGATGGCGGTAATAGACATCTAAGATAGCTTGTGCTTCTGTGAAACGAAGGTCGTTCATTGAATGAAGGAGAAGTAAATGCACAACATAGCCTTCGGTTGCCGCTTGAAGCACGAGCGTTCCTTCAAGAAACGCGTCACGAATACACTGGAAATTTACATACTCGTTTGTTTCAATAGATTTACCAAGAAATGGAAACACGAGTTGAATAAGCACAAGGCCAGCGCATTCACTCTCGGCTGTCCGATGCCAGTCTTCATGATCCAGAGCTTCTCGTGCAAGGAGAGCAAGACGAGGCCCGTATCCTAATTTGAAGGTCATCCATCCACAACGAATGAGCAATTGCGCTGCGTCCAAAAGATGATGATGAGTCAGGAACAATCCCGCCAGTTCTGTTACTACATGCCCTGCCTCACCATCACTTATGTTCCCATTCTCCACCCACCGCGTCAGCGCTTCAATCATCCTCTCCTCCAGCTCATACACCTGCTCCGGCGAAAGTCGCGCCTTCACGGTTGAGGCGACCGTTGGCAAGACCTGGATGCGGTTGGTATAGGCAGTCAGTAACGAAGCATTGCGTAATTCCTTGAGCCATGCTGGACGCGAACAGAAGACGTACAGGGCTGGTTTCCCAAAGGGAATGCCCACCACCGCCAGATGCTCCAGCACTCGTCTAGCATCAGGGGAAAGGTGCTGATCAAGAATGTGCTCTAAGAGCGGCGTAAGCCTGCTTGCCAGGTGCTCTCCTAAGAGCGTGGGGTGCTCAAGGAGGCGCGTGAGCCGTTGGACGGCATCCAGGTGACTCTCGGGGCTGGTCTCCTCCTGCACCTCGAAGTCTTCCCACGCATCATGCACCAGCGGGTCATGAGCGATTTTGGCGATCCATTCTAAGCAGAGCGGAATGCAGGCCACACGTTGACTGATCGTCTCGAGTGCGGTGAGAGGGACGCTCTCTAATCCCAGCCGTTGTAAGAGGAGCACACTGTCCTCGAGCGTGAGTGGGGGAACGGGAATCTCCGCCACTAGTTGAGGATCGCGGCCCGGCCAGCCCGGCCACTCTTTGGTGGCCAGGATCAGGGTCGCCTGGTGCTGACCACGCACAATACAGGTCAAGAGCGCTTCCCAGCAGGGAGCGAGGGTTCCCTCTTCGGTGAGGGTGCCTTCCGCATTGTCCAGCAAGATCACGGAGGGCTGAGGGCGCTCTGCCAGGGTGGTTAACGCCAGCTTAATCCGCGTTTGACGGGAGGCATCGGCAGGAAAAGGAGCGGCGCGGCTTTCACTCAGCAGCATGCCTAAAAAGAGATCCAGGCTCGCTTCAGGATTCCGTGGTTCTCTGGCAGGCAGGGACAGGACCATCACCTGAGAGGTGTTCTGCTGCACGAACGCGTGCGCCAGGCGGTTCAGCTCACTGGACTTGCCCACCCCAATGGGGCCATGCAGCACCAGCAGTTTTTTCGGGATCGCGGCCTGAATCAAGGCGACGATCGAGGCGAGCCACTCCTGCCGTCCCAGCAGGTGTCGCGTTTCTGCCAGCAGCGGCCCAGCGTGCTCTGACGGCTCATCCGTCAGCGGCAGAAACTCCTGGTCATCGGAAAGGGGGGAGCTGGTCGCTTCGACCGCTTGTGTCTCTGCCTGTATACCCTGTGGGGAGAAAGCACAGTTCTGCTCATCCATCGGGGAAAGAGACATGAGTGTGTCTGGCGAAGAAGGTGGGACAGCCTCTCTCGGCTTCGCAGGCGCGTGCTCACGATCCGGCATGGTTCGCACCTGCTCGATCAGGCGTTGGGTGCGCGGATCGGGTTCGCTACCCTCTTCTTCTAGCAAGCTACACAAACGCCGGTAATAAGTCAGGGCTTCTTGCACACAATCGCGCTGCCCAAGCAGTTCGATGAGCGGTCGCAGCACATCCTCATCAGTGGGATGGGTCCGGCAGTAGGTCCGTAAGAGCAAGAGCACGCGCTCTTCTGCCGCCTGCCCATCGCGCACCAGATAGAGACGGCGCAGCGCCAGCACCGCCTGTTTGCCATAGCCCTCGATCTCCTCCCGGCGGTCGCTGGCCCAGTCGCTATAGACTTCCAAGGGCAGATAGCTCCCTCTGGTGCTCAAGGCGTACACCTCTTCCCAGAGTGAGAGCGCCTCCTGCCCCTGCTGCTCACGCTGGCAAGCGACCTGCACCAGGGAAGCCATCTCATCCACGTCCAGCCAGATGAGAGGAGCAGGGGCGAGCTGATAGCCTGGTCCGCTGTCCTGGTGATTCTTGAGAAAGGCCACCAGGACGGGACGCAGCAGGTGATCGCCTTCGATGTATGGGGGACACAACAGCTTGCGTAAGGCTGTGACCACATTATCTACCCGCAACAATCCTGCTTCCATCTCCTCGTCGTCCTCCTCCTGCGGCTGGGTTCGGCTCCGTCGCCAGCGATGGTGGGGCAGATGCTCGGCGAGCCAGTCGCGGGTAGCGGCGTGAGCAGGCAGGCTCACCAGCAGCTTGAGCAGGTTGAGGGCGGTGCTGCTGCCCTTGCCGCGCTCTGGGAGGTTAACCAGGCGATAGCGGGCCAGTGGTGGATCAATGCTGATTACCTCGTGCAGGACTTCGAGGCTGACCCCGCCGCAGGTGGTAATGCGCACCAGGGGCGCGGGCACCCTGGTGAGCAATCCCACCCGCACAAATTGGATGGGAAAGACGAGTTCTGAGAGCTCATCATGCCGAAAGAGCTCTACCGCTCGCATCATCTCGCGCTCCTTTCACACGTTGTTTTGTCTTTTTCATCCATCCTCTCCATGCCCACCTGCTCGCTAGAACTGCATGCATCGCTGCTAGAAGCAAGTATAGCACATGTCTGATCTTTTCGATCAGGGTGGTGAATGTCTTTGATGCACCACGCCGACCCGCTTGCCATCATGATCAGAAGAACAGGATGCTTCGCCTCTTTCCCCTTGCTTATCGTAGCAATGCAGACTCCTCCTCCACTCCTGTCGAAAGAGTGTGACTGATCCTAGATCTGGCTGTAATAAAAGAATGGAGGGAGTGGTAAAGGATTCGCGCTTGCAGGAGTATCTGGTAAATGAGTTGTCACGAACAACTCCTCATTTGGTTTCACTGGAAAGAGCCGTCAACCGTGCCGACTTCGACACTTATTCGAGCAGTTGCCGAAGCTCTTGGGTCATCTGTTGAACCAACTCCGGTCTTCCGTGAAACTGAGCCGGAGTCGTCTGAAAGAGTTCGATCCGCCAATTGCCATCGTGCTTCGCGGCGACGAGGGTCTGGTGGGCGTTGAGGGCGGGATTGAGGTCCACCTGCCCTGGCGGGACCATCCCGACAATCGCCCGAAGGAGAGCCACTTCTGGACACAACATCTGCACGCTTCTGACTTTACTCACGTAGGGGGCAGTGACATGATCGGCAAAGATCTGCCCAAGCGTCGCAGCGATCTCCGTTTGCCCACTCATCTGACTCCCATCGAATCCAATGACCTCACCATGCTCCGCGAATGAGGTAGCGAACGCATCAGCATTCTGCTGGTTCCAGCCATGCAATAGCTGTTGATAGAGGGTGCGGACCTCCATTTCATCGGAAGATGGCGTCTCTTGCGGTCGGGATACATTATCACTCATGTGTGCTTCTCCTTTGTAGCTCTTCAACCTCCAGAAGAGTACAGTAAAAGGTTTTCGCGCGTTGCATCTCGCTGATGGGAATCTCCACCCAGTTGAAGAGGGTTGCTATATGTTGTATGTCCTTCCTTGAACAGACCTCGTGTTCGACAGTACAAGAGGAACCGATGGATAGTCTACTCTACCATATGTGCTGGGCAAAGACTTCTCGTATTTTGCGCTGTTTTCGTTGGACCATAGAGAAGCTGGGCATATGATCAGGGTGAGAAGGTGATGAATTGATGAGGTGTGACAACAGGCGTCTTGAGCTTCATCCTCTTGCAGTCCCCTTCACCCCATAGTGTATGAGGATGGAGAGATCAGAAAAGAAGGGAAGGAGGATGCAAACAGAAATAGAACATGAGAGAAGCAGGAGATTTGTGGGACTGTGACCTGTTACTATGAGAAGTGATACAGGACATGAAAAGCAGCTCTCTCAGATAGTCGCTTGATTGCTAGATGAGTATGCTTCAATGATCATTCTCCAGCATGCAAGGGAAGAGAAGGGAACGTGATATGACGAGTTGAACATCTTGTTTCACGCAACAGATAGTTCCGGCAACCAGCCAGAAAACGATTCTCGTGATCGAGGACCATCCGATCATTCAGGAACTCCTCGTCACCTCCTTGACCCTTGCCGGGTATCATTGTTCTTGCGTTGCGGCGGAAGCCGTTGCATCTCTCGCCTGGATTGAGAACAGCATCTCCACGGTTCCTGATGGAATCATCCTAGATATCGATATTCGCGCGAGCATATTTCATGATCCTGCTGAGTTTCTTCATCTGTGCTGTGGGCGTTGGCGAACGGCTTCCTCGCGTATGCAGATGCCGCCACTGCTCCTGCTCACGACACAGCCGGAGGCGCAGAACGCGTGCGAGCGAGAGGGCTATACCGTGTTACAGAAACCATTCAAACCACGCCACCTCCTGGAGCAGATGGAAACAGTCATCATGCAACGACAAGAATGAGATGAAATGGATCAGCAGCGCTGGAAAGAAGCACTTGTAGAAGATACTTGATAAAAAGGGAACGGCATGATGCAAGAGAGACATATGAGAAGCGGAAACGTGCTCCACACAGAGATCGGGCCAGGGACGCTCACGCCTCCCCGGTATCCTGACGCCCGAATTGCTTTGGAGACACAACACGCAAACATGGTTCAGCGGCGCTTCGTGATAGTGATTGATGACTCCCCCACGGTGTGCAAAATCGTAGAGACGTGCCTTGGGCGAGAAGGATTCGAGGTCAAAAGTTTTCCTGACGGGGTAGAAGCCATCAGATGGCTCGCAGGACCTGAGAGATGCATTCCCGCACTCGTCATCCTCGACATCAATCTTCCAAAAATGGACGGATACGAAGTCGCCCGCCGTTTCAAAACGAATCCCTGGTTAAAAGAGACGGTGGTGGTTATGCTGACGCGGAGAGATGGCGTGATTGATCGATTGAAGAGCCGTCTGGTTGGCGCGAAAGAATATCTCGTCAAGCCGTTCAAAACGCAGGAGATTCTCGCCGTTGTCGAAAGCTATCTGGGCGTCCCACTGTGAGAGCGCTGCTGCACTCGGCTGCGGGAGGGTCAGGGGAAAAACGTGACTCCGCCATCACCTTTCCTGGACGACAGACGGCAATGAGAAGCCAACGAGCAGCGCTCCCATTATTTTTTATCCTGAGAAAGAAAGATGTAGATGACCGATGAAATCACGTTCCGTACTGCAACCAACTCCAGGTCAGCAGACGCATGAAAACGATACTTATGTTCCGATAACAGATGAAGGACACAAAGAAGCACTGCAAACACAAAGGCAAGCATTTGATATGGCTATTGATGAGGTAGTAGAGGGCTTACAAGAAATTCAGCTGATCCTCAACAGGTTCAAGGCAACCTGCTTTGCTGTGCCCAGGACAGAAATCGCACCAACCACCAGGCTCCAGGTACAACGGACATCACATCATTGCGCCAGGCTGATGGCAGAAGTCCTCCACCTCTTGCAACCGTTCTCGCAAGGGATGCAAGCATTCAGTATGAGTCTCTCAAACAAGAACACGGAACAATCAAAGGAGGAGCGGTGAGCAGAGAGCGAACAGTGAGCCTTCAAGAGAAGAAATGATGAGAACAGAAAGAGATGGTATGAAAAATCATTTGCGCGTGCAGGACAGCTACGACACAGAGATCCATTGTACACAATGTGGTGTGAGGTTGTATGTACCAGCTATCGGCGTTCCCGCAATACTCGACTCGCTCAGGAGGATGGGCCTGGCTGGTCTGCGTTGCATGTGTGGGCATGTCCAGCTCATCGGCATTGATGGCAAGCCGAGGCCCAAACCGCAAACACTGAATACGTAAGCAGTATACTTCAGGGTATCTCTTCTTAGCTTGATTGGCGTCAACTCGCATCTATTTGTCTGACAATCGCTATCGCCTGTACTATCGATGCCGACAGTTGTTTGGCAACTGGCAACGGTATTCCATTTGCTGACCGCCGGTTGCCTTCCGTTCGAAACCAACAACCTAGAAGGAGCATATGAAACTGCCACCCGTAGCGGTGGAGCAACGGAAAGGTACCGCAGGGAGAGGTAGGTGTAGGTAGAGATCGATTGGGCTGAGAGCAGCAACGTACCGCAGGGTGGAGCAGGTAGGAGTAGGAATGGAGTGGGGTAAGATACAGCGAGGGCTACCCATTGCTGCCTAGCTTCCAAACATTCCTTCTCGACCAGTGGAGTCCGTTACCTCTAAACGAGCACCACGAACACCAGGCACGGTGAACAAGCCACCCAGCGTGAATCGAGCTGCCAGTCGGGTACTCGACGGTTGATTATTCTCTACAGTGCAGCTGGCTGCTCTTTCCTGCGCTAGCCGCGCCATATATTGCTATAACAATCGCGCATAGCTTAGAAATTTTCATAGGTGTTGTCAAAACATACATATAGGTAGAAAGCTTGGAGTAAATCCGATCAGGCAAATTTATTGGTTGAAATATACTAAGAGATATACGTGTAAATAGATATAGTAGAAGTATAGGCAGGGTCGTAATTATGTCATGTATGTGAGCGTATGCTCACATCGGTGGTGATACCCCTGTATGTGTCTTTGTGATATGCTATAAAAAATAGGAGAGAAACAGGAGCGATGCAACAGCAGATATCACAAAAAGAAGTGGACTCTTCTATCCCATATGCTTACCACGAAGCAGGGCACGCCGTCGTCGGTCATATCGTCGGTAGAATGATTGCACTGGTCTCTATTCAGAAAGAAAAAGGGTATCGAGGTGGCTGCCTCTTTGATGCTTTCGCCGAAAGTGGGAGCGGGCGCTCCCATTGGCAAAAAGGGAGCCAGAATCCGGAACTCATCTCCATTTTGTACGCAGGAACAGTTGCCGTGTGCATCCTATGTGAACGCAGAGGCTGGAATTACGACGTTTGGCGGCCAATGGAGCTCCGAGATCTCGCCGAAATTGATCACATTTCTCGTCAGATGTTTCCAGATGACACACAACGTGAAGCAGCCTTAGATGTAAGTTGGGAACAAGTTTATGATCTGCTCACTGATCACTGGAACGCGATAGAAACTCTGGCTACCAATCTGGCCACTCTGGAATGGATCACAGGGGCCGAGGCACATGCGATCATTCGACAAGCCATTGGAGAGAAGAACGATGACTGGCGGCTGGATATTTTGAAAAATGATCCCGTGAATCAGCAACGAGCAGCATTTGAAGCAGCACGAAAGCAACTCATCACTGATTTTGTTAACGGAGCCATTACAGAACAAGAGCTGGAGGAAGGGATCAAGCTTCTTCGGCAGAAACGTCAAGAGCTCCTGCAATCTTCTGCTGCGTGGGCATGGTATCGTTCTCTCTTTTTAGGTGAAGAGTACAAGGAGCAAGTCCCGGACTGAGCCTGTTCCATAGCGAAACCTTGATATTTGCTCTTATCCCTCATAAAGGAACCGGATTTACTCAATGACCTTCATAAGAAATAGTCGTTTAATACTGTGCCTTTACCTCCATATCTGATTGTGGATCTTGCCAGCTCTCCGGCACCTGAATTTTCGCTTCTATTCCTGCATGCTCTTTCAGCAAATATAACAAATTACTTCCACTCAGCAGTTCCAGTGGCTTGCCTTCGGCGAACTCGAATGACGCTTTCCCGTAACCGCTCGTTGTGACGAGAATGTCTTTAGATGCTCCTTCATTCTGCATTGTCCCGTAGAGATCGCGGACTGCTTTTTCCGTCAACTCTTCTGCGGAATGTGGGGTAGAAGAGGTCGGGAACCTTGGCTCCGAAGGGCTTTCCTGGCTCAATGCGGCGCTGGTGCTCAAATGTTGGCAGACCCGCCTGTACCAGTAGCTCTCCCAGCGCCTCCTCGCCACGATTCGTTGCTTGCCCAGTGCTGGCTATCGCTTCCTGCAACGGCGGGAGTTCGCGCTCATGCTTCGACTCCTGCAGGTAGTCGCCCAGAATTTGTATGGCGATATGGTGGTCCAGTAGATCATGGTAGAAGACGTTGCGATACGTGCGCATACAGTTATAACAACTACGCTTGCATTGCATCTCGCAGTTGCTTAAACTCTCTATGGCTATATGCAGAATATTCTTCCATTGTTCGAGGAGTTGCTGCAAGAGGCCCGATCCGCCCGGCATGGGGTCGTAGAGGAACAGGTGGTAGGAGCCGTCGGCCTGCGGCAAAGGTAGGAGTTGCAGGTCCTGACCCTCCATCTCCAGAACCTGTGCAGCGCCTATACGCAACGCCTCTGCGAGGTTGACCGCTGCAACGCGGTCTGTGAGCCCCTGGAAGAGCCCACGGGTTGCGCAACGAGTTGCAGCTCCGGCTAAAGTGGCTCCATAGGCCCGTTCACTTCGCTCACTTTTCTGACACGGGACCAGAAGTACCTCTGCCTTAGAGAAACGGATGAGCCATGAAGAACGCTCTCAAGCTACTTCACTGGTGAGCTACATCTCGTTGCGCAAACCGAGGGACAGGCGAGTCAGACCTCAAATTCCGGTCGCAGGACGCGTGTAGTGGCAAGGGGGGAGCACTTCGCAGTTCGCATCGAGTTGTAAGTCCTCGTTTCTTGTTTCTTCCGTGGATGTTCGCCCAGTGTACCATCTTTCGCTGGATGTGACTCTTGCCCCCACGGTTAAAAACTTCCCGGCCAGCGTTGCGGCTGCGGTCGCGACTCGCTCAGCCGATGACAAGCGGCCTGTCTTAAAGATGGCCCAGGACGAGGGATGCTTTGGCCGCATCAGTACCCCCAAACGCGCCTGGGCCCCAGCGGGCATCCGCCCAAAAGCTCCCAGGCAAGTCATTCGCGAATCTGGCTATGTCTATGCGGCGGTGGCTCCTGAACAGGGCCTGATGACCTCGTTAATCTTGTCATCAGCAAACACGGCCATGATGAATCTCTTTCTGGCGCAGGTGGCCCAAGACTTTGCCGACTACTTTATCGTCATGCAAGTCAATCAAGCGGGCTGGCACCGTGCCAAAGAGCTGCAGGTGCCACAGAATATTCGGTTGATCTTTCAGCCCGCTTACAGCCCAGAAGTCAATCCGGTCGAACATCTGTGGGAGGAGTTGCGTGAGAAATATCTGCACAATCGGGTCTTTCCTTCCTTGGATGAGTTGATCGAGGTGCTCTGTCAAGCACTCAGCGAACTGACTCAGGACAAAGAACGGTTGCGCTCCATGATGTTTTTCCCTCACTTCAGAATTGAGAGTTAGAGCGCAACTTGGTATAGTGGTGGCAGCGCGGCGTCGCGGGGTTCAGCTCTGAGGGTCCGGACGTATCTACTCAGTATGATAAGAAGCGTTGGATGGAGCGTGAAAAAAATGGAATGTCTGACCCCCTACGCGTTCTGCTCCCCAACCACATGTCCTTCACTTTTCGGCTGCTCGGACGCAGGGGTGGAAGGTTGTAACCATCCCGGTTGGGGATTCCAGCCGATGGCGAGCACAAGTGGCTGCCGATCAGCTGTCAGTGCAACGACGCTCACAGAAGCATTGTCGATCCACAGGGATCTCGCCCGTCCTGCCTCCAGACCGAGGTAGTGAGCCAGTAGCAATTTGATGACATCGGCATGCGCGACGAAGGCAGGGCAGGAACCCGTTGCATCCTTCTTGAGCCAGCGTTCAACTGCTGCCATGGCACGCTGTTCGAGCTCGGGAAACGTCTCCACATCCTCGGGTGCTACCGTAGGATTGCGGACAAAGGCTTGCCATGCGGCATCACTTTGAAAGAGGGCATCGCGGTTCTGCCCTGACCAGTGACCCAGGTCGATATCCATCAGATCAGGTTCGAGTTGAATGGTAAGTGCTCGTCCTTGCGCAAGATACTCGGCCGTTTCAACGGCACGTGCCAAGGGGCTGCTGATAATGGCGCTGAGCGGGAGCACCGTTAGGGCTCCCGCCAGACGTTGTGCCTGCGCCCGCCCTGTCGCCGTCAGTTCAATTCCTGGCAACTGTCCAGGAAGACGATGCTCGACATTCCAGGTCGATTCCCCATGTCGAATAAGTAGCAGCAGTTTTTTCATCGCAATCGTGTACTTTATAAGTCCGTCTCTGACAACTGTTTTCGAACATCGCCTTTGGCGGCACCTAAACCGAGA
>WNGD01012305.1_pt1 | contig 17581 bp, 16 predicted proteins | sample 5400671 | NCBI WGS metagenome assembly WNGD01 (sample SAMN13153369, study PRJNA577476) | soil metagenome | isolation source: 40 cm soil or saprolite under grassland replicate 2 | place: USA:California | collected 2016-06-15
CGACCATGTGAACCTGGGCTGCGTGACTGCAAATCGGTCATGCTGTTCAGCGACAGGGTGCAGACGCGGTGCGATGATGGCCTTTCCCGGAGGAAGGACGTGCCGGCAGCCTTCAGCTGCGCCAAGCCGTGGCCTCAATCCTGCGATGGCCGTGCGGCTGGCGTAGCCGGCCAGGCGAGAGTGAGCTGCGGGTACAGGCTGGTCGCGGCCGCCGGGCCCCTGTTGTGATACTGGTCCCGGGCGTAGGCTGGCAGCGTGACTGGGCAGGGCACCCCGGTAGAGCCGGCGCATCCGCCCGCGGCGATGATGCGGGTGGGCAACCCGGTCATGCGCGGGTTGCTGCGCTCGCCGGCCGGCGGCCCGCTACGCCGGCAGTTCATGGTGCTGCGCTTCTTCGGCCGCAAGACCGGCCGCCGTTATGACATCCCGGTCGTCGCGCACCGGCTGGACGGCGAGCTGTACGGGCTGACCGACGCCCCGTGGCGCAACAACTTCCGCGACGGCGCCGACGTGGAGGTCACCCTGGACGGGCACGTCACCCGGATGCGGGGGGAGCTTCTCGATGATCCGGAGACGGTGGCGCCCCTGTACGCCCGCGCCATCGACCGCGTCGGCGTGAAGCGGGCGCAGCGGATGCTCGGCCTGAAGATTCACACCCCGGGGACACCGGCAACCGAGGCGCTCGCCGAGGCCGCCCGGCGCTACCGCTTGAGCGCTATTCGGCTCACCATCAGGGCCTGACCCCGGTCTTCACGCCAGCAAGCCGACCGCCGCATGCCACTGGCCAGTGGCGGCTGCGCTGAGGAAACGGAACCTGGGCCAGGAATCTGCCCCGCCGCCCGGGTAGCGCCATATCATGCCGATGAGCGGAAGTGCTTTGATGCTGCCCAGCGGTGCCTATGACGGCTTTACAAGGAGCTGTAGACTAGGGCGACTCGTGATTAGCCGACTGAGGTACGTGCGTTCGCCTGTGTCAGGAGACGTCTTGGCCGTCTCTGCGTTTCATAGGTAGAGTGGCTGATTGTATTGTGAGCAAGTTGTACGAAGCCTGCCGGCGATGGCCGGTTGGTGCCGTCGCAACGCAGGCGTGGCTACAGGTGGGGGATCGTTACACTTGATGCGATCTTCATACTTCTCTTCGGTGGAGTGAGGCGCCATGACTAGACCGATAGACATTGAGATCACTCAGCCCCTTGATACGATGCTCCATCAAATCCTAAATCAAGCATTGGTAGCAATTGACGCCAAAGCCGGGTCGCTCATGCTCGTTGCCGAAAAACAGAAGATCCTTCAAATAAAAGCACGGCTTGGCCCGCCGCGGCCGGGGAGAATCCGGGAGCGCGTCCTCTCGGTTGACGAAATAAGCATTGCCAGCTGGGTGGTCCGGCACCAACAGTCGTATCTTTGCCCCGACGTCAACAACGATAGTAATTTCTTGCCTTCGCGATCGGGGGATTATTTCGTATCTCTACTATCAGTACCCATTGTTCACGAGGGAAAAGTTATCGCCGTCATCAACGCAGACTCGGAAGAGAGGCGGTTCTTTTCCGCTAAACATCGCAGTTTGCTCGAAAGCGTCGCACGCCAGGTATCAAAACCGATAGCCGAACGCATCAGTATTATCGACGCACTTGCCGAGGTGGGCGTCGAGTTGACACGCTTGCCTAAAGAGGGTGGAGTTGACCAGGTGCTGGATAAGATCAGCGACCTAGCGGTGCGATCACTTGGTGCCGATGTAGTGACACTTTACCAGTACATCCAAGAAACGGATGAATTCCCCGTTGAAGGCACTGGGCCGGCAATCGGTGGCGTCCTAACAGACAGAAATGCAATGAAACGGAAAATCTATCCGGGTGATGTGCCCTGGACGGTAGTAAAGGAACGCAGACCCGGGTTCTATGTGGACATTCATAACGAGGAATTCCTGACCCGAGAGGTAAGACGTCCAGGCGCCAAGCCGAAGCTCCGTTTTGTTGAACGCGAAGGTGTCAAGTCGATGGCGGCTTTGCTACTACCCTTCCGTGCAGCAGATTCTAAATATGAAGAAGTTGTCGGCGTAATGTTCGCGAACTACAAAACGCGCCATGTATTCAATATTGATGAGATGTCTGCGCTAGCTACCTTTGCCGACTACGCCGCGGTGGCCATACTGAACGCCAGGCACGAGGAACAGCGGCAAACTGATCAGATCAGAATGATAGAGAGCATCTCCGCCAATCTAGCGCATCGAATGAGCAATCTAGCAGGAACCTGCCGACCTACAGCGCAACTGCTAAGGGAGCGTATTGACCCGACTGACGAACTCGCTCACCGGAAGTTGGCCGGGCTTGAACGCAAAGCCGACTCGCTAATGGGCCTGGCTTCCAAGCTAGTGGGACGCATTAAGGCGGCCGGTAGCATGGTGGAGATGGTTTCTATTTCGATCGAGCCGCTCATCGTAGACGAGCTAACAAGGCTCGAATACGATCCTCAGAGAATGTCCGTACACCAAGAGATCGCTCCTGACCTTCATATGGTCGAAACTGTAGAATATCAACTGCGGCAAGTTATCAGTGATCTTCTTGACAATGCGGTAGCTGCCGTAGCGGATTTGCCGCATGCCGAACTGCGGATCGCGGCCCGAAACAACAGCACGACTAGACGGGTAGAGGTAGAGATCTCCGACAATGGTATGGGTATTCCTGACGATGTGCGAGATCGACTGTTTAATGCTGGCGTCAGCACCAAGCGAGATACGCTTGGAATCGCGCTTTGGTATGGTCGCGCCTTCATGCGGGCGACAGGCGGCGACGTGAGCTTGAAGAAAACAGCTCCAAACGAGGGGTCCAGTTTCACTATTGAAATACCGTTCGCAAGAGCTATCTCGCCAGCAAAATCACTTACACTAGGAGACCGCTACGACATTCTTCTGGTTGAAAACGAACCGGATTGGCACGAGGCATTGGCTGATGCGATAGCAGGCAGAGGATACTCGATCAAGATCGCAAACGACTACGCCGAGGCCTATGAGGCTCTGGCCGAAACTCGCTTTACTCTCGCGGTTTTGGATCTGAGCCTAAACGATGACCCAGACAATCGTGAAGGCCTAGACCTAATCAGGCGCATCGATTATCTCAATCTTGATACCCTCGTGATCGTTGTCACCGGTCATGGCGACGAGAGGGACCAGGTGATTGCCCAGCGCAGTCCACGCTTTGTCGGGATGCTCCGCAAAGATGATTTCTCGATAACGGGTTTCCGTGAGCTTGTCGACCAAACATTGCACGGGTCATCATAGGTTTAGGAGCACAGAGAATGATTCCCCGCGTCCTGATAATAGATGACGAAGAGGACTGGCAAGAGACATTTAAAGACGTCTTTGGTACCGCAGGATGGGCGGCGGACTCAGTAGCAGATACTAGCAGCGCGAAAGACTTGCTGAAGAACAATACTTACAAGTTAATAATCCTCGACATCTTCCTCAGCCCAGCTCAAGTTCCGCTAACTTACCAGAACTTCCTCACATTCCTAGCACGAGCATACCCTGAAGTGATGGTCGTAGCGGTGACCGGCAAGCAACTGGCGCCAGACGAAGCATTCGCTCTAAGCCGACTGGGAGTCTCGGACTTTGTCTACAAGCCACGGGTCCATCTCGACGACATGCGCAGGCTTGCTCATAGGACCCTTGATCCCAACGAGATGGAAACTGGCTCAATCGAGGCACTCGATCGACGGCTCCAACGCATCGAAAATCTGCTCGTAAATGGCGTCGAGACGCTTACTAACTCGGTTGCTGAGGTCACGGGGTTGACTCGGGCTGTAATCAGGCTCGCGAGCGCGGATGTGAGCGATTGCCCGCGACTATTCACCCTCGTGGAAGCGTCCGGCAGGGGAGTCTCGCAAACCGCCCGAGTGAAGTACCAGCTTACGCTCTGGTGTGAGTACCCAGGCGCCGAGCATGCGTGGGAGGCAGCGACCTACAAATTTAGCCGACCCAGAGACTGGCTGCGAGTAATAGCACCTTATGGGCTCTTGGTTAGCAGGGTGCTAAGTGTGGTAATTCCGATAGCCGCAAGCATTCCAGGCGTAGTACTGACCAGCGAAAGCTTCCAAAAGGTCCAATACCAGCTCGAACTCATGAAGGAAGTCGTGGCACAACTTCCTCAGATTAAAGTCTCCGCCCCAACGAGTCCGACTGTGGATCGCCTGACAGCTGAGGAAGGTGCCGGGTTGCGTGCGCTACGCGCTTTGCTACTTGCCGAAGATAGAAGCCGAATCTTTGGTGATCTACGGAAGGTCGGAACCGAAAGCGGAGAAATAGTCTGGCTATGCCCTAGGCATGAAGAGGTACTGCGGACATCATAGTCATTAAGGCGCTGGTCATAAAAGAGGTATCACAGGCACTACTTGCGATGGTTGCGACAACCCTCATTCAATGAGCTCCTCAGCTGCCATGATGACAAACGGGTCTCATTCCGGTTACTCATCAGCGCCGCCCCTATTCCCATCAGATTCTTCCCGGCCTGCGCGCAGAAACGGGACCGGCTTTTCCACCGCCGACGCGCCATCACCCCTGGCGTGACAGCCGCCGCTTTCCAACGTTAATGGAGGTACAGCGCGCACTCTTCTGCCGCGTATCGGGCGGGCGCTGGACCGGCGCGCGTTTCGGTGAAGCCGTTGTTATGCGGCATGCGGTTCGTCGTCCGGGTGGTAACGCCGAGCGCGGGTCACGGCGGAGAGGATGGTCAGCGGGAACCTCGAGACCAGGACGATCCGGATGCCGTCGGGATCCTCGATCTGCATCTCGATCAGGCCCCACGGCTCGGCTACCGGATCCCGCACGATCGGGACTCCGGCCGCGGCCAGCCGGACGTGCTCGGCGTGCACGTCCGGCTGGATCCAGATCATCACCGAGTGCCCGGGCGAGTCAGCCGCATGCCCGGAGACCTCGAGCAGCCCCTGGCCGAGGAAGAACACCAGCCCGGGATCGTCCGGCGGGCCGAACTCCCGGTAGACGGCCAAGCCGAGCACGTCACGGTAGAAGCGGCGGCTGCGGTCCAGGTCGCCGGGGCGCAGCAGGATCCGGCTGCTCAGAACATCCACGCCATCATTCCAGCAGCACGCTGAGCAGCCCGCGAGGGCTGAAGAGAACGCGCGCAGTCCCAATCCGTGCGGGGGTGCCCGCTCGGGACCGGAGCGGGGATGGCGCGGCGATTAGTCATTGTGTGCTGGCCGCACCTTGGGTGATAGTCATGGATGCGGTCATCGGGCTAAGGACGCAGGGCTTGCCGGGGCGACAGTGCGGGCCAGGATCTCGTCCTGGCCCGCAGCGCGCCTTCAGAGCGGGCGGACGTTCTCCGCCTGCGGTCCCCTCTGTCCTTGGGTCGTGTCGAACTCGACCTTCTGGTTCTCGTTCAGCGACCTGTAGCCGGTTGCCGCGATCGCCGAGAAGTGGACGAACACGTCCGCCGTCCCGTCATCGGGGGCGATGAAACCAAAGCCCTTGTCGGCGTTGAACCACTTCACCGTGCCTGTTGCCATGTATCCAAAGTCCTTATCCGTCATGCGACAGTGCGGCCGCGCCGCGCCGACCGCGAGCATACCCGGTCCCTGGCCCCAGAGCCGGGCCCCTGACCGGCCGTGGCCGGCCGAAGCACCGCTAGCCGATGGCCCAGTCACCCGGATCGGCGGCTCCCTAACCTAACTGGCTGATCTGCACTCGGCTATCCGGGTCACCAACGCGAAGGTCACCAGCAAGTAATCGACGATCTGCGAGCTCGCTATAAGTCAAGGTCACCTGACGCTGGTAACGCTAAGTAATTTAGGCGCGGTCCTGAGCGGATTCTCCGTCGTATTGAGTCTTCTGCCTCGCATGCTTATACGCGATGGTCTTTCGGCAGGCCTGGCGGGAGCCGCCTTCGGGGCGGGGCGCTGCGGCCCCGGCCGCAGTGAATCCAAGCCGCTCATAATAGGACCCGCGCCCCGCTCGCAGCGGCGCCGGGGGTGGCCAGCCCCGGACGTCACCAGTTCCGCCACGCCGGGGCCGGACACGAACCGGCGCATCGCCTCCGTCACAAGGGCGCGGCCGGCCCCTGCCTGCGCGCGAGTTCGGAGACCACGAGCCAGCGCACGTGATAGGCGGAGGGCCTGGCGCTGACTAGCAGGCCGCCCAGCAGGCCAGCCTGGCCGGCGTTTACCGCGACCAGGGCCGTGCCCCCGCCGGTGTGCCTGCCGGGGACCGCGCGGAAACCCGGGTCACCGGCTGCCCTGGATCGGCCTCATTCAGCGTCCAGCACTCGATGAGGTCTTCCAGCTCCCGCTCACGCCGCATGGCGACGTGCCTCTCTCCCCGGTCACCGGCCTCAGGGAACCAAGGGCACACTACGCCACGGGTACGGCAATTACCGTCAGTTACCTCGCGGCTAGTGACACGGACGCGAGCGGAGGGCCCTGACGGGTGTGATAGCGCTCGCCGTCCCGTTCCCGCCGCCAGGGCGAGCCGTAGCCGTCCTCTTCCCCGGGATCGATGGGATGGCGCAAGCGGTCATCGACGTCCGGAATCGATGGAGTCGCGCAGGATGACTCGTCCCCCCGGCAAGACGGGCAGCGCCGGCAGGGCCAGCCGATCCAGCGTGATCCTCATGGGTACGGCCCTTGCCCCGGAGCATGGCCGCCGGACGCTGACCGGATTACGCTGTGAATACAGGCGGGAGGCGCCGGTGAGACCAGAACCGGGAGCCCAGGCGGCGGCGGGCCTGCGGGCCTCGCGGGCCGACCGCGAGCGGGTGATCGACCTGCTCAAGGCCGTGTTCGCGCAGGGCCGGCTGGACAGGGACGAATTCGACGCGCGGATCGGCCAGGCCCTCGCGTCGCGCACCTACGGGGAGCTGGCAGCGGTCACCGCCGGCATCCCGGCCGAGCTGACCGGAGCGCTGCCGCGCCGCCCGCCCGTCCGGGCGCGGCGCCGGATCCCTTTTAACACCGCCGTCACCGGGGGCGCGTGCATGGCCGGGCTGGTGAACGTGGGCATGATGGCCGCCCTCCTGAGCCGGAGCCCGGTGGCTGTGGTCCTGTTCGTCGTGTTCACGTTCATCGGGATGATCCTGGCCATCGGGGCCATGATCGTCGCATCTTAGGCCCGTAGCAGCCAGCCCAGTGCGACCGGGAGCTGCTGCTGCCACCACACCTGGTCGTGACGGCACGGGAGCCCGGCGCTTCGCAGCCGCTCCGCCCACTCCCGGGTGGACCGCCGGAAGCCCGGCTTGAGCGTGCCGGCCGCTAGGTAGTGCCGGGCTCTGGCCGAACGGGACGCGCCGCTGATCTGCCGCAGGACGACGCCGACGCTGAACGCGGCCACCGCCCCGAGCAGGTCCGGGCGCCGCTGCGATGAGGTACGCCAGAATTTGGGCGCCATACAGGACCGGGAGTTCAGGTGAGTGGCCGGGGGGTGCGATTCCCCCGGCCACTCACCTGGTCATCGGCGACGTCCGCGACGTGTCCCGCTTCGGCGGCCGGGACCACTTCGCCGCTTACAACGGCACCGCGCCGATCGAGGTGTCCTCCGGCCAGCGCAAGGTCTACCGGCTGAGCAGGCGCGGAAACCGGCGCCTCAACCACGCCATCCAGATGGTGGCGGTCACCCAGGTCCGCCACCGGCACAGCCAGGGCCGCGCGTACTACGACAAGAAGCTGGCCGACGGCAAGACCCCGAAAGAGGCCCTGCGCGCACTGAAACGGCAGGTCAGCAACGCCATCTTCGCCTGCCTGCAGGCCGACGCCCGGCGTGCTGCGGCTCGTGCCGGGGGCCCGGGAGGGCAGCAGGGGTACGACTCTGTCGCCAGCGCGGCCGGATTGCACCCCGGGAACCGGCTCTTCGGACAAGCCACTCCCGGGCCCGGTCACCACACTACGACCGCAGCCGGCAACCCAGCACCCGGCTCTGCCCGGCGGGACAGATCCGGTGCCCTCCCTGGGCAGGGCTGGCCACTCCCCGGTCGCTTCCACCTCGCCGCCGGCGACGCCGCAGGTCCAGGCGGAGCGCCCGCAGCGAAACCAGGACGAACGACCTGAAGGCACGGCAAGACGACGGCCACACCCGGCCGCGAGGAAGGCCAGGGGTCAAGAATCACTGCGAAAGCCGCAGCGCCCGAAGGGCACTTCACAGGCCGCGAAGAACACCGGCGGAGGCCCTTGACACAAAGAGGCTTTCGATCTGTACGAGAGCGGCTGCTGAGTGCAGGGCCAGCGGCAGCGTCCAGATCGGGACGATATGGGCGTGCGCCGCGCATGCGTGCTCAGCTTCGGCGGAGGCAGGGGGCAGCCGGCCGTCAGCCGCGCCGGTTAGCGGGCCGCGCTGCCTAGTTCCCGGCGCACGGCGGCCGTGAGCACGGCGACGTCCGGTACCCGGCTGGGATCGGACACGACGGTGATCCGCAGTGTCCCGGCGTAGGACAGCACGCCGAAGGTGACGGTGACGTTGCCGGTCGTAGCCGGGATGGGGATCACCGCTCGCACCGGGGCGCGGGCGAACGTGAGCGGCTCGGCTGGGCCGCGCAGGTTGGTGGCGAAGGTGTGAACCAGCCGCTGGCGGTTGAAGAACCAGCGGAGCAGCCCGGTGGGGGCCAGCAGCCGGAACGGCAGTCCCAGTACCGCCGCCGAGGTGCCGCGGGCTGCTGTCTTGCGCTCGCGGGTGATCGCGGCGATCCGGGTCACGCGGGCGGCCAGGTCGCCGCGGGCGGGCAGGGCCACCGGCATCGTCCCGACCTGGTTGCCGAGTTTTCCGCCGGTGGCTGCCTGGCGTGCGGAGACCGGCACCGATGCCGTCACCAGGTCGAGCTCCTCGTCCCGGCTTTCTAGCAGAGCCCGCAGCGCCCCGGCGATGGCGGCCAGGATCACGTCGTTGACGGTGCCGCCGTGGGCGTGGCCCAGGTCGCGGATCGCGGCCAGGTCGGCGGCGACGACATCGAGCCGCCGCTGCGACCCCGTGGGGCGGTTCAGCGATGTCGGCGGGAGCCTGCGGGGCGGGCGGGCACCGCCCAGTTCGGCCAGGCCCTGCCGGAGCGTGCGCACGCTGCGCGCCAGGTGGGTCAGGCCCCGGGCCCGGCCCGCCCAGGCGTCGGCGGCGAGCGTGCGGGTACCGGGAGCGGGGACCGGGAACCGCGTCCGCTCCGGGTCACCGGGTGGCAGGCCCGCAATCTCATCCACCAGCCTGGCCAGGACGGCGAGCCCGCCGATGCCGTCCGCCAGCACGTGGTTCATGACGATGACCAGCCCGGTGCCGCGGTCGGCGAGTCCGGTGACGAACGTGGCGGACCACAGCGGCCGGGACCGGGGCAGGGGCTCGCCGGTCACGGCCGCGGCCGCCTCCAGCAGTGCCCGCTGGTCGCCGGGTGGCGGGCAGGGCATCTGCCGGACGTGGTGGCGGAGGTCAAACGCCGGGTCGTCGGCCCAGAACGGCCGGCCGCAGCCCGGCGGCGCCCGGCGCAGCCGCTGCCGGAGCCGGGGCACGGCGTGGACGCGTTCGCCGAGCAGCCGCTGTGCGTCCTGAACGCTGAAGCCTGGCCCGGTGCCAAGAACCAGCACGGCGCCCACGTGCATGGGCGCGGGTCCGACGTCCGTGGCAAGCTGCATCAGGTCGGCCGGGCTAGCCCGGTCCACCGGCACCCGCGCCGCCATGCCTCCGCCCACCTCGCACCCCCATCCGATCGTGCACCACGCTGCGGCCTCCCGCCACCCTGACAAGACCCGCGCAGCGACTGGGGCAGTTCGCGGATTCGCGCTACCGCCCGCGGCCGTGCCAAGTGGTGATCAGGCGCGGCCGGCCTCGGCCCGGCAGTCGGCCTCGGGCCGAGGGCGCGGGCGTAGACGGGCGGTGGCGTGAGAGAAACGGCCCGAGGGTACCTGGGGCCCGGACGGTTCCCCAGTCCGGGTCCCTGCCCAGGTGCGTAGTTGGTAACCGAAGGTGGTGAGGGCTCCGCGGGGCGCTGGCACGCATTGCCGCCTGGCGCAGGCCCGTGCCACCCAGCGCGGCAGTCCGCAGCCTCCAGATCCGGGTGTTCTGCGCGCCCTCCTCCAGCATGTCGGCAGACCGCAGAATGGTCGGTCATGCTGGATATGGAGGTAAGTGCGCTGTTCTACGGTGTGCTCACCTGGATTGTCACACTTCCCGCGTTGACGACCTCACCCATGGCTTCTGCCGCGCCTGGTGTGTTCTGGGTGGAGAGCCGACGTGAGCCAGAGCCCGCACACGGGCCCCGGGAGGTCTCGGTTTGCGGCTGGGCGGCTGAGAGGCCGGCCAGCCCGGATCACCGGGGTACGTGCCACCTGGTCCCTGGTCAGGCGGGCCACCCCGCGGCCTCGCCGCATCGGGCGATCGGTGGCCCCCGGAGCACTGCCTGGTCGCGTCGGGTGCGACGTGGAACCCCGCCAGTCGTGCTGTCCTTAGCGTCGCAGAGGTCTGCTCAGGCCACCTGTTCGGCCCGGTCCCTGATCCCGCGGAGCATTTTCTGGGTCATCACGAAGCTGACCGCCTCGACGGGCTCGACGATGAACCGGGCCCACGGCCTGGTGTAGGCGTATCTCTCACGTACGAGCAGCCGTGATGTTCCGTCTGGTTCATCGCGGAGCACCCAGGCCCATGTGAAGTCGTAGGGAGGCGAGGCGTTCCCCATCGGAACCCCGCCGCGGAGGACGAGCGAACGCCCCTGTGCCGCTCGATTACTCGATTGGGTGCGTCACCTGCGCTGTTTGTCGGCATGACAGGCGCAGTGCTGGTTGGCTTGCCGGGTGCTGCTCAAGATCATCTACCAGCTGACGTGCCGGGTGCTCGTGTTGGCCGTCCTGGTGTTCCGTAGTGACCGGGCGAAGGATGCTGAGCTGCTTGTGCTCCGGCACGAGAACGCGGTGCTGCGACGGAATGCCGGCCGGGTACGGTACGAGCCGGGCGACCGGGTGTGGTTCGCCGCGCTGGCACGGGTGCTGCCGCGCAGGCGCTGGACTGACGTCTTTCTCGTGACGCCCGCGACGCTCCTGGCCTGGCACCGCAAGCTCGCTGGCGGCAAGTACGACACGAGCAAGCGGCGCAAGCCCGGCCGCCCGCCGACAGCCCCGGGCATTGCTCGCCTGGTTGTTCGGCTGGCAAGGGAGAATCCGCTGTGGGGGCACCGCCGGATCCAGGGCGAGCTGGCGAAGCTCGGCGTGATGGTCGCGCCGTCCACCGTCTATGAGATCCTGCGCGCTGCGGGCATCGATCCGGCGCCGCGCCGCGCGGGCCCGACGTGGCGGCAGTTCCTGCAGGCCCAGGCCGCCGGGATCCTCGCGGTCGATTTCCTGCACGTGGACACCGTGCTGCTGAAGAGACTGTATGTCCTGGTGTTCATCGAGCACGGTAGCCGCCGGATGCATCTGGGCGGCGTCACCATGCACCCCACCGGGGACTGGACGGTGCAGCAGGCCCGCAACCTCGCTCTCACCCTCGGCGAGCGGTTCGAGGACATCAGGTTCCTGATCCGCGATCGCGGATCGAGCTTCACTACATCGTTCGACGCCGTCTTCCAGGCCGCCGGCACCAGGATCGTGCACACCGCTGTCCAGGCGCCGCGGATGAACGCGATCTGCGAGCGCCTGGTCGGGACCCTGCGCCATGAGCTCCTGGACCGCGTGCTGATCCTCGGGGAGGCCCATCTGCGCGCCGTCCTGACTGAATACCAGGTGCACTACAACACGGCCCGGCCGCACCAGGGCATCACTCAGCGCGTCCCCGACGGCAAACACGACGGTGGCCACCTCACCGTTTCCGACCTCGACCGCGGACGGATCCTCCGAAAACCCGTCCTGGGCGGCCTGATCAATGAATATGCGAGCGCCGCCTGATATCCCGAACAACCGCAGGTCACGACGCGGATCCTATTTTCGAGCGGCGCATGTCCGAGGGGGGACTTGAACACGGAAACCGGTGAGATCTCCCCGGATCGGGGAAATCATGCGATAAAAGTAACACGAGCGGGACGCGCGCGCCCGGCTATTCCGCGGCGTGTTCGCTGTTTCGCCCGCTACCTGGCCTGTGCATGGCCGCGCGGCGAGTGCGGGCGTCTTCTTCCCGCCGTTGACCGTGCGGCTGCCGCAGCCGATGGGGAGCTGGGCCGAGCGGGGTTTCAGCAGCTGGCTCTGCAGGCCGCTCAAAGTTGCCTTCCGTGATGAGCATGGCGGCGCACGCGTAGGGCATCGCCCCGTACGAGAGCACCTTCGCCGGTGCAGGCGGTCGCGTGCAGAGCAGGTTGTCCTGGCGGGTGACGATCAGACGCTTTGCAGGCGGTCGCGTGCAGAGCAGGTTGTCCTGGCGGGTGACGATCAGACGCTTCCGCTCATGCATGAATTGAGGGCGTCGCCTGTCCGTATACTTATGCACGAATGGGTATGTTCATTCATGCTTTGCCTCCTAGCGGCGGGCGGCGGCACCGTGCGCAACGGCGGTCATGGCCGCGCGAGGGATGACCCTCTTGTATGACCGGGGCTGAACCGGGCTTGCCGGTAATCCGTTGCCTCAGGTGACCGCTGCGCCGGGATCTCGCGTATTGATGCGTCCGGCGGGAGAGGGTCACAATCCTGGCAGAGGGTTCGGGTGATGGAGCTGCTGGAGCGGGCATCGTTTCTGCAGACGCTGGCCGAATACGCCGATGAGGCAAGACGGGGCGAGGGTCGGCTGGTTCTGGTATCCGGGGAGTCGGGGATCGGGAAGACCGCGCTGTTGGAGGAGTTCCAGCGCCGCACGACGGGGGCCCGCTGGTTGTGGGGTGGCTGCGATGGCCTGCTGACTCCGCGGCCCTTGGGTCCGGTGGTCGACATCGGTTTGCAGGCCGGCGGGGAACTCGCGGATCTGTGCCGCCAGGGGGCTGGGCGGGATCGGTTGTTCATGGCTTTCCTGGCCGAGATCGATTCGCCTGCGGCCCTGACCGTGGCGGTGATCGAGGATATGCACTGGGCCGATGAGGCAACGATCGACCTGCTGAGTTTGGCCGGGCGGCGGCTGGGGCGGACGCGGGTGCTGCTGCTGGCCACCTACCGTGACGATGAGCTGGCGGCCGATCATCCGCTGCGAGTGATGCTGGGTGATCTGGCCACGCAGCGCGCCATCCGGCGGATGCGGCTGCCGCCGCTGTCGGAGGAGGCCGTGCGGGCGCTGGTAGGGCGGCGGGAGGTGGACGCGGGGGAGCTGTACCGGGTCACGGGCGGCAATCCGTTCTATGTGAGCGAGATCATGGTGGCAGGGTGGCCGTCGGTGCCCCCGACGGTCCGCGACGCGGTGGGAGCCCGGCTGGCCCGGTCGAGTACCAGCACCCGCCGGGTGGTGGAGGCCGCCGCGGTGATCGGGGTGCGGGTGGACCGGGCGCTGCTGTCGTCGGTGCTGGGCCCGGGCCCATCGGCCGGGGACTGCCAGGCAGCCGGGATCCTTGTTCCTGACGGGACCGGGCTGCGGTTCCGGCACGAGCTGGTCCGGATGGCGGTGGAGGCGGGGATCGCGCCGCACCGCAAGACAGAACTGCACGCATGCCTGCTGGCCGTGCTGGAGGAACGCGGCGATGCCGACCCGGCCCTGCTCGCCCACCACGCCGAGGGTGCGGGGGCTGCGAAGGCGGTCCTGCGGTACGCTCCGGAGGCGGCCAGGCGTTCGTCCGTGCTGGGAGCGCACCGCGAGGCGGCGGCCCAGTTCGAACGTGCCCTCCGGTTCGCCGGTGAAGGCGACGGGACGGCGCTGGCGGCACTGCATGAGGGTGCTGCTGGGGAGTATTCGCTGCTGGACCGCTGGGAGGAAGCCGAACGAGCGCTGCGCATCGCTCTGCGGCTGCGGCGCCAGCTGGGCGATGACCTGAGCGCCGGACGGGACCTCCGAAGGCTCTGCACGACACTGTGGCGGCTGTGCCGCGGGGAGGAATCCGGCCAGGCGGCCGGGGAAGCCGTCCGGGTCCTGCAGGCCCGGCCGCCCGGCCGTGAGCTGGCGTGGGCATATGCCAGCCTCGGCACCTCTTACATGCTGGTGGGCCGGAGCGACGACGCTGTCGAGGTCGGTGAGAAGGCGCGGGCTCTGGGCGGCGAACTGCATCAGGCTGATGTCGTGAGCCATGCCCTGACCGTGGTCGGGTCCGCAGTTCTGAAAGACCGCCGAGCTGGGATGGACTCGGTCGAGCGGGCGCTCCGGATCGCGCTGGACGCGGAGCTGCACGAGGAGGCCGGCTTCGCGTACTCCGTCTTGCATGAGGTTTCCGCACGCCTGCACCGGTTCGAGGACGAGGAGCGCTACTACACCCAGGGGATGGCCTACTGCGAGGGCCGCGAGCTCGGCGTCTTCAGCACGTGCCTGACGGGTTGGCGTGCCTACGCTCTCATGCTGCAGGGGCGGTGGGACGAGGCGGCGGACGTCAGCGCCCAGATGCTGAGCCGTCAGCGCATCTCGCCGGTGAACCGGCTGAACCCCCTGCGGGTGCTGGGCAGCATCCGCGGCCGCCGCGGCGAACCCGGGGCGTGGGAGCTGCTGGATGAGGCGCTCGCCCTGGCCGAGGGAGTAGCCGAACCGCGGTGGATCGCGCCGGTGCGAGAGGCGCGCGCGGAACTGAGATGGCTGTCGGGCCAGCCCGGCCTCGCGGCCCAGGAGGCCCGCTCCGGTTATGACGGCGCCATCGGGCGCATCGATCGGTGGACGCTGGGAACCCTGGCCATCTGGCTGTCGCGGCTCCAGGCGCCGGACGGCGCGCTGACCAGCCTGCCGCAACCATCCGCGCTGGAGATCGCCGGAGACTGGCAAGGCGCGGCGGCGGCATGGGATCGGCTCGGCAGGCCCTACGACGCCGCCCTGGCCCGGTTGGGCTCGTCCGATGAGGCCGGGCTCCGGCATGCTCTCTCAGCGCTCGAGGACCTGGACGCCCGGGCATCTGCAGCCGTGGCCAGGCGGCGGATGAAAGAACTCGGGGTCAAGGCGATCCCGCGCGGGCCCCGCCCGGCCACGCGGGCCGCTCCGGCCGGGCTGACAGCCCGCGAGCAGGAAGTTCTTGCCCTGCTGTCAGAAGGCCTGCCCGACCGGGAAATCTCCCGGCGGCTGTTCATCTCCGAGCGGACGGTGCACCACCATGTTTCCGCTGTGTTGTCCAAGTTCGGCGTCTCGTCACGGACGGCAGCTGCCCGTGAGGCCGCCCGGATGGGCTTGGCGGCCCCGGCGTAGGCACTGCCGCGGCCAAACTGGGCATCTTCACCGATTCACCGGTTGACCTGGCCGCCTTACGGTCATTGCAACAAGTCCGATGACCCCAGGGAGGCCCCAGTGCCGCTTTTCATGGATGTCCACCAGATCGCCAGCGGCGTGGCGATGGATGACGTAGCCAAGGCTCACCTCGGCGACCTCCAGATCCAGGCCGCTCACGACGTGCGGTACCTGCGGTACTGGGTCGATGAGCAAGGCGGGCGGGTGTTCTGCCTAGTCGAGGCCCCATCGGCCAAGGCCGCCGCCGACGTCCACCGGGAAGCCCACGGCCTGGTCGCCGACCACATCTACCAGGTCCAAGAGGGGTCGTGAAGACGGACCGGTCCGGCAGCAACAGGACGCGACAATGCCAAGGCTCATGGGTTGTCACCGGGATCGGAACCTGCCCGCCAGAGCGCAGGAGATCGTCCTGAGTCGCACCGCCAGCCGGCCGGGGGATCCGGCATGAGCGGGGGCACGGGCCGTGCCGTGGGCCGGCTGTCATTCCGGCGGATCATCGACACCCCGTTCGAGACATGCGCGGCTGCCCTTGAGAACTGGCAGCGCACAGAGCAGGATGGCGAACTTCGCATTGGCCAAAGCCTGTTGCGCGGGCCGATCGAGCACGATCGCGACTCCGGCACATGCCGGATCGAGGTTCGCCTCGCCCGCGGACCGCTGCGCCCGCGGCTGCGCATGAGGCTCAACATCGACCGTTGGTCCTGGCCCCCCGCAAGGACCGCCCTCGAACTCATCCCGTGCGACCGCGTGCGGCCCACCGCAGCCTACTTCCGCGCCGGTCACCTCTTGCTGGACTCATTGATCCACTCGATGCCCCGGCACACGCCGCGCAGCGCCTTGACCACGTCCCCGACTCGCCAGCCGACCGCACGCCAGGGCTTACCCAGACCGGGCGAGCAGAGCATCGATACACCAAACGAGAGTGGCCTGACACTGCATGTTCATGAATGCCATGACGATCTGAGGCTGCCCGCCGAGGCCATTGCGCTGATCGTCCAGGACACTCGCCAACGCGAGGGTCGAGCGGTTCGCCGTACACCAGACCGAGCTGTTACCACAACCCCGCCCGATGGTCCGCAGTCCCGGTTCGACGCCATGAGCGACTGGACAGCTGCATAGTCATGCATCGCCACCCATGCAGGAGAATGCGCGCTCATGCTTGATATGCGGGTGATTTTCCACCCGTATTTCGTGGGCCTGCTTCAAACCCCGGGCTCTCACTATTGTGCCTGCTGGCGTGCGTGCGACTCTGCGCGGCGCGCAACGACTCTCAACACCTCGCGGCGAATCGCGCCACTGCTGGCGCGGATGAGGAACCAGTAGGCCGCGAAGGACCGCCGCGTCCTCGGGTCCGTCGCCAGGATGCGGGTCTCGGTGCTCAGCACAGTGCCCGCCGGGATGGGCTCGAGGCGGAACTCCATCGCGACCTTGACCCGGCCAGGCTGCGACCAGGCGCGCAGCGCCGCGGCGTCCAGACGGGCGGCGTCAGCCCTCCCAGCAGCCGCCACGCCTGGCTCAGGCCTGCCGAGATCATGACCCGGGGCCGCTCGGAGAACAGGACCGGAATAGGCGTCACGTCAAGAAAGGTGCGCCCGGCCAGGGGCTGGTGCTTCCGGCCGGCGAGCCGGGCAGGCAGGAGGCGGACGCCCTCGAGGGCATACCCCACGGGCAGGGCCGACATGGTAACCCTGCACAGCTCATCCCACACGGCCGCGGCCGGGGCGCTGACGGTACGGGAGTGACAAATCCGGTGCTGCGGATGCGAGACCACCTCGTCGAGAGTCATTACCCGCTGCCTCCTGAATGGCGTCCCGCACGGCGTGACATAGAGCAGCCGATGACTGGCCCGCGGGAGGCGCTTCCCCCGCCGCGGGCTCCGGATGTCAACGGCGGTACCGTCCGCGGAACGCGCTGAGGCTGGCGACGCGTCCACACCCTTTCCCGCCGCGCCACCGAAAACCGCCACGCCGCTGCGGCCGGAACCCTGCACTACAAACCGTTCAATGATCCCATCCAGCCTTCTCCGCCGGCGAGCGACGGTGCCGTCACAGCCGCGCCTCGCGCCCCGCCAGCCAAGAAGGCCCCGATTGCAGCAGCTCACAGATCGATCCTGCTATGCACGAATTTTGGTGTCTCGCTTCACATCTGCGTCATGGGGCAGTACGGGTCGTTCTGTGCTGGGAGAGGCCAGGCGGGCATCTGCAGCTTCGTCGGCTCATCCTGAGACCACGCGGATGCCGTTGCGCTGACCGATCCGGTGGCGCTCGTCGTCGGTGGAGGCGGTGTTGATCTCGCGGAAGTAGTCCTGGGTGCCGCCCGGAACGGCGATCAGCAGCCGGGCGGGCTGGGCTG
>WNGD01002946.1_pt1 | contig 17580 bp, 15 predicted proteins | sample 5400671 | NCBI WGS metagenome assembly WNGD01 (sample SAMN13153369, study PRJNA577476) | soil metagenome | isolation source: 40 cm soil or saprolite under grassland replicate 2 | place: USA:California | collected 2016-06-15
CGGATGATCAAAGGCTCAATTCAACTGGGCAGTGTGCCTGGCTTGATTGCCGAGGAACGGTTGGAACTGACGCCGGTGGATTACGTAAGTCAAGCGATTGTGGCGCTTGCACGACGTAAGGGCTCAGTGGGGCAAGCCTTCCACCTATTCAACCCGGCCACGATTAGCGTAGGAGAACTGATCGATTACGCGAATGCCTTTGGCTACCAGGTACGGCAAGTAGGCTATGATACCTGGGTAGATGAGCTTGCAGGCGTTACAGAGGGAGTAACTGACAATGCCTTGGCCCCACTGGCCCCCCTGTTTCCCAAGAAGGGGCGAGTTGGACAGCCGGTTCAAGCGCTACAAAGAGCCTTTGGCAATGGGAATGTAGTGGCCGGGCTGGCTGGCACATCCATCACTTGTCCGCCGGCAGACCAAAAGCTGCTCTCTGCTTACTTTTCACACTTGATTCAGAGCGGATTTCTGCCTGCTCCGCAGTCAGTGAACGAACGTTGAGGCTCCTGAATGGAGAGGTTTTGGAGGTGATTCTATGTCGCGCGTAGTCATAACTGGAATGGGACTGATCACTTCACTGGGCAACGATCTGGCAGCATCATGGGAAGGCATATATAGAGGAAAATCTGGTATCAGCGAGATCACGACTTTCGACACAAGCCAGCATCGTGTCCGCATTGGCGGCCAGGTTAAGAGTTTCGATCCCTCCTTGTATCTGAATTGCAAAGAAATTCGGCGCAATGATCCCTTTGAACACCTTGCTATTGGTGCCTCCATGCAGGCAATTGCTCAGTCTCATTTAAAAATTACCGAAGAGAATGCTGAAGATATTGGCGTCTGCATTGGCAGCGGAATCGGCGGAGCAGTGACAGTACATGAGCAGTTTCGCATTCTCTATGAAAAGGGGCCAGAGCGCATCAGTCCATTTTTCGTCAATATGATGATCGCGGATGGGGCGCCAGGTATTGTCTCGATACTGACGGGGGCAAAAGGGCCGAACTGGGCTGCCGTCTCTTCATGCACGACCAGTGGCAATACCATTGGAGAAGCCTGGGAAATGATTCGCCGGGGGGACGCAAAGGCGATGATTGCTGGTGGCGCTGAGAAATCTATTACTCCAATTTGCATAGCCGCTTTTGATAATATGCACGCGCTCTCACGCTCTAATGAGGACCCACAGAGAGCTTGCCGTCCCTTTGATGCGACTCGTAACGGCTTTGTAATGGGGGAAGGAGCGGGCATGCTCATTCTGGAAGACCTGGAGTTCGCTAAGGCGCGTGGAGCAAGAATCCTTGCTGAGATGGTGGGCTATGCTTCAACAGCGGAGGCGTTTCATGTGACTGAGTTATCACCGGGAGGTGAGGGTCTGGTGCGGGCTATGCGCCGCGCTTTAAGCAAAGCAGGGTTACGTCTAGAGCAGATAGATTACATTAACGCACACGGCACTTCCACTCCACTAAACGACCGTACCGAGACGCAAGCTATCAAGACCTGTTTTGGAGATCATGCGTATCGCCTGGCAGTCAGTTCCAGCAAGTCAATGATTGGGCATACGATGGGGGCGGCAGGAGCGGTCGAAGCTGTAATCTCGATTATGGCGACCGTCACGGGGATCATCCCGCCGACAATCAATTTGCATCAGTGCGACCCCCAGTGTGATCTTGACTATGTGCCAAATGAAGCTCGCAGGTCGACAGTGAATATCGCTATGTCAAACTCGATGGGGTTTGGCGGTCACAATACCTGCCTTATTTTCAAGCAATATGAGGAGTAAATAGAAGTGTATTCCTCTCAGAGGCCGCTGGTTTGTCAAGCATGAAGGGAATAAGGTTGTTCTCATCACGTCTGGAAGACGATGATCTGGTTCTCAGAGCACACTAAATCAGCTAACGTTCCAAGAGTACTCCTATCTCGAGATCCTGTGCCGCTTGATAGACATAGGCGGCAAGGGCTACGTCTTCAATGGAAAGCCCAAAGGGATTGACCAGGATAATCTCATCTCGATTGCCGCGGCCACCCTTCGCTCCCGCAACGATTTCTCCAAGGTGTGCATCGATGCGACGGCAATCGTTACTGGCTACCTCAACTGGATCGTTTGGACCGAGAATCTTGCCTTCACGGTACATTCTACCGAGTAGTCGCTTTGCATCATTTTTCACGAGGTTCCAGTCGTCAACTATTACTTTGTCTGCTTTGAACACAACCTCTGGCAAGGGATCATCGAGTGAGATGCTGACCAGGAGCGAACCGGGCTGTAGCCATTCGTAAGGAATATAACCAGTAGTGGTAGTAGTGACAGGAACGATTAATTGGGCTACCCGGATCGCCTCTTCAGCCGTAGTAGTGGGTTGTAGCACCACCTCACTTGCTTCTAGCATTGGAGCGAGTTCACGTTGCAGGAATGCTATTCTTTCTGCTTCGAGATCAAATATGCGTATATGACGTAAGTGGGGGAGCCGCGTGACCAGGAGGTCGATGTGGGCATGGGCTAAAGCCCCTGCACCAATGATGGCTAAGCACTCAATTTCATTTCCCTGAAGCAGATCAGCGGCGAGCGCGGTGACGCTGGCGGTACGCAGGCTTGAAAGATAGGCACCTTCCATGATACAGCGGACGCGTACTGATGTATTATCATAAAGCAGCGTTAGCCCACTGGCTCGTGATAGGCCCCGTTTGAAATTAGCATTATTGCCGTTAATGATCTTCGTTCCTGCCACCCCCAATGAACCTCCTACAAAGCTGGGCATGTTCAGGCTCCGCACGCTTTCGCCTTTATCATTGATCCAGGTTAGATAAGCTTCGTCGGGCAGAATGGTGTGCCCTGCCCAGTGCATCCTGAAGACCTCGCGTATAACCGCAACGCTATCAATTGCTTTGCAAGCCGCTTCTACATCCTTCTGACAAAGGTAGAGAATAGCGTCATCTGTAAGGGAAGTCACTGTTATCTCCATTGTAATAACTGAACCGTTTAATCACCAGTAGCGAGACATGGTATGCAGGATATCGGATACCGACCCGAGTTGATTTTGAGATAAGTGCAGTCCCTGCTGCTGCAACCACTCGTCATTGAAGATAGAGGATGTATAATTTTCTCCACTATCGGAGCAGACACACACAACGTTCGTCATCTCCAGATGGTCATACAGGTACCTGGCACAAGCAGAAAGTACGGCTCCACTGGATCCACCTACTTTGATACCAGTAGCAGAGTGTAAGGCGCGGCAAAAGGTAAAAGCCTCTTCATCACCGACAAGCGTATGCGAATCGTAAATTTCTGTGGAAATGAAACTGGAACGTCGCGAAGATCCGATACCGGTCAACTTACGCGGGGCAGGCGGAGCATCGAATACAACAGATCCGCGAGCATCGACACCAATAACACGAGTTGCCGGGCTGACTTCGCGAAAAAACCGTCCAATTCCAGTGAGCGTGCCGCCCGTCGAAACGGCGACAAATACCGTGTCCACCTTGCCATTCATTTGGCGGTAGATTTCTGGTCCGGTAGAGCTGTAATGAATAGCAGGATTCGCGCTATTAGAGTATTGGTCGGTCCAGACATAATGGGCATATTGTTGGTGTAACTCCTGAACACGTGCCAGGCGAGAGAGGAGGTAACCCCCCGTTGCATCGGGCTGATCCACGATGTCGACCTGTGCTCCAAGCGCGTGCATCTTGGCGATATTTTCCGAGGTCGTCTTGGGATCGACAACAGCAATGAAGCCGTAACCTCGTGCCTGGCAAATGAAGGCAAGGGCGACCCCTAGATTGCCAGAAGTAGATTCTATCACAACTGATCCTTCGCGCAAGACTCCTCGCTCTTCCAAATTGTGTATCAGAGCGTATCCTGTTCGATCTTTCACCGAACCGGTTGGGTTTGCTCCTTCGAGCTTGAGGTACACCTTTCTGACCTTGCCCTGAATCACAAAGTAAATTGGCTTGATCAATGTATTGCCAATTTGCTGTACGAGTCTGTTCAACTGTATGGGTTTTACATCTGCGTTGATTCCAGTATCCATTAGTATAGGCTCCATCAGCGTCACCTCTCTAACCGCAGCAAGTCTGCATTGCTGCGTACTTCGTTTGTATCTATTCATGCTGGTATACCAGTACGTTAAAGCGCTGGAATCGGCGGCAGAAAAGGCAGTTCCACACTCAGGCCGATCACCTTTAGTTTCTTGTGCAGTGATGCCTGTGCATAGCGCGGTGTTGTCCAGGGATCTAGCTGCATTGCCAACATAGATGGAATGGCCTCCTCTGAAGGTATGAGCGCTGTGAGCGCAATAGGCGCGTAGTGTTCGATGGTGGCATACACTATTTTCGCGTGGGCGGGATCCTGTTGGATCATATCGCGCAGGAACTTCACACCGAAGATAACGTGTCGTGATTCGTCGCGTGCAACGGCGGTGAAACCACCACGGAAGCTGGGGAAGAGATTATCCTGACGATAAAGCTCCAGAAGAGAACGCTGGCCTGCGAGTGCCATGGTTCCTTCGATAATGATATGATAAAGGGTAACGCCTTCGACCAGGTTTGCCAGGTTTTGAGGCTCGCGGCGCAGACGGTCGGCTATCTCTACGAGCGTGTCAACGAGAATATATTTCATATGCTGGTTCATATAGAGGCGCGCAACTACCAGGGTATCTTCCAACTTCCCCTGGTCAATACCGATTACTTCGTTGAAGAAACGGGCGAAGAAGACTGTATGGCGGGCCTCATCGACAAGTTGCGTCGTGAGGTAGATACGCATCTCCTCGTCGGGCATTGCCATGACGTAGGAAGCCAGAGCTTCAGCAACGCTTACCTCACCCTGAAAGAAGCCAGCGAGGCCATAGAGGTAGTCCTCTTGCTCTTCCTCCAACAATTGTTCCCATTGGACGCGGTCGGGAATAAAGTCGATATCGTGAGTGCTCCATTGCTGATGTTCCCAACGATAATAGAGTTCCCGATAGGACGGTAAGTGTACCAGGCCGCGGTCAATGATGTGCAGCACATTGTCGATGGGCGTGTGCTGCAATTGGGCAAGAGAAGCGTGTTCTGCGGATACTTCAATAGCCATGTTGTCTCCTCAACATTAGTATGCTGCAACTGTGCTAGGAACGCTTGTCGCCGCTAGCTGCGCCAGTTGCTGGGATAGAAGCTGTAAAAGGAGTCCACGCGGATTTTGCAAGAAGAAATGATCGCCAGGTAACATACGCACTATGAAGCGATCACTTGTCTGCTCCTGCCAGGCTGCCAGAGCCTCACGTTTCACCCGATGGTCCTGCAAGCCACCGAAGACGGTGATCGGGCTGCTAAGTGGCGCTTCAGGTGTATGGACGTATGTCTCGCAGACCGCAAAATCTGCGCGCAGGATGGGCAACAAGAATTGCCGCAGTTCATCGTTTTCCAGAACCTCGCGCTTTGTGCCATTAAAACTGAGAACTTTCTTCACAAATTCAGCGTCAGATAATTGGTGCAGAGGGGACTCAGTAATTGGTATTTGAGGTGCGCGATATGCAGAAATAAACAGGTGCCTGGGCATGGGATCGTTCTGCTCGCGTAGATGGCGGGCAAGACCGAAGCTGACCAGCGCACCCATGCTGTGCCCGAAGAAGGCAAAGGGTCTGTCTAAATATGGCCGAAGCGCCTGAGCCAGCTCTGAAATAAGGGGAGAGAACTGGTTAAAAGGGCGTTCCTTCAAGCGATTTTCTCGCCCCGGAAGTTGAACCGGGCATACCTCTATATCTGGTGGCAGCATGCCTATCCATGGTCGGAAAAAGGAGGCTCCCCCACCTGCGTGTGGGAAGCAGAACAGGCGTAGACGTGCTTGCGGGTTGGGCCTGGAGGCAAATATCCAGGAGTTAAAGCTTGATATCGAGGTCATGATGTATCTCCGCAAATTCATAAACTTTCACACAGAAGGGTATTACGCTTGATGAGCGATCTGCTCCATGTGCTGTCGAATGCTGAGCGGGCGCATGTCGGTCCATACTTCCTTGATGTAGGCGAGGCATTCTTCCCTGGCACCGCTTTTGCCTGCATCATTCCAGCCGCGTGGGTTTTCTCGCTCAATGGGCCAGAGGGAGTACTGCTCTTCGTGGTTGACGATTACCTTGTAGATCGTGTTGTCTTCTCGCTCGTCTTTTCTCATGTTGCTTATTCCTTTCTTAAAGTAGGTCATGTGTGCTCCACTCACCCTTATCCTGGCGCCTATCCTGCTGTAAGGGTTTTCGGATTACTCGTAGCGGAGCGTTTGCGCGATTTTCACTCGCGCAGCTCCCAGAACCGGGCCAACGCTTGCTAGCGAGGAGATCAGTACGGTAAAGCCGAGCATCCAGATGAGGCTGATCGGGTTGAAGGCAAACGGTACCGGTGCCAGCAGATTCCCCTGCATAAGTACAAATCCGTAGGCAACAGGGAAGCCGAGTATCATAGCCAGTACCCAGGAGAAAATGCCCAGCGAAGTGCCCTCTGTCCAGAATACCTGCGCAACTTTTCGACTTGTTGCTCCCATCGAACGCAAGATCCCGATCTCACGCCTGCGCTCCAGCACGCTCATTGCCAGCGTATTGGAAAGCCCGATTGCTCCAACCAGCGCGACGATGACTGCGACGAGATCGAGCAGTACGTATATGATTTGATATTTACTTTGATCTTGCGCAACCTGTTGCGCATTTGTTGTCACATATGGTAAGAGGCCCTGAGCGCTCATTGCATCATCGATACGGGTGGCCAATGCATCGACTGCATCCTGTCTGCTACTGGTCGATTGGACCATCACAGTGTCTACATAATTTGGAGGCAGGCGTTTAAATGCATCCACCTGCGCTATTGGTGCAAGCAAGATCCCCAAATTTCCTGGGCCAATTCCGCTGTAGTCACTGACAATGCCGATAATATGCCAGCGCGCGTTATTGTACGATGTGTTGAGAGGGAAAGTATCTCCCACTTTGAGACCAGACTTATCAGCAGCGTCTTTGCTAATGATGACGACATTTTGATCAGTGCTCGTGAACCAGCGCCCTGCGAGAATCTGTTTCTGATAGAGCTGTGTATCCAGTTGTACGCCTGTCAATTGCGCATTGCCCCAGTTCGTTGGCACCTTATCCTGGCTCAGTTTTTCAATGCTGGCTACGCCAGGTACTGCCTCAAGGACTTGTTGAAAGCTGCTAAACGGCTGTGCGTTGGGTGTAGAAACCATCACGTCGAAGTGATACGTAGTATAGACCCGGTCAAGCAGCGTATTGAATGAGTAACTGGCTGTCTGTACGGAGAGGAAAGCAGCACCCGAGATTGTCAGCGTCATGAGTGTCAGAATTGTGCGCGTGCGCTTTCTGAACAGGCTGCGAATGCCGAGCTGCACAGTTTGGGGGAATATGCTGAAGGCATTACCTGCTACTCTTGCCCAGCTGCGACCTCCTTGTGCTGCTCCACTATCTATCCCATAGCCGCTCAATGCCTGTCTAACTGTTATGCCCGTGCCGATGTAGGCCGGGAGTGCAGCTGCCAATAATGGCGTACCAATCCCAACCACGATACACTCTAAAATGAGTGATGAGGGAACCTGCAATGTTCCTATATCCAGGCTAACCAGGCCACCGAGAAACTGGGCAAGGAAATAGCCTCCCGGTATTCCCACGATCAGGCCAATGCATGTACCAATTGCACCGTAGACAGTCACTAAGGCCAGGTAATGGCGAATTATCTTGCCTCGTGTAGCTCCGATCGCTTTCATGGTTCCAATGTATTGGATCTGTTCTGTCACTAAGGCCATGATTGTGCCCAGTAATAGGCAGATACTGAGTACTATCGCAATCACAGAAAGCACATCCATTGTGGCAAACAGGCCATTTGCAATATTTGGCACATCTTCGTTACGGCCGACATTGCTTCCAAATACGAGTACATGCTGGTCATTAAAGACCTGGGATAGCTGCTTTGCAGTTTTATCACGTTGAGCATAATTGTTCAGCCGTATTTCAAAAGAATTCGTACCGTGCACTTGAAACAGCGCTTCGAGATCGCTTTCATACATGTAACCCTGAGCCTTCTGCTCTAAGGATGCTGACGGAAGCCCTCGTGTACGTGCAAAGCCGGAGATTGTCAATTTCCGATATGTGCCATGTGCCTGAATCTCAATTTGATCGCCTACAAGCACGCTATTTAACGCTCTGTCACTTGACTCTAACAAAATCTGATTGGGTCCTGGCAAGCTTCCTTCGACCAATTCAAACTTGTTTATCTGAATGTTCTGAAAATCAGTAATTCCCAGCACGGTGATGGGTATGTGATACCCAGGGACGGCCCAGCGCGTCATAACAAAGCCTATTGCCTGAACGGACTTGACATTCGGCTGTTGTTTGAGCGCCTCCGCCACATTAGGATTGGTCGGTGCGGTAAAAAACTGAATATCAGGTTGTGCCGTTCTATCCGTGCTGTACTCAAAACTACTGCGGAACTGGCTCGAAGCAATACTGATCGCCGCCAGGCCGATAATACCGATGGCAATTCCTATGATGGTCAGGGTTGTACGTAGTTTCCTGTGCGTGATGTCTTTGAAAACTTTTTTCGTCAATGCTCTCACAGGCTCACCTCGTTTAGCTCATCAAGCTGCGAAGAGCGTTTACCGTTGATGTCGATAATGCGTCCATCAAGCAGTTCGATGCGGTCCTGCGCCCGTGCTGCCAGGTCTCGGTCATGCGTGACAAAGATTACTGTCTTGTCGCGCTCAGTCAGTTTCTCCAGGATATCGAAGACCTGTAGCGCTGTTTTTGAGTCCAGGTTTCCCGTCGGTTCGTCAGCAACAAGGACTGCCGGATCATTTGCCAGCGCGCGGGCGATAGCTACGCGCTGCTGCTGGCCACCAGACAACTCGCTGGGTAGCCGCTTAGCATAATCTGTCAGGCCAACCAGCTCAAAACAGTCCATTGCGCGTTCGCGCCTCTGCCGGCGTGGCACCAGCCCGCCTAACTCCAGTGCGAGCATGACGTTTTCCAGGGCGGTGAGCGTTGGAAGCAGTTGGAAAAACTGGAAGACGATACCAAAATGTCGACCTCGCCACTTTGCGAGTCGATTCTCGCTCATGTTGCGAAGTTCCTGGTCGGCGAACAGAATACGTCCTGTCGTTGGACGATCAATACCTGTCAGGATATTGAGCAGGGTAGATTTGCCGCTTCCCGATGGCCCATTGATTGCAAAAAGGCTCCCTGTCGGAATGGAAAATGAAATTGAGTCGAGAATCACTGTTTTAGTGGATTTGCTCACTATCACTTTGGAGACGTTCTCAACGCATACTTGAGTCCCCATCTGTGTATGCGACCCGGCTAGTTTTGTAGTACTCATGATTGCTCCTTTCAAATAAGCGGCAAAGGGTTTCCAGGAGTCTCCACAGCGATTTTTCCTTAATAGTGGCTCAATGAGCCTTGTTTCTTGGCAATGCGTTCGCACCATTTGAAGAGCAACCACCCAGCATATAAGTAAAGGGTCGAGTGCACAGCGAGCCAGATCAGACTCCCATCAGACCAGGCAGAGGACAGCGATTGACCACCCAGCATGATATTGCGTATCACAATGATGCCTTGCGTGATTGGCAATGTCTTGGTAAAGGCCGCTAACCAGTTCGGGAAGTGACTCACCGGAAGTAGCGAGCCTGTGAGAAAAAGCAGTGCGTTCTGAAGCAGGTCCGCTAACGCTTCAATCTGCTTAAACACGAGTGCGGCTCCTCCAAGCATGAGCGAAAAGCCGAACAGGCCTACTAACGTGAGTAGTAACACCGGTAGACCTTCCCAACGCATTGGTATGTTGATGCGCATAAGCCAGATCAGCGAAATAGAGGCCAGGAGAACCATAATTGTTGTTGAAATCAGCGTGGCCAACATCCTTCCCAACACTAACAGTTCAGTAGGTACCGGACTCATGTACATCTGCTCTAATGTGCCAGATTGTGCCTCGCTCATCAGGTCTTCACTTGTTGTGAGGATAACGATGCGAGCATAGAACCATACCAGGTACCCTAAGAATAGTGAAGGCAATTGTTTTGTATCGAACTTCCCCCCACCGAGAAAGAAAGTTGCGCCGATAAAAATGAAAGCTACCGTGACCAATTGAGTAAGGATGTTGAATCTGTAGTCCCAGATGATCAGTAATCGCTTGTAGGTTTCGTTAAAGATTGCTAACAGTTTGATAGTCACTCTGCTCTCCTTTTCCGTCTACCATCTGTGTAAATACGTCTTCCAGGTTCGGTTCAATACGTGATACAGAGAGCAACGGTAGGCTTAAGTCACGTACTTTGGTAAGGTGTCCATGCAGTACATCCTGATTTGCAATTGCACCCGAGAGGATAGTATGGCCGTTCTCGGCACAGATATTCAGGTCGTCAAACCAGCTTGACTCATGGCTATCCAGATGGCCCTTTACTTTAATCTGATAATATTCCTGACGAAACAGGTGCAGCAGCTCTGTTAGAGGCTGATCGGTTAGAAGTTGGCCCTTGCGAATGATCGCCACGCGATCACATAATGCTTGTGCCATATCCAATTGATGCGTCGTGAGAACCACTGTCTTGCCCTGTTCACGCGACAGTTTTGCTATCCACTCTTTCACCGTGCGGGATGCCTGGATATCGAGCCCCAGGGTGGGTTCGTCAAGCAAGATAATCGACGGATCAGAGATGAGAGCGCAGGCGATAGCGACTTTCTGCTGCATCCCTCGAGAGAACGTCCGAATACTTTCATTTCGCCGCTCCCAAAGATCGAGTTCATGCAGGAGTTGCTCAGCGCGATTTTTCAGCTCTTTGCCCTTACAGCCTTTCAGGCGACCGAAGTACATCAAGTTTTGCCATGCCGTGAGTCGCCAGTAGACATTTCGCGTCCCCTCCAGCACTGCACCAATCTGGCGCATTGCCATGCTATGCTCACGTGCTACGTCAAAACCATTCACACAAATGCGACCTTTGGTCGGAATCACGAGTCCACAGATCATCTTGATGGTCGACGTCTTGCCCGCTCCGTTGGCGCCAAGAAAGCCAAACACCTGGCCTGCCGGCACCGATAAGCTGAGATTGTCAACAGCTTTCGTCGTTGGCTTATTGCGTTTATAGTAGGTTTTGCTGAGCGATTCGATCTCTATGGCGACAGGAGTCCTGAAGGTTTGTGCCATACAAGTGATACTCCTTAGCAGGCTGCCAGGCTTGATGTGAGAGGAGGAAATAGACGGCTAGTCCTTTTTAGCTGGGAGCCATCCAGGTCACGTATCTCACATCAAGCTTGACGAACCACTTCGTTATAAGCGGGCTGCAAACTAACTGTGACAAAATTATGTACGCTGGGAGCAAGGATATACGGCTTGGCACAATTTGTCATGCTGTCTTGAGCGTATTTTTTCTACAGAGGAAAGCGAATGATTTCCTTCTCAGGGCAAACATTATTTTGATGGCGTAGAAAAAATACGCTCAAGACAGCATGACAGAGGGAAACTTCTTTTGTACTCTCCTCATAGGGAACTCTAGAAAAGACATGCTGGAGCCAGTGGGTGTAGATAAAAGGAGGAGAACAGCTGGGAAATGACTTTGTAGGGGCATGTTGAATCACGCTCGTACGGTAAAAAAACAGGAGAAGAGCTATGGGAAAACTTGTGCGGGTTACGTGTCATCCTGCTGGCAGAATCGGTTTAGCAGTAGGATTTGCAGCAGGATTTATAGCTGCGTTTGTGAGTGGAGTCAGGGGAATGCTCCTTTTGATAGGCTTGATCGCTTTCTGGCAACACACATTTCACTTTGACGGCCATCCGGCGGTTCCTCCTTCCTTAGAAGTACGCACTAGAAAAAGGAGATGATGCTTATGACACTTATTGAGACAGAAGAGACCAATCAATTTACATTTGAGCCTTTTGCATCTCATGCATTCTACACGCACGTCAATCGTGCGCTCGTACAGCAAGCTCTGACGTCTTTTGCAGTTCGGCCTCTCAATGCTACACTCACTATTGTGGATATGGCCTGCGGAACGGGGGCAGTTACGCGGCTTATTGCGGAGGAGATGCTGCGCCAGGGACGGCAGGCGCATATAATCGGCGTTGATCCCTCTGTAGAGGCGTTACGTATTGCAAGTAGGAGTATGCAAGAGATAGGCGTAAAAGCTGATTTTATCCAGGGGGACGCGACCAACCTTCCTGATATTGTCCAGGAAGCAGATGTCACGTTCTTCTGCAATGCTATTCACCTGCTGCCTGATAAGCTGACCGCGTTTCGGCAGATGGCTGCTATTCTCCTTCCAGGTGGTATCTTTGCCTGTAACAGTACGTTTTATGAAGGTGCCTATTTTGAGGGATCAGATCGCTTCTATCGTTTGTGGTTACGACGGGCTGTGGGCTGGCTGCGGAAGGAGTATCCAGAGGTGCGCCTGGCGCGTGAGGATAAGGCGATGGCGAGACAATGGCTCAATCCTGAGGAGTATGCCGATTTGCTCAAAGAGAGCGGTTTCGGGCGTGTGATGACATCTCAAGAAAGTGTCTTCATGACGATGGATTCCTATAGGGATATAGGACAGTACTGGCTCTTTATCGAGGGAGCATTGCCAGGAGTGCCGCTGGTACCTGGGGCTGCGGCTTTGGGCGCTGCTGCTTACAAAGCCGGTGAAGAGCTGAATTTGACGGAAGTGCCGCGGAACTGGCTGCAGATTGTGGCGATGAAAGCATAGCAACGGTAGAATATATTTTCCACAAACTCTTGCTTTCATGTTCATGGTTCGGTCGTTTTCAGGTCGGTTTGAGAGATTCAGTTTATCTGCCTCCTCGTTGCTGCATATGCTGCGTGAAGAAAGAAAAGCAGCCTATTCTTGATGAATCGACGGGAATAAGGCTGATTTCATGATGAAAATCTATTCCTGGAGCATCGATGCCAGGCAAAGCTTTGACGATCTCATAACAATGCCCTCCTAACGATAACAGCATCGATCACGTTGAGCGCGGAGTTTGGCGAGCAGCTCCGGCTCATCGGCGATCAAGTAGTGCCCTGTGACACTGTGGCGCGTCGCGGGCAGCGTTCCTTTGTGTATCCGGGTGTACAGCCAGTTTCGATGCACCGCCAGTTGCCTCCGCTAACCCAAACACGGTCCATTGTCCCTCGACCTTGGCTTGGGTCTTGAACTGCTCGGAGAGGCGCGATTTGTCCGCGTGCTCGTCGGATCTCCCCTACCAGCGAGGCAGGAATGCGTGCACTGCGAGCAGAACGAAAGCCCTCTGCTGTCACCTGGCGAGCGATTTCGGGGTCCTGGTATCCCTGCGCCCCCAGTGCGAGAATCCGCTCGACTGGTTGTTCATACCCGCTCACGTCCGCACCTCGGAGAATCGGGGGGTGGACCGAGAACGAGGTGGTGGCTCCGCTGACCCATACCACCCTGGCTTCGATGGTATCAGGGGTCGGTCGCGTCAGGATGACGCGCCGGATCAGGCTGCGCAAGACTTCCTTCTGCTGAGCTGGCGTCAATCGTCCGCTTGCCCAGAGCTCGGGAAGATGCCGCCCGAGATCCTGTAAGTGCGCTTTCATCTCTGCAGTGAGCGGAGGCGATCTGAGGATGCGCAGCCATGCGTTCCATCTCCTCTCGTGCTTCGACAACCGCCTGGAGTGCCACTTAAGAGCGTCGTTCGAGTTCGGCTGCCACGAGCCGATTGCCTGGATCGACCGCCTGAGAGTGGAGCTTCGCGAGTCGTGCTTCATACTCTGCTCGCTCCACTCTGTCCGCTCGAAGCTGCGCCATTCGGGTCGCGTTTGCTCGCAGGGCTGCCAGCACCTCTTCCACGAGATCCAGTTCGGCAGGGGCGAGGGCCACGAAAAAGGCGTTCACGACCACTGCTTCCAGGCTCGCGCCATCCACATGCAGACACGTTGCTGCCCCATAGCTGGAGGCCCTCGCCGTACAGGTGTAGCGAGGCTTTGGCTTGTTGGTGACGCGCATCTGGTAGCCGCACCGTCCACACACCACCAATCCGGCTAAGAGCGGCAGCCTTGTCGTGGAGCCCCATGGGCTCCACGCGCAAAATCGCTCGCATTGTCAGCCAGTCGCGCTTGATTGGCCAGAAACTGATCCCAACTGATATAGGCAGGATACACCTGTGCTGGCTACCTTCCTTCATGACGTCGCATACTTCTACCGCTTTTACGTTTTCTATACGAAGTATCATCCCCTTCTCTGCCTCGCAGAGGCACCACGCTTGGGACGTCTGTTCTCGAAATTGGAGGCTTACACCAGCATAACCTCTCTCGCTTGTCACATCGCTATCTCAAAGAAAGGCACCTACCAAGAAAAGAGATAAGAGGAAAGCCGATGCTCAATGAACGTGCCTGCAGTTCTCCTGGCAAGCAGGGAGAAGGATGATGTCTTTTCTGCGTCCGTAGAAGGAAAACAGGGGCGGAAACACAAAAATGCCCTCTCGCCTTGACGCCACCATACTGTAGCGTCGAATGCGCTCTATTTATCCAGGGTGCATGTGATTTCCACAGTTTAAGCTGCTCGTTGGTAGTCATGGTGTAACCCACCCAACACGGGAACGGCGATTACCCGGTTCGGCGGGTTCGATGCAAGAGCTGAAAGCACCGGCGGGTCCGGAATACGCTGCCGAATCCCTTGATGTGGCCGAGCTTGATTGAAGGAGACCACATAGGCTTGGAGAAGCCGGAAGCGTTGTTTCTCGTGGAAGATGAAGAAGTGATCCAGGCATTCTCGCCTCACGCTCCCTAAAAAACGTTCACAGATGGAGGATGATGAGAGGCACGCGTACCAGTACATTTTCCGCGATCAGTTCCGATCTTCCTGAGGACCCGATCAGCGAGTGTGCCGAGTAGAAGGGAAGTCGTCGCTGGTTTGACCCAACACAGCAAACGTTTGTGGAGCGCGTGAAAGCTGAGACAAACTCGTTGCTTGATAGTCATGACCAGACGAAACGCCAACTGAACCTCTCCTTCATCAAAAGAGGCAGAACAGCAGCAAGTCCATGTATTCTCAACCGTCTTGATGGTCCTTTTCTGCCGCGTGCTTTGACAAGAAAGCTCGTTCAATGAGGCGCAAAACGCTCAATACGAGAACAGATGTCCCAAGCGGGATGCCTCTGCAAGGCAGAGAAGAGGATGATACATCGCATAAAACGTAAAAGCGGTAGAAGTATGCGATGTCACGAAGGAATGGGCATGCCCACATGGGCACCACGATCCAAGAAAATGCGTTATGCTCCTTTTCGGGCATGAGAGGCGCATTTTCAGGAGAAGGAGCCAGCACAGCATTCCATCGACACCTTCCCGAGCTCTTGCTATACCCACGAATTGCGCAACGAGTGGCTAAAAAGGAGCGAGCAAGCGTAAAAATGTGCCTCCTTACGAAAGGAAGAAAACAATCGTTCTGGAAGTCAAGGAGAACCAATGACCAGTATCGCGCATTCCTCAGTCAGTATCCAGGCTTCTCCTCAATCGGCGCCCTCGCTTCCCTGTTGGTTCGGGGAAGCGACGCTGATAGCTCGCCACCTCCAACGCGAGGGGGTGCTGGCTGCCATCGAAGAGCAGGTGCGTTTTGCCCGTCGCCGTTTCGGACAGTATGAAGTGATCGATTGTGTGGCGGTGCTCCTCGGCTCTGCGAGAAGCGTCGAACGCACGCTGGAAGCCTTTGACGAGTGCCTCCAGCCTTGGGCAGACACGTTCATGGCCCTTTTCGGACGCGACCGGAAGCCCTCGCGTTCGACGCTCAGTCGTTTGCTCGCCGCGCTGGATCAGACCGCAGTCGAGTCCCTGCGCACCCTGTTTCTCAAAGATGGGCTTTCTCGTCCTCTGGTGATGGAAGAGCAGTCAGGCGGTATGTTCGATCGGCAAGGGAATCACTTCCTTGTCTTCGATGTGGATGGCACACGCGAGGCAGCGAGCCCTCGCGCGAGGCCTCAGACGGCGGACCGGCCAGTTCCACAGCGGCGCTTGCGCCCCCTGTGCGCACCCGGCTACACCGGACGCAAGCGAGGGGAAGTGGTGCGGAGCCGCACCACCATTTTGCAGGCTCATACGCATCAGTTTCTCGGCACGTTTGGAAACCCCGGCAATGGGGAATATCGAGCGGAACTGCGTCAGGCAGTCACGAGCATTCAAAGCTCTCTTCAGGCTCATCACCATCCCCAGGAGCGTGCGCTCCTGCAAATGTCAGGACAATATGGCACAGGAGCCGTCATGGCCGACCTGGCCGGACTGCCGTTTGTGATGCGTGGGAAAGACTCTCAGATCTTAAAGCGCGCCGAGGTCCAGGCTCGTCTGAAACTGCCCCCTGATCAGCACCTGACCCACCCCGAAAGCGGGATGGTGCGCGCGCTCTACGACTGTCCTGACCTGCCTCTGGGGCCGGAGGACATGCGGTGTCGGCTCGTCGTGGCGACCCATCAGGCCGAGGTTGCAAAGAGTCGCATTGGCGTCACCCGTGCGGGGGTGGTTTACGAGCTGTTCCTGACGAAGCTTCCCCAGAGCGCGTTTACCGCCAGTGATGTGGTGGCGCTGTATCTGCATCGTGGGGCCTTTGAGAATGCATTGGCTGATGAAGACCAGGAACAGGACCCCGACCGCTGGTGTAGCCATACTGCAATGGGCCAGGAAGCATGGCAAATCGTGTCTCAATGGATCTGGAACCTGCGTCTGGAGTTGGGTCATCAGCTCCATCCTGATCCGGTGCGCACCACCGAGTTTGCTCAGGCTTTCCCACCGGTCCCAGCACACACAGCTCCTCCTTCGGGCTATGCTTCCCCTCAGGTAGGCTTGCCCTGGAAAACTGGTCGCTTCTCGGGGCAAGATTTCGTCCTCCAGCCGGACGGCACGCTGCGTTGCCCGGCTAGTCAGTCGCTTGTGGCGCATGAGCGGCGCAGAGAGGCTGATGGAAGCTTGCGCGTGGTGTATGCGGCCAGCATTCGCAGTTGTCGTCCCTGCCCTCTGCGCGAGAAGTGTCAATGGAATGGCAGTGCGACCGCCAAGCCCCGCCAGGTGAGTGTGCTTCTGCATCCGCTCGTCGTTGGGTCTAAGCCTCTGCTCTGGCGGGACTGGAGTCGTCGGCAGCACCGACGGGCGTGCATCCAGTTGCTGCGCCATCAATGCGTCACCGTCGAGATCGAACCTCCCACCACGACTCTCCCCACCGTCACGCCTGCGCCCCTTTCCCGTGCGCAGCGGGCGCACTCTCGGCTGACGTTTCCAGAGCGGCTGGCGAGGCCCCGCGCGCCCCGAAACTTCTGGATCGGTGACGATCAAGCTGTGCGGCGTCCCTCAAACCTTTGCTAGCCGGCTTGGTCTGACTCTGGGGTAGGGGGAACACGATTACGCAACGTTTAGGAGCGAGGGGGAACTGGCTGCTTCTCTCGCTCGCATCTCGCATGACCTGTTGACAGCCATCCACACAGGTGGTGCAAATGGAGACGCCCCGAGCTCCTGCCAACACTTGCTCGACCTGGTCCTTCGGTTTGTGACAGAACGAACACCGCAAAGATGTTGAGGTCGCGAATCTCGGCCACATATGATTCCGCTCCTTTCGACTTTCCTCCTCTTTCAGGCGAGAATACTTCCACAGAAATAGACACTCGATCTTCCCGTTTTGG
>WNGD01008159.1_pt1 | contig 17577 bp, 19 predicted proteins | sample 5400671 | NCBI WGS metagenome assembly WNGD01 (sample SAMN13153369, study PRJNA577476) | soil metagenome | isolation source: 40 cm soil or saprolite under grassland replicate 2 | place: USA:California | collected 2016-06-15
TCGAATTCAATTTCAGGATAAGTTACAACTTCATCTTCAGGGCGGTTCGATTTCTTGACTGGAATCTCTCCCAATTGTAACTGAACTTTTTGAAGGCTAGCTCCATGTTTGATGGCTATTTTTTTCGTGGCTGGGGAGACACCTCGCTGGCTACGAAGCTTTTTCGGACTCGAGGCCCGCTTAGGAGTTTTAGTTTTAAATTTTTTGGAAGGTGACTTTTGATTTGCAGAATGTTTAACCACCAAGAATGCTCCAAAAGATAACAATTATATAATTAAATGTTGCGAATTTTTCAATGTCCAGTCAACTAAACCATCCCTTTTCAGGTGTTCTGGTTAAGGTGAAATAGGTTCAACACGGTTTCAAGGATTCCTCTTATTTTAGAGATATCAAATAAGGGACTGGTTGAATGCGAAATTATTCGTCATCTTTCCCCGATCACATCTACAATAATTTTAAAGGGTTTGCCTCTTAAGGGTAGGGCTCACAAGCTGGGAGAAAATTTAGTATACATAGAGACCGGGTTAACGATAGGAGCAGAGAAACAACGATCTCTATTTAAGCGCGGTGAGATGGCTTACTTAACATCTAACGGTTCGCTGTGTATTTTCGTTAAAGATTCTGGACCGATATACGCTATGAATCCAATAGGAGTAGTTAGATCCAACCTCCATTTAGCAGAGTCGGCGCAGATAGGAGACGTAATGATTCTGAGGTCTGTTAATTAAACATGCTCGATTAGCTGGTACACTCTGTGGCCGCTATAACCACCAACACTTTTGACTATGCCTTTTGCTTCGAGTGATTTGATAAATGCATTAGCTACAGAAATTTTTACACCCGCAGCTCTCGCTACACCTTGAATCGTAATTGCCTTCATACTCTGTATCGCTCGCCTGCCTTGTGAATCCTCCACCAAAACCGATAGCTTTTGTTTCTGCTGGACCTTTCCTAAGGGCTTCTTGCTTTCTTCTTTTTTTACAGGTTTATCTCCTTGACCAGAAGCCGAAGAAGCTTTTTCAGATCCCAAAGGTTTTTTCTTGCTGCCGCCCATACAAGCAATACGGATTTGTCGCGTTTTATAAATTGTGCTTCAGTTTAGACATTGCTCATGTTCTTTACCAATTGCTTCGATGGTTTAAGTTAATAGCACTATTCCCAATAATGATGTAGTAAAGAGTGTTTATCGTTTTTATTACTATGCAGCAAGTCGATCCAAAAGATATATGAATTGTTTGAGTTTTTCTCTAGGGACCACTGCTCCACACGCTTTTTCGTGTCCTCCCCCACTTCCACCTATTTCTGAACTAATCTGATTTACTGCTCTTCCTAGATGCACTTTACAGGATTTGTTGCCACGTATAGAAAAAATATATGAATCAATCTCGTCTTTTAACTTGTAAACCATTGCAACTGGTCTTTCTGAAATACCCAAAACAAAGTTAACGATCATACTGGCTGATAGCGCCGAATTACTTTGCACATACGCAATATTATCGGATTTAGTTATAGAACCTTCTATTTTCTTAATAGCGTCAGAAACCTTCTTGGCGTATCTCTCCGCTATGGAGAAACCACCCTCTATATCGTGAGGATATTTCATGTCTGAAAGGAAATTGACAATCTGTATTAGAAATTCGTCGTCATGCTGTTTGGCAGAAATTATATAGGAAAGCACAGTTGATTCTAACATTAGAAATTGCCTATCATATCGCGATACGATAGCAGATGCCATAGGTTTATTTTCCATATAATCAGTCAATGAGCTGGCAGCAGCAAAAAAAGCCGCATGTGGTTTTAATTTCTTTTTGAATTTATTGTATATTTGGACGCTGCTGCATTCCTCAACTGAGTGGATCATCAATACTCCCATTTTCTTTAGTGCGAAAATGGTCTCTCGATTTAAGTCATGATGATCAATATATATGACCTCGGGGCCATTTGAGATAATTTTACTGATACTAGCCATGAATTCTCCCTCATTTTTTTTACTCAAACCCAAGTCACTAACAAAAATTCGATCAAGTTTGGGCAAAAAGTCCGCAGTAGCCAGTCTATCGAGGCTAGAGATAATATTAGGGTAATCGACTAGAATGATAAATTTAGCATTAAACGCTGCCTTGATCAATACGGCAGATAAGATACCATCGACATCCTCTTTATGCGACAGGCACGCTGTTATAGACATTGGTTTCATACAAAAATTCCTAAATATAAATTGTTTCAAACAACATATTTAGGTTAATCAAGAGGAAGTTGTGCGGACGAAAGGCGGTTAGTTAATAACGACCTCGTAGCTTCATTTTTTATTGATATTGCATCCCGTTTCTTAACAGCCAATATACGAAATTCTTCTTACAAAGTTGCGGAATTTGCATTGATAACTTCCACGAGTCGATACAGTGAAGTACGTGGACTTATGGTTTGACCCAAACGTCGTTTGCGCTCAGCTTGTCCCCAAACATCTCGCACGGGACTTTCTGAAAGATATGACCTCGCACTCAAAATTGCACAGTTCGACATAGGTGAATCAGTGCAAACGGCAGATTAGAATTGTAGACCTAAATAAAATTAAGGAATGAATTTCGGCCCAGACTTCATGAACGGCCTGTCTTTCCTGTCAGGGGTTTGACTTTTATTGTTAGCTTAAAACTTGTCAATATATCTTTACATCTGTTTCGGATTGTAACTTCAGTCACTCCGGCCAAGGTTGATAAATCTATCTGTAGAAGATTGACGCCCAACAGTATAGCAGCTAGATATATGTAAGCTGCAGCCAGCCCGTTAGGTGATTTGCCATCTGCAAGAAGGTGATTGTTGGACTTGTGAGCAATTTCAATCGCAAGCCTCTCTACCTTGGCTTCAATTCTTGCCATGTTTGCGAGTTTGGCTATGTAATGATCAATTGCAAGCGTTACTGGAATCGGTAGTGACGTTACCGTGGTTGTTGCCGCTGCTGAAAGTAATACTGATTCCGAGGCTGCACCGGCTTCTGCCATAATCGGGTAATGATTAGACGATGATGTAATGAGCTGGGATGATTGTTCTGTAAAGACGCCCATCTCCATAACCATCATTCTATAGTATTTAGATGCTAATTTTAGGCTAGACCTATCCTTCAGAGTTATGCCAGTTGCTTGAACTATTTCTTCTAACGATCTCACTACAGAGCACCTTTTACAGGCAAGATAAATTGTTGCTGCCGCCATGGAGTTGATAGATTTTCCTTTCGCACTACTCCTGTTCTCAAAATTTCGATAGATCATTGCAGCTGTTTCCACCAGTATCTTCGGAAAGCACATTGCTGAACAAGTTTCGTTAATCCTGGATAAGACGTTTGAGAGTCTTCTCTGTTTTGGAGAAGCTACTCTTATCCTTGAATGCCACTTCCTCATGTTATTCAACTGTTCTGCCATTTGGCAGTCAATTGATTTGCCGCTGTAATCCTTCGAACCAAAACCAATTTCGGTTCTCAAGCCGTAATCATGTAATGAAAGGCTTGTGTATCCGCTAGCACGTGTATTCTTTGACCTTTCCTCAAAGTCAGAGGAATTGCTTTCAGGACCATAATCATCGACCTGATCCATGACTACACATCCACATTTTTGGCAAATGTATTCACCTATGTTGTAATCATGAATCAACCCAGATTCGCACTCAGGACACTGCGTGTAGTATTCTGTTGAATTCAAATCTTGATCACCTCGTCATTGTATTAGAGATTGATATGATCCGCGTTCCTGCCGTGATGTTCATAAAATTAAATTTTGACCTGTCGAGAAATTTGTTGTGCAAATTCAAACCCCTTATATTGACAAGGTTACCCACGTTATAGAACGTTTTTCGGTTGCTTGGTTTATTAAAAATAAGCTTTGCTGAATGAGGCATACATTTCTGGATCAACACACCCGTTCAGGAGTAGGAGAGGATTATTCTATTTATTTAGGATGGTCATAACAATTTACCAGAATTAGAAATATTTTTAGTCCCTGCTATCAGCTATGGAGTAGTCTAATTTAGATTTGACATGAGAGAGATAATAAGTCAACTTCTGGATGAAAAACATTTTGTCTTTCATATATTATAAAAATTGACAATCAGGCTTATTATCGGATAGATATATCTATGACATGAAAGAATCTAGCGACGAAATGAAATGTATGAAAATTGCTGTATACTGCAGATTTGGGGGGGAGTCGGTTGTCTAGAAGACTTGCAATCTTTGCTTTTTGGTTTCTGGGATTTGGAATAGGTTTTCTCGGATATCTATCCCTTCCAAGCATCGCGCAATGGTTTGCTCTGGCCATACCAAATTTCCTGAACCAAGCAGTTATTGGAGCGCTTATAGCAGGGGTTGTCGGATCAGCGATCAGTACGTTTTCAATCGTAACATGGGCTAACAGGAGCGCGGCGGTTTAACGTCCAGTTCTAGGTATATGCATTTCTCGGATTCCTCAGCCCCTTCTTCTTGACTGGCTGCAAATGTTACGGGAGAACATCCACAGATTGTGTGCAGAATTCATGGAAGTAAGGAAAACGACGTAGAACCTTTCTGACCCGGTCGAGACAGAGGATGGAGTAGTCCAACCATCGGACTGAGAGAGACGGAGAAAAATTATCTTTTCCCTATAAGACCGGTTTGGTTACCTCACCTTTTATTACAAGTAATTCGTACTTTCCTAGCCCCGCAAACTCCTGGGGTCTGGTCTCCCTGACCACATCTCCAGCCATACGCTAGGGCTACTACCCTTCTTATTGTGACCCCCTAAAGCCGGTTCGGATCCGATTGATACGCGTAAGTACTGATTTTAAATCGTTATGCTGATGTGTCGAAGTCTTCTTCTGAGAGTCAAATCAAGGCCATAGGTCAGAAGATTTTGCAGGAACCGTGTGATCAAGACCGATTATGATTAATATCAAAATAAAGCAAATATGCATCAAGCAGGAGAAAAGACTGCGACATTGAACCACTTTTTTCCATCGACAAAATTTCTCTTTAACATAAATTGGCTGTCCTCTGCCATTTGTTCTATTTCTTCTGCAGAATATTTGTACGAATTTTCTGTGTGAATAGTCTCATTTTTATCAAAGCTAAAGCTCTGACCTAATCTGCCTACATACACCTCCTGATCAATAGTTGATACCAGGTGCATTTCGATTCTTTTGTAGGAAGAATTGTAAAATGCACGATGAACGAAGCATTCGAGATTAAACTCACCTCTTAATTCTCTATTTATCCGAGTCAATAGATTTAAGTTAAACCTCGCGGTCATACCCTTCTTATCATTATAAGCTGCTTCCAAAACTTTTTTGTTCTTATGAAGATCGATACCAAGTAAGAGAATATCATTTTTTTCCATTTTATTTCTTAAATTTCTGAGGAAAGCTACAGATTCTTTTGGTTCAAAATTCCCGATGCTAGACCCTAGGAAAATTATCAATTTTCTGTTAGGGATTTGGCGATCTTTGGAAATCAAACCGTTTGCTTTATCAACCCCAACTATATACTCAGAAGAAATTCCTTCCGTTCGAAGATTAGAAAAGTCGGTGGATAGTCTAGTTATCGTTTCACGCAGTATCGCCTGAGAAACATCTACAGGAAAATAATATAAACTCGGCTGTTTTAATAACACCTCTTGCAATAGAATTCTCGTCTTGCTGGAACTGCCGCTTCCAAGTTCAATAATAGTTATCTTTTTCTTGCCGTGCATCCAAACCATTTCTCTAGAATGATGTCTCAATATGGCTGCCTCAATTCGCCAAGGGTAATACTCTGGCTGACGACAAATTTCTTCAAAGAGCTGCGATCCTGTACTATCATAAAAATACTTTGGATTAACCCGCTTCTGGTTTCTGGTTCCTAGTCCTTCTTTAATATTTTGAGCAAATGCTTCATCTAACTGTGACTCACTTGTATTATACATTAGGATTCATCAGACACTGTCACGACGACTTCCGGAATTGCGGTAAGGCAAATCATGCGATACTTAATACAGCCTATCATAGTATTTAATAATAATCTATCCTTTTCCGTACCCGTACCTATCCCGCTGTTAGTTTCTATCTCCGTGAGTATTATTCGAAAGCTTTTTGTTGGACATGCCAACTAGGAGATTTCGTTATAACTGGTGAGCAATTACAATGGACTAGTCGTTCAACTGATTTGTAGGAGATGTGTAAATGATTGAGTGGAAAGAGACAGAGAGAAAATGACAAAATACTTTCCATAAACATCGCAGGTATGGAGCTGCGTAATCCCACTATGCTTGCTTCTGGTTTTTTAGGTATTTCTCAAGCTATTTTCAACAGGCTTTACAATGCAGATCTTGGAGCAATAGTGAGCAAATCGATTAGCAGTGAGCCCCGAGAAGGTTATAGAAATCCTACTGCAGTGTGTTTGGAAGGTGGGAGTTATCTGAATGCAGTGGGTCTTGCCAACCCAGGAGCAGAGGCATTTTCGAGGGAAATTGCATCCAACACAAATGTCCCGCTAATAATCAGTTTGGTTGGTTCATCTCATCACGATTTTCCACCAATAATAAATAAATTTGATGACCTAAATATTCTTGGATACGAAATTAATTTATCGTGCCCTCATGTAGCTAAAATGGGTATGGAGGTAGGAGATGATCCAGAAATGGTGAACAAGATTGTAAAAACTGTAAAGTCCCACACACTCAAGCCGGTTGTAGTTAAGGTTGGGGTTGGAAATGTGGACCTACTCGATATTGCAAGGGCAGCAAATGATGCAGGTGCTAATGCGATAACCGCAATCAATACAATTCGTGCCATGACTATCAACATTGAAAGTGGAATCCCGGTCCTGAGTAATAAGATTGGTGGCATGTCTGGCAAATCTTTGAAATCCATTGCCATTAGATGTGTTTATGAAATTTCTAATAATATCAGAATACCGGTGATAGGTTGTGGTGGAATATTTAGCTGGGAAGATGCTGTCGAGTTCATGCTTGCAGGCGCATCAGCGATACAGCTTGGCAGCGTGATTGGCTATGAAGGTGTTGGCGCATTCAAGAAAATCAATTTGGGTCTTAAAGGCTACTTAGAAAGGAAGGGATTCAAGAATCCCTCGGAGTTAGTAGGACTTGCCCACAAATATTAACATTATAAGAAGCGTGTTTATTGAACGTGTAAAATATGAAACTCGTAGCGTCAAGACAATCCTCTTCAAGGATAGAGTCGCTTCCAAGGCTAAACCCGGCCAGTTCTTGATGGTCTGGATTCCGGGAGTTGAAGAGCTCCCAATGAGCCTTATGGTCGCTGACGATGAAGATTGCGCCGCGATCACAATACGCAGACAAGGGGTTGGGTCGACGGCCTTGTTCGGTAAACAAATAGGTGAGATGCTAGGGATTCGTGGTCCCTATGGCAACAATTTCAAGATTGCCCCGGATGCAAGAACAGTGCTTTTGGTTGGCGGGGGAACAGGACTCGTACCCCTAATGAGGCTAGCTGCAAAACTAAATGAAATGAGAATCTGTTGCACTTTGATAATTGGGGCAAGTTCAAAAAGAGAAGTATTTTTTGAAAATACAGCTGATGCCATTCTGAGTCATACTAAACACAAAATAATAGTCAGTACAGAAAACGGTAATTATGGAATTAGAGGAAATGCAACTGAAGCTATGACTCAAGTTCTTAAAGAGGAAACGTTTGATAGTGTGTATACATGTGGTCCTGAATTAATGATGAAAAAGGTTTTAGAAATCGCTTCTGCATACTCCATACCTATTCAGGCCAGTCTTGAACGACATATGAAATGTGGAATAGGGATTTGTGCGAGCTGTTGTATCGGAGATCAACTCGTTTGTAAAGACGGCACTATATTCAGTGATAAGCAGTTATCTGAAATGATCGAATTCGGCATGCTTTACAGGGACAAAACTGGACAAAAAGTTGTATATTGAAGTAGCAATATACAACTTTTTATTGTTTTTTCACAGTTATTATTCTCATGACATCTTCACAGAATTGTAGATAGTTACTAAGATGTTGGCCCCTGACTGGGAAGTGTTTACGCGGAGTTAAAATGACCTTTGCATCGATCGCGACCAAATTTAATCTTGCACTCTTGGAGCTAGATAGAAGTGAATTCTACCTACGTTAGCCATTCTAAATTCCAACCTTAGTGGCATTTTACTTGAATATTCCGCTGCAATTGATCCACCTGCTGCACTTACGGCTTTGGTGATTTTCATCAGATAATCGAGGCTGTATGTTGCTTTGCTGTTTTCTTTCACTTCTAGCTCTTCTAAACCTGGTTTTTCGGATTCCAAAATTATGTCCGCTTCACCTGTATCTCCCTTACCTGAGAATTCGACCCGCTTGGGTTCCGATTCTATCGAAATGTATTCAGACACCACCTGCACGTCTGATAGGACTTTATCAAAGGCGACCGCATTTAACACCACTTTGGAATTGAAATTCAGTTTTGGTAAAGGAGTCGAACTCGCAGAACTCTCGATTAGCCTTATTTTGTATTCTCTTTTATAGCCATTAGACATTTTGATATGCAACATGCTGTCTTCCCCCATACTTACCTCTATTGCGTCCCTCTTATCAGCTCGCTTGATCAATTTTGATAGCTCATCGACCCTCACACCAAACTTCACTGAATCATCACATTCGTATCCCTCAAATGTGGAGTTAGGCCATTGAATATCTATAAGGGCCACATGAGATGGGTCCATCCCTCTGAATGAAATTCCCTCCACCGTAGCTTCAAAAGTTGCTTCGTCAACTAAAGTAGAGATAGCAGATACAACAACCTTCCATTCATCCGGCGATCTTGTCTTAGCTACGAATACCAAACCAATTCTATCTTGTGGCTGTCACTTTCGGATTTTAAACATTGCTGTGCTAAAAACAATCATCCAATTATGGCTGGTCTGTTTGGGTTGCGACCAACTTTCTAAGAAGGGCAAAGTGATACATGCAACAATGATTAGATAGAATTAACTATAATTTCTCCAAGTATGGGTGCATTTTGTACATCGATAGAATTGAGTGGTAGGTTCGTCAGCAGACCTTGTCTGAAGCATCCACCAAAATGCCATATCATTTCCACATTTTGGGCAATCGATCGTTGTTGTTGGCAAAGCATCCAACCCCTTCTCAGCCTCTATAATTTTGAGAGAGCTTTGAGAGAAACCCTCTGCATTCTGTATTAGATTCCCTTTGGTTTGTGTTTTTTCTTCTTCTCTCTCCACAATAAGACCACATTTCGGACATGAAAGGATGCCTTCTTCAATCTTCGGCTTCATGCGTCTTTCACATTTGGGACAAAACTTCATGAGGTTACACCTACGCTGAATATATCTTTAGGGCATCCTTTATCACGGTACTAAGCGTTCTAAGGTTTTCGGAAGCAGACTGGCAGGCATCTTGAAATGCTTCAATAGGTATCTTCTTCTTCGTTACGACTCTTATAAGATAATCCTTGACTAGAGGATGCTTCAGAACTACGCCAGCAAATTCAACATTCTTCTCTTTAAGAAGTTCATGCTGTACGATGTACATCACGGAAATGTCTTCGTCCTGGAGTTTTAATTCGATCTCTCGATCTTTCATATCGACAATCTCTGCAAGCATCAGTCAGACAACTACTTATTGAGGATATAAATGATACCATGAAGGCATCATTTTGAGAGATAAACAGAGTGGTATTACACATGTCATACTGAACAGAGCTAGCCATGAAAATAAATCGAAAAGAGGTGTACGGTTCACTTTGTACAAGAAAGGCACCGATGTTCTGGACTCGTAGTCCGAAGATCCCATTTCGTATATGGGTATCAATTATAAGAGATAATACTCCGTTTTATCCCGTAACAATTGAGGAGGCAAAATCATTATTATTTGATGTCAACAAAATAATCGAGATAGATACCAATAGTATTAATCGTGGGAACCACAGAATGTTTGCAGATATCAAAGTTTCTTGGGGAAGGCATCACTATACTGAACCCGGAGAAATCACAAATGTTTCGAACATCATAGACTTGCATGTTGAAGACTAAGATATTGCAAAAAAAAACAGCAGCTTCTTTTTTACATTCTCTAAATCCGAAGTCAGCACTGGACTATGAATTAGATCATATTCGCTAAACGTGCGCCCGGGTATTTTATGATAGCTTAGAAATAATAATAACTCATCTCATGCAATTAATCATAATGAACACATTGTATCTATCTGTTGTATTAAGGTAGATTCGTCAAAAAAATGACAAACATAGACCGGTATTTCCTACATGACATTTACATCATGAGGATGACTCTCAGTGTAACCAGCTGGAGTAATTTTGATAAACTCGGCGTTGCTTTGCATTTCAGGGATCGTTTTGGCGCCGCAATAACTAAGGCCTGACTTAATTCCTCCGACAACTTGCCTAATAATCTCTACGACACTCCCCTTGTATGGAACCATCGCTTCAACGCCCTCTGGCACATAATCATTTAAATCATCTGCATCTAGTGTTTGTCCACCTTCTTCTCTATATTTTCTGCCTAGTGACGCATAAAACGAAGCCATCCCTCTGTATATTTTATATTTTTTTCCGTTCTTGACCATTGTCTTGCCGGGACTCTCATCGGTTCCACCGAATAAGCTTCCTACCATGACAGTAGATGCCCCTGCTGCGAGTGCCTTAGTTGAATCGCCGGAAGTTCTTATTCCTCCATCAGAGATTATTGGAATGTTATACTCATTTGCAATCTTAATACTATCCATAACTGCCGTTAACTGGGGAACGCCAGAGCCTGTAATTACTCTCGTAATGCAGATGGACCCGGAACCTACTCCAACTTTCACTGCATCCACACCAGCTTTGATCAAGTCCCTGGTTCCCTCGCCTGTCGCGATATTTCCGGCTATTAATTCGCAATAGGGAAATGCCTTTTTAATCATATGTACGGTATTAATCGCATTTTCGCTGTGACCATGTGCAATATCAACGACTATTGCATCAGAACCAGCTTCTAGGAGCGATTCGGTGCGTTCTAGATAATCACCTTTTACTCCTACTGCTGCGCCAACGAGTAATCTACCCTTTTTATCCTTAGATGCGTATGGATATTGCTCCATTTTCAATATATCTTTACTCGTTATAAGACCAACAATCCGCCGCGTCGCATCAACAACTGGCAGCTTTTCGATTCTATGATTGTGCAGGATTTCCTTGGCTTGTTCTATAGTGGTCCCCTCCTTTGCGGTAATCACATCCTTGCTCATCAAGTCGGTAACGTTGCTGTTCCCATTCTTCTCCAATGTGATATCTCGTTGTGTAATGATGCCGGCAAGCCTTCTTCCGTCTTCTTCAACGAGAAGTCCTGAAACGCCATAATCCATCATCATTTTTTTTGCATCCTTTAGGCTCGCAGTCTCCTTAATAGTATAGGGTTGTTCGATAACTACTGATTCAGAACGCTTCACTTTCAGAATTTCATCTACTTGATCCGCGATTGTCATAAACCTGTGAACAATCCCGATTCCACCTTCTCTTGCGAGTGCAATGGCCATCCTAGCTTCTGTAACGGTGTCCATATTGGCACTAATTAATGGGATATTCAGCGAAATATTGGTAGAAAGTCTAGTTCTAAGATCCGTTTGAGATCTTGATATGACGGCAGATCTTTTAGGGACTAGGAGAACGTCGTCAAACGTTAGCCCGTCTTTTATTTGCAAATTTTCTTTGATATCGTTGTGGGGTCTAGCGTTATAAGCCTTCCTGTCTAAACGGTCCACATCTTCAATTAGCACTATATGATAGGAACATGTTAATTGTAAATTGGATTCTCTATTGAAGTTCTTACATGTTATTTCTTCAGCAGAATTTTATCCCAATACCAACAGATTAAAATAATATCATAAGTGACGTCTATTGGAGGATCCCCCGCTCATTGAAACCACAGAAGTGTAACATCGCAATATTTGACACGTTCAAAACTCGAAACAACAAGTCCACTGGCGAGGCAAGGAGGCAGCGAGGAATAATAGCTCATCTTGCGACAGAACAGAGCCCAGAGCTACGAACAAGGACTTCTATAGCCCACATTATTGCCGATAGGCACGGCATTTTATGGCAAAACATCTACTCGGGAATTTTCAGAGACCTTGACGAAGTATTAATTCCATCAGGAGTTGTCAAAGAAGGGGGTAGATTGCCGTTACGGCGCGGTCCCAAAGCTCTGCAAATGGAGGGTGTCCCTTTCTATGAACTGAGTGAAGCAGGGCTACTTGTTGCTTCTTCTATTGAAGAGGTAGGTCCTAGCAGAACGAAAATGTTAGAATCATACATTGGGTCACTTCCGATTGGTGCTCCTGACTACGAAATAATGCGGGAAGCGATTTTATTGCTTATTAGATTCGTTCCATCTTTCGCGTGCAAAATTATCAATGAATATGTTCGCGCATACACCCTCGGTTTAATCGAAGGTATTACTCCGATGGATATCAGCAAGCTGCGTTTGGTGATTTCAGCCCAGATCGGACTAGAAAAGGAACTTATAGAGTCTTTTGATCGGTTGCAGTCTGACCAAAAAGTAACTATTAGGAGATTTATTAATCTCATCAGCTGAAGAGACTCCCTATCTTTATTGCCACATCTAAACATTGATATTTATTCAAGTTCGCCTTAGATTCTTCGCAATACAAAATTTGTTCAATCTTACAATTAGGACAGATAAAATTTTCCGATGCCTATCCTGGACAGACTTCTGTACCGCACGCCTTGCATTTTGGCATTTCGTATGGGCCTGAGTACATCTAAAAGTATTAGCTATCAGTCTTATTATTAATTTTATCACGCCGAAGTAAGAAACAGTTGAAACGCCGATATTAGAATTTCTGGGTACAACCAAGAAGGGTCTGATCGTATCGCGAGCCAACATTATGTAGTATGACTCGTCAGATCCGTTTTCAGGGTTTTGCAAGAAGTATTTTTCCATTCGACATGGATCGTTCAATCCGTTTGTGATACTGAAAGTAAGTAAGATCTCTATCAATAAAATATAACACTTATTCTTTTTTAGTATTTAGAGAAAATTACTCGCAATCATGGACAGATACCAAATTGCTAACTATGTGGGTATTTTCGGATTTACGATCTTCAGCATATTTCTAATATTGTCGGCATTAGTCTCTACGCTAGGCGAACTTCCCCCAATGGCAATAGCACAACAAGGAAAAAAGGACATGACAAATGCCACACGCTATACAGCGAAAGGCGGGGTATCTAACCAGAGTATCGAATCCATAATGGGCTCTTTCATGAGTCCAAAATCATTAATGTCCTCTGCAATTGATCAAATTCGTAATAGCACCGCAAAAAATAATACAAATGTCCGAACCAATTCAGGAATTACGTTTGTTAGGGACTCTGATACCGTTCTGTTATCACACCAGATTCTCCCTCCAAAGGACTTTATACATATTTACGACTCAACGCCTTATAAGATAATGAATGGGTATTTGACTGCGAAGCTTCCCTGCGATGCAAATTTTCAAAGTGGAGTGGAAATACTTATCGGACAGCTGACAAATCTCAAGCCGGCAAAATTGGGAATTGTCAAAGAATTGTCGAAACCCGGATATATGTGCATGTATTACGCCAATCTCGCACCGTCTGGACCCCTGGCCAAGGCCGATAACACAACAACGATTACCGATATAACACTTTTTAACCCTACTGGTTACAGAGTTATACTTTTAAGTACAAGTACTGTCGTTGTAGGAGTCAACCAAATAATGCCTCTGGCAGAATCAAGTAAAATGCAATAACCGTGGGAAACTGAACCGTGAATGTGATCTGTATATGTCCTAAAAATGTGGCAGATTTACTTGACTGCAGCTAGCTATTATCAAACCGGTACGATTAATCAGACTCGTCGTATGGAATGTCAACTATCTTCAGATCTTCTGCAGCTTCAACGTTCTCATGGATAGATCTTGCTTCAATAATTAATTCAGATGTCTCTTCATATCGAGTGCTAAAATGAGTAAGGAGCAATTTTTTTACTTCTGATTCCCGTGCTAGCATAGCTGCTTCTGTTGCTGTAGAATGAAAATTTTTGACCGCCTTTTGATATTTATCGTGACCGTAGGTCGATTCGTAGATGAGGACATCACAATTCTTGAAGAAATCTCGCAATTTAAGGGTAGGTCTTGTGTCACCGGATATGCCTATTTTTCTGCCAGCCCTCGCAGGCCCTGTCATTTGGCTGGACCTTATCAATTCGCCTTTATAGGTAATGTCCTGACCATGTTGCAATTTGCTATAGAGCTTACCCTCTGGGATATGGAACCGCTTAGCCTCACTAATGTTAAAAACCCCGGGTCTATCAAATTCGATGAGACAGTAGGAGAACGAAGCGACTAAATGCTTTGCTTCACAGCAAGTTATTTGGTAATCTTTTTCTTTTACCACAACACCCTCGCAATCAATTATATGCATGTTAATATCAAAACGTAAACCGAAATTTATTATTCGCATGTTTTCCGTGAGAAATTCGGCTAATTTTCGCTGCCCATAAATATCGACTGCCATCACTCTCCCCTGCAAAGACATTGTTTGTAAGAGCCCAAGTAAGCCGACACAATGATCAGCGTGCATATGTGTTACAAAAATTTTCATTCGTTTATTCATTCCTAACCCAGCCCTTATGAAATTCCGCTGCATGCCTTCACCGGCGTCAAATAACAATAATTCATTCCCTCTTTTTATCACGACTGAAGATAAGCCTCGCTCTGCTGTTGGAGCTGCAGCAGACGTTCCAAGAAAAATCAACTTCATATCGACCATACTGTTCTCGTATATGCCCTCTGTTATTCTCAGCCTGCATAGTATATACTTTTTATCTTGAAGAGTGGGCGCTATTTCTTGTTAATTTCTTGCTATAATTCCTGGTTCTTGTTGTCTGCGCTGTCGATACATCATAACTATGGGTGGTTCTTCGCGTTGATACTATTCTCAAGTTGAGCAGATATGAGCTGTGCGAGATCAACTTTCGCATAAATCCCGGGGATCGAATTGGTCGAAATAATCTCCTCTACCCCAGCAGCTTTGATCCTTGTCATAGCATCCCCCAGCAACAACGCATGAGTACACAGTGCATAAATTTTGTTAGGTTTGTACCTCCTAAGAAATCTGCAAGCTTCTACAATGCTCTCGCCAGTGCTTATCATGTCGTCTAAAAGAATCAGATCTCTGCCAACTACGTTAGAATTTAATTCCTTTTCCTCAATAAAGACTTGGGCGGTATCCTTGTCTCTACTTTTCGTTAAGGCAACCATATCTGTTCCCAGAATCCTAGCAAGTTCAGCTGCCCTTTTAGCCCCTCCAAGATCAGGTGATACTACAATTGGCGCATTCGGTTTGATTTTGTCAGCAGCGTATTCTGCCAAAAGACCAACAGCGCTGATGTTTTGTGTATCAATCGTAAAATACGATAACGAAGCTGGACTATGTATGTCCACCGTGATTAATCGCTTTGTTCCCACATTTTCAACCAATTTGGCTACCAAAGCCGTGCTGACCACTTCTCCGTCCAAAAACTCTCGGTCTTGGCGTGAATATGCCATATAAGGCATAACTGCCCACACATTTGCGGATCCATTCTCTAAACACCTATTTATCATCATTAGTGCTTGCAAAAGATGCCTGTCTGTTGGTGGATATGTCGACTGTACTATTATGCAATAGTCTTTCTCAACCTTTCTCACTTTAATTTTGCTCTCGCCGTCCGGAAAGATCCTGAGGTCTACCGGCACTAATTCAGCATCTAGATGGTTTGCGATTGCTGTGCCAAGATCGAGAGATGATGGTCCTGCTATTATTGCTACATCCTTGTACAAATCATACTCAGCTTCCTCCACATTCTTAAAAATGTTGATAGTATGGCGATCCCGGTCGATGCAAAGAACATATTTTTACACAGGCAGTTGGTCAGTCATGAAGTTGACTATGACTGCTGTTTAGCAGTGGTTGGCTCTATTAGCAGGTTCTCGAATACCACTAAACGAATTGATTGCTCAAAAATGATTTTTTCGTTAGAGAACATAATTTGCAATCCACAACCTCCCCTATAATGTGAAGATTAACATTAGCAAATAATTATTCATTTTTTCCAATTAGGTGGTCTTTTAACCACATATACAGCGGAATAATAGGATGTTGAAATGGCAAGGACGTCTCATTTTTTCTGTTGAAGCCTAGCATTATCATCCTACCCTCAAGATAATTTAAGTCCTTCAATAGCTGATGTCCTCTAAGTGGACCATAAATCTGGAAAAAGTATTCCTGATTATAGTAAGAGACGTGCTGCACAAAGCAATATGATAACACAATAGGATCGTTAGCTATTCGATCCGTATGCACTGCTTTGTTCTCTTCTATCCTGATCTGTAATTCTCTCTCAAAGTATTCGCTCCGTATAGATTCTGTGTTCATTTTTGTTTTTGGACTATTCTTATAACCTTCGATTTCGAGATACAATTTATTGACAGTTTCTGTTGCCAAGTCCATTACTTCGCATTTTTCATTATTGTCAACTTTGCTATGTCTTCCGTACAGGAAAAGGATGCACATTAGCTCGTTATCTTCAACGAATGGAAAATCTTGTTTTCCCATTAAGAATTCGCCTATGCGCTCGGAAATATTTTCCGGAAGAATGATGCGCATATATGAACTCTGTCGCTGCACTTAGTTATTCTATGGCTTGATACTATATAATATGAGTATACTTTAGTTACTCACAAGCGAATTATTGAGCTATGTCAGGTGCAGGTGACAAGACCGTTCATCTAAAAGTTCACGGGCAAAAGAAACTACTCGAGCAGGTAAAAGCAAAACTAGTTGCAAAGGCTTCCAAAGGAGTAAGATGCGGCCAGCAAGTCTTGAACGGCCAGGAAATAAAGGAGATTTTGTCGCGATGGTTTGGCCCCCTTTTGCACCTAAGGAGATCGTTGTTAGTGAGATCACGGGGACTCACGCGAGTGAAAGTCAGAACAAAGGGATTGACCTTGGCGCCTGGACTTCCGTTAGCCAAACGGAGTTATATCGATATCTCTTCAATGATGCCTTTTTCCCTAGGGAAGAACGATATTACCTAAAAAAGCGGAGCTCAATGGGCATGAGGCGGCGGTGCACCACCTTTTGAGATTGATTCATTGAATGTACCTGATGCTTTTTCGTGGAATTCAAGATTAGACTGGTCTACTTTAATTGCCTGAGGCGGGCAAACTGAGACGCATGCCATACACCAAATACAATCGTGTTCCCTTACAGGGTCGGCCTTGTCTGTGTAGTCTTTTCTCTCCTCTTTTACTGTGCTACCAGTTCCAGCACTAGTTTCGTTCATCATCTTCGAGGGTGGCACGTCCTGCTCTGTTCTGTACCACTGAAAGACTTGTACAGGACAGGCCTCAATACACGCACCGTCTGCTACGCAGGAGTCCCAGTCAACTGCGACCATAGTGCCATGTATTCCTGCTGGAGCGATTTGTTCTCCTCTAGCAGAGAATGCAGCTTTTACCTCTTCATTTTCTGCAGCCTCCGCTGTTTT